>Ga0114902_1000006_pt1 | contig 348174 bp, 355 predicted proteins | sample MalvireepMed_s12_FD_87291 | JGI IMG/M metagenome (GOLD analysis project Ga0114902, IMG submission 87291) | Marine viral communities from the Global Malaspina Expedition - Malaspina viral metaG DeepMed_s12 | ecosystem: Environmental > Aquatic > Marine > Oceanic | place: Mediterranean Sea... | reverse complement strand
CGTTCAGATGACCGCAACCCTCATTGCACCGATCGCAATGGACGAAGGTCTGCGTTTCGCAATCCGTGAAGGCGGTCGTACCGTCGGCGCGGGCGTTGTTGCCAAGATCATCGAATAATTTTTCTCTTGATCTTTGTGAAGCGGGCGGCTATTTAAGCCGCCCGCAACACTTTTGCGGCAATCGTCAACTCCAGTTGAGGGGCCGGTGTCCTTTTGAGGGCTCCGGTACATAATTACATGGATAGTCAGAACATTCGCATTCGCCTCAAGGCGTTTGACCATCGCGTGCTGGATCAGTCCACGCGTGAGATCGTCAATACGGCGAAGCGCACTGGCGCAGAGGTCCGCGGCCCGATTCCGCTGCCGACCCGCATTGAAAAGTACACTGTTCTGCGGTCTCCGCACGTGAACAAAAAATCACGCGAACAGCTCGAAATCCGTACGCACAAGCGTCTTCTCGACATTGTCGACCCGACCCCGCAAACCGTCGATGCTCTTATGAAGCTCGACCTTGCGTCCGGTGTCGATGTCGAGATCAAACTTTAATCGGGAGTAAGCCGCAATGCGTAGTGGACTTATTACCCAGAAGGTCGGTATGACCCGTATCTTTAACGATGACGGTTCCCACCTTCCTGTAACCGTTCTGAAGGTCGAAGATCTTCAGGTCGTCGCCAACCGAACCAACGACACCGACGGCTACGTCGCTGTTCAGCTTGGTTATGGCAAAGCGAAAGTGAAAAACGTATCCAAGCCGATGCGTGGCCACTTCGCTAAAGCCAAGGTTGAGCCGAAAGCCAAACTTGCTGAATTCCGCGTTAGCGAAGACGGCCTGATTGAAGTTGGTGCAGAACTTGCTGCAACCCACTTCGTTGAAGGCCAGTACGTTGACGTAATCGGCACGTCCATCGGTAAAGGTTTTGCCGGTGCGATGAAGCGTCATAACTTCGGTGGTCTGCGTGCGTCGCACGGTGTATCGATTTCGCACCGTTCGCATGGTTCCACTGGTCAGTGCCAGGACCCGGGCCGCGTCTTCAAAGGTAAGAAGATGGCTGGTCACCTTGGTGCCGCACGTGTGACTGTTCAGTCCCTTAAAGTCGTGTCTTCGGATGCCGACAAAGGTCTGATCCTGATCCACGGTGCAGTCCCTGGTCACAAGGGTGCCTACGTCCTTGTTAAGGACTCTGTGAAGCGTGCTGCACCGGAAGGTCTTCCGTTCCCGGCTGCGCTCAAGGGTGCTGCCCCGGCTGCTGAAGAAGCTGTCGCCGAGGATAAGGAATAAGCATCATGAAGCTCGACATTCTCAAACTTGACGCTTCCAAGTCCGGTAAGATTGATCTTGCAGAAGACATCTTTGGCCTGGAAGTACGTCGCGACGTCCTGCACCGTATGGTGAACTGGCAGCTGGCAAAACGCCGTGCCGGTACCCACAAGGTAAAGGAAAAGTCGGAAGTTTCCGCAACCACGAAAAAATTCGTGCGTCAGAAGGGTAGTGGCGGTGCACGTCACGGTTCCCGTAAAGCCGCACAGTTCCGTGGTGGTGGTACCGTGCACGGTCCGCGCGTTCGCGACCACGCACACGATCTGACCAAGAAGTTCCGTAAACTCGCGCTGAAAACCGCTCTGTCGGCCAAGGCAAAAGACGGTAAGCTTATCGTTCTTGATAATGCGGAATTCTCGGACGCCAAAACCAAGAATCTGGTCGCAGTTTTCAATAAGCTCGGCTGGAAGTCTGCACTGATCATCGACGGTGCGCAGGTCAATGAGGGTTTTGCACGCGCAGCGCGCAACATCCCGCAGGTTGATGTGCTTCCGCAGATTGGTGCTAACGTCTATGACATCCTGCGCCGTGACACCCTGGTGCTGACCAAGGGTGCGGTCGAAGCGTTGGAGGCACGTCTCAAATGACGATCATCAGCAAAGAGCGGATGTACGAAGTCATCCGCGCCCCGCATATCACTGAAAAGTCGACGTTGATTTCTGAACACAACGCTGTTGCGTTCAAAGTCGCGATCGACGCCACCAAGCCGGAGATTAAGGCTGCTGTGGAAGGTCTGTTCGGGGTGAAGGTCAAGACGGTCAATACCTCTGTGGTAAAAGGAAAAACCAAGCGTTTTCGCGGTATTTCCGGTCGTCGGAGTGATTTCAAGAAAGCGATGGTTACCCTCGAAGAGGGCCAGTCCATCGATGTGACTACGGGAATCTAAGACAATGGCTTTGAAGAAGTTTAAACCAACCTCTCCTGGTCGCCGTCAGCTGGTTCTCGTGGATCGTTCCGATCTCCACAAGGGCAAGCCGATCAAAGCGTTGACCGAAGGTCTTCGCAAGAAAGGTGGCCGTAACAACACTGGTCGTATCACCGCCCGCCGTATTGGTGGTGGTCACAAACGTCGTTACCGTATGATTGACTTCAAACGTACCAAGTTTGATGTCGTCGGTACCGTCGAGCGTTTGGAATATGATCCGAACCGTACCGCGTTTATCGCACTGGTTCGTTATTCTGACGACGAATTGGCCTACATCCTCGCACCGCAGCGTCTTGCTGTTGGCGACAACGTTGTTGCCGCTGACCGCGTAGACATTAAGCCGGGTAATGCCGCACCGCTGAAGAACATTCCGGTCGGTACCATTGTCCATAACGTCGAACTGAAAGCCGGTAAAGGTGGTCAGGTCGCACGTTCAGCAGGCTCGTATGTACAGCTTGTTGGTAAGGACCAGGGTTACGCCCAGCTTAAGCTGTCCTCCGGTGAGGTACGTTTGGTTCGTGGTGAATGCATGGCTACCATCGGTGCCGTGTCCAACCCGGACCATCAGAACGCAAACCTTGGTAAAGCCGGCCGTAATCGCTGGCTTGGCAAGCGTCCTTCGGTTCGTGGCGTTGCCATGAACCCGATCGATCACCCGCATGGTGGTGGTGAAGGTCGTACATCGGGTGGTCGTCATCCGGTTACGCCGTGGGGCAAGCCTACCAAGGGCAAACGTACCCGCTCGAACAAAAAGACCGACGCGCTCATCATGCGCCGTCGTCACAAGAGCTAACGGAGGAGGCTAGACTATGGCGCGTTCCGTTTGGAAGGGTCCGTTTGTTGACGGATACCTTCTTAAGAAAGCCGATACTGTCCGTGCCTCAGGCCGGAATGAGGTAATTAAGACCTGGTCGCGGCGCTCGACGATTTTGCCGCAATTCGTAGGCCTCACCTTTGGGGTTTACAATGGCCAGAAATTCCTGCCGGTGCTGGTGACCGAAGACATGATTGGTCACAAGTTCGGTGAATTCTCGCCGACCCGTACCTACTATGGTCACGCGGCCGACAAAAAGGCGAAGAGGAAGTAACGATGGGTAAGAAAGCTGACATCCGTCGGCTGGCGGATAACGAGGCTGCGGCTTCGCTCCGGGCAGTACGCATTTCCCCGCGTAAGCTCAACCTCGTCGCCGAGTCGATTCGTGGAATGAAGGCAGAAGCTGCTTTGGCAGAGCTGACCTTCTCCAATAAACGCATTTCGCAGGACGTCAAAAAGCTGCTGGAATCGGCAATCGCTAATGCCGAAAACAACCATCAGCTCGATGTCGACCGTCTCTACGTTAAAGAGGCATCTGTTGGTAAGGCCTTCGTAATGAAGCGCTGGCGCGCCCGTGCACGCGGTCGTGTTGGTAAACTTCTGAAGCCGTTCTCCAACATGCGCATCGTAGTTTGCGAACGTGAGGAGGCCGAGTAATGGGTCAGAAAATCAATCCGATCGGTCTGCGCGTTGGCATTAACCGTACCTGGGATTCCCGCTGGTACGCCAACAAGTCCGATTTCGCTGGTCTTCTTCACGAAGACCTCGCGATCCGCAATTTCATCTTCAACCGCCTGAAACAGGCGGGGGTTTCGAAGGTGATTATCGAACGTCCGGCGAAGAAAGCCCGCATCTCGATCCACACCGCTCGTCCGGGCGTTGTGATCGGGAAGAAAGGCCAGGACATCGAGAAGCTCAAGAACGATCTGCAGAAACTGGCGAATGCCGAAGTGCAGGTTAACATCATCGAGATCCGCAAGCCGGAACTTGATGCCAAGCTGGTCGCTGACAACATCGCCCAGCAGCTTGAGCGCCGTGTTTCGTTCCGTCGCGCTATGAAGCGCTCGGTTCAGAACGCAATGCGTCTCGGTGCCGGTGGCATTCGTATCAATGCTGCTGGTCGTCTTGGTGGTGCTGAAATCGCTCGTACCGAATGGTACCGTGAAGGTCGCGTTCCGCTGCACACTCTGCGTGCGGACGTTGATTATGGCACTTCGGAAGCACACACCACCTATGGTGTTTGCGGTCTGAAGGTCTGGATCTTCAAGGGCGAAATCATGGCTCACGATCCGTTGGCTTCCGAGCGTAAAGCGCTCGAGTCGACCGGTTCAGGCCGTAAGTAAGGAGATCCAGATATGCTTTCTCCGAAACGTACAAAGTTCCGTAAAGCCCACAAAGGCCGCCTTAAAGGTGAGGCCAAGGGTGGCACGGACCTTAATTTCGGCGCTTATGGCTTGAAAGCCATGGAGCCTGAGCGTATAACGGCGCGTCAGATCGAAGCGGCTCGCCGTGCGATCACCCGCCACATCCGCCGTCAAGGTCGTGTGTGGATTCGCGTTTTCCCGGATCTCCCGGTCTCGCAGAAGCCTGCCGAAGTCCGTCAGGGTAAAGGTAAAGGCTCGCCTGAATATTGGGCGGCACGCGTTAAACCGGGTCGGATCATGTTTGAACTCGACGGTGTTCCGTTGGATCTTGCACGCCGTGCTTTCGAGCTGGCGTCGGCAAAACTGCCGATCAAGACCAAGTTTGTCACCCGTCTTGGTGAAGGGGAGTAATTAGTGATGAAAATTGCTGATCTCCGCGCGAAAAGCGCTGACGAACTGAAGCAGCTGCTTTTGGACCTGCGTAAAGAATCGTTCAACATGCGATTCCAGCAGGCTTCCGGGCAGTTCGAGAACACTGCGCGGGTCCGCCAGGTCCGTCGTGATATTGCCCGCATTAAAACCCTTCTCGGTAACGAGAAGGGTGCTACCGCGGCCTAACTGGACACGCAGAGGAGTAAACACACATGCCGAGGCGTGTATTGCAGGGGACAGTCGTTTCGACCAAAAACGACAAGACCGTGGTGGTCCGAGTGGAGCGCCAGGTCATGCACCCGCTGTATAAAAAGTACGTGCGTAAGTCGAAGAAATTCCACGCGCACGATGAAGAGAACCGCTTCAAAACGGGTGACGTTGTTCGCATTCGCGAATGCAAACCGATCTCGAAGTTGAAGTCTTGGGAAGTAGTGGTCGAGGAGTGAGTCCTCAGCCCAATCATAGTCAAGGGGTAAACCCATGATCCAGATGCAGTCCAATCTGGACGTCGCCGACAACAGCGGCGCTCGCCGCGTCCAGTGCATCAAGGTGCTGGGCGGCTCGAAGCGCAAAACCGCTCACGTTGGTGATGTTATCGTGGTTTCCGTCAAGGAAGCCATTCCGCGCGGTCGCGTAAAGAAGGGTGCAGTTCACAAAGCTGTCATCGTTCGCACCGCAAAGGAAATTCGTCGTGCCGATGGCTCGGCGATCCGCTTTGACCGTAACGCTGCCGTTCTCATTAATGCGAACGGCGAGCCGATCGGCACGCGTATTTTTGGCCCGGTAACCCGTGAACTTCGTTCGAAAGGTTACATGAAGATCATTTCGCTCGCTCCGGAGGTGCTGTAATGGCTGCCAAGATTAAAAAGGGCGATCGCGTCGTTGTTCTGACGGGTAAAGACAAAGGGAAAACCGGCGAAGTTCTCGCCGCTTTCCCGACCGAGAACAAAGTTCTGGTTTCGGGCATTAACCTGGTGAAACGTCACCAGCGCCCGACCGGTGCTGATGCTGGTGGCATCGTCGAAAAGGAAGCAAAGATTGCTGTTTCCAACGTCGCGATTGTTGACCCGAAAGAAAACAAGCCGACCCGCGTCGGTTTCAAGACCCTCGATGATGGTCGCAAGGTTCGCGTAGCGAAGCTCAGCGGCGAAGTCATCGACAACTGAGGGACGGAAAAATGACGCGCCTGCGCGAACATTACAAAGAAGTGGTGCGTGACGCACTCCAGAAGGAGTTCTCCTACGAGAACACCATGGAGATTCCGCGCCTCGAAAAAATCGTGATCAACATGGGTGTCGGTGACGCCACCCAGGATCGTAAGAAGCTGGAAGGTGCTGCTGCGGATCTCGCTGCCATCACCGGTCAGAAGCCTGTCTTCACCAAAGCGAAAAAGTCGGTTGCGGCTTTCAAGCTGCGTGAAGGTATGAACATCGGTTGTAAAGTGACCCTGCGTCGCGACCGTATGTTTGAGTTCCTGGACCGCCTGGTCTCCATCGCGCTTCCGCGCGTACGTGACTTCCGCGGCCTGAACAAAAAATCTTTCGATGGTCGTGGCAACTTTGCCATGGGCTTGAAAGAACAGTTCGTCTTTCCTGAGGTAGAGTACGACAAAGTCGACTCTGTTCGCGGGATGGATATCATCATTTGTACCACGGCTAAGTCCGACGATGAAGCTCTTGCCCTTCTTAAGGGTTTTGATCTTCCGTTCGGAAACTAACGGAGGTTGGCCCATGGCCAAGAAAAGCGCTGTAGAGCGTGAACTCAAACGTGAACGCCTGGCAAAGAAATATGCTGCCAAGCGTGCCGCCCTTAAAGCGGTTATCGCAAATCGCGAGACGACCCCTGAGGATCGTATCGTTGCTGTGATGAAACTCGCCCAGCTGCCGCGTAACTCGGCCCGTATCCGTCAGCGTATTCGCTGCCAGGTATCCGGTCGTCCGCGTGGTGTCTATCGCAAATTCCGCCTGTCCCGTATCGCCCTTCGTGAACTTGCTTCGCGTGGTCAGATTCCGGGCATGGTGAAGTCGAGCTGGTAAGGAGGACATCACATGTCGATGACTGATCCAGTCGGTGATATGCTCACGCGTATCCGCAACGGCCAGCGCGTTGGTAAATCCAGCGTCGTTTCGCCGGCTTCGAAACTGCGTACCGGTGTGCTGGATGTTCTCCAGCGCGAAGGTTATATCCGCGGTTACAACATTAATGAAATTCGCAAGGGCGTCAGCGAAATCACCATCGAACTCAAATACTTTGAAGGCGATGCAGTGATTAAGCAGATCGACCGCGTCTCGACCCCGGGTCGTCGTGTATACTCGAAGATCAAAGATCTTCCGAAGGTATATAACGGTCTGGGCATCGCAGTCCTGTCCACTCCACGAGGAGTTCTTTCGGATCAGGAGGCTCGCGAGCAGAATGTCGGCGGCGAAATCCTCTGCAAGGTATTCTAAGGAGGGCCAACGATGTCGCGAGTAGGAAAAAATCCGGTGGTCGTGCCTAACGGCGTTACCATCAACTTGACCGAACAGCAGATCAGTGCAAAAGGCAAGCTCGGTGAGCTTAACCTTCAGCTGAACAGTGCTGACATTTCCGTCACCCAGGAAGATAACCAAATCTGGGTGAAACCGAAAAACGATAGCAAGCGCGCGCGTGCCCTTTGGGGTACCACCCGTGCCAATATCGCGAACCTCGTTACCGGGGTCTCGGAAGGTTTCACCAAGAAGCTGGAAATCACTGGTGTTGGTTACCGTGCACAGGTTCAGGGCAAAAAACTTGTTCTGCAGCTTGGCTTCTCACACGACGTAGAAATGGAGATCCCTGAGGGTCTTAACGTCGTCGCTGAAAAGCCGACCCTCGTCGCCATTTCTGGCGCAGATAAACAAGTCGTCGGTCAGTTCGCTGCAAATGCACGCGGCTGGCGCGGTCCGGAGCCTTACAAAGGCAAGGGTGTCCGCTACGAAGGCGAGTATATCTTGCGCAAAGAAGGCAAGAAGAAGTAAGGACAGGCACGATGAAAAACGTGAGAAGCCTTTTCGAACGCCGCAAGCGTCGCGTTCGTTTTGCGATCCGCCAAAAAGCGGCCGGTCGCCCGCGCCTCAGCGTGCACCGTTCGAACGCCCACATCTATGCTCAGATCATCGACGACGTCAAAGGCACCACCCTGGTGGCTGCTTCGACGATGGAGAAAGATCTGAAGGCGAAAGGCAGCAATGCCGACGCCGCTGCTCTGGTTGGCAAGGCAATTGCCGAACGCGCAGTCAAAGCTGGTGTGAAAACGGTCGTTTTCGATCGTGGCGGGTATCTGTTCCATGGCCGGGTGAAAGCTCTGGCCGATGCCGCCCGTGAGGGCGGTCTGGACTTCTAAGGAGCACGACCATGGCACGTAACCAGAATCAACAGCAGCAGGCGCCGAAAGCCCGTGAAGAAAACGAACTCGTCGACAAGCTGGTTGGTATCAACCGCGTCGCGAAAGTCGTTAAGGGCGGCCGTCGCTTTGCTTTCTCCGCAATGGTAGTTGTCGGTGACCAGCGCGGTCGCGTCGGATACGGCACGGGTAAAGCCCGTGAAGTTCCGGAAGCGATCCGTAAGGCTACCGAAGCTGCTAAACGTAACATGATCCGCGTTCCGCTGCGTGAAGGCCGTACCCTTCACCATGATACGCAGGGCCACTTCGGTGCAGGCAAGGTTGTCCTTCGCTCCGCACCGGCTGGTACCGGTATCATCGCAGGCGGTGCGATGCGTGCGGTTTTCGAAACCATGGGCGTTCAGGACGTTGTGTCCAAATGCACCGGTTCGAACAACCCGCACAACGTGATCCGCGCAACCCTTGACGCTCTGGTCAACGGTGCTTCCCCGCGTCAGGTCGCTGCTAAGCGTGGCCTGAAAGTCGGTGACGTCGTTGCCCGTCGCGATAGCGGTTCGGCTGCTGCCGCCGTTCTCGAAAAGGAGTAATTCGATATGGCTGCTAAGAAAAAAGCGACCGTACGCGTTACCCAGACGGGTTCGCCGATCGGACGTCCGGCTGATCAGCGCCAGACCCTCGTTGGTCTTGGCCTGAACAAACTGCACCGGACTCGTGAGCTGGAAGATACTCCGGCTGTTCGCGGTATGATCGCAAAGGTCAAGCACCTCGTCCGTGTGGACGAGGCTTGATTGACCCCAGATCGAAAAGGTGTTGAACGATGAAACTCAACGAACTCGCCGATAACCCGGGTGCCCGCAAGGCGCGCACCCGCGTCGGTCGCGGCATCGGTTCGGGCAAAGGCAAAACTTCTGGCGCAGGTCAGAAGGGTCAGAAGTCCCGTTCGGGTGTAGCCATTAATGGCTTCGAAGGTGGGCAGATGCCTATCTATCGCCGTCTTCCGAAACGCGGCTTCAAAAACCCGTTCAAGAAACAGTTCGGCGTTGTGAACCTTGGTACCCTTCAGACTGCCGTTGATAACGGTGTTCTTGAAGAAGGTGCAAATGTCACCGTCGCTGTTCTGGCGGAAAAAGGACTGGCCCGTCCGCAGAAAGACGGTCTGCGTCTTCTCGCAAAAGGCGAACTGAAAGCGAAACTGAACATCGAAATCTCCGGTGCTTCCAAAGCAGCTGTTGAAGCTGTTGAGAAAGCCGGCGGTTCGGTCAAGGTTCTTGCTCCGGTCGCTGCTGCAGAAACCGCAGAATAAGCCTAAATTGACTTCGCGAGGGTCCGGTTCCAGCACACGGGACCGGACCCTCCAGTTTATGTGTATTGGGAGATGAGTGCATGGCATCGGCCGCCGAGCAGCTTGCCGCGAACCTGAATTGGTCCGCTTTTTCAAAGTCGACCGAGCTTAAAAAGCGTATCTGGTTCACTTTGGGCGCGCTTATTGTTTACCGTCTTGGAACCTATATTCCGGTTCCTGGTGTTGACCCGTCCATTCTTGCTGACATTTTCCGTCAGAATGCGGGCGGCGTTCTGGGCATGTTTGACATGTTCGCCGGTGGTGCGCTGGGTCGTATGACGATCTTTGCGCTGAATATCATGCCGTACATCTCGGCCTCGATTATTATTCAGTTGATGACAACTGTTTCGCCAACCCTTGAGCAACTCAAGAAAGAAGGCGAACAGGGTCGGAAAAAAATTAACCAATATACCCGCTATCTGACGGTGCTGATTGCGACCGTGCAGGCGTGGGGCATTGCCGTTGGCCTTGAAAGCATGACCGGTTCATCCGGTGCTGCTGTGCCGGATCCGGGCATGTTCTTCCGTCTGACCGCGGTCATCACGCTTGTTGGTGGCACCATGTTCCTGATGTGGCTCGGTGAGCAGATCACCCAGCGCGGCATCGGTAACGGTATTTCGCTGATCATCTTTGCCGGTATTGTTGCCGGCCTGCCAAGCGCGATTGCAGGGACCCTTGAACTGGGTCGTACCGGTGCGATCTCTGCACTGGTTATCGTTGCAATCATCGTTCTGGCGATTGCGGTTATCGCCTTCATCGTCTTTGTTGAACGTGCACAGCGCCGCGTTCTGATCCAGTACCCGAAACGCCAGGTCGGCATGAAGGTCATGGAAGGTCAGAGCTCGCACCTGCCGCTCAAGATCAACACTGCCGGTGTTATTCCGCCGATCTTCGCAAGCTCGCTGCTGCTTATGCCGCTCTCGGTTGCGCAGTTCACCACCGGTGTTGATGCCCCGGCATGGTTGACCACTGCGACCGCACTGCTGGGCCGTGGCCAGCCGCTGTATATTGCGCTTTATATCGGCCTGATCGTCTTCTTTGCCTTCTTCTACACTGCGGTTGTTTTCAACCCGGAAGATACGGCAGACAACCTGAAGAAACATGGTGGCTTTATTCCGGGCATCCGTCCGGGTAAAAATACCGCGAATCATCTGGATTTCATTCTGACCCGTCTGACTGTGATCGGTGCAGCGTATCTTGCATTCGTCTGTATCCTGCCGGAACTTCTGATCGCGGAATGGTCGGTTCCCTTCTACTTTGGTGGGACTAGCCTCCTGATCGTTGTCACGGTAACCATGGATACCGTTGCGCAGATTCAGTCTCATATGCTGGCTCACCAGTATGAAGGCCTGATCAAGAAATCCAAACTGCGTGGTCGCCGCCGCTAAAAGCCGCCACCGCATTCAGGGGGAAGACGATGAACATTATCCTTCTTGGCCCACCCGGCGCAGGGAAAGGTACCCAGGCCAAGCGTCTTGAAACAGGACGCGGCATGATCCAGCTCTCGACGGGCGACATGCTCCGTGCAGCGGTTGCTGCCGGTACGGAACTTGGGCAGAAGGCAAAAGAAGTCATGGATGCGGGGCAACTCGTTTCTGACGATCTTATGATCGGCCTGATTTCTGAAAGACTTGACCAGGATGATACCAAAGGTGGTTTCATTCTGGACGGGTTCCCGCGTACCACCGCCCAGGCAGAAGCTCTGGACGTTATGCTGGAATCCAAGGGACTGGCACTTGATTACGTGATTGAACTGCGTGTTGACGATGCAGCATTGGTGGCCCGCGTTGTGGGTCGCTATACGTGCGCGAAATGCGGGCAGGGCTATCACGACGAGTTCCAGAAACCCGCCAAGGAAGGTGTCTGTGACGTATGTGGCAGCACCGAATTTAAACGCCGTGCGGACGATACCGCCGAGACGGTCACATCGCGACTGGAAGCTTATCACAAGCAAACAGCACCGATCATTCCTTACTATGAAAAGGTCGGTAAGCTGAAAACAGTTGACGGGATGGCCGAAATCGACCAAGTTACGCGCGAGATTGAAGCCATCCTGGGGTAATTTCCCGGGCAGGGCGTTTTTTTGCTGGCGGGTTGGCAGTAATGCTGGCCCGCTTTTGCAGCGTCCTACCCTACCGGATCTGCCCCTGGGTTTGTTAACAGGAAACAGGAGTTCACATAGTGGCTCGTATTGCTGGCGTAAACATCCCGACCGCTAAGCGTGTCGTGATTGCGCTTACCTACATCACCGGTATTGGCCCGGCTAAAGCCAAAGAAATTTGCGCAAAGGTCGGTATCGAATCCGCAACCCGCGTTCATCAGCTTTCTGATGACCAGGTTCTGAAGGTTCGTGAAGTCATCGACGCTGATTACACCGTCGAAGGCGACCTCCGTCGTGAAACCGCAATGAACATTAAACGTCTGATGGACCTGGGCAGCTATCGCGGCCTGCGTCATCGTCGCGGTCTCCCGGTACGCGGTCAGCGTACCCACACCAACGCTCGCACCCGTAAGGGCCCGGCTAAGCCGATTGCTGGCAAGAAGAAGTAAGGTAGGGGAACGACAATGGCGAAGACTCCTCAGACTCGCGTGCGTCGCCGCGAGCGCAAGAACATTACGAACGGTATCGCGCACGTAAACGCGACCTTCAACAACACCATGATCACCATCACCGACGTTCAGGGAAACACCATTTCCTGGTCGACCGCTGGTGGTATGGGTTTCCGCGGTTCGCGTAAATCGACTCCGTATGCTGCACAGATGGCTGCCGAAGATGCAGGTAAAAAAGCTGCTGAACACGGCATGAAAACCCTCGAAGTACAGGTTAAAGGCCCGGGTTCGGGACGTGAATCTGCACTGCGTGCGCTTCAGGCTGTCGGTTTCACCATTACGTCGATCAAAGACGTAACGCCGATTCCGCACAACGGTTGCCGTCCGCGTAAACGTCGTCGCGTCTAATCGCGTCGATCCTTGCGGACGACCCCGCGTTTGGGCCCGGGATGACCGGGCCTCTTCGCGTTTCTCGTGGGGGCAAAATGTTTGCCCTCATTTCCATAGGCTCCAGTTGCGAAGGTGGGTCTCGTGATTCAAAAGAACTGGCAGGAACTGATTAAGCCGACGAAGCTTGATGTTACTCCGGGTACTGATGCCAGCCGTATTGGTACGATCGTGGCAGAACCGCTGGAGCGCGGTTTTGGTCAGACCCTGGGTAACGCGCTGCGTCGCATTCTGCTGTCGTCGCTCCAGGGTTCGGCAGTTACTGCGATCCAGATCGACGGTGTATTGCACGAATTTTCGTCGATCCCGGGTGTGCGTGAAGATGTCACCGACATCATCCTGAACATTAAGACCATGGGCGTGCGCATGCATGCTGAAGGTCCGAAGAAAATGGCCCTGAAGGCGACCGGCCCTGGTGCCGTCACCGCAGGTCAGATCGAAACCGGTGCGGATATCGAAATCCTCAACCCGGATCTCGAGCTGTGCCATCTTGATGATGGTGCAACGCTCAACATCGAATTCACCGTTGATAACGGTAAAGGCTATGTTGCAGCCAGCTCGCACAGCTCGTCTGACGCGCCGATTGGTCTTATTCCGATCGATGCGATCTTCAGCCCGATCCGTAAAGTGGCCTACAAGGTGGAAAACACCCGTGTTGGTCAGGATACCGACTTTGACAAGCTGTCGCTGACCGTTGAAACCAACGGTGCGCTGACCCCGGAAGATTCGGTTGCGCTTGCTGCCCGTATCCTCCAGGACCAGCTGTCGCTGTTCGTCAACTTCGAAGAGCCGGAAGCGGTTGTCGAAGAGAAGAAAGAAGACGAACTGCCGTTCAACCGCAACCTTCTTCGTAAGGTTGACGAGCTTGAACTGTCGGTACGTTCGGCAAACTGCCTGAAGAACGACAACATCATCTATATCGGTGATCTTGTTCAGAAGACCGAAGCAGAAATGCTTCGTACGCCGAACTTCGGCCGTAAGTCGCTGAACGAAATCAAGGATGTTCTGGCTCAGATGGGCCTGCATCTTGGTATGGAAGTCGGTGGCTGGCCGCCGGAAAACATTGAAGAACTTGCTCGCAAGTTCGAAGATCCGTTCTAAGAACGGGTCTTCGGCCTTCGGGCCGTTATCGGAACATTCGTGTTCCAAACCGGAGAACCCAGTTGTTTGGGCATCCGGCGGGCGCGTTGCCCACACCGCACGTGCATAACCTGGCCTTTCTGTGAAAGTGATCAGGGTGGCGGGGCGGTTTTACAATCGGTTTCGTGAGCGAAGCCAGGCTATTAAGGAGAGTTACCATGCGTCACGGTATGCAAGGCCGTAAGCTTAATCGTACTTCGTCCCATCGTAAGGCGATGTTTGCCAACATGGCAGTTTCGCTGCTCACCCACGAGCAGATCAAAACCACTCTTCCGAAGGCCAAGGATCTTCGCCCGTATGTCGAAAAACTGATTACGCTGGGCAAGCGGGGCGACCTGCATGCACGCCGTCAGGCCATTTCGATCCTGCGTGACGACAAAGTCGTAGCCAAGCTGTTCGGCGAAATCGCCGACCGCTACAAAGAGCGTTCCGGTGGTTACACCCGCGTTCTCAAGGCTGGCTTCCGTTACGGCGATGCGGCTCCGGTTGCTGTGATTGAACTTGTCGATCGCAACGCCGATGCAAAAGGCGCGGAAGACCGTGCTCGCCTCGAAGCAGAGGGCGAAGGCGAAGAAGCTGTTGCTGAATAAGCAACGTTTCGGCCTTTAAGAAACAGAAACGGGCGACGCCTTATGGTGTCGCCCGTTTTCTTTTTGCTAAATGGCATTGGTTTCATATTTCCGCCAAGGTTGCGCAGCAGTTCTATTTTTCCTAATTGATGACAAGCCATACCGGTCAGATGACCGGTTGCCGCAAGACAAAAAGAGAGAGTGTGTGACGTGCAGGCAAATTGGATTTCAAAGATTGTCGCCTTTGCCGTGATCGGGATGGCGGCTGTGTCTGGTACCGGCAATCTGGCCCATGCCCAAAGCGATGAAGCCACCCTGGATCGGCGTTTGCCGTCGAGCCAGACGGAAATCAAGATGTCGCTTTCGCCATTGGTCAAGCAAACCGCGCCTGCGGTTGTCAATATCTACACCAAGAAGGTGGTCGAACAGCGCCAGCGCACGCCATTTTTCAATGATCCGTTCTTCAAGCAGTTCTTCGGGGATCGCTTCGGCGGTGCCTTCGGTGCGCCGCGCCAGCGTGTTGAACGTTCGCTTGGGTCGGGGGTGATCGTATCTGGTGATGGCACTGTCGTGACCAACCATCACGTCATTGCTGGCGCCAGTGAAATCCGCGTCGTCTTGCATGACAACCGCGAATTTGATGCTGATCTGGTCGGGTCGGATGAACGCACTGATTTGGCCGTCCTCAAGCTGCGTGATGTTGATAAAGAATTGCCGGCCATTCCGTTTGGCGATTCGGATGCGGTCGAAGTCGGCGATCTTGTGCTGGCGATCGGCAACCCGTTTGGTGTTGGACAGACCGTAACCAGCGGCATTGTGTCGGCACTGGCGCGCGCCGGTGTCACCGGGCAGGACTATCAATCCTTCATTCAGACAGATGCGGCGATCAACCCGGGCAACTCCGGCGGGGCGTTGGTCGATATTGATGGCAACCTGATCGGCGTAAACTCGGCAATCTTCACCAAATCCGGTGGGTCGAACGGCATTGGTTTTGCGGTTCCGGCCAATATGGTCAAGGTGGTGATGCGTGGCCTGATCAGTGGGGATCTGCGTCGTCCGTGGCTCGGCGCTGCGGGGCAGGCGGTCACAGCCGATCTGGCCGCATCGCTTGAACTGGATCGCCCGCATGGTGTTCTGATCAACAGGGTGCGCACCGGCAGTCCGGCTGAACGGGGTGGGCTGCAATCAGGTGACGTGGTGATCGCGGTCAATGGTTTGGCGGTTGATAACCCGAACGAGCTTAAATTCCGCATCGCGACGCTGGAGCTGAATGGTGAGGCCACGCTGGCCGTCTTGCGTCGCGGGCGTGAAGTCACCCTTGCCATGCCGCTCGAAGTCGCCCCGGAAATTCCCGCACGCGATGAAAGCATCATTGATGGCCGCAACCCGTTCAGTGGCACCAAGATCGCCAATATGAACCCGGCACTGGCCGATGAACTCGGTATCGATACCCTAAGTGAAGGGGTTATAATCCTGGCCGTCGCCCGTGACAGCCTTGCACGCCGCACACGCCTTAAGGCCGGGGACTATATTGTCGAGGTCAATGGGCAGCCAATTGACTCTGTGGCACGCTTCAAGGAAGTAATCCGGGCTGGTGAACGCAGCCGCGACTGGAAGATCGCTGTTAAACGCGATGGCAAGGTTCTGACGGGTGATTTCACTCTTTAGGTAGCCGCCCGTCACTGCAAAACAAAAGGCGCACCAACTGATGGCGCGCCTTTTTCGTTGTCTGGTCAACGGGTTTGCGGCTGGTGACGCAACATCATCAGGGCAACAAAGGTGACAAGACCCAACCCGATGGTCAGCAAAATCGCATACTGCCCGTAATCATCAATCAACAGCCCGAAGACGAACGGGGCCGCCGCCTGTGCAAAGCGTGATGGCGCCATGATATAACCCTGCCGTGCGCCATATCCCGCAGGGCCAAACGTTGCCAATGGCAAGGTGCCCTTGGCAATGGTCAGGATCCCGTTGCCGATCCCGTGCAGGCTGGTAAACAGCATCCCGACAGGCCCGCCAAAGATCAAAAGCAGCACCGCCCCCACCGGATGGGTCAGGGCCGAAAGCCGTGATGAAATCAGTGGATGCATCTTTTTAAGCAACCCGAATTCGGCCAGCCGGCCGGCAACCTGTGCCGGACCCACCAGCGATGCGGCAATCAGGGCACTGGCGGCATCCATACCCGATATTTGCAACAGGCGCGGCAAATGGGCCGCCATGGCCGTTGCCGTAAACCAGCTGGTGGCAAACACAATCGCCAGCAGGATCATCGGCATGTTGAAGATATCCTGTCGTGACAGCTTGGTCGGGGCAGGGGGCGCCTTGGGTGTTTCGTGTTCTGCCGTCGTATGCGCGTCGCCCTTGGTGCGCGGGATCAGAAACAGATTAAGCGGCAAGCCCAGCACGATATGCATCACCGCCCAGAAATAGCATGCCGTGCGCCAGTCAAATTCGGCTTCTAACCCGGCGGTAATCGGCCAGCAGATCGTACTGGCAAATCCGGCAATCAGGGTAATGCCGGTAATCGGGCCGCGTGCATCATGGCCGTAAATCCAGCTCAGCGTGGCAAAGGCTGACTCATAAAGCCCCATCGACATGCCAACACCAATGACGCACCACGCCACACACATCATGATCAGGCTATCGGCCGTGCCCAGTAATGCAAGACCGGCGGCAAAGATCAGGCTGGAAACCGCCAGCACCGTGCGCCCGCCAAACTGATCAATCCGCGCCCCGGCCTTGGGCCCGAAAAGGGCGGCAACCACCAGCGCCAGTGAAAACGCGCCAAACGCCCAACCGGGTGGAATGCCAAGCTCATTCGCCATCGGCTCTGCCAGAATGGCCGGCAGATACAGCGTGGTACCAAATGCAAGGGTCTGTCCCGTGCCCAACCCGATCACAATCGGCAATTTGGCTGGCGTGCCATGCGAAGTCGACGTCATGGCAGGCACCGACAGTCAAGGTCGGGCAGGCAGGCAAAAACAAGCGTCACGAACGTGTTCTTTTTGTTGCTTGGATGGAAACAAGCCTGAAAGCTATGCCGCACATATGCCAGCGTCAATCGACGATGTTTCGTCTGTCATCAATGTCATCTGCGTGTTACTTTCCGGTCAAGACGCCCCAAAAACCAACATCGTATTGTTCCAGCATGGTTTCCCTGTTTGAAAGTCAGGTCACGCGCCCTTTGGCCGACAGATTGCGCCCCGCCAAACTCGATGAGGTGGTTGGCCAGGGGCATCTGTTTGGTGATGACGGGCCGATCACCCGCATGATCAAGACCGGCCGGGTGCCCTCGGTCGTGCTGTGGGGGCCGCCGGGCTGTGGCAAAACGACACTGGCCCGCCTGATGGCCGATGTCGCCGATATGGCGTTTGAGCCGCTTTCGGCGATCTTTTCCGGGGTGGCGGATCTGCGCAAGGTGTTTGAACGTGCCCGTGCGCGGCGTTCCACCGGTGGGGCGACGCTTTTGTTCATTGATGAAATCCACCGTTTCAACAAGGCCCAGCAAGACAGCTTTTTGCCCTATGTTGAAGACGGCACCATCACACTGATCGGTGCGACCACTGAAAACCCGTCCTTTGAACTGAATGCCGCATTGCTGTCACGCTGTCAGGTATTGGTGCTCAAGCGTCTGGATGATCAGGGCCTTGAAGAACTTTTGGTGCGGGCCGAAAAGGAAATGGGCTTTGATCTGCCCGTCACCCCCGAAGCCCGTGAAACCCTGCGCGCCATGGCCGATGGCGACGGGCGTTATTGCCTGAACCTGGCAGAGGAACTTTTTTCCTTGCCGCCCAGTGATGAAGGCCCGCTTGGTGTGGCGGAACTTGCCCGCACCGTGCAAAAGCGCATGCCGATCTATGACAAGGGCGATGACAGTCACTACAACCTGATCAGCGCGCTGCATAAGTCCATCCGGGGTTCCGACCCGGATGCAGCGTTGTATTGGTTTAACCGCATGCTGGCCGGGGGCGAGGATCCGAAATTCGTTGCGCGCCGCCTGACCCGCATGGCGGTCGAGGATATCGGTCTTGCCGATCCGCAAGCCCAGCAATTTTGCATCGGTGCGTGGGAATCCTATGAACGGCTTGGCAGTCCCGAAGGCGAACTGGCCCTGGCCCAGGCGGTGATTTACCTGGCGCTCGCGCCAAAATCCAATGCCGGTTATTCGGCTTATAAAAAGTCGCTCAAGATCGCGCGCGATACCGGGTCGCTGATGCCACCGGCCCATATCCTCAATGCGCCGACCAAGCTGATGTCTGATATCGGCTATGGCAGTGGTTATGCCTATGACCATGATCAGGAAGACGGTTTTCCGGGCAAAACTACTTCCCCGAGGGCATGCGGCGGCAAAACTTTTATGAACCGGTCGAACGCGGGTTTGAGCGCGATCTTAAAAAACGTGTCGAATATTTCGACCGCTTGCGCGCAGAACGTCAAAAGAAACGAGACAATAAGTAACTGACGGTTTGTTTAGTTATCAAATTGGAAACAATTTGGTGAAAAGTCTCTGGCTAAACAGATCGGCTTTGCGGGCTTAAGTTCGGGGCAACACAGAAACCCGGACTAGGAGACTGCAAATGACCAACATTCTGCACGTAAGCGCATCGGTAAACGGCGCAAATTCGAATTCCCGCCAGATTGCGACCAAGCTGATTGATCGTATCACGGCGGCGGATCCGTCGGCGAAAGTTGCTGAACGCGATACCAACGATACCCTGATCACCGCCCTGACCGGTGAAACCGTCGGTGCCTATTACACCCCCGAAGCAGACCGCACGGACGCCCAGAAGGAAATCATTTCCGTTTCCGACAAAATGGTTGCTGAACTTCAGGATGCCGACGTCATTGTGATCGGTGCGCCGATGTACAATTTTTCGATCCCCTCGACGCTCAAAGCCTGGGTTGACCTGATTGCACGCGTCGGTGTGACGTTCCAGTACACTGAAAATGGTCCTGTGGGTCTTCTGACCGGCAAAAAGGCCTATATCGTTGCGGCAACCGGCGGTGTTCCGGTCAACAGCCCGGCTGATTTCGCAACCCCGTACCTGAAGCAAGTTCTTGGATTTATTGGCATCTCTGATGTCGAAGTCGTCGAGGCATCCGGCTTTGCGGTCAATGCCGAAGAAGCCATGGCCCGCGCCCTTGCCAATGTCGAAGCAGCTCCGCTTCCGGTTGCGGCCTGAGAATTCGAAAGTACCAAACTCCGATACACTCCCGCCGATCAGCGAATTTCCAGATTATCCCCCCCCCCTTGGTTCGCTGATTGACGGGGCTGTACGCCAAATGCCCGACGGTTTATCCGTTCGGGCATTTTGATTCTGCGGCATTTGGTACTATTGTGTCTGTGCCCGTTCGGGCAGGCGCTTTGTCATTGGCAGGTGGTATATTTGAAACGGTTGGCGATGTTTGCAATCTGGGGGCTGCTTGTACTGGCAGGCATTTTCGTGACCGTCCGCTTTACCGGGCTGATCGACCACATGTTGCCTGCGGGTGATCCCCCCAATATCGCCTTCGCGCAGGACATGGATCTTCCAGATGCGCGCAATTTCTTCATCACCTGTCCGGCGGACCGGTTGCCGAAAACCGACCGTGCCATGCAAAGCCCGACCTTCAAGGCATCGGTCGCGTCCCTGACCGAAGTTCTGATTGAAACTGCGCCTGATCACGGCATGAAGCTGATGACCGATGTCGAGGGCGGCGAAGCCGGTCGGCTTTATTTCCTGGCGCGCACGCCGGTATTTCGTTTTCCCGACTGGGTCGAGATCGAGTTGATCTTGCCAGAAACCGGCAATAACGTCTCATTCTGCCTGTTTGCCCAATCGGTTTATGGCGTTGAAGATATGGGGCAAAATGAAAAACGCACGCGCGCCTGGCTGGCCGATGTCGAAACCCGCATGGGCCAAGGATCCTGAGGGGTCCTGAGCCAGCACCAACAGGATTGATCAACCGCACCCCTTGGTGTTTGATGTGACAAAGGGGATGTGTGCTGGACATGGATATTGACCGGGCCTCCATTCTTGCCATGGCCCCATGCCGTATTCACACGTGACATTTCAGGACTGAGGGAATAGGTTCCGCGCCATGCAATTTTCACCGTTGTTAATCGCATCCATTGCCTTGGGCGGTGCCGTTGGTGCCGTTGCGCGTCACAGTGTGTCCGTCATGATGGGCTCGGTGATGGGCTCTGGATTTCCCTGGGGAACCCTGACGGTCAATATCGTTGGTTCGTTCCTGATGGGGGTGCTGATCGAGGTTTCCGCCCTGAAACTATCCATGGGGCTTGAAATGCGCGCACTCCTTGTGACCGGTTTTCTGGGGGCGTTTACAACTTTTTCGACGTTTTCGCTGGATGCTGCGACCTTGTATGAACGGGGCAATATGGGCCTTGCGGCCCTTTATGTTATTGGTTCCGTGGTGGTCGGCATTTCGGCATTGTTTGGCGCAATCGCGCTGGTAAGGGGTGTTCTGCAATGAGTGGTGTCACTCTGCGCAAGGTCAAGGCAGACGAAGCCGACATTCGGCTGGATCGCTGGTTCAAGCGCAACTGCCCGGAATTCACATTTGGCCAGGTCCAGAAGTTCCTGCGTGGCGGTCAGATCCGCGTCGATGGCAAACGTGCCAAGGCCAATCAACGTGTGGAGCCGGGCCAGGAAATCCGCGTGCCGCCTGTGCCTGTCATGTCCGGTGGCGGAACCGGCCCATGGGGCGAAGATGGTTCGGGCTATAACCCGGCCGAAGTCCAGCAACGCAAACAGGCCGGCCCCGCCAAGTCCGATGCGACCGAGGCAGAGCTGCAAGCCCTTCGTGATTCCGTTATTTTCTATGACGAGTTGGTTCTGGCGATCAACAAGCCCGCCGGCCTTGCCGTGCAGGGCGGGACCAACACCAATGTTCATGTCGATGGCATGCTTGACGCGCTTAAACTTGATAGCAAGGAACGCCCGAAGCTTGTTCACCGACTGGACAAGGATACCAGCGGCGTTTTGCTGCTGGCCCGTTCTGCCAGTGCGGCCCATGCCCTGACCAAGGCGTTCAAGGATAAATCGACCCGCAAGCTTTACTGGGCGATTGTCACCGGTGCGCCTGCGGAACGCGAAGGCATGATTGACGCACCGCTTGCCAAACTGTCGGGCAAGGGCGGCGAGAAAATGGTGATCGACGAGAAGCTCGGGAAATCCGCGCAGTCCGTCTTCCGCCAGCTGCATCGCGCCGGGCGCAAGGCCGCATGGCTTGCCCTGTCACCGCTGACCGGTCGTACCCACCAGCTGCGTGTACACAGTCAGGCAATCGGCTGCCCGATCCTTGGGGATGGCAAATATGGCGGTTCGCAGGCCTTTATTGATGGCCTGCCCAATCAGATGCATCTGCATGCGCGCGCCATTGATTTCCCGCACCCGGTTACCGGCCATCGCGTCGTGATCGAGGCACCCGTGCCGGAACATTTCGCCGAAACGCTCAAAAAGCTCAATTTTGATCCGAAAACGCCGACCAAATTCCTGACCCCGGAAATTCACCGCGAAAAGGAAGAAAAGCCCAAGCCAAAGGCAAAACCGTCGCGTTCGCGCAGGAAATAGGGCCGGGCCCAAACAGCATCAAACACCGAAAAGCCGACGCATCGCGTCGGCTTTTTCGTCCTCCTGATCAAACGATGTTGAAACAGAAACTGTATCAGTGTGTTTTGCTGTCGAAACGCTTCATGAACGCATCATAAACCCTGTTCAAATGACGGGCATGAACCGTATTGCCGGTGCGTTCACACATTTCGGCCTGGCCTTTGATCATCACGGCAAGCTGTTTGCGGCCGCTTTTGGTATGCACCATGCACTCACCCTCCTCAAGGGCGGTAACCAGTGGAATATGCTCACATTCGGCAATGGCAAGCACTTCCTCCTCGGTGAGGTCGCTGAAGTCGATGCAATCGCGAAGCGTAAGCATGATTTGCCTCCTGTCATGTGCCCGGCCTTCTCGGCGGGGCTCGGTCGGCCAGAAGATTATTATACCGCCGATCACTGGCTCAAAGAAGTAATACAAAATTCACTTGTGGTTTCTGGTGCTTCCCGCAAAGCACAAAAACCCGCACGCAATACAACCGCGGGAGACTCGATCTTTTCGATCTGATCCATTAGTCTCCGCTTTTCCAAAATCCAGACGAAAGACCCCACATGACCAACGATCCGCTCCGACTTGTGATTTTTGACTGCGATGGCACCCTTGTCGACAGCCAGCACGCCATCGCGCATTGCATGGATCATGCCTTTGCGCAGCACGGTCTGGATTGTCCGGGGTTGGAAAACACGCGCACGATCATTGGTCTGAGCCTGCCCGAAGCCATCACAAAGCTGGCAAGCCCGGCACGGGTTGACGATGACATCATCGCGGCGGTGACAGCGGCCTATAAAACCGCGTTCTTTACCTTGCGTCAGACGCCCGATTTCCACGAACCGCTATTCCCCGGCGTGCGCGAAGTGCTGACCGAACTCGACAGCCGTCAATGGCTGAGCGGAGTGGCAACCGGCAAGGCGCGTCGGGGGCTGGATGCTGTTCTGGCGCGCAATGAACTCGAAGGTCGGTTTGTTACCTTGCAGACCTGCGACAATCACCCGTCAAAACCCAATCCCGCGATGTTGATGGCAGCCCTTGAGGAAACCGGGGTCGATGCGCCCAATGCGGTGATTGTCGGTGATACCAGCTATGATATCGAAATGGGCCGGGCCGCGGGCATGATCGCCATTGGGGTCGATTGGGGCTATCATGATGTTGATACGCTGCATGCCTCTGGTGCACATGCCGTCATCAGCCACTTTGATGAATTGGCTGCCGCCCTTGATACGATTTGGGAAATTGACTGTGACGCCGCTTAAGAACCCCGAACTGGCCCCGATCCGTTTTGAACTGACCCTGGCCGTCGATCCTGATGATGCGTTTACCGCTTTCACGGCGGGCTTTGGGCAATGGTGGCCGACCGACACCCATTCAATCGCCAAAAAGGACTGCATCACGGTCGAGTTCAATGAAGGTGTCGGCGGAGAAATCATCGAACGCACCAAAGGCGCCAAGGACATCCCATGGGGTCGGGTAAGAAGCTGGCAGCCGGGCGAACACCTGTCCTTTACATGGCATCCGGGCTGGAACGAGGGCGACTTTACCCTGGTCGAGGTATCGTTTGACCTGAACGACTTTGGCCGTTGTGTCATCCGCCTTGAACACAAGGCATGGGAAAATGTCGGGGATATCGCGCCGGCTTTGCGTGAAGGCTATCTCAAGGGCTGGGAATTTGCCTTTGGCGAATGCTTTGGCGATTACCTGCGCCAAAAGCGCTAGGGCTTGAACCCTAACTAGTACAGGCCGTATTCGATCAATTCACGCTGCAACTTCACCGGGTCACTGAACCAGTGGGTGATAAAGGCCAGTTCGCGGGCCTGCTGAATATTGCGCTCGTTGTCATCAATATACAGGGTCTCGCGGGGATCAAGCTTGAAGCGCGAAATCGCCAGATCAAAAATCCGCGGATCGGGTTTGGCCAGTTTTTCCTGCCCCGATACCAGTATCCCTTCGAAGTGATCCAGAAAACCAAACCGCTCCAATGCATGCGGCCAGGTTTCTGCCGACCAGTTGGTCAGGGCAAACAGGCGCACCTTTTTGCGTTTTTTCAGGTCTTCAAGAACGCCCACCGTGCGGTCAATCGCCCCGCCCAGCATTTCTGGCCAGCGTTCCTGCCACGCGGCGATCTCGTCATGATGCTGCGGATAGCGGTGCTGAAGGTCGGGGATGGAATTGGCAAAGCTCAGCATCCCCTGATCATGCAGGTGATTCCAGTGCGGATGGCAAACTTCACCCAGAAAGCGCTCCATCTCTGCTTCATTCTTGAACAGCTTGCGATACAGATAACGCGGGTTCCAATCAACAAGCACACCCCCAAGATCAAAAAGAATTGTTTCAATATCTCGCATGTCGTCTCCGAATGGTTGGGGCATGTATGGGGTTTGTCGGCCCTTTAAATCAGGTGCGATGCCAAGGTGCAAGCAGCCGTTATATGAAACACCATCGCAAACATGATCCTTGGTGCGATCAGCCCCGTAAACAAACCTGAACGAAGTGCCATGGCGCGTGAAGGTATGGGAATGCCCGATGACGGGATTGTCATTTGCCAACCGGGCGTGCTGTCGCAAACAATGTTGATTGGGGATATCCCCTGAAAACAGGCATAAGAGGAGGCTAGAACATGTGTACGCTTGACGGATGTGGCTCCCACGAACATCTCGGTCCGCCGCCCAAGGCGACTGACGAACAACGCAGACTGTTTCTCAAAGGGGCTGCTGCCCTGCCTTTGGCCGTTATTCTTGCCGACCCGATGCTTGCCCATGCAGCAGGCCACGGGCTTGATAAGGTAACCATCACCACGCCTGAAGGCGACGAAATGGTTGCCGAAATCGCCATGCCGCAAACCCTTCCGGCCCCGACCGTCATTCTGATCCATGAATGGTGGGGCCTGAATGACCATATTCGCGCAGTTGCTGCCGAATATGCCAAGCAGGGCTATATCGCCCTTGCGGTTGATCTTTATGGTGAACCGCCGGCGACAACGCCTGACGGTGCACGTGCGCTGATGTCTTCGATGGATCCGGTGGTTGCGACCCGTAAACTGCAATCCTCTGTCGAATTTCTGCGCGGTCACAAGGATTCAACTGGCAAGGTCGGCTCTGTTGGCTGGTGCTTTGGTGGTGGCTGGTCGCTGAATACTGCCCTTGCAACCGATATTGATGCGGCTGTGATCTATTACGGCAACGTCAACAAAACCCCGGAACAGGTCGCAACGCTGAACGCGCCGATCATGGGGCATTTCGGCACCCTTGATAAAAACATCAACAAGGAAATGGTCGACGGGTTCGAACGCTCTTTGCGGATTGCCGGCAAGACCGACTACGAGTTCTTCTGGTATGACGCCGATCACGCCTTTGCCAACCCGACCGGTGGTCGCTATGACAGCGAAGACGCCATGCTGGCATGGAACCGCACCATGGCCTTCTTTGACGAACATCTAAGCTAACCATCGCCAATGGTAGGATGAAAAAAGGCCGGGACTTTCCCGGCCTTTTTATTTGTCTGATGATTGGTCCAAATGGGCTTAGTTCGTTGGATTTCCGCGATTTGCCCATTTGGTCGACCGGCGTTCGATGACGTTGAAGATTTCGTACATCGCAATGCCCATTACCGCGATCACCAGCAATCCGGCAAACACCAGCGGCATGTTGAATTTCGACGAGGCCGACAGCATCAGATAACCAACGCCAACATTCGACGCCACGGTTTCCGAAATCACAGAGCCGACAAAGGCCAGCGTGATCGCAACTTTAAGGGACGCAAAGAAATACGGCATCGCCCGCGGGAATCCGACCTTGATCAGGATGTCACGCCGGGTGGCACCAAGCGAACGCAAAACATCGCGCAATTCCGGCTCCAGCGTGGCAAGGCCGGTGGCGACATTGACCACAATCGGGAAGAACGAAATCAAAAATGCTGTGATAATTGCCGGTACGGTGCCGATGCCAAACCACATGACCAGAACCGGGACAAGGGCAACCTTGGGCACAGAGTTAAACCCGACCAAAAGCGGGTTGGCCGCGTCATAGATCGCCCGGCTTGATCCGACCAGCGCACCCAGCACCACACCGAACACCACAGCAATGGCAAAGCCCGCCAGCGTGGTATACAGCGTGTGATAGGCATGCATCCAGATCGCTTCATGGAACTGCCAGCCGACAATGATGCTTTCAGACGGGGTCGGCAGGACATAGGGCGGAATGTTGAAAATCCGCACAATCAGTTCCCACAGCACGAAAAGTCCAATGGCGCTGAGCCATGGTGTTGCTTTGCGAAGGTTCAATTTCTTTTTCATGATATCGCCAGCCCCCTCAAGATTCTCGCACGTCACGAATGTGACTGCGCAATTCGTGGACAAGATCGGTGAAAGGCTGGGTAAAGGTGGTTTCCTGATCGCGTGGGCGGGGCAGGGTGTTTTCACGTTCCACAAGGATTTTACCCGGGCGTTTGGACATCACATAGATGGTATCGGCAAGATAGGCCGCCTCACGCAAATCATGGGTGACCAGAATAACCGTGAAAGGCTTGATCATCCAAAGGTTCTGCAAGATGTCCCAAAGCTCTTCGCGGGTAAAGGCATCCAGCGCACCGAATGGTTCATCCAGCATCAGAAGATCCGGCTCATGGATCAGCGACCGGCACAACGATGCACGTTGCTGCATGCCCCCTGAAAGCTCCCAAGGGTATTTGTCTTCGTGGCCTTCAAGCCCGACAGTCGCCAGAAGTTTGCGTGCGCGTTCTTCATACTCCGCGCGATGCTTGCGCAGGCGATGGCGGTGCGGTTTGACGATTTCCATCGGCAGCAGGACATTATCAAGGGTCGTGCGCCACGGCAAAAGGGTAGGGTTCTGAAACGCCATGCCAACAATCTTGAGCGGCCCGGAAACCTCCTTGCCATCGACAATCACATTGCCTTCAGTTGGCGGCATCAGACCCGAAACCAGTTTCATCAACGATGATTTGCCACACCCTGACGGACCCACAACGGCGATAAACTCGCCCTTGTCGATCTTCATGTTGGTGGTATCAAGCGCCAGTTCATCGCCTTCACTATAGCGAAGCTTGACGTCATTGAGTTCGACGAAGCTATTGGACACTGCAGTTATTCCCCCTGCTTGGCCTGGGCCCTGACCGTGGGTCGGGACCCTGTATCTTTATTCTTTTTGCGGGCAGATGAAAAACGGGGCAGCCGGAAAATCCGACTGCCCCGTTTCCCAAAATGATTACTTCAGCATGCGGTCTTCGGCAGACGGCATGAATTCATCGGTATAGATGTCATCAACAGACGGCTTGTTCTCGAAACCGAACGCCAGGGCAACCTGATCGATGGCCTTGGCCATACGGTCGGCTTTGACAAGGCCCATGCCTTCTTCAAGGGTTGCCGGGGTAACGACGTTTTCGTCGATCGCCATCTGCAGGCGCTGCAGCTCAAGATCCGGGTTGATCAGCGGATCCACTTCCTTAAGGGCGTCAATTGCGGATTGCGGATCGGCAATCGCCGCAGCCCAGCCTTTGACCACACCGCGCAGGAAGCCTTTAACCTCTTCCGGGTGGTTTTCCATCATGTCCGGCGAAGCCAGAATGCCGTTGCCATAGAAGTCCATGCCAAAGTCTTTGTACATAAAGACGGTCAGGTCATCCTTGGCAACACCCTGTGCCTGCAGGTTCAGGATCGAGGTAAAGTAGTGACCGGAAATCGCATCCACATCGCCACGCACCAGCATCGGCTCACGCAGCGGCGGATCCATGCTTTCCCAGGTTACAGCGTCAAGGTCCAGACCGGTTGCCGAGGCAAAGGCCGGATACAGTTTGCGGGACGCATCAAAGACCGGTGCGCCAAGGGTCTTGCCGATCAGGTCTTCCGGCTTGGTAATGCCGGAACTTTTAAGCATGAACAGCGCAAATGGCGGGCGATCATAAACCATGAAGATCGACTTCATGGCGCGATCCGGGTTGGATGCGTTGAATTCCACCAGCGAGTTGATGTCAGCAAGCGACATATCATAAGCGCCGCTGGCAACACGGGTGATCGCACCAACCGAACCGTTGCCCGAGTCAATCGTGACATCGAGGCCTTCTTCGTCAAAATAGCCGTTCTTCTTGGCCAGAAGATACGGTGCAGCCGGACCTTCGTATTTCCAGTCGAGCGAGAATTTAATCGCCATATCTGCCAGTGCAGCATGCGCGCCAAGGGCAACAGCTGCCCCGATAGCAGCCCCCAAAAGTCTGTTCGTAAGCGTGGTCATGTTTAAAGAAGCCTCCTGATTGCGGATTGATGAAACAATCCAGCTACCTGATAAATCCAATGCGCTCTCAGCAATGGTCATGCCATCTTGCCAATGCGCCCGCTTTGTCGCGGTTTTGTAATCTTCACCGAGCAGAGTAGTGGTGTTTATTATTTGGTCAATGGGGCAAATTGATCAAAAATTATACAGGAATTCTTGATAATCGCCCATTTGACGCGCTTTATCTTGTAAATCACTTGCGCAAAACGCTGCATTTAGGCATATGGCGTTCATGCTTACACAATCGATCAATCGTTTCTATAAAAAGGCCGACGCCGCTGCTGATGACAGCGGGGCAGGCTGGCGCGTTCTTCTTGACGGGCGGGCGGTGAAAACCCCGGCCAAGGCGGATTTCCTCCTGCCATCAGAAGTACTTGCGCGTGAAATCGCTGCGGAATGGGACGCGCAGGGTGAAAAGGTCCAGCCTTCCACAATGCCGATCATGCAGCTAGCCGCGACCGCCATCGACCGTGTGCGTCCGAACCGCCCGGGGGTGATCGCCGAGTTGACCGGCTATGGGCGCTCCGATCTGCTGTGTTATCGCGCACCCTATCCGGAAGAATTGATCGAACGTCAGGCCAAAAAATGGCAACCGCTGCTCGATTGGTCACAGGATGATCTTGGCGTGTCGCTTCGGGTCACCGACGGTGTGATGCCGATCACTCAGGATGACCACGCGCTTTTGCGTTTGCAGGATCATGTCGAATCTTTCGATGATTATTACCTGACAGCCCTGCACAGCCTGACCACGGTGTCGGGGTCGGTTATCATTGGCCTTGCGGTGATGAACAAGAAGATCGACGCCCAGAACGCCTTTGAGTGCGCCATGCTTGATGAAGAATACGCCATGGAAAAATGGGGCGAAGACGCAGAGGCAATTGCCCGACGCGACCGTCACCGGGCGGAGCTTCTGGCCACGGGCCGCTATCTCGAACTGCTTGGCTGACCCTTGGTGGCGGCATTTGCCGCCATCGACGCTATTTCATCCAGCGTGCGATCATTCTGTGCTGCACGGCGGCCTGTGCCGCCACCCGGTAATAGGACAGCAATTCGCGCATCGGTGACGACATCCGGTCAAAGCCGGAAATAAACGCCACAATGATACCGACCGACGTTTGGTCCTGAATCACCAGATAGCCGCCAACAAACAGCACGCTCAGCGGTGCCAGCGCATTCAGCAAGTTGATCAGTGACTTCATGCCGAATTTCAGAACGAACAACTGCATCCGGTTGTCAAACAACCCGGTAATCCCGCGATTGATCGGGCTGAGTTGCTCGTCATCGCTTTTGTCAGATGACAGTTCTGAAAGCTCGTCACTGACTTCACGCATCTTCTCGACCCGATCTTCAATCAGGGCATTGATGCGTTTCTGAATGACCGGCACAAGCGCGATCTGCGGGATCAGGGCGATCACCCCGATCAGGCCGATCATCGGTTCAACGCTGATCATATAGCCAAGCCCAAAGATCAGCATGCCGCTATTGACCACCGGCTGCGACAGGCCATCGCCAACAAACCCGCCCAGTTTCTCGATCTCGGCGCCGATGATCGACACTGCACGTCCGTTGCTTTCATCGTCGCTTCCGGCCTGGTTGTGCGCGCGCAGGCGTGTCAGGTGCTTGCGGTTATACTGGATCGCGCTTTCACTCAGCCAGCCTTCATAAATGCGCAGCACATATTTGATGCTGCCATGCACGACAATCACACCCAGATACAGAATGGCCAGCGTGATCAGAAGGTCAAAGTCCTGCGGGGTGATGGCGTTATCAACAATCCGGCGTTGCAGCTCGATCGGGGCGATGCCAAGGGCAGCCACAATCACCGCAAGGCTGCATACCGCCACCTGATGCCAGCCACTCATGCGCCAGACATACCCCCATAAGGAGCCAGCAGGGCGATCATCGCCGGTTTTTTCCGGATTGCGGGGGCTGAATTTTAACATGGGCTCAATCGGTTGTGGTGACGACAGGCATATACTGTACGCGATAACAGGACCCCGGATCAGGGTAATCGCACGGTAAGCTACTCCTGCAACGCGCCATGCGCGCAAATGATCCTGTGACAAGGGTCGGGCGGGTACAACTCTAGACTTTAGTCCAGCCCATTCACATATATCGCGATGACGTTAGGGAAATCAGGTGTTTACGGGGTATTCTCGACCTCTGGCAGAATAGCAAAAATAATTGGCATTCCAGTACCGAATAATGCTATTTCATTCTCGAGACGCGCACATTGGGCCGAAATGTGCCAAATGGCCGATCACAGCAAGGAAAACGCAACATGCAGGATATTGTCGCCAAACTCGAAGCGAAGCGCGCCGAAGCTGCCATGGGCGGTGGCCAGCGCCGCATTGATAATCAGCACAAGAAAGGCAAGCTCACCGCGCGTGAACGCCTTGATGTGCTGCTTGACGAAGGCTCCTTCGAAGAATGGGACATGTTTGTCGAACATGATTGTGTGGATTTCGGCATGACCGAAAACCGCATTCCCGGCGATGGTGTCGTCACCGGTCACGGCACGATCAATGGCCGGCTGGTCTTTGTTTTCTCGCAGGATTTTACTGTGTTCGGCGGCGCCCTTTCGGGCGCGCATGCGCGCAAGATCGCCAAGATCATGGATCAGGCGATGAAGGTCGGCGCGCCGGTGATTGGCCTTAATGATTCGGGCGGGGCGCGTATTCAGGAAGGTGTCGAAAGCCTGGCTGGCTATGCCGATGTCTTCCAGCGCAATGTCGAGGCATCCGGCGTCATCCCGCAAATCTCGCTGATCATGGGGCCGTGTGCCGGTGGGGCGGTTTACAGCCCGGCCATGACCGACTTCATCTTCATGGTCAAGGACAGCTCCTATATGTTCGTGACCGGTCCTGACGTGGTCAAAACCGTCACCCACGAAGAAGTCACCCACGAACAGCTGGGCGGGGCATCGACCCACACCAGTGTTTCGGGTGTGGCTGATCTGGCCTTTGACAATGATGTCGACCTGCTGCTTCAGACCCGGCGTTTCATGGACTTCCTGCCACTGTGCAACAAGGAAGATCCGCCTGCACGCCTGTGCGAAGATCCAATCACGCGTGATGACTTCTCGCTTGATACCCTGGTGCCAGAAAACCCTAACATGCCCTACGACATGAAGGAACTGATCACCAAGATCGTCGATGAGGGCGACTTCTTTGAAATTCAGGCCGACTACGCCAAAAACATCATTATCGGCATGGCGCGCATGGATGGTCGCACGGTTGGTGTTGTCGCCAACCAGCCGATGGTTCTGGCCGGCTGCCTTGATATCGACAGCTCCAAAAAGGCCGCGCGTTTCGTGCGCTTCTGCGATGCCTACAACATTCCGATTGTCACCTTTGTGGATGTGCCGGGCTTCATGCCGGGCACCGCACAGGAATATGGCGGCATCATCAAACATGGTGCGAAACTGCTCTATGCCTATGCAGAGGCCACCGTGCCCAAGGTCACCGTCATTACCCGCAAGGCCTATGGCGGCGCATATGACGTGATGTCATCGAAACATCTGCGCGGGGATGTCAACTATGCCTGGCCGACCGCCGAAATTGCGGTTATGGGGCCCAAGGGGGCGGTGGAAATCATCTTCAGGGCTGATATGGACAACCCCGAAAAGATCGAAGCCCGGACCGAAGAATACCGCGAAAAATTCGCCAACCCGTTTGTCGCGGGCCGCAAGGGGTTCATTGATGATGTCATCATGCCGCATGGCACGCGCCGCCGCGTTTGCAAGGCGCTTGGCATGCTGCGCAACAAGGACATCAAGAACCCTGAAAAGAAACACGGCAACATTCCGCTGTAAGACAAATTGGGAGACAGAAAAATGTTTAGCAAGATCCTGATTGCCAACCGCGGTGAAATCGCCTGCCGTGTGATCAAATCAGCCCGCAAAATGGGCATCAAGACCGTGGCGGTCTATTCCGATGCCGATAAAAACGCCCTGCATGTTCAGATGGCCGACGAGGCCGTCCGCATCGGCCCGGCACCCAGTAATCAGTCCTATCTGATTATTGAAAACATCATCGAGGCCTGCAAATCCACCGGGGCCGAGGCCGTCCATCCCGGCTACGGCTTCCTGTCGGAAAATCAGGCCTTCGCCAAGGCCCTTGATGGGGCAAACATCGCCTTTATCGGCCCGCCGAACGGTGCGATTGCCGCCATGGGCGACAAAATCACCTCGAAAAAGATCGCGGCCGATGCGGGTGTTTCAACCGTTCCCGGTTTCATGGGCGTGATCAAGGACACCGACGAGGCCGTCAAGATCGCCAATGATATCGGCTATCCGGTGATGCTCAAGGCATCTGCTGGTGGCGGCGGCAAGGGCATGCGTATTGCCCGAAACGATGCCGAATGCCGCGAAGGCTTCGAACGTGCCACGTCAGAAGCCGCAAGCTCCTTTGGCGATGACCGCGTCTTTGTCGAAAAATTCGTCGAGGAACCGCGCCATATCGAAATTCAGGTGCTGGCCGATAGACACGGCAATGCGATCTATCTTGGCGAGCGCGAATGCTCCATCCAGCGCCGCCATCAGAAGGTCGTCGAAGAAGCTCCGTCACCCTTTATCGACCCCGCGACCCGCAAGGCCATGGGCGAACAGGCCGTGGCACTGGCACGCGCGGTGGATTACTGCTCTGCCGGGACGGTGGAATTCATCGTTGATAAGGACAAGAACTTCTACTTCCTTGAAATGAACACCCGTCTTCAGGTCGAACATCCGGTGACCGAACTTGTCACTGGTCAGGATCTTGTCGAATGGATGATCAAGATCGCCGACGGTGAAAAGCTGACGCTCAAACAGGATGACGTCAAACTGACCGGCTGGGCCATGGAAACCCGCGTCTATGCCGAGGATCCCTTCCGCGAATTCCTGCCCTCTACCGGGCGTTTGGTGCGCTACCAGCCACCAGAGGAATCCGACACCGTGCGTGTGGATACCGGCGTCTTTGAAGGCGGCGAGATTTCGATGTTCTATGATCCGATGGTCGCGAAACTGATCACCTATGGTGAAAACCGCGATCAGGCGATTGGTGAAATGCGCCGCGCGCTTGATGCCTATTACATTCGCGGCATTTCGCACAATATCCCGTTTCTGGCCGCTGTTATGGCCAACAAACGCTTCCAGGATGGCAACATCACCACCAACTTCATCGCCGAAGAATACCCGGATGGTTTCTCGGCCGATGATCTGCCCAATGATGATCCATCGACCCTGATCGTGGTCGCGGCCTACCTTAATCAGCGTCTTGCCGAACGCAATGCCGGCATCACCGGCCAGGTCAGTGATCATCCGCTTGAAATTGCCGAAAGCTGGGTGGCGGTTTGCGGCGATGAATACACGCCGTTTGATATCGAGTTTGATGGTGTTAACGGCGATTACATCGTTGCCATCGGGGATCGCAGCTATGGCGTGGTCTCGGACTGGAAGATCGGCGATCCGATGTTTGTCGGTGAAATCGACGGTGCCCCGGTCTGTGTGCAGATCGACCTCGAAGGGGTGGGCTATCGCCTGTCGGCCAACGGCATTCAGCGCAGCTTCAAGGTGATGCTGCCCCGCGTCGCGGAACTGCAAAAACTGATGCCGTTCAAGGCCCCGCCAGACATGTCGAACTTCCTGCTCTCGCCAATGCCGGGCTTGCTCGTCAAGGTCTCGGTCGAGGAAGGCCAGACCGTCCAGCCGGGCGAGGAGCTCTGCATCCTCGAAGCCATGAAAATGGAAAACGTCCTCAAATGCGAAAGCAAGGGTGTCGTCAAAAAGATCCACGCCGAACAGGGCGCAAACCTCTCGGTCGATGCCATCATCATCGAGTTCGAAAAAGACGAATAAGCCACCCGATCCCTCTGGGGTGATGCTTGATCAAGGCGCTGTCCGGGTTTTCGGATGGCGCCTTTTCTTTAACCTGTTCAAACACTTGTGTTTTCAAGGGCTTTCGGATCCGTTTCACGCATATTAAATACAGATAACGGGGCTTTACGGGGCGTTTGCACTGCCATATGGTCGTGAATTGAGGCCGTAATACCCTGTGAACATCAAGGTTGACTGCCAACGCATTGAACGTGCCTGCGGCCATCCAATAACAAGAAACGAGGCGTAAGAATGTACAAGCTGATTGCTTTTGATGGCGACGATACCCTTTGGCACAACGAGCCACTTTTCCGCCAAGCCCATGTGCAGCTTCGCGAAATGCTGGGACATTATGTTGATCCCGAACAGGTTGATGATCGCCTCTATCAGGCCGAGTTGGCCAACCTTTCCATCTATGGCTATGGCGTGACGGGCTTTACCCTGTCGATGATCGAAACGGCGATCGAATTGTCTGATGGTAAAATCAGTGCCGAAGACATCCATAAACTGGCCGAAACAGGCAAATCCATGCTGCGCGCGCCCACCCGGATCATTGAAGGGGCCGAGGCCGTGCTCAGGCAATATGCCAATCACCCGAAATACAAAGTGGTCCTGATCACCAAGGGTGACCTGATCGCCCAGCAGCTCAAGATCGAACGTTCCGGCTTTGAAGACCTGTTTGACGGGATTGAAATCGTCTCGGAAAAAGACTCGCTGACCTATCGCAACATCTTTGGCCGCTATGGCGTCGAAGCCGAAGAGGCGATCATGATCGGCAATTCGATGAAATCCGATGTCCTGCCGGTCCTTGCGTGCGGGGCGACGGCGATCCACATTCCCTATGAAATCACCTGGGTGCATGAAATGGTCGATCAGACCGAAATCGAGAATGCCAGCATCATTACGGCCGAAAGCATTGCACATGTACCCCAGGTCATTGAAAAACTGGAACAGGAAAAGACCAGCGGGAGTATGGAGCATGTCTGATTGCGCCGGTTCTGAAATGTCGACAGAAGCCGTTCTGGCCAACGGCCCGGCAGCCGATCTTGATCCGCAAACCAAACTGGAACTCGAAGCCGCTGCCTTTCGCGGGCTGGTGACCCATCTGCAAAACCGCAAGGATGCACAGAATATTGATCTGATGAACCTTGCCGGGTTCTGCCGCAACTGTCTGGCCAAATGGTATCTGGCCGCTGCGCGTGAACGCGGTGTCGCCATGGATTACGATGGCGCGCGTGAAGTCGTCTATGGCATGACCTATGACGCATGGAAGGAAAACCATCAGCTTCCGGCATCCGAGGAACAGAAACAGAAGTTTCAGGATACCGCCCATCTGCACGCCAAAATCCCCGGCGCGAAATAACGCCCGGCAGACAGGCCGATCAAAGCTGACATCCTGACATATCGGAAAGGGAGGACGTCCGATCATGACAGATACAAGTCCCGACCCGTCAACCGGGGCCGGTAACATCGCCGTTCATGCCCGGATCGAAGGCCGGGTTCAGGGCGTGTGGTATCGCGCATGGACCGTGGAACAGGCCCGCAAGCGCGACCTGACCGGCTGGGTGCGCAATCGCAATGATGGTACGGTCGAGGCGGTCTTTTGCGGGCCGGTCAAGGTCGTTCAATCCATGATCGACGCCTGCCACGAAGGCCCGACCCATGCGCGCGTGGATCGCATTCACGAAGAACCTGCCCTTGAAGACGGCTATACGTCATTTGAAAAACGCCCGACCGCGTAAATGCCGCCAAACTCAATGAATTGGCGTCTTTATCAAAGCCGCTCTAAAAGCCTTTTTGCGCGATAATGTGGAAAAAGGCTTTTTCTTTATCGCACTGCGGTGGCATGGTTATGAAATCCTGTCTGCATGGTCAGATCGATGCAGTCCGGAAATCAACAGGGAGACTACATATGACTTTTATCGGAAAATCATTTGGCGTGGCTGCCATCATGGCGACCAGTGCGCTTTTTGCGTTCGGCGCACAGGCAGAGTCCGAGCAGAATGACGGCCTGAATGGCACACTGTGGTTGCAGACCTCGGTCGAATACAAAACGACTGCCATGTCGGTCTATGCTGGCGCGACCCGCTTGCTGGACGCCGCCATTGGCGATCACAACTGGACCGCCGCACTTGAGCAGGACGGCAATTATTCGACCAAGCCGCCGGCGGTGATCCTTGATGTTGATGAAACCGTTCTTGATAACTCCGCCTATCAGGCATGGGTTGTTGCCGAGAAAACCCATTACAGCTCCAAAACCTGGGCGGCATTCGTGCATGACATGATTTCCACCCCGACGCCGGGCGCACTCGAATTCACCAAGGCGGCAGCGGCACGTGGTGTTGAAGTCTTCTATGTTTCGAACCGCAAGGCACCGGAAGAAGATCCGACCATTGAAAACCTCAAGAAATTCGGCTTCCCCTATGCGGATGAAAAACACGTCATGCTGCGGGGCGAGGTCGAAGAATGGGGCTCGAACAAAACGCCGCGCCGTGCGGCTGTGACCGAAGATTACCGTGTCATCATGCAGTTTGGCGACAACTTTGGTGACTTCACCGACGAAATCGACGGCTCGATTGTCGAGCGTCTCGAAGTCATGGAAAAATACGGCAACTACTGGGGCGAACGCTGGTTCATGCTCCCGAACCCGAGCTACGGTTCCTGGGAATCCGCGGCCTTCGGTGGCGACTGGGGCAAGTCCGGCGACGAACGCCGTCAGGACAAAATCAACGCCATGACCCCATGGGCTGGTCCGGCTGAATAAGCCTTGCGCATATCGCAATTGCTTTAAGGGCGTCCCATAACGGGGCGCCCTTTTTTTGTGAACTATTTCAAAACCCAGGAAAAGGCGCGTCTGAGCTCCGCCACACAGTTCTTGTCATAGCAACGCCCATGCGCCAGCACCACATAGTCGGGTGCCCAGTCAATCATGGTTTCAATTGCCTTGCGCACCCCATCCTTGTATCCGGCAAAGGTCAGGCGCATGTCGCGCGGCATGCTGCCATGGGGGTCCATCGTGCCAAGTAACCTGACCATAAACCGCCAGATCGGGTTTTTGATTTTGTCGGCTTCGAAATTCTCGATCAGGTCGGTCAGGATCAGCGTTTTGGACGCGTCATGGAAAAACACCGCCTCATTGAGGTAACTGCCCCGCACCAACACCTGCCTGATTTCATTGGCCCATTCCGGTTCCGGCGTATCGGCAAGCTCTGCATCAAAATCAACCGAAATGCCAACCGATTTGGCCCGCTTGATCACACCGGGTGCACAGAACGCCTTTGCATCCGGATAGGCCTTTTGCCAGTCGGGCACACCGGCATAGTGGATGGTATTGGACGCAATCAGATAAGAAACCTCGCCCAGCGCATCGACCTTGGCCCGAAGCGTTTCATTCAGGCGGATCGGCGAATGAACAAACAGTTTGCCGCTTTTAAGGCGGATGATCGTCATGCGGGTCGGGAAGGGCAGTTTAAGCCCGGCATATTGAAACCCGATCACCGGGCCATCAACAATCCAGACGTCCGGTGCAATCTGTTTGGGCGTATCAAGGGGCGCATAGGTCTCGACAGAGAACATGGGGCGGTCTTCCATCTTGAGTTTGGTGGCGCAAGGCAACGCGATGCTGACGACAGCGACGATTACACAACCTTGCCCGGATTAAGCCTGCCATCCGGATCAATTGCCACCTTGATCGCACGCAGCAGTTTCAGCTTTTCCACACTGGCATAATGCGCCAGTTCATCCCGTTTAAGCTGCCCGATGCCATGTTCGGCACTGATCGATCCGCCAAGATCGACAACAATGTCGTGAATGACACTGTTCAGGCTTTCCCACTGCGCAAGATAGGCTTGCTTGTCCATGGTGGCGGGCTGGGTGAAATTGAAATGGATATTGCCATCACCCACATGGCCAAACGGGCAGGGGCGAATGCCGGGTATCAGCGCATCCGCACTCGCCATGCCGAGTTTCAAAAGCTCGGCAACCTTTGAAACCGGCACCGACACATCATGCTTGATCGATCCGCCTTCATATCCTTGTGCTTCCGGGATGCCTTCGCGGATCGCCCACAGGTTCTTGCGCTGTGCCTCTGACTGGGCAAGGGTGGCATCAACGGCAAGCCCGATCTCAACCGCTTGACCCAACAGATCGACCAGAAGTGTTTCAAGATCATCATTCGGGCGCGACGATGTCAGCTCAATCAACACATGCCAGGGCGTTTTGGTTGCAAGCGGCCGCGTCAGGTTCGGCAGATACGTGACAGACAGATCATGGGCGAAATTGCTGATCAGCTCGAAGGCGGCAATGCCATCGCCGGTATGACGGCGCGCGAGTGCCAGAAGATCAATCGCACATTCCGGCGACGGCACGGCAATCCAGGCGGTGGCGATGTGTTTGGGCTGGGCAAAAAGCTTCAGCGTCGCCTTGGTAATGATGCCAAGCGTGCCTTCCGCGCCGATAAACAAATCACGCAGGTCATAGCCGGTATTGTCCTTGCGAAGTTTGGACAAGCCATTCCACACCGTGCCATCGGGCAACACGACTTCAAGTCCAAGGCACAAATCACGCGCATTGCCGTATCGAATAACGTTCAGGCCCCCGGCATTGGTCGCAAGGTTGCCACCAATCTGGCATGTGCCCTCAGCACCCAGTGACAGCGGGAAAAGCAAATCCTGCTTTTCGGCGGCTTCCTGAATGTTTTGCAGGATTGCACCGGCTTCAACGGTTGCGGTGAAATCACGGTCGTCAATCTCGATGACGCGGTTCATGCGCTTAAGGTTGATCAGGACCTGTTTGTCACTGGCAACCGCCCCGCCGCACCGCCCGGTATTGCCACCTTGCGGCACAATTGCGATGTCATGTCCGGCACAGATGGCAACTGCCTTGGCGACTTCCTCTGTGCTGGCCGGAAACAGGATGATTTCGGCATGGCCTTCAAACTTGCCGCGCGCCTCGGCATTGTGGGTGGCCAGAACATCGCTTTCCATGCTGAAACCTTTGGGGCCCAGCAGGTCTTTTAGTTCGGTAAGTGCGGCTTCTGGCAGGAACGACATGGTGTTGTTCCCTTACTTGCCGTCATGCGGCGCGCGCGGGGCGCTCGCGCGTTTCAGGCGGTCATTGATCGCAATGCCCAGGCCGTGATCCGGGATCGGTGCAATCGCGATGCCGGCAAAGTGGCTTTGATCGGCTTCGTGCAGCTTGGCAAAAAGATTGGCGGCGGCCTCGATATCATCACCGGTTTTTGACAGCCACAAGACCGCATCAAATCCCTTGGTATTACAATCGCCAAAACCAAGCAGGACCTCATGACCATGTTTGGCCGGATCAGCATTCGTGGCCTCAAGGCGCACCGGCAGACCCGGCGCATAATGGCTGGTCAGCATGCCGGGGCTTTTGGGGGCGGTATCATCGCTTTCCGCCATGATGACTTCGGTGCCGAGCAGTTTGGATACCTGATCTGCCGTCACCCCGCCGGGGCGCAGCATCACCACCCGATCGGTGGTCAGGTCAATCACCGTACTTTCAAGCCCGACACCACAGGGTCCGCCATCCAGGATCATGCCTATCGCATCGCCAAGTGACCCGGCAACATGCCCCGCCGTGGTCGGGCTGATCTTGCCAGACCGGTTGGCTGACGGGGCCGCAACCGGGCGACCAACCGCACGCAACAGCTCACGCGCCATCGGATGGGCCGGAACCCGCACGGCAATGCTGGGCAGGCCTGCTGTGACCAGATCGCAAACATCGCTATCGGCGTTGCGCGGCAGAACCAGTGTCAGCGCACCGGGCCAAAACGCCTCGGCCAGCTTGTCGGCGCGCGCATCAAATTTGGCGTGCTTGGCCGCAGAATCACGATCGGGAAAATGGCTGATCAGTGGATTGAAGCTCGGGCGTTTTTTGGCGGCATAAATCCCCGCCACCGCATCGGCATTGGTTGCATCAGCACCCAGCCCATAAACCGTCTCGGTCGGAAAGGCCACCAGTTCACCCGCGCGCAGCTTCGCTGCCGCCTGACTAAGGGCACCTTCGGAATAGGGACGGATGGTAAGGGCTGGCGACATGCAACGTTCCGCAAAAAGATAATCTAGTCAAATACCTAACTATGATGCAGTGCCATGACAAGGACGATCACGCGCAAAGCCCGCAATCAAAGGTGAAAAACCAACAATGATCTGGTGAAAAATATGCCCCAAACAGCGCAGAGCCGCCATGAAAATGGCGGCTCCAATTTACGCTCTAGCCCGGTTTCGCCCCGCGGTGGTGAAACTGGACCGCGTCGCCGTGATTCCGGCGGCTATTTACGTCACCTACACTCTGTGTGGCGATAAGGAATTGATAGCGCAAAACCTGCTGAAAGTCAACAAATCTGCGGGGTGGAGCAGTTTCAAGCTTTCCCGAAAAATGCCGATTTGATCACTGTTGCAATGCGGGATCGGCAAGTTGCTGATGCGGCTTTGAAATTTGCTTTTGATCCCGCTTTGCGAAGGATCAGTTCTCGTATTTGACCGGCACAGACGGGCTGCGCGCGATGAAGAACGGGTTGCGGAAATCGGCCTTGCCATAAACGAATCCTGATCCGTCCATATTTTCAACCACACCACCGGCTGCCGCCAGAACCGCGTGACCGGCGCCGATATCCCATTCCATGGTCGGGCCAAGGCGGGGATAAAGGTCTGCTTCACCGGCAGCCACCAGGCAAAGCTTGAGCGAGCTTCCCGCCGGGCGCAGTTCCTTGACCGCAAGATCCCCCAGAAAGGCTTTCATTGCCTCCGGATCGCCGTGTGATCGCGATCCGACCACGACAACACCGTCTTCGGGCATTTCGCGGACCGAAATGGCGGTGGTTGTGGGGTCCATAACATCGCCCTCGATCAGCTTGGCACCATCGGGGCCACCATAATAAAGCTTGTCGATGGCCGGGGCATAGACCACGCCCAGAACCGGTTGTCCCTTGGCGATCAGCGCGACATTGACCGTGAACTCGCCATTGCGCTTGATGAATTCCTTGGTGCCGTCAAGCGGATCGACCAGCCAGAAGAAGTCGGTATCACCATTCACATCGGGCACATCGCCCTTGGCGGCACTTTCCTCGGACACGATTTTAACATCGGGGGTGAGTGCGCGAAGGCCCGGCAGGATCACGGCCTCTGCCGCGTCATCGGCCTCGGTCACCGGACTGGCATCATCCTTGGAACGCACGTCGAAATCGGTCTGATAGATCTCCATCATCGCGGCCCCCGCCTTGCGGGCGATTTCAATCAGTCCGTTTTCAAGGGCATCGGCATCGGCGGGCAGGGCAACGGTCATGGCACTCTCGTTTATCAGGGAGATTGAACTATCCCACGGGAATAGGGAATTTTGCCCACAAGGTCCAGTGTGGCTTTGTCAGATTGTCAGATTGTCAGATTGTCAGATTGTCGGGTTTTCAGCTTTGGGTGCCGAAACGTTCCGCCATGACATCCTTGAGGGCCGCCATCAGATCATTGCTTACCTGATCAAGGCTGACGACGATGGCCGGTTTGGCCGGGGTCGGGCAGATGCCTGCCATGATGTCTTCTGCCCGCCATTGCACCATCAGGCTTTCCATCAGCTCAACCAGCGTGATCGCGGTGGGCACATGCGTGCTTTGAATGCTGGCCTCAAAGCTTTCGGCCTCTTCGCGCATGGCAAAGATCGGGCAGTATTTCTGGCCGGTTTCCGTCGTGCGCAGCAACCAGCCATTATGGTAAAGCGCCCAGACACCTTCCCACTCGGCAACTTTGCTGATGAAGTCGGCATAGCGCGTGTCATCGTGCGCGTCGCCGGATTGGTTATGTGACATGTTGTGTCCTACTAACTGTGCGGATCCCAGAACCCTGTTGCACGGATATCCTTTGACGAAATCCCGCGGGTGATAAACCGCTCGGCGCGCATATTGGGTGACCAGTGATCCATCGCAAGCCCCGCCTTGCGCTTAAGATGGGCGAGAAAATCCTTTGGGTCGGGCAACTGATCCCAAACTTGCGGCAGGAACAAACCCCGCCGGTTGCCATCCGCCAGAATAATCCCGTCCTCAAACGGCGTCAGCTTGGCGATAAAATCCGCTTCATCGGCAAAGCCAAACGGCTGCGGCGGCGACAGCACCGATATCGAAAGCTCCAGATCATCGCCAATCTCCGCCCGCGATAACCCGGCAAAGCGCGGATCGCGAAAGGCTGCCTTGAATGCATTCTCGCACAGATCGGTGGCAAGTGGTGCATGCGAAATGATCGACCCGATACAACCCCGCAATTGCCCGGCTTTCTTGAGCGTCACAAAACAGGCGCCCGGTGCCGCAAGTGCCGGACCAACTTCATTGGCCGAGACCTCCAACGGTGCCCCGGTTTCCATCCCGTGCAGGATCGATTGCCGACACAGATCCAGCATCGCAGAACCATGCGTCCTGATCAGGGTCTCGGTCGCCTTGGTGAAGTCGTCCTCGCCGTCGCCGCCCATACCCGATGCCTTTCCGTCATAAACCGCCCAGGCACCATAGCCGACCACACGTGATTTATCGCCCGTCACATCGCCGGAATTGCGCATGCCAAGGGTCTTGATCTTCATGCCGCGATTGCGTGCGGCAATCAGCATCCCGGCCACCGGCAACGCGCCACAGGCATCGTTTGTATCAATATTCTCGGCATCGAAGTTCTCGATCATCGCGCGTGTGCGGTTATCCATCTTTTTCGCGGTGTCATAATCATGGAAATGCGACAGATCCGATGAAATCACGATCAGGGTTTCCGGGCCGCCCCAAAGTTTCTCGATCACCTCATGCACCTGACGCGGGCTGCAACGGCTGACCAGAAGCGGCACAATGCCGATATCAGCATCCTCGCCAAACAGGCGCTGGATAAACGGCAATTCGATCTCAAGCCCGTGCTCAAGCGTATGGGCGTCATCAAGCATCTGAACATGCGGCAACGCCAACGCCTTTTGAAGTGCTGGCAGGTCGCAGCGCATATTGCCAAGTGGGGTGGCAAACTGATCGGCGCGCGCCAGCGCAATGCCCTGAAACGCCATGCGATGCGCAGGGCCAATGATCACAATGCGTTTGATGGTATCCTTAAGCGCCCGCACCGTGGCAAAGCCAAGCGCGGCCAGACTGCCCGAAAACATCAATCCCGCGTGCGGCACAATGATCGCCTTGGGCGACACGTCCCCTGACACGGCATCCGAATGCAGGGCCGCATCCATCAACCCGTCAATCTCGCTGCGCAAGATATCGGCATCATTCGGATAAAACGTCCCGGCAACGGCAGGTGGGCGGATAATGGTCATTGGCGCTCCAATCGCATGATAAGGGTCGCAACGGATTTATTTGATCGGAATGGCAGGCTCTGTCTTGGTGAAATACTAGGAAATCTCCGAAGTTCGGGCTGGTATCCCGACTGAGGGGATTGACGCTGGATTTGGCCAAGACAGAGCCTGTCCGTAGGATCAATCAGATTAGCACGACCTACTTTGTCGTAAGATTTTGAAAGATATTGATCTTCCTGCAATCTTACTTCGCGTATTCGAGCAAATCTGATTGACCATTCCATCAAATAAGTCCGTTGTGACCCTCTCTTTAAAAAGATAGCGATCAGGACTAGATTTTCAAAGAGGAAGCTTTGCATTTGGAAAACGCCGATGATTGATCGCGCATCCCTGACCGACACAGTGCCCGGACGATACTGGCACCATCTCGATGATGGACGTATTCAGTGCGATGTCTGCCCGCGCTTTTGCAAGCTGAATGACGGGCAGCGGGGCTTGTGTTTTGTGCGTGCACGTCAGGGCGATCAGATGGTTCTTACGACGTGGGGCCGATCCTCGGGCTTTTGCATCGATCCGATCGAGAAAAAGCCGCTCAATCACTTTCTGCCCGGCACCCCGATCCTGTCGTTCGGCACGGCGGGCTGTAATCTGACCTGCAAGTTCTGCCAGAATTACGAAATCTCCAAAGCGCGCGAGATGGACAAGCTTTCCTCGCTCGCCACCCCTGAAATGATCGCCAAAACCGCCAAGGCGCATGGCTGCTCGGCAGTCGCCTTTACCTATAATGATCCGGTGATTTTCCTTGAATATGCTGTCGATGTCGCCATTGCCTGCCGCGAAATGGGCCTGCGCACCGTGGCGGTCACGGCGGGTTATATTGGCGATAAGGCGCGCGAGGAATTCTTTCGTCACATGGATGCCGCCAATGTCGATCTGAAGGGTTTTACGGATCGCTTTTATCATCAGCTGTGCTCCGCCCATCTCGATGACGTGCTGGAAACGCTTAAATATCTGCGCCATGAAACCGGGGTCTGGATGGAGCTGACCAACCTTGTCATTCCCGGCGAAAATGATGGTGACGCGGAATTCCACGAAATGACGTCATGGGTGCAGAGTGAACTCGGCCCCGATGTGCCGATGCATTTTTCGGCCTTTCATCCCGACTGGAAAATGATGGATACCCCGCGCACCCCGCCCGAAACACTGGTGCGTGCGCGCAAGATCGCCATGGAAAACGGCATTCGCTATGCCTATGTCGGCAATGTTCATGACAAAACCCACAGCAGCACCTTTTGCCACGGCTGCGGTGATATCCTGATTGGCCGTGACTGGTATCAGCTGTCTGACTGGAACCTTGATGCGCAGGGTGCGTGCAAAAGCTGTGGTACACATTGTGCCGGTGTGTTTCGGGCACACCCCGGCACATGGGGCCCGAAACGCCAACCGGTCCGCTTGATGGCCGGAACGAAGTAATCACAACCAACAAGACTTCAGCCATAATTCCGCAGGGAGAACGACATGGATATCAAACGCGCCGGATCGCAGGCCTCAACGGTCGGATCCCCGGAATACTTCACCGGACAGGTTCGCATCGAACCGATCATCAGTGCCACGGACCCCGCACGGGTGGCTGCCGCCAATGTGACGTTCGAGCCGGGCGCACGCACCACATGGCATACCCATCCGCTGGGCCAGACAATCATCGTGACCGCCGGTTTTGGCCGTGCGCAGCGCGAAGGCGGCCCGATTGAGGAAATCCGCCCCGGCGATATCGTCTGGTTTGAACCGGGCGAAAAACACTGGCACGGGGCCGGTCCCGAAACCGCCATGACCCATATCGCCATTCAGGAAAAGCTCAATGGCTCCCCGGTCGATTGGCTGGAACCCGTGACCGATGCGGATTATCTCGGCCAATAAGTATGCGTGGTGATCGTTTTTACTGGCACTGTGGCGTCATATCGCTAAATTGCCGCACAGTTTGACGCGGTTGGAAAGAAAGCACACGCAGTGGCCGGGATGAAAATTCGCAAAGCCCGTTTGGGCGATGTCGGGGCAATTTTTGCCATCCGAAGCCGCGTGCGTGAAAACCATCTTTCCGCATCTGAGCTGGCCGAACGCGGCATCACCAAGGCCGCCTTTGGCAAATGGCTGGAACAGGGATACGGCATCTGGCTTGCCGATCTTGATGGCTCTGCCGCAGGCTTCGCCATTGCCATCCCGAGCGAAGCAACGCTTTGGGCGCTGTTTGTCGATCCGGAATTTGAAGGCCGCGGGGTGGGGGCGGCATTGCTGCGCACCGCCGAAGACTGGCTGTTTGCCAAGGGATGTAATGATATCTCGCTTACCACCGGGGCCAACGCGGAAAACCGCGCGCATGGTTTTTATGAAAGCCACGGCTGGCATTCCACGGGCGATGTCGAAAACGACGAGGTGGAATACATCAAATCCAACCCGTCGCTTTCACTGTTTGATTTTGGCTAGGTCGCCTTGCTTTACCGCACCGGAATGCCGCGCGTTTTCTTTTGGCTTGGTCCCAGTAACACCGGGGCATAGCCAATCAAGAACGCCAGCCACCCGCCAATCCACATCAAGGTCGCAATCGCCAGAATGGTGACATAGCCCGATCCGGCGAAACCGACCATGACGCGCAATACGGTCGAAACCCAGATAAGTCCAAACGCACTGTTCAAGGCCCAACCTGCGCGCAATTCCCGCCCGGTATGGCCAAGTGCGGCCCGTCCGGCAATGGCCAGAACCATGCAGGCCATCGCCCCGCCGGTAAGCGCATGCAGGGCATCGCGGCTGCTCATGACATCAGGCCACAGGATCGCAACGCCCAGCAGGACAAGCCCGGCGGGTACCCAGAAATACCCCAGATGCAGCATGATCACGATGGGTTCGCGCCAACTGTGCACCCCGCGCCATCGGAACAAACGGATGGCATGCACAATCCCGGCAAACAGCAACACAGAACCGGCAATCACGCCCGCCGGATCAAGGATCACGGCAACGATGCCAAGCGCAATGCTGGCCAGACACACCATGTCAAACCGGCCAAACATGCTGGGCATCGGGGCATTGATCTGTTCGCGCTGCATCCAGTTGCGTGTAAAGGCCGGGATGACCCGTCCGCCGATCAAACCGATCAGCAAGATGATCGCGAGAATCGCCGTTTGATACAGCATGGCCGGATCAAGGGCGATGACATCAAGGCAGGCGGCGACAAACAGTCCATCAAACAGCGCGATCATGGAAATGACGGCCAGAACCCGCATGTTGCGGTAATTTCGCGCAGCTACCAGTTCGCGCACACCAAGGGCAAGCAGGAAGATGAAATAAACCAGCGCCCCGACAATCGTCAAAGCCGGGTCCAAATGCTCGCCAAATCCAATGGCCAGCCGCCCGATCAGCCAGCTTGTGGTTAACGCCATTAACATGACACCGGAAATCGGTGGGCGACTTGTCCAGTTGGCAATCGCGGTCAGCAAGAACCCCCCGATGGCCGCCCCGCCAAATCCGAAAATCAATTCGTGGGCGTGCCACCACGCACCTGTTCCCAGACTGGGTGTTGCAATGCCATGCACAAAGCCCGCAACCCACCAAACGACAGCCACGATGGCCAGAAGCCCGGCCAGCAGGAAAAGTGGACGGAAAGCCCCCGTCCAGAACGGATGTGTGGCGCGTTGTGGTTCGGTAATCGAAATCGGTGCGGTTCTGCCAGCCATGACATACCTCCAGAATGTTGGAATGCGTCATAGTAGCGACCTTGGCGGATCTTGCCTTGACGTTGCGCAATTCGTTGGCGTCCGGTTTTGCCGGGTTGGTGTTGCCTTTGCGTGAAATCGCGCAGGAAATTCAACGATAAACCTTTTCAACCGCGTTTAACGCGCTAGATTAGGGACATCAATTTCTTTGCAGTTGCTTGATCAAGGGCTGCGCCCCGAAACATGACAGGAGTCCTGTTCACCATGAAGATCACGTTTTCCGATCTCGCCATTCCGAAAACCGGTGCCGTTATCGCCTTTGCGACCGAGGGTGCCGATCTGATGCCCAGTGCCGTTGCGCTTGATGAGGCAACCGGGGGTGCGATCACCAAGGCGATCAAGGCGTCGACCTTCAAGGGCAAGTCGGGCCAAAGCCTGCAGGTCCTTGCACCGGCCAATGTCGATCTGTCGCGCGTGATTATTTTCGGGATCGGCAAGGAAGCCGAATTTGACGTGATTGCCGCCCAGAAATTGGGGGGCTCTGTCACCACCCGCGCCATCTCGACCGGCGAGAAGGAGCTTTCCGTTCTCTTTGATATGGAAGGTCTGGCGTCTGATTTCGCGACCGGTGCGATGCTGCGCGATTATCGTTTCGACAAATACCGCACCACCGAAACCAAGGAAGACAAACCGGTTCTGAAAACCCTTGCCATCGCGGCCCGCGATCACAAGGACGCCAAGAAGCAGTTCGATAGTGCCAAAAAGGTCGTCGAAGGCGTGTTCTTCACCCGCGATCTGGTGTCCGAGCCGGCCAACGTTCTCCATCCCGAAAGCTTCACCAAGGAAGTCAAGGCGCTCGAAAAACTCGGGGTCGAGATTGACGTCCTTGACGAAAAGGAAATGAAAAAGCTTGGCATGGGAGCGCTTCTGGGCGTTGCCATGGGATCGGCCCAGAAACCGGCCATGGTCGTCATGCGCTGGAACGGCGGCAAGAAAAAGGACGCACCCGTCGCCTTTGTCGGCAAGGGTGTGACCTTTGATACCGGTGGTATCTCGCTTAAACCGGCTGCCGGCATGGAAGACATGAAGTTCGATATGGGCGGGGCCGGTGTGGTTTCCGGCCTGATGAAGGCACTGGCTGGTCGTAAGGCGAAATGCAATGTGATCGGCGTGATTGGTCTGGTTGAAAACATGCCGTCATCGACCGCACAGCGTCCGGGCGATGTTGTCACCTCCATGTCCGGTCAGACGATCGAAGTCATCAATACCGACGCCGAAGGCCGTCTGGTTCTGTGTGATGCGCTGACCTATGTGCAGGAAAAACACGATCCGCGTCTGATCGTTGACCTTGCGACCCTGACCGGGGCTGTCATCATTGCGCTTGGCCATGAAAATGCCGGTCTGTTCGCCAACAATGATGAATTGGCGACCCAGATCAGCACAGCGGGTCTTTCGGTTGATGAAACCGTGTGGCGTCTGCCGCTGGGATCTGGCTATGACAAGCAGCTTAAATCCGACATTGCCGATATGAAAAATGTCGGCGGTCGTGCGGCGGGCTCGATCACCGCTGCCCAGTTCCTCAAGCGCTTTATCACCAAGGATCGCCCGTGGGCGCATCTTGATATCGCCGCCATGGCCTGGTCAACGTCAGACAAGGAAGTGACCCCGAAGGGCGCGACCGGCTTTGGCGTGCGTCTGCTTGATCGCTTTGTGGCTGATAACTACGAAAACTAAGTCCGCGCGCACCGCGCTGGAATGGATTTTGTGGGGCAGGGTGTTGATCACCTTGCCCCATTTTCATGTTCGGGCTAAAACCGCCTTATGGCTGATATCTGGTTTTACCATCTCACCAGCATGCCGCTGGAACGGGCCTTGCCCACGCTGCTCTCCAAAACGCTGGAGCGCGAAAAGCGTGCCGTGGTGATGACCGGGGTCGAAGAACGGGTGGAGGCCATCAACACCCTGCTTTGGACCTATGACCCGGCAAGCTGGTTGCCCCATGGTTCCAAATCCGATGGCGACGCCGAAATGCAGCCGGTCTGGCTGACGGCCGAGGATGAAAATCCCAACAATGCCCAGTTCCTGTTTCTGACCGACCGCGCCATGAGCGACAAGGTCGGCGATTATGAACGCGTTATCATGCTGTTTGATGACCGCGACCGCGATGCGGTGGCAGAAGCCCGCACGCGCTGGAAAGACTGGAAAGACGCCGGACACAAACTGTCCTACTGGCAGCAAACCCCGCAAGGCGCGTGGGAAAAAAAGGCCGAAAGCTAAGCGCAATCGGCCTTTGGTTTTTTTAAAGTTCCTTGATCAGCAAGATCCAGTTTTCACCCGGATTATCCCAATCTTCCTTGACCATCTTGCGCGATGCACAGGCGGTATATCCCAACCGTTCATAAAGTCGCACCGCGCCGGGATTGCCATCCGATGCAATGATGCTGACCGAAAGCTTGCCAGCCTTGCGCGCGTCACTTTCAGCCGCCCGGACCAGAAATGATCCGACCCCGCGATCGCGAAACGGCGGAAACACTGCCAGCACATTGATGTACAAGCTGCCCGGTGCAAGGCTTTCAAGTTCAAGGATCGGTACGAACAATGGCGGTATTTCCGCAGGATCAACCGGCTCAAACGCATCGGGCTGACCATAGGCCGTGATGGCCCCCATGATCTGGTCGTCGCCAATGGCAAGGCATGTGTTGCGGTATGAAAAACCGCCTTCTTCACGTTGCGCGCGGCGACGGCCGACATCCCAGGCGGTTTCATTGCCCTCGATCATATCCTGCCACAGATAAACCGGCAGTCCTTCTCCGGCGAGATTGATCAGTTTGGCCATGACGTCGGCATCGTCTGGCGTGGCAGCCCGCAATTCGATTGGCGGTCTTGGTTGTGGCGACTGCGCTGCCAGCTTCGGGTTTGTATTCATTGCTCGTGTCCCTTTGGGTTTTTCTGTCGTGTCTGTTTTTTTTCTGGTGTATCGGGTTAGTGCGCCGCGCGATCTGGCGTCAGCACGTGTTTTGCCATGGCACCGACGTGACGATGATCCGTCCCGCAGCAGCCGCCAATCACCGCCAGGTTCGGCAAAAGATCGGCAAGATCGCGATAAAGCTGACCAAGTTCTTCCGGGTCGCCATCATCAAGATGCGTGCTGGCATCCAGTTCCGCGTGGCTTTGGCGCGATGCGTTGGCGCGGACGCCGCAGATCCGGTTTTTCCAGTCGCCATTCTCTTGCAGCCGGTCACGGAAATGATCCGGGTGTGCGCAGTTGATCATGTAATAGGCCGGGTAATCGCCTGTGTGTTCATCGACCATCGCAATCGCATCACGGATTGTCTCGCCGCTTGGCAGGTTGCCATCTGTTTCAACGGTGAACGAAATAACGCAGGGGACATCGACATCCCGACACGCCAGCGCAATGCCGATGGCCTCGTTGGGGTAGTTGATGGTCACGACCGAAATCATATCCACACCGGCCTTGGCAAAACCAACGATTTGCGCCGCGTGATAGGCGCGTGCCTGATTGATCGTCATCCGTTCTGACGGCACATACCCATCGCCGCGCGGCCCGATATTGCCACTGATCAGGCATGGTGTTGCCGCAGAATGATAACGGTCACGCAGCTCTGCCATCAGTTCAATGGCCTTGCCGTTCATCGCGGCCAGTTCTGCGGCGTCATAACCGATCCTGTTTCCCCAGTCGCGGTTGGCACGCCAGGTCGGGCTTTCAAGGATGAAGCCAGATTGCGCCTCCTTGGCCAGTGCAAGGTAACGTTCGTAATAGGCAGTGATGTGCGCGCATCCCTCTGGCGTTTTCAGAAGGTCGAAAGATGCAAAATGCGGAAGGTCGATCCCGTCATGAAAAATCAGGGTGGTCTCAAGACCGCCATCGGTGATGAATTTTGCCCGTCCATGTGGCGGAAGGTGCGGATTGCGTGTGCTCATGTGTCCGAATTTCAGTTTTTGGTTTCAAATTTTCTACCGCTTGGGTATGTAAACGCGGGCCGGAAATCTCGCTCTGATTGGGTTTTGCTTCTAGTAGGCATGTGGTCGGTTTTTTCAGATTTCCGAAAACGCATTCAAAACAAATATTTACAAGGGATCCGGTGCTTTTTGGCGCGGCCATGCAGGCCTTTGGCGACGAAAAACCGTACCGGCGGTAAGGTAAGTGATGAACGAAACGAAAAAACTGACGATCACCGACACGTTTGGCGGCCCCAAACGCAAGGGCGAACGGACACGCGAACGCATTCTTGAAATTGCTTCGAAATCGATTCTGGAAAAGGGCTTTGGCGCAACCTCGATCGAGGAAATCATTTGCGAGGCGGGGCTGACCAAAAGCGGGTTCTTCTATCATTTTCGCGACAAGAACGAGCTCGCGCGTGCGCTTTTGCAACGCTATATCGAACAGGATGATGAAATCCTCGATCAGGTATTTGATCGCGCACGTGAACTGGTGGACGATCCGCTTCATCAGTTGCTTGCGGCCCTGAAAATGCTGGCCGAGGTACTCGAAGACCTGCCCAATGGTCATCCGGGCTGCATTGTCGCGGTTTATTGCTATCAGGAACGCCTGTTTGACAAGGAAGTCCGGGATTTGAACCGTGATGCGGTTCTGGCATGGCGCATTCGTTTCTGCGCAATTCTTGAAGACATCGCAACCCGATATCAAACGACCGAGCCGGTCGACCTTGAACAGGTCGCAGACATGATTTCGACCGTTCTGGAAGGCGGGATTGTGATGTCAAAGGCGCTCAACGAACCGCGTAAACTGGCCGATCAGGTCATGTTGTTGCGCAGCTTCATCAAGTTGCTGTTTACCCCGCGTTCGAACTGAAGTTGAACATATAAACTTCTGTAATTTAACGGGGAATCATACATGCCATGCGTAAAATGCATGTTGTTCCCCATTGAAGAATGACGTCCGGTCAGATACACAGGGTTCATTGATCGCGCCGATTTGCTCCTCAGCTTGCGGGCGCGTTAAAAATGCGGCTAAAGCGAGAGGGCGTATATGCTCCGTATGTACGACCGCCTCGGTAACGCCGCGGCGGTTTTTTTGTATCTACGGAAAGGTTGAGACCCATGATCCGGCTCTCGAACGTCCAGAAAACATATGCAGCCCGACGTGGCAGCGACGAACATATCGCGCTTCGTGGCATCAATCTTGATATTGCTGCTGGCGAAATTGTTGGTGTCATTGGCCGCTCCGGTGCAGGCAAATCAACCCTGATCCGCTGCATCAACCTGCTCGAAACCCCGACATCCGGGACCGTCACGGTGGATGGCACCAATGTCACCACGCTGTCGAAGCGCGACTTGCCGCTGTTTCGTCGTCAGCTCGGCATGGTGTTCCAGCATTTCAATCTTCTCTCCTCGCGCACGGTGTTTGACAACATCGCGCTGCCGCTTGAACTGGCTGGCGCCACCAAGGCCGATATCGCCAAGGCGGTTGACCCGCTATTGCCGCTCGTCGGGCTTGAAGAAAAGCGTGATCGCTATCCGGCCGAACTGTCGGGCGGTCAGAAACAGCGTGTCGGCATTGCGCGCGCGCTGTCTTCCAACCCCAAGGTTCTGCTGTGTGACGAGGTGACATCCGCCCTTGATCCGGAAACCACCCGCCAGATCCTGACGCTGCTGAAAGACATCAACAAACGCCTTGGTCTGACCATGGTCGTCATCACCCATGAAATGGCGGTGGTCAAGGCACTCTGTGACCGTGTGGCTGTCATGGATGGCGGCGTGATCGTCGAAGAGGGGGCGGTGGACGGCATCTTCGCCGATCCCAAGCATGCCACGACACAGTCGCTTCTGGCTGATGAGTTTATGGATTTCCGCGCCGGGTCCGAGGCGAACAACCCCGCAAACAATACCGGTGCCGCGACGACGGCCACAGCCGGGCAGGAGGGCTAAGTCATGTTTTCAACCCTTGCACCCATTCTGCTTCAGGCGACCTGGGAAACCATTTACATGGTCGCAGTATCGCTGTCGATTGCGACGCTGTTTGGCCTGCCGCTTGGTGTATTGCTCGCGACCTCTGGCCGGGGCGAGCTGTTTGAGGCGCTCTGGTTCCAGCGCGTCTTTGGCCCGCTGGTCAATGCAACCCGCTCGGTGCCGTTCATCATTCTGGCGGTTGCCATCATTCCCTTTACCCGTTTCGTTGTCGGGACCTCGATTGGCACGTCTGCGGCCATCGTGCCACTGACGGTCGCGGCCATTCCGTTCATTGCGCGCATCATCGAAGGTGCGATGCGCGAAGTTGATGGTGGCTTGATCGAGGCCGCCCAGGCCATGGGCGCGCGCCCGGTGCAGGTCGTGACCAAGGTGCTGTTGCCCGAAGCCTTGCCGGGCATCATTCACGGTCTGACCCTGACCGCGGTGACCCTGATTGGCTATTCCGCGATGGTCGGTGCCGTCGGGGCCGGTGGGCTTGGCGATCTTGGCATTCGTTATGGCTATCAGCGTTTCCGCCCGGATGTCATGGCGGCGGTTGTCATCACCCTGATTGTCGTGGTGCAGGCGGTGCAAAGCTTTGGCGACTATCTGGCGCGCAAGGCCGACAAACGCAACATCTGAGCATCTCGTCAAACGAAATTCGAATATGAGGATTCCTCACATTTATCAAATTCCCGCACAAACCCAAAAGAAAACAAGGAGTTTTACAATGCGGTTTTTCCTTAAACTGACGGCGGCTGCCGTTCTGGCATCGGCCCTCACCGGTCAGGCACTGGCCAATGACGCGATCAAGATCGGCGTCACCCCGGGTGCGCATGAAGAGGTGATGGAAGAAGTCGTCAAGGTCGCAGCCACCAAGGGTCTGGACATCGAACTGGTAAGCTTCTCGGACTATGTCATTCCCAACCAGGCGCTTGATGATGGCGATCTGGATGCCAACAGCTTCCAGCACGTTCCGTATCTTGATAACCAGATCAAGGATCGCGGGTATGAGCTGTCGGTCGTTGGCTATAACATCCTGACCCCGATGGGCATTTATTCCAACAAGATCAAAAGCCTGGACGAGCTGCCTGAAGGTGCCGAAGTCGGCATTCCGAACGATCCGACCAATGGCGGTCGTGCGTTGCTGGTGCTGCAGTCCCATGGCCTGATCAAGGTTGATCCGGCGGTTGGCCTGGTGGTCAGCCCGCTTGATATCATTGAAAACCCCAAGAATATCAGCTTTATCGAGCTTGACGCCGCCCAGCTGCCGCGCTCGCTTGATGATCTGGATGCGTCGGCGATCAACACCAACTACGCGCTCGAAGCCGGTCTGAACCCGATCAAGGATTCGATTGCAATTGAAGGCAATGACAGCCCGTATGCCAACGTGATTGTCACCCAGACGTCGCGCAAGGACGAGCCGTGGGTCAAGACGCTGGTCGAAGCCTATCACGATGATACGGTCCGCAAATTCATCGAAACCAAGTATGAAGGATCGGTCCTGCCGGTATTCAAACTTCCTGAATAATCAGGCCAATTATTCAATTCTATTTAATAATCCCGCAGGGAAATCCACCTTGCGGGATTTTTTGTGTCCGGACCAACTCCGGCCGCCAGATTAATCCTCATACGATTTGATTGCGTGTGCGCCCGGCTGTGACGCCTGTTGCCCGAAAAATGTCACGGAGAACAGTAAAATACCCTTTTGCTTGAAATGTTTGTATCATGCCAATTGGGATAAAAACGGGCTCGTAAAGTCGCGTGACAATGCACATATTAGATTTATTCCAAGCATGATGGCGGCGTCGGATTACCATGCGCAGGCCGTCATCCGAATTAAGGCGGGGTCGCGGGGATTCCATCTTGCATTTTCGACGGGCTGTATTGCAGGCCGATAACACCGGGTTAAGAGGTGAGGTGCGAGGCCAGAAAGGCGCATCACCCCTGTGAGAGGTTTGACTAACGATGATCAAGTTCGGGCATATCAAGTCGTTTCTGGTCTGCTTTGCACCGCTTAGCGCGATATTTCTGGCAATTGTCAGCTTCCTGGCCTGGGATGTAAGCACGGAACGGGAAAGAACGATTGCCAGCGACCAGCGTTTCGCACTGGAACAGTCGATTTCCATCCTGCGTGAACGTCTTGAGGTGGTGGTTTCCGATCTTTTGATCCTCTCGGAAAGTCGCCAGCTTGAAGCCGTAATCGAAGGGCGGGTCCCCAAAGAGGAACTGGCCGAGGAATATGCTGTTTTCTCCCAGAGGCGCGGTGTCTATGACCAGGTCCGCTTTCTGGACAAGGACGGCATGGAAATCATCCGCGTCAATTATGGCGGCGGTATTCCCTATGCCGTGCCGGGCCGTGATCTTCAGGACAAGTCGAGCCGCCCCTATTTTCAGTTTGCCAACAATGCGCCGCGCGGGACGATTTATGTCTCGCGGATTGAACTGAACGAAGAGTTTGGCGAAATCGAAAGGCCGATCAAGCCGGTTGTGCGGTTATCTGCACCTGTTTTTGACAGGTACGGGCAGCGTCAGGGGGTTGTTGTCCTGAACCTGCGGGCCGGTCCGATCCTTGATGAGATGACCGCAGAATTGTCCGGTGATGGTGCGCAGGGCTTTGTGCTTAACCATCACGGCCACTGGATCGAGGGCGGAGAAGCCGGTGAAAACTGGGCACAGGAGCTGAGTGGCGCAGCGGTTGGACTGGGCGACCGGTTCCCTACGGCGTGGGAGAACATGCGCCAGGGATATGAAAGCTTTACCACCGATGACGGGTTCTATTCGGTGCGGCGCCTTGATGTTTCGTCGCTGCTGCTGGCACAGAATGCAACGCGGACCTTGTCTGTGATCATTGGCGAACCGGACAGCAAGGTTAACGACCTTAACCTGTTTGTCGGCATGCGCCTGCCCAGTGACATCTACGAAGCGATGCTGCGCCCGGACCGTGGCTTGCTGATTTCGGTATCCGCGGCCTTCTTTGTCTTGATCGCGATCGGCAGCGGTGCCTATGCCTGGACCCGCCAACGCCAGATCGTTGCCAGTTTCGATGCCCGCCTGTCCGAGCAGGTTCTCCGCGCGTCAAAAAACAGTGTTGTTGTAACCGATGAGAATGGCCTTATCCAGAAAGTGAATCCCGGTTTCACGGCCATGACGGGATATCTGCCCAACGAGGCGATTGGAAAGCCGTTATCGTTCCTGCGTGCCGAACAGGAAGAAGCCGATATTCTTGAAGATATCCTGATGGCGGCGCGCGCCAATGGAACCTGGGAAGGTGAAGTGTGCAATCGCCGGAAAGGCGGTGACTTTTTCTATGCCAATACCGTCATCAGCGCGATCACCGATCCGGGCAACTCGGAGGTCAACTTTGTCGAGATGGGGCTGGATATCTCGCGGCATATGGAAAATGCCCAGGAACTCTGGCGTCAGGCCAATCACGATGCCCTGACCGGGCTTCCCAACCGTTTGCTGTTTGAGGACCGGCTGGAAGTTGCCTGTGGTCACGCAGAAAATGATGGTTATTCAGTTGCGCTGCTGTATATCGACCTTGATGGTTTCAAGCCGATCAATGACCGCTACGGGCATGAAATCGGCGATCAGGTCCTGCGCAAGGTTGGCGAGCGGATCAAAGCCACGGTCCGTCAGGGCGATACGGTTGCGCGGCTTGGCGGAGACGAATTTGCAATCATTGTCGATGACGTCAATGGCCGGGACGAAGCGGACTGGATATCACAGAAGGTCGCGGGCTCTGTCCAGCGACCGATGGAATTTGGATCGCTGAGTGTCGAGGTCGGGGCCAGCATCGGGATTGCCGTGTTCCCGCATGACAGCCGGGAGGTAACGGCACTTCTCAGTCTGGCCGATGAAAAGATGTATCAGCAAAAACGCATTCGCAAAGCGGCAAATAACAAACTGGTCAATGCCAGACGATAAGCGGCTTCCGGGCATTCACGCTGTCGGTTGCAGGCGCACGCAGGCGGCTTGCATAACGTTATGCCTTGCCTGCGCCGAGTTTTGTGCCAATTTCTGACAAATGAAATGTCATCGGAACAGGTATTAAACGTGATGCAGATCGGAGAACTTTCAAAGGCCACTGGTGTCAGCGTCAGGTCGCTGCGCCACTATGACAAACAGGGCCTTTTGGCGTCACGGCGCGCGCAAAACGGCTATCGGGTGTTTCATGCCGATAGCGTGTCGCGGGTCGAATATATCCAGCTTTTCCTGAGCTGCGGGTTCGGAACGCGCGAGATCGCCCGGTTCCTGCCCTGTTATGTTGATCAGGCCGATTTCAGTCAGCACACCTGTACGGCGGGATATGAACAGCATCTTGAAAAGATGTCGGAACTTGATGACCTGATTGCTGTTCTGAATGAACGGCGGGATCGCCTGCGACATGTCATCGCCAATTTCGGCGAGACAAAATACGCAAACCTGAGTGCCGTTCCACCGGCCAAGCAGGCTGAAAACCAGCCCGAAAAAGCAGCATGACGATACCCGTCTGAAATCACGCTTGACCCTGACACTAGTGTCAGCGCGCAAGACTCCGACAGTTTCAATTTTGCAAAAAAGGAACTGTCATGAACAGATTTGCAGACAAGGTTTTCATTGTGACCGGTGCCGGGGCCGGGATCGGATTGGCCAGCGCGCGCCTGCTGGCCGAGAACGGGGCAAAGGTCCTGATTACCGGTCGCCGGGAAGGGCCATTGCGCGCGGCCGAACAGGACACAAGCGGTATTGCGGCACTTGTGGTAGATGCGACCGACCCCGATGCGGCGGAACGTACCGTCGGCGAGGCAATGTCGCGCTGGGGACGGATCGACGGGCTGGTCAACAATGCCGGTGGCGGTGTGATACAGCCGCTTGAGGCCGCCACCGAAGCCGCGATTTCAGACCTTTTCAAAATCAATGTCGGGGCACCGACGCTGCTGGCTTCGGCGGCCCTGCCACATCTGGCAGACAGCCAGGGCACAATTGTCAATCTGTCGAGTACGTTTGGCAGCAAGGCAGGCGCACATCTTGGCCTTTACGGGGCCAGCAAAGCCGCGATCGAACATTTGACGCGCTGCTGGGCGCTTGAGCTGGCCCCGCGAAACATTCGCGTCAATGCAATCGCACCGGGCCCGGTTGAAACCGCGTTCCTGCGCGAACGCATGTTGCTGTCCCCCGAGCAAGAGGCCGCCGTGAAACAGCAGGAAACCGAGATGATCCCGCTTGGGCGGCGCGGTGTGCCAGACGATATCGCCCGGTCCGTGGTCCATCTGCTTGATCCGGCAAATGACTGGATCACCGGGCAGGTGATCGGCGTCGATGGCGGGCTTGTGATCCGCTAGAAACCATCGGATAACTGACCGAAACAACACAGGCCCGCAATGCATGATTGCGGGCCTGTTCGATCCGCAGCGGCGGTCTGTGAACTTTTGCATCGCTATCTGCATGTGATCAGGGGAGCGGATGCCGGAGATTTGCCGGAATCAGTGACAGCAGGACTTCGAATTTGAGCTTTCCTCGTACAAGTCGTGCAGCTTCACCCAATCCATCGTGCCGTTTTCGTTGCGGCCAAAGGGCGTGAGGTCAAGGAAGGCATGCGCCCCGATCAGCGGATCGCCCCCACGGCTGTAGGATGAATAGGTGTGGAAAATCTCGTTGGTGTCGGGATCGCGGTAAAATACGCTGATGCCGTGCAAGTCTTCCATCTTGCCGCTATAGGGCGCGAAATTGTAGGTCGTCTTGCCCGCTTCGACATCATCGGGGCGGAAGGAGGCATCAAAATCATAATTGAAATCGCTGCCATGCGAGGACACCCAGGGGAAATGCCAGTTCATCCGTTTCTTGAAGGGCAGGAATTCCGCCAATGGCGCACGTGATACAACCATCAGGGTCACGTCATGGTGGCGCAGATGCAGATTGGCGCCGTCAAAATGATCGGCAAGGAAGGAACAGCCGTCACAGCCTTCTTTCCAGCCGGGACCGAACATGAAGTGATAGACGATCATTTGACTGCGACCGTCAAACAGATCGCCGAGCGACTTTTTGCCGGTGGGCGTGTCGAATTCATACTCCTTGTCGACCTTGACCCAAGGCAATGCACGGCGTTCTTCACACAGACGGTCCCACGCACGCATATGGTCTTTTTCACGTTTCAGGTGCGCCTTGCGGGCTTCGAGCCATTCTGCGCGGGAGACGATTTGGGGACGGGTCATATCGGTTCTCCTTTTCCGTCGGGTTCGTCGGGGGGAATGTTTCCCGTGTGCCGGGCGCCGCCGAGATTGACGCAGTGCCCGTGCCTCGTGTTTTTAGTCGACGCGACCGGCCGCACAGGCCGCCGGTTGCAGGGCCGGGTCGATTTCCGTATCGCCGCCATCCGGGTCGTCATCGGAGCTGCTATCAGCTTCGACATTGGCATTGCGCAAGACGATGACGGTGCCAATCGCAGACAAAACCATCAGAAGCGCACAGATGATTGAAATCACCTGCAAGCCGTCGGAGAAGGCTGTGCGGGCCTGTAGCAAGACGTCACCGGCCAAGCCGAAACGGGCATCACCCAGCGCATGCACGGCACCACCCAGCGTACTGCGGAGCGCATCAATCGCCCCGGCTGAGAGATTGGCGGGGAGGTCGGTATCAAGCATGGCGTCGCGATAGATCGCTGTGCCGACACTGCCCAGAACTGCAATGCCCAATGCCCCGCCCAGTTCGGCACTGGTTTCGGACATGGCCGCAGCCGATCCGGTGCGGTCGGTCGGGGCGGCCGTTACGACCATATCGGTACAGATCATTGCAACCGGTGTGATCCCCAGTGAAAAGATTGCAGCCCCGGTGGCAAGAATATAAAGACTGCCGACCGCGCCGGGCAGGGACAGCAGGCCAAACCCGAACGCGGTCAGGACAAGTGCGCCCGTCATGACCGAGCCGGGTCGAAACCGGCCCAGCAAAACCGGTGCCCCGAGCGATCCGACAATGCCCGAAATGGTTGCAGGCAGCATGGCCATGCCGGCCTGAACTGGCGTCAGGCCGATGACCAGTTGCAGCGACTGGGACAAGAACATGAAATAGGCCATCCCGACAAAGATCGCTGCTGTCTGAATGACAATCGGGACCGAAATCGTCCGTTGGTACAAAAGGCCAAGATCAAGCAGCGGGTCGTCGAGTTTGCGCTGACGGCGGATGAAGACCCAGGTGCCAAGAAGGCCCAGCACGATGGCGGCGAGTGCTTCGGGGCCAACGCCATAGGCGGCCATAACCTTTACGCCGTAAATGATTGCAAGAATCGAGGTGAGTGAAAGTGCAGCACTTGGCAGGTCGATCCGCCCGAATTTTTCCGCCCTGTGTTCGGGCAGTAGGACGGGTGCAGCAAGCAATAGCAGCACCATCACCGGCACATTAAGCAGGAAGACCGCCCCCCACCAGAAATAGCTTAGCACCAGCCCGCCGAGCAACGGACCGGCCGCCGTGCCAGCCATGAAGGTCGTCATCCAGGCGGCAATGGCAAAGGAGCGTTCCTTTTCATTAAGAAACATGTTGCGGATCAGCGACAGCGTAGAGGGCATCAACGTTGCCCCGGCAACACCCAGAACCCCGCGCGCGAAAATCAGCATTTCCGATGTATTGGCAAAGGCGGCCAAAACCGATGCCGCCCCGAAACAGGCAGCCCCGATCATCAGAAGCTTGCGCCGTCCGATGCGGTCGCCAAGCGTGCCCATGGTGATCAGCGATCCGGCAATGAAAAAGCCATAGATATCAACAATCCACAGCAACTGGTCACTGGTCGGGTTGAGGCTTGCGGTCAAATGGGGCACGGCAAGATGCAGGACGGTCATGTCCATGGCTATCAAAAGGCAGGGCAAGGCCAAAACCAGAAGGCCGATCCATTCGCGACGGGTCGCCTTGGTGTCGGTGCCTTGCGCGGCGGTTTCGAGGTGGCTTGGGGCGCTCATGTCTTGTTCCTGTGTTTCCTTGGTGGTGGCGTATGGGTAGCGCCTTGTATTTTGTTTTGCAGTGCTGTCTGGGTGCCCGCCCCCCCGCCTTCGCGAGGGCAGGCTTTGCGGGCATGACGGAACCGGGGTGTTCTTTGTGCTCGTCACGCCCGCGCAGGCGGGAGTCCATGGTGCAGCGGTGGTGCTGCGGTTTCCATTCGCGGCAATGCTCGGACCTCAACCGTGATTGAGGTCAAGGGCTTTATGAGGCCGCCGCGAAGAGGGTTTCGAGTTTGTCCAGTGCGCTGTTCCAGCCGCCATTGTGACCGTCGCGGGCGGCCTCGTCGGCGAATTGTTCGTGATGCAGGACAAGGATGGTGGCCTTGCCGTTGTCGTCCGGCGCAAGGGTCAGTGTGACGTGCGATTTGCGTTCTGGCATGGTGATCCATTGCCAGCTAAAGGACAGCTTTTGGTCAAATTCAACCGCGTCATAGGTGCCGCTGACATCGTGAATTTCACCATCGGGTCCGGGTTCCTTGAAGCGGATGCGAAAAGTGCCGCCGACGCGGGCATCAATGGTGGCGTCCAGCGTCTGGCACTCATGCGGTCCCCACCATTGCGCAAGTTTTTGCGGATCGATCCAGGCGGCAAAGACCATTGCGGGCGGGGCGGCAATACGTCGCCGGATGGTCAGGCTTGGTTTTTCATCTTGCCGGAATGTTTGCTTTTGCGGGGGCTGTTGCGGTTGCGGTTGCATTACCGGTCCTCCTGATCCTGCGGGGCGGCGGGATGTGTCGGTGTCTCGTTCTTTGCCGCGTTCTCGACAAAGGCGGCCAGCCGATCAAGCCGATCGGTCCAGAACCGTTCATAACGGCGGAGCCATTCCATGGCGTGCGCCATCTTTTCAGGCTGAAGCCGAATGCGCACCGTGCGCCCGGTTTTTTGCCGGGCAATCAACCCGGCCCCAGACAGCACATTGAGATGCTTCATCACTGCTGGCAATGACACATCAAACGGCTCTGCCAGTTCGCTGACCGAAAGCGCGTCTTCGTCTTGCTCCAGCCGGGCAAGGAGGGCCCGGCGCGTCGGATCGGCGAGGGCGGCAAAAATGTCGTTCAGTTCGGCTTCTTGATACTTAACCATGAGGTTAAGTATTGAAGAAAAAATCGGCTGAGTCAATCATGGGTTGTTTGCGGCGGGATAAAAACATATCGCTCCTGACAAGCTGGTGTCAGGAGAAGTGTGGGACCCAGGTTTTTCAGGCAGGCGGGGAGGGAACGTTACGCCACAACCGGATAGGTTATCAGGCGGGCGCGTATGGCTTAGATGGATCCCCGCTTTCGCGGGGATGACGGGCTTTCAAGGTGCGGGGAATAGGCGGGGGTGGCGGATCACGCCACCATCGCGTCATATTCTTCCTGCTTGTCGAGCCATTTTTGTTCGACCATGGCAAGTTCGTTTTCGATCTGGCCGAGTTCCTTTTGGATGTCGGCCAGCTTTTGGGCGTTGGCGTCTTCGTAAAGGGTCGGGTCGCCCATTTTTTCTTCGATGCCGGCTTTGCGTTCGGAAAGCTTTTCCATCTGCTTTTCAAGCTTTTCGACTTCGCGCTTGATCGGGGCGGCGACTTTACGTTTTTCAGCCGCCTGCTGGCGTTCGGCCTTGCGGTCGCGTTTGGCGGGTTTGCCGTTTCTGTTTCCTGGGCCGTTGCCATCTTCGCCGCCGTTCTTGTTGGCACGGCGTTCCATGCGCGCACGATCGAGAAGATACTGGCGGTATTCGGCAACGTCGCCGTCAAACGATGTGACCGTGCCATCCGCCACCAGAACCAGGCGATCCGCACAGGCTTCGATCAGATAGGGATCGTGGCTGATGATGATGACCGCGCCCTCATAGGCATTGAGCGCATGGTTGAGCGCATCGCGGCTGTCGATATCAAGGTGGTTGGTCGGCTCGTCGAGGATGAGCATATGCGGGGCATCGAGCGTCATCAGCGCAAACAGTAAACGTGCCTTTTCCCCACCCGAGAGGTCCTTGACCTTGGTGTCGCCCTTGGCACCTTCGAAGGCAAAGCGGCCAAGCTGGGCGCGGACCTTGTGTTCGATGACATCAGGCATCAGGGATGCCATATGCTGATAAGGCGTTTCATCACCGCGCAGCTCGTCGGTCTGGTGCTGGGCGAAATAGCCGATGCGCAGTTTGTTCGACGCATGCTTTTCACCCGACATCAGCTGCAGGCGATCGGCCAGAAGCTTTGCCAGGGTCGATTTACCGTTACCGTTGGCGCCGAGAAGGGCAATGCGGTCATCCATATCAATGCGCAGGCTGATATTGCGCAGGATCGGTTTGCCTTCTTCGTAGCCGACATCACCATCATGGATGTTGATCAGGGGCGGTGGCAGTTCCTTGGGGCTTGGGAAGTCAAAGGAAATGCCACGATCCTCGACCACCGGGATGGCCGGGCCCATTTTTTCAAGCATCTTGACGCGGCTTTGCGCCTGTTTGGCCTTGCTGGCCTTGGCACGGAAGCGGTCGATGAAGGATTGCAGATGCTTTTGCTGGGCGATCTGCTTTTCATAATGCTTGGAGGCCAGTTCCATCTGTTCGCGGCGTGTCTTGGCGAATTTATCGTAGTTGCCGCCATAAAGTGTCACGGTGCCGTCATGCAGATGGGCAATCGATTTGACCACCCGGTTCAAGAGATCGCGATCGTGACTGATCAGGATGATCGTGCCGGGATAGTTGATCAGATAGTTTTCAAGCCAGATGGTGGCTTCAAGATCAAGGTGGTTGGTCGGCTCATCAAGCAGCAGCAGATCGGGGCGCAGGAAAAGCGTTGCGGCAAGGGCCACACGCATGCGCCAGCCGCCCGAGAAATCATCACAGGGGCGTTGCTGGGCTTCGCCGTCAAAACCAAGGCCCGACAGAATGGCGGCAGCCCTGGCCTCGGCGGTATGGGCGTCGATGTCGGCCAGGCGTGTATGGACTTCGGCGATGCGGTGCGGGTCGGTGGTGGTTTCGGCCTCTGCCAGCAAATCGGCGCGTTCGGTATCAGCCGCCAAAACGGTTTCAAGCAGGGATCGCGAACCTGCCGGGGCTTCTTGCGATACCACACCCATGCGGGCCCGCTTGGAGAGGACAATATCGCCGCCATCGCCGGGCAGGTCGCCCGAGATCAGTTTGAGAAGGGTCGATTTCCCCGCGCCATTGCGCCCGATCAGGCCGACCTTGTGGCCATCGGGGATGGTCGCCGATACCCGGTCAAGAATCACACGTCCGCCAATGCGATAGGTGAGGTCGGTAATTTGCAGCATTTTTGGTTGGTCTCTTGAACTGGTTTGCAGGCGCCTTGGGCGCAGTTTAGGGGGAATCGCAAGGATTTCTGTGCTTTCAATAGGGCAGGAGGGGCTTTGACGCAAGGATTCTTCAAATTGTCATCGCCGATGTGATTTTGATGACAGGACGGGGTGAAAACCGCCCGAAATCGCAGCTTCATGCCTTTTGGGGGTGTTTTGCGGGCGAAACAGGTGAATGCAACGGCTGCAGGTCTGCTTTGCAGCGGTAGAACTATGTGTTGCGTTGCGATCCAACCCCGTTTATATAGCGCCAACCTTCGGGTCTGTGGATGATAAGGGCGGTCTTTGGTGCCGCCTTTGTCTTCCGCAGGCCCTTTGTTCTCGGGGGGCTCATGGGGGTCCTCTTTGGGGGTAACGAATTTTTACAAAGCTTAGGTGAAACCAATGGCTGTCGAACGCACTCTTTCGATCATCAAGCCGGACGCAACGCGCCGCAACCTGACCGGCAAAATCAACGCCGTCATCGAAGAAGCTGGCCTGCGCATCGTCGCACAGAAGCGTGTCGCTCTGACCCGCGCTCAGGCTGAAGGTTTCTATGCAGTTCACAAAGAACGTTCGTTCTTTGGCGAGCTGGTAGACTTCATGGTCTCTGGCCCGGTTGTTGTTCAGGTTCTCGAAGGCGAAGATGCCGTCGTGAAATACCGCGAAGTCATGGGCGCAACCAACCCGGCAAATGCCGAGGAAGGCACCATCCGCAAACAGTTTGCAGAATCCATCGAAGCGAACTCGGTCCACGGTTCGGACTCGCTCGAAAACGCTGCAATCGAAATTGCATACTTCTTCGCTCAGACCGAAATCGTCGGCTAAGCGTCGAAAGACAAATACCGGTCCAACCGGCTACAAAAACGCCCCGCAGATTGCGGGGCGTTTTTTGTTTGGCTCTGTTGATTGCGCGCAAAGGTCAATCGATCAGGAATGCGGCCATCAGCAGCAAGAGAACTCCGATCGAGATCACGCTCCAGAGCATGAATTTTGTCCAGTGGTGCCAGCCTTCCTCGTGGTGGTGCACCAGGCCTTCGTCATAATCACTTCCTTGCATGGGTTTCCTCCCTGATTGCGGATCATGATCTTCCGGGCCGGTTATCTGTTTGGTTTTTCGCCCGGATATCGCGCAAGGCGATCTGAAAATCATACCGTCAAATAACCCAAGGGTGAATAATATTTATCAACTTATCTGATTGTGCGCCGCGTCATGCTGGACAAGCGGTGAGCCGCGTGCCATGGTTGGAGTATGAAAAACGTTGTGACCCAGCATTTGGCACGAATTTTTACCGCCTCTCATAGAGTGGCGGGGTAGCGACGTTTTGACCAAATGAGACCCACCCGCCGGCGAGGCGGGGTTTTTTGTGGCTGTCTCCCGGCCAGACCCAAGTTCAAGAAACGGGAGACAGAAATGACCAGGCCTTTATCCGAGTTACCGCATACCAACAGCCCATCGACCCCGGCGCACGAAACCAGGGCCGGAACCCTGCATATGCTGTGCGGCAAGATCGCGGCGGGTAAATCGACGCTTGCGGCGGAACTGGCGCGCAAGCCGGGGACGGTGCTGATTGCCGAGGATGAATGGCTTTCAACGCTTTTTGGCGACCAGATGCGATCTGTTGCCGATTATGTCCGGGTCTCGGAAAAGCTTCGCGGTGTGATGGGCCCGCATGTGGCAATGTTGCTGCGGTGCGGAGTATCGGTGGTGCTGGATTTCCCGGCCAATACAGTGGGCTTGCGCAACTGGATGCGCGGGATCGTCGAGGAGGCGGGGGCCGATCATGTTTTGCATTATCTCGATCTTGCGGATGATGTGTGCATTGCGCGGCTTCGGGTGCGCAACCGGGCCGGAACCCATCAGTTTGCCGCAAGCGACGCCCAGTTCCATCAGATCAATGCGGCCTTTGTCCCGCCAAGCGTGGACGAGGGGTTTAACGTGGTTACCCATCAGACAGAGACGCTTTGAAAAACAAAAAAGCTGCCGATCACCGGCAGCTTTTTTTACATGTATCGGATCAATGCCAACCGGCAGATCACAGAAGGAAGATCGCCATCAGGATCAGAAGGGCAATGATGGAGATGGTGCCCCATTTCACGAAATTGGTGTAGCCGTGATAGATGCTGACATGGGTTTCGGTGAGTTCGTAATCGTTACCCTGCAAACTTGCCTCCTTGGGATTTGGGGATTGGGATTTTTCAAATGTATAGCCGTTGGGTTGAGCGCAGGCAAGTGCGAGATTAACCCTGAATGTCATACCTTTGACCGACTTCACATTTGGTTTGGTTCACCTTTGATGCCAAGGACTTACTGGATGCCCGATTTGCAGCCATAGGGCAGGAAGGTGCCGGTGAGCCCGTGGCTCATCATTGCAAGTGACATCTCGTTGGCGTAGTCGAGCTCTGTCTTGGATTTCGGGCAGGCATAGGCGCGGCCCGCACAGCCATTATCGATATAGTCTTCTTCGGCCTTGGCAAATTCGGGGCTGAGTGCGCCGCGCGGAATGGTGTCGAGCAATTCGGCGCGCACGTCCTGATAGACCGCGCATTTTTGCGCCCGCCAGTGTTTGTCGCCGGTTTGCATGTCTGCGCCGTCGACCTCTGCCATTGCGTGGGTCGGCAGGACCGCCAAAACGGCGAGGGCAGTGATGAGTCCGGGAAGCTTGCGTTTCATGATGCGGTTTTCTCTGGTGGCGGTGATTTCGGTGGTGGCGGTGGCGTTTAACCAGCACACCACACCATCAGAATGCGCAGAGATTATGGTCGTGCTTTGCCGATTTGGCAGCACAGCACAAAAAAAGCGGGCCATATGACTATGCCCCGCCTTTTGATGCGTTCAGAAACCTGCGCAGCCAGCGCCACAGGTTCTTTCATCCGGGCTCAAGTGCCGGGTTGATTTCAGCAAAGTCGGCCTGCGGGGCGTCGGCCACAGTGACAATGCCCCTGGCATCGACCGAGACACGACCTTCGGCGATCCAGCGGATGACCTGCGGGTAGATGCGATGCTCCTGTTTGAGGATGCGCTGGGCGAGTTTGCCAGCATCGTCACCCGGCAGGACCGGAACCACGGCCTGGGCGATGATCGGGCCGCTATCGACTTCGGGCACGACATAATGCACGGTGCAGCCTGCGAACTTCACCCCGGCATCAAGGGCGGCCTGATGAACATGCAGGCCCTTGAAACTTGGCAGAAGGGACGGGTGGATGTTGATCAGCTTGTCTTTCCAGCGCGCGGTAAAGCTCTCACTGACCAGACGCAGGTAGCCTGCCAGAACGACAAGATCCGCACCGCTTTCCGCGATCAGGGCGCTTACGGCATCGTCATAAGCTTCGCGCCCGCCGGGATAGCCCTTGTGCGAGATGGCTTCTGCCCGGATGCCGGCACGACGCGCGCGTTCAAGTCCGCCCGCCTGGGTCTGGTTGGAAAATACCAGCACGATTTCGGCCGGGTAGTCAGATGCGTTGCAGGCATCAATGATGGCTTGCAGGTTCGACCCGCCGCCTGAAATCAGAACGGCGAGCTTCAATTTCTTTACTTGTCCCATGTACGGGCCATGTTTTTGATCACGACCTGCGGGCCATCACCAGCACGCGGGCCGATGACACCGATCTGGCTGACGGTTTCGCCGTGCTCGCGCAGGATGGCTTCGGCTTCATCGGCTTTGTCCGCCGGAACAACCACGCACATGCCAATGCCGCAGTTAAAGGTGCGCGCCATTTCCATGGCCGGAATGCCGCCCTGTTTGGACAGCCATTTAAAGACCGGCAGGTATTCCCAGCAACTGGCATCAAAGACAGCGGTCAGGTTTTCGGGCAGAACGCGCGGCACGTTTTCGGTCAGGCCGCCACCGGTGATGTGGGCAAGTGCCTTGACCAGACCGGCCTTGTGGGCGGCCAGGCAGCTTTTGACATAAACCTTGGTCGGTTCAAGCAGGGCTTCGCCAACGGTTTTGCCCGGTGCGAACGGGGCTTCGTCGGCGTAACCAAGACCGGCCGTCTCGACAACCTTGCGGACCAGCGAATAGCCATTGGAATGCACGCCGCTGGAGGCGAGGCCAAGAATGACATCGCCCTCGGCAACATTGGAGCCATCAAGCAGTTCGCCGCGTTCGGCCGCACCAACCGCAAAACCGGCCAGATCATATTCGCCGTCGGCATACATGCCGGGCATTTCGGCGGTTTCACCACCGATCAGCGCACAGCCTGCCTGTTTGCAGCCCTCGGCAATGCCGGCAACGACACTTGCGGCGTTATCGACCGACAGCTTGCCGGTTGCGAAGTAATCAAGGAAGAGAAGCGGTTCTGCCCCCTGAACGACAAGGTCATTGACACTCATGGCGACAAGGTCGATGCCAACGGTGTCATGTTTATCAGCCAGGAAGGCGACTTTGAGCTTGGTGCCGACACCATCGGTGCAGGACACCAGAACCGGGTCGTTATATCCGGCGGCCTTCAGATCAAAAAGGGCACCGAAACCGCCAAGACCACCGGCAACACCGGAACGGGTAGTTGCTTTTGCAAGCGGTTTGATTCGTTCGACAAGGGCATTCCCGGCATCGATATCGACACCGGAGTCCTTATAGGTAAGGCCGTTAGAGGCGGTCATGTTGGTGATCCCTGGCTTCGCGCGTGCATGAATAAAAGCGGGCGGACCCGCGTTTTTGATCAGTACATACCGACTTCCATGCGTCAAACACGGGGCACTTGCGGTCCGGGTCGCAGGGTAGTCCTGCTGTTTGACCAATCCGCCTTACTGACGCCTTTAATCAGATGTAGAGGGTGATCTACGCTCTACTGATAAAAAACGCGGGCTTGATAATTTCCGCTGGGCCGAAAATACTCAAACGCGGACAATATGCAATGATCACCTGCGCATGACAGAGTTTTCTTTGCAGAATGCGTTCAACATGCCACAAAGAGCGTTATAGAAGACTCCAACAAGACACGATTAGGGCAAAGAGGCATACGTGCTTACTTCATTGAAAAACATCAAGATGTTGGCTGTCACGGCGACCGTTGCCGCGATCATGGCATTTCCGGCGGGCGCACAGGACATTTTCACCGTGACCGGTGTTCATGTTGACGAGCGCGCCGAAACAGCCGCCGCCGCGCGCGAAAGCGCACTTGAGATCGGCCAGCGCAAGGCCTTTGAAGAAGTGGTAGCCCGTTTGACCCTGCCCGAAGATCGGGCAGGACTTGCCATGCCCGATACATCGACGATCACGAACATGGTGCGCGATTTCGGGGTGTCGAATGAAAAGACATCCTCGGTGCGCTATATCGCCGACATGACGGTGCGCTTCAAGGATGACGAGCTGCGCCGGTACCTTCGGTTCCGCGATATTTCCTTTGCCGAGCTGCAATCCAAGCCGGTGATGATCGTGCCGGTCTATCGCACGAACAATTATGTCAGCCTGTGGGATGATCCCAATCCGTGGCGCGAGGTCTGGTCGCGCAATATCGCGACATCGGGACTTGTGCCGATCAAGGCGCCGATTGGCGATCTGACCGATATCAGCACGATTTCAGCCGAACAGGCAGAAAACGGAGCAATGGAACGTCTGGGCCAACTGGCGCGACGCTATGGTGCGGATGTCGCCGTGGTGGCGAGTGCCGAGGTCACCGGCCCACAAGGTGGTGAAACGGTGAATGTTTCCGTCACGCGGTATGACCCTACCGGCGCGCCGCAGATTTTTGGCGTGCAGGAAAAGACGCAAGCCGGAGAGACATTGAACGAGACGCTGGTACGCGCGGCCAAATCGGTGCAGGACCAATTGGCCGATGGCTGGAAACGGGCGAACCTGATCAATTACGGCACGGGTGGCAACCTGATGGTGTTTATCCCGATTACCGGTCTTGGCGACTGGGCAGGGATCGAGAAAAAGCTGGTCGGGCTTCCGGTGGTGCGCAATTCGCGGGTTGTCGCGATGTCCAAGCGTGAAGTGCAGCTGTCACTTGATTATGTCGGCTCGACCAATCAGTTGCAGACCGCCCTTAATCAACAGAATCTTAGCCTGAGCCGGATGGGTGAACTTTGGTTCATCCAGCCAAGCGGTTCGGATCGCCTTGATGGATTATCACTTGGCAGTTAAGCCCGTTTGATTACGGGGAAGGGTAACAGGGGGACCCGAAGATGACATTACGGCAGCAAGCGCGTTTCTGGCTGATCTTTGTCGTCGGATTCTTTTTCCTGATCTGGCTGTTTTCGAGCATCCTGTTGCCATTCGTGGCCGGGATGGCGATTGCCTATTTCCTTGACCCGCTGGCAGACAAGCTTGAGGCGCGCGGGACGAGCCGGGTGATTGCGACCAGCATCATTACGGTGCTGTTCTTCCTTGTGTTCATTCTGGTGATGTTGCTGGTGGTGCCGATGATCGGTAGCCAGTTGGCAGGATTCCTTGAACGGTTCCCCGGCTATGTCGATACCTTGCGGACCAATGTTGCGCCGTATTTGCAAAATGTCCTCGACCGTGTCGCGCCCGAAACCCTGCAAAGCGTATCAGACGCGATCAAGGGACAGAGTGCCAACGCCCTTAAATGGGTGGGCAATGTCTTAAGTGAAGTCCTGTCGGGTGGGCTGGCGCTTTTGAACTTCCTGAGTTTGCTGTTCATTACGCCGGTGGTGTCATTTTATCTGCTGCGCGACTGGGACAAGATTGTTGCCAAGGTGGATAGTTACCTGCCACGGCGATCGGCCAAGGATATCCGCCAGTGTGTCAGCGAGATTGACGAAACCCTTGCGGGCTTTGTGCGCGGGCAGGCGACCGTGTGCATTTTGCTGGGCCTGTTTTACGGGCTTGGCCTGACGCTGGCGGGGCTTGAGTTCGGCTTTGTCATCGGGTTGATGACCGGGCTTGTATCGTTTGTGCCCTATTTCGGGATGATTGCCGGATTTGCGGTGGGCATGGGCGTTGCGCTGGCCCAGTTTGGCTTTGGCCTTGATCTTGGGCTTGTTGCGATTGTGTTTTTGATCGGGCAGGTGCTTGAGGGTAATTTCCTGACGCCGAAACTGGTTGGCGACAAGGTCGGCCTGCATGCGGTCTGGGTGATGTTTGCCTTGCTGGCCGGTGGTGCGGTGTTTGGCCTTTTGGGTGTGATGCTGGCCGTGCCGGTGGCGGCAGTTATTGGCGTGCTTGTCCGTTATGGTTTAAGGCAGTATCTGGATAGTCGGCTGTATGATCATGGATCCGGTGCCAGCAATAGTGCCGGTGCGGATTCCGAAAGCCAGTAGAACCCAGTAGAACATAGAGACCTGCAAATTGAGCTTAGTGTGACCCGGGTGACTTCCAAACCGGATAAAGATAACGATCCACAGCAATTGCCATTGGCCCTTGAAATGCGCCCGGCACTTGGGCGTGACGATTTCATGGTGGCCGATTGCAACAGCCAAGCCGTGGCTTGGATCGACCAATGGCCGAAATGGCCCGCACCGGCATTGTGTCTTTATGGGCCAAAGGGGTGTGGCAAAAGCCACCTGGCGGAAGTCTGGCGGGCGCGGTCCGGTGCCTTGCAGGTCGCGGCCGCTGATCTTGGTGTGCAAAATGCCGACGAGATCCTGGGGGATGCGACCGGTCTTGTGATCGAGGATGCGGATGGCGGCCTTGATGAGACGGTCTGTTTCCACATTTACAATATGCTTAAAGAACGCGGCGGCCATTTGCTTTTGACCGCAAGCCAGCCACCATCGCGCTGGCAGATCACGTTGCCCGATCTGAAATCACGGCTGGGCGCGGCACTGGTGTGCGAGATTTCACCACCGGATGATGATTTGATTGTCGGACTTCTGATCAAGCTGTTTGCCGACCGGCAAATCCCGGCCAGCCCGCAAATCATCAGTTATGTTTTGCCAAGGATCGAGCGATCTTTTGCGGCGTTAAGTGAACTGGTGGCCGCGATTGACCGGCGCGCACTGGCAGAAAAGCGTGCTGTGACCTTGCCCCTTGTACGCAACGTGATGGAAGATATGGCGCTGTAAGGACGATGCTGCTTTAGCCGATTTCGCAAGCCGATCAGGTTGTTACAGGGTATCATCGACCACATCTAACAAAGTGTCGTTCAACAATTGGAAGCTGCATGTGAGCCCACAACGCGTAAATGCAAAACCGTCGCTTAAAAACCAGACCGCATCATTGATCGCGGACGGGCATGTTCTGGGCTGGCGGGAATGGATCGGACTTCCCGACCTTGACGTGCCGGTGATCAAGGCTAAGGTTGATACAGGGGCGCGGACATCGTCGCTGCATGCGATCAATCCGATACAGATTGAGCGTGACGGGCGCGATTTCGTTGCCTTTACCCTGCCGCACTATCGCGGCGACGGGCATGGCCCGATTGAATGTTTGGCCCCGTTGCTGGAGCGTCGCGAGATTCGCTCTTCGAACGGAAGTGCCGAAGAACGCTTTGTGATTTCGACCCATATCCTGGTCGGGCATCACAAATTGAAAGTTGAAGTGTCGCTGGCAAATCGGTCAATCATGGGCTTTCCCATGCTTTTGGGCCGTACAGCGATGAAGGCAGGAAGATTTTTGGTGTTGCCATCAAAATCTTATCTTGCAGGGAAGCCGGAACAGAGATAGACGCGCAGAAGAACGCACCATCGCCGGAACAAGTTCCCGGCAAGGCCGTTTTACTTTCTGACAATTTCTCATTCGCCCGCAGCCGGTATGATACCGGGCGCGCGCCGTTTTATGCCGACCAAGGGGGACATCTCATGAAAATCGCGATGCTTGCACGCAATCCCAATCTTTACTCCCACAAACGGTTGGTCGAGGCGGCCGAGGATCGCGGGCATGAGTTGGACATCATCAGTACCCTGCGGGTGTCGATGAATATCACGTCGCTCAAACCTGAAATCTATTACGGCGGAGCGAAGCTGACGGGATATGATGCGGTGATCCCGCGTATTGGTGTGTCGGTGACACAGTTCGGTCTGGCGGTATTGCGTCAGTTCGAAATGATGGGTGTTTATCCGCTGAATGAATCGGTGGCGATTGGCCGGTCGCGCGACAAGCTGCGTTCGCTGCAGATTTTGGCGCGCCGTGGCATTGGCCTACCTGTTACCGCCTTTGCCCATGATCCCAAAAAGACCGACGAGGTACTGTCAATTGTTGGCGGTGCGCCGGTGGTGATCAAACTCCTTGAAGGGACGCAGGGCATCGGTGTGGTTCTGGGCGAAACAGAGAAATCTGCAAAATCCGTGATTGAGGCCTTTCGCGGGGCCAATGTTGCGATCATGGTGCAGGAATTCATCAAGGAAGCCGGGAACAGTGATATCCGCTGCTTTGTGATTGGCGGCAAGGTGGTTGCCAGCATGGAGCGCAAAGGGGCGGAGGGTGATTTCCGTTCCAACATCCATCGCGGCGGGTCTTCGCGGTCAATCCGCATTACGCCGCAGGAACGCGCAACCGCCGTGGAAGCTGCCAAGGCCATGGGCCTGAATGTGTGCGGTGTTGACATTCTGCGCTCCAACCATGGGCCGGTGGTGATGGAGGTTAACTCGTCCCCGGGGCTTGAGGGGATCGAGGTGGCGACAGGCAAGGACATTGCCGGGATGATCATTGATTTCATGGAAAAGGATTTCAAACCCGGCAAGGTACGGACCAAGGGCAAGGGATAAGGGCATGAGCGAGGCCGGATCTTCGACGGGGAAAGGCAAGGCGTCAAAGGCCAGAACCCCAAAGGCCCCTGATTTCGAAATCGGCGGGCAAAAGGTTGCACCGGGCACACGCCAGCTTGTCGATATTCCGATTTCGCTGCTGTCAAACCACACGCCGGTCAATCTGACGGTGAGTGTTGTGCATGGCAAACGGCCCGGCCCGGTGATTTTTGTCAGCGGGGCGGTGCATGGCGACGAGATTGTCGGGGTGGAAGTGATCCGGCGTGTCTTGAAGTCGTCGGCCTTGCGCGGCATGCGCGGAACGTTGCTGGCAGTTCCCGTGGTCAATGCGTTCGGGTTTTTGAACCATACGCGTTATCTGCCCGACCGGCGTGATTTGAACCGGTCGTTTCCGGGCCATTCCCGTGGATCGCTTGCCGGGCAGCTTGCCCATCTGTTCTTGAGCGAAATCGTCGAACGGTCCGATTTTGGGATTGATTTGCACACAGCCGCCGTGAACCGGGTGAACCTGCCACAAATCCGGGTCAATGAAGATGACCCGGAAATCATGAATTTTGCCGAGGCCTTTGGCGCGCCGATCATTTTGACCAGTCCGTTGCGCGACGGATCGCTGCGCGAAGCTGCGCGCGAACTTGGCGTGCCGATCCTGCTGTATGAAGCAGGCGAGGGGCTTCGGTTTGATGAAATGTCGATCCGGGCCGGGGTTTCGGGTGTTTTGCGGGTGATGCGCAAATTGGGCATGACATCGCAACGCACCGTACGCGAACCGCGTGTGCCATCATTTAAGTCATCAAACAGCCATTGGCTGCGCGCACCAGCCGGGGGGATCTTGCGAACCTTCAAGCTGGCGGGCGATTTCGTGCATGCCGGGGACGTGGTTGCGGCGGTGTCCGATCCGTTCGGCCAGCGCGACGAGGATATCTTTGCGCGTGAAGACGGCTTGATCATCGGGCGGACCAACCTGCCGATCGTCAACCAGGGCGATGCGCTGTTTCATGTTGCCTCGATCAAGCGGCCATCCGAGGTGCAGGAACGTATGGATGCCATCGAAACCCACCTGCAATCCGATCCGCTTCTTGATGAGGACGAGATTATCTAGTCGCTCCGGCATGTTGTGGCCGTTTTCGCCTGACGAAGCCGAAGATCAGCTCTGCATCGAAGCCACTGGCGGATTGTGCTGCGCAATGCTATAGCAATCGACATGGAACCGATTACAACTACAGAAGAACTTCGTGATCTGTGTGAAAGATTGCGCAAGTTCGAATATGTCACTGTCGATACCGAATTCATGCGGGACTCGACCTATTGGCCGCAACTGTGTCTGGTGCAGCTGGCAAGTCCGGAGTCGTCAGACAACGGCGCTGCGGTTGATCCGCTGGCCGAGGGCATTGACCTTGCGCCGCTGTTCGAGCTGATGCAGGACGAGGATGTCGTGAAGGTATTTCACGCCGCCCGTCAGGATATCGAAATTTTCGTCCATCTGTCGGGCAAGGTGCCTCATCCGGTATTTGATACCCAGGTGGCGGCGATGGTGCTGGGCTATGGCGATCAGGTCGGCTATGAGACGCTGGTCAACAAGGTGGCGCGCAAAAGCATTGATAAATCGATGCGCTTTACCGACTGGTCGCGCCGTCCGCTTTCGACCAAACAGATCAGTTACGCACTTTCAGATGTTACGCATCTGCGCGTGATCTATGAGGCGTTCCACGAACGCCTTGAAGCCAATGGCCGTGCGGCATGGCTGTTTGAAGAAATGGAACGCCTGACCGATCCGTCGATCTATTCGATTGATCCGGCCGATGCGTGGAAGCGGCTTAAAACCCGGTCCAACAGCCCGAAATTCCTTGCCGTGGCCCGTGCGCTTGGCGAATGGCGTGAAACCGAAGCGCAACGCAAGAACCTGCCACGTAACAGGATTTTGCGCGATGATACCTTGCTTGATATCGCGGCCCGTCAGCCGATGACGGACAAGGATCTTGATAAAACCCGCGGTGTCGGACGCAACTTTGGTAGTTCCAAACCGGGGCAGGCGATTATCGAGGCGATCAAGGCAGCCCTTGATAGCCCGCAGGACCAATGGCCCAAGCCAAAGCAACGCATCGAGTTGCCAGCCGGGATTGGTCCGACAGTCGAGTTGCTGAAAGTCCTTTTGAAGCTGTGTGCCGAGGAAAAGGGTGTTGCCCAGCGTCTTGTGGCCTCAAGCGATGATTTGCAAAACATCGCAGCCGATGACAATGCGGATGTTCCGGCCATGCGCGGCTGGCGACGCGAGCTTTTCGGGCAGTATGCGCTGCGTCTCAAACACGGCCAGCTTGGGCTTAAGCTCAAAGACGGCGAAGTGGTGTTTGTTGAACTGGACAGCTGATCGTCTTTTTGCTGTGTCGAACAAAAAACGGGGCCTGATGGCCCCGTTTTTGTTTTTGTCGTCAGGTTTGTGGCAGGCGTCAGGCGGGCAGGGCCGCGTCAAGCAATGTGGTTGCCATGGTTTTGGCGATCTGCGCCGATTCGGGCATGCCACGCACCTGGGCTGTGACAATCGCGCCTTCCTTTAGCAGCGCAAGCTGTTCGGCCAGTTTCCGGGGTTCTGCCGCACCGGCTTTTTCACAGAGATCCGCGATATGTTCGAGGACACAGACCTTGTGTTCGGCCGCGACCTGATGGGCGGGGTGATCAAGCTTGGCGAATTCGCTTGAGGCGTTGATGAACGCGCAGCCAGAGAATCCCATGCCCTTGAACGCACGGCCGTGAAACCATTCTTCAAGCGCATCAAACATCGCCAGAAGCTGTTCGCGCGGGTTGGTGGATGCCTTTTGCATTTCCGATGTCAGCCAGTCACGGAATTGTTCATCGCGCCGGGTGAGGGCGGCCAGGATCAGCTCATCCTTGGATTTGAAATGCTTGTACATCGTCATCTTGGCGACGCCGGACTCGGCCAAAATCTTGTCGATTCCGGTGGCATTGAAGCCCTGTGTATAGAAAAGCCGCAGGGCCGTATCGACAAGCACGTCGCGTTTTGATTTCAACTTTCTTCACTCCAATAGTCGGATTCGACAGTTCCATAGTCAGACCGGTCTGTATTCTTTTGGCGGGAAAGCCGCAGAATAGCAAGCCTTTCGGATATTAGAACGATCATTTCAAAAATATATTTGACAAATAGACAGACCTGTCTGTATATGTGTTTTCAACACTGATCAACCCGAACTTGTTAAGGAGAGTTCCAATGACCCGTATTTCTCTGCCTGCTTCGATCAATGCCGCCCCTGATGCTTCGCAGCCGCTTCTTGAGGGTGTGAACAAGATGCTTGGTTCGGTTCCGAACCTGTTTCGTCTGACGGCAAACAGCCCGGCGGCCCTTGAAGGCTATCTTGGTTTGAATGGTGCGCTGTCAAAAGGCGCGCTGGATCCGCAAACACGTGAACGGATTGCCCTTGCGGTTGCACAGATCAACGGCTGTGACTACTGCCTGTCGGCGCATACCTATCTGGGTAAAAACCTTGCAAAGCTTGATGACACCGAGATCACGGCGAACCGCAATGGTGGTTCCACCGATCAGAAGGCTGATGCGGCTGTGCGCTTTGCCGTGGCCCTGGTGAAGAACCGTGGCCAGGTCACCGAAGGTGATGTCAGTGCCATCAAGCTTGCCGGTTACAGCGAGGCGGAGCTGGTCGAGATTGTCGCGCATGTCGCGCTCAATACGCTCACCAACTATCTCAACGAAGCCTTTGATACCCCGATTGACTTCCCGGTCGTGAATGCGTCTGCCGCCTAAGGGCAGGGCACGCTTCCGGTAAAGCCCCGGTCGGCAATCCCCCCTCCGCATGTTGCTCCGCGCCGACCGGGGTCCCCCTTTTTGACCACTGACCAAAGGACAAGATTGATGTCACGGCCACCGCTTCCGCCCTTTAACGTTGAAACCGCCAAACAGAAGGTTCGTTTGGCCGAGGATGGCTGGAACAGCCGCGACCCTGACAAGGTGTCGTTGGCCTATACACCAGACAGCCGCTGGCGCAACCGTGCCGAAATGTTTGCGGGCCGTGAAAACATTGTTGCCTTTCTGACCCGCAAATGGGCCAGAGAGCTGGAGTATCGTTTAGTCAAGGAACTCTGGGCGTTTCATGAAAACCGGATCGCTGTGCGCTTTGCTTATGAATATCGCGATGACAGTGGCAACTGGTTCCGGGCCTATGGCAACGAGAACTGGGAATTCGATGAAGACGGGCTGATGCGCCATCGTGTGGCATCGATCAATGACAAGCCGATTGCAGCCGAGGACCGGCTGTTCCATTGGCCTCTTGGCCGCCGTCCGGATGATCATCCGGGGCTGTCAGACTTGGGACTTTAGTCTCGATAACCCCGCCATGTTCCGGTTCCGGCGACGGACAGGAAGTTTCGGCGGAAACAAGTTCTACCCGACAGGCAAGGTGGTGCGTCCCCGGTGCTGTCTTGCCTGTCACCCCGCAAAGGACACTGAACATGATTGTCAAATATATCGCCTTTTCGATTACGTCGACCGCCGTGCTTTTTGTCTCCTCCCTGCTGACCTTTGCGCCGTAAAGGTCAGGGTCAAGCCTCATGGTCTTGACCAACATTCCGATGCCTCCCTGAAAACTTGCCGGGCCCCTTTCGGGGCCCGTTTTTTTGTTTCGATGGGGTGGATCAGTTTGCCAATGCGGTCTGAAGGAAATTCTCGACAGACTGTGGTTTGCGACCGACCAGCGTTTCGAAATCGTCACTTACGGTTTCGTAGTCGCCTTTCTTCGCGCCAACATAAAGGCCCGCAAGGGCTTCGACCAGGTGACGCGGCAGGCCGAGGCTGCCAAGGATGCCGGTATGGACCTCTGCTGGGAGGTCTACAAATTTGATCGGCTTGCCGGTGGCGTCTGCGATATAGCCCGCAATTTCGTCATGGGTGACACCCTTGGTGCCGGTCAGGTCATAGGTTTTGTTGACGTGATCGGCTGGCTTGGCCAGCACCACGGCGGCGGCTTCCGCCAGGTCATTGCGCGGGATATAGGTGATTTTGGCATCACCCGCCGGGGCGCCGAAATCGCCGGTTTCAAGCGCGTGCGGGACACCAGCCAGCAACAGGTCTGCATAAAAGCTGTTGCGCAGAATGGTGAAGGCAAGGCCGCTTTCGCGAATGTAGTTTTCAGTATCGAGGTGAATGGCCGAATAGGTGAAATCAGCATCGGCTTTTGGGTCGACGATGCCGGTATAGACGATGTGTTTGACACCTGCGGCCTTGGCAGCATCAACAGCGGTGCGGTGCTGTTTGATGCGGGTTGCGTTGTCGTCTTCGGCCGAGATGATAAGCGCGGTTTCAATGCCTTTGAATGCATTGGTCATGAGCGCCAGGTCATTGAAATCGCCTGCGCGGACATCAATGCCCTTGGCGCTCAGGTCGGCGGCCTTTTCCGGCTTGCGGACACTGACAGCGATGTCACTTGCCGGGATGCGATCCAGCACATGTTTGACAACAAGGCTTCCAAGTTGGCCGGTCGCACCGGTGATCAATACGGTCATGTTTCTTTTCTCCTATCGGGTGTCAGGCGTTGCCTGTGTATGGGAGAAATCTGCGCTTATTAATGCATATGATCAATTCGATGGATATGATAATAAGTATGCATGAATATCGATGAATTGGATCTTGATTATCGCCTGCTAAGGCTGTTCCTGACGATCTATGACGAAGGGTCGGTGACGGCGGCTGCGCACCGCCTTGATGTGGGGCAACCAACCGTCAGTCACGGGCTGGAGCGGTTGCGCCAGATTATCGGTGACCCGCTGTTTGTCCGGTCAGGCAGATCAGTTGCGCCAACCGCCCATGCCGATGAAATCGCGCCACAGGTGCGCGTATTGCTGCAAGGGATGCGGAGCCTGACCCGCGTGGTGGCCTTTGATCCCGATAACGCGGAACAGAATGCGCATTTCGTGATTGGCGCCAATGATTACGAGGTGGCGGTAATTTTGCCCGCCCTGATGAAGCGGGTCCAGAATTGCGCGGCTGATATCCGGCTCAAGATTGTGCCGGTGCCCGGAATTGACAGGATGGTCAGATGTCTGCGCGATGGTACGATTGATCATGCGATCAGTATCGATTCCTCTGGCAAGCATGGCGATATCGCCCGCCAGGGCCTTTTTCGTGAACAGATGCGCTGCTTTTATGATCCGGCGTTTCATGATGTTTTGCCCGATACGCTGGACCGGTATTGTGCCGCCAGTCATGCCCGCGTGATGATCGGGGCCAATGACAGTTCGGCAATTGATGACATCCTGCGCGGACTTGGCCGATCACGGCGCACCGCCCTTCAGGTGCCAACCTTTGCCAGTGTCGCCAACCTGATCCGCGGTACTGACATCATCGCAACCCTGCCGTCGCGCCTGGCAGGGTCCATGATGGAGGGGTTCGGGCAGTTCGATCTGCCGTTTGATTTCCCCGAATACGGCTTTGCCCAATACTGGCACGTCCGCAACGCCGCCAACGCCGCGCATAAATGGCTTAGAGGCGAGATTTTCCGGGTATCACGCGGGTTGGGGGAGGTTTAATCCATAAGATCCTTTTGTTATGTCTCACCCGGAGAACTTATCCGAACACCACCAACCCAACGAACGCCAGTAAAGTTATCAAGGAAATTACGTCTGCCGGCCAAGGTTTCGTGGCCGGCGGAGGTAAGCGTGATTGTGTGTTCGGCCCAGTTGGTTTTCGGGTCTGAAGCGGACAGGGTGAAGAGCGGGTCCTTGCAGTCCATCATCCACTGGATTTCTGACCAGAACATCAGGTCACCGAGATAGGGCAGGGGGTCGTAGCGTCGCATGAGGTGGCCAAAGACCTTGCCGACGGTGACGGGGCCGTGGTCCTTGATGATTTGCAGGGTGAGTTTTTGGGTCAGGCCAAGGCCGGTTTGCGGGTCGGGCAATTCCGCGAGGTAGCGTTTGAGGGCCGCTGGCATATGGGGCAGGGGCGCGGTGGTTTTTTCCGCAAGTGTTTTAAGATGTCGCGGGTCGTCTGCGCGAAGCGCCTTCCAGACTTTGGTGCCGAATGTCAGCATGTCGGCGCGAAGCGGCATGCGGTGGTTTTGCCAGCACCAGATCAGCAATTCCGGTGACAACTGACCAAGGCCGATGAAGCGATCAATGCCGGGGACTTCGCCAACAGAAATCAGGTCGACCTTTGTGTGTGGTTTGGTGGCGGCAATGAAATCCATCAGAAACGCCAAAATAAGCTGATCGTAGCTGTCATGTTCGAACCACAAGACCACATGGTCATATGTGCCAAGCGTCGTCAGAGCGCCGTATTCCCGTTTAATGCGGGTGAGGGCATCTTTGTGGGCGATCTGATAGCTTTGAGCGATGAAATCGGCGCGGGTTTCGACAAACTGATCAAGCGGCAAATCGGGCACCGGTCCCTGACAGAAGGGATCGGCAAATTCCAGAAAGTCGCCGACAAACCCTGCGATCTCAAGCCCGTTTCGGATATCAGAACCACATCGGAGATGAAGCGTGCTCTTCGTATCAAGGACCGGAACCGTCCCGGATGCGATTTGTCGATGGCGTTCCGCAATCTGGTCGATATGCCGTTTCATTGCAGGCCAGCTTGGAAAACCGTTTTCACGTGCAATGACAAGCTGGCTATCGGCAAGCTGGACCGTGCCCAAATCGGAAATGTGGACTGGATGGCCCGCATCGTTTGAGCGCGTGCGTGCGTGGGCATCACCAGATCGCAGGCCGCGCAGAAGTTCCTTGGCGCGTTTGCGCTGCTGTTCAAGGTTCAAGCGACCGTCAAAGATCGGCTGATCAGGTCTGGGCGTGGATTTGCCGGATTTCGATGTGCGTGATGCGGACATACGATTCCCCTGTTCATAACGCCTGTGTCCGCCAGACAGGCAAGGAAACCGTTTGTTTCATGGGTATGTTACCGGGCGCAGCCCTTTCCGCGGACGGGATGCTTGTGAAGCACCACAAGACAATATCGGATGTGCGCCAGAAAGCAACCGGGTTACATCAGGCGTACTTCGCTTTCGCGGTTCATCAGCTTGGCCAGTTTCGACAGACGCTGTTCGACGACTTCGCCGTAAAGGGCTGCGGCCTGTTTTTCAAATTGCAGCACCAGCTTGTCGCCTTCAAGCTGCAGCCGGGTTTGTGGCAAGATGCCCTCGACCCCGCCAGACAGCGTATGGCCAAGGCGAATGACATGGCCAAACAGGCGTCCGGTCAGACGGTCATCTTCGCTAAGGATGCGGTCACTTGCGTCGTCACCCTTGAAATTGCCGGTATAGCGCGAACCGATCGTGTAGGCCAGAAACACCCGGTCATGATGGTTGAGATCAATATAGGGATGGCGGAGAATACGGTTGTAGCTTTGAATGGCGCGATAATCGGGGTGTTCGTTCCATCCGATGTCACCAATGATACAGGCCGCCAAGCGCAGACGTTCGATATTGTCCGGTAATTCCGAGAAGATCGGTGCGCACCATTTGGCGACTTCTTCGCCATGCTGGTGAAAACGTTCGCCGTCTTCGGCAAAGCTGAAGCAGGCTTCAAGCACGGGATCGCGTTGACGCAGATCTTCGGGCAGGACTTCATACATCCAGCCTTCACGAAGCCCGTGTCCGGAAAAGACAACCTCGTTTGGCTGCATGCGTTTCATCAGCATGTTCATCACCAGCGATGCGTGCGGCAGGCTGTCGATACGGCGTTTGGAGACACCCCCGATCTTTTCAAGCGACACCCGGCTTTGCTGGGAAATGATGTGGGTCAGTTCGGCCATTTCCGATTGGGGCATGGCAAGGTTATGGACCACGGAAATCGGATAGTTTTCCTGGGCGATGAACAGTTTGGCGATTGAGCGCCAGGAACCGCCCACGGCATAAAGCTGCTGGCCCTTGGCATCGGAAAGCCAATCGACCGTATCCAGATACTGATTGATTTCAGCCGTCAGACGGGCGCGATCAGAACCGAATACCGTGTGCAGGCGCATCGCACCGAGCGGCAGGCTTATGCGTTTTTTGATTTCGCCCTTATCAAGCAGAACCAGTTCAAGCGACCCGCCGCCGATATCGCCCATGATGCCGGACGCCATCGGATCACCGGAAATGATGCCAAGGGCGGACAGACGGGCTTCTTCAAGGCCATCGATCACCTTGACCGCAAGGCCGGTTTCCGCAGCCACACGGTCACAGAATTCCTTGCCATCGGAAGCAGCCCGTACTGCGGCGGTGGCCAGCACGTCGACATGGGTGACCTTCATGGCCCGAAGAAGGGTGGCAAAGCGGTGCATGGCAACCACGGCAAGTTCGACCCCCTCCGGGTTGAGCTTGCCGGTGTTGTCGGGATCACGACCAAGGCCACACATGACCTTTTCGTTGAAGATCGGCACGGGGGCGCGGGTCATGCCATCAAAAATGACAAGCCGCACAGAGTTGGAGCCAACATCTATGATTGCGATGCGGTTGGAAGCCCGTTGGTCAGTCAGCATAAGATGTTGGCACCTGTTGGTCGTCTTTGGTCGTCAAAATCTAGTCATCAAGTTCTAGCACAGGAACATTCGGGTCAGCTTGATCCAGCGCACTTCCCCGGCCCGAAAGCGACGGGTTGGTCATAAAGTATTTGTGCGACGAGAATGCTTTTTCATCTGCCTCACACCGTTCATAGGAACCGTCGGGCTGGAGATGCCATGCCTGTGCGGTATCCTTGAGGTTGGCAATCATGATCTGTTCAACAATCTGTTGCTGACAGGTCGGGTTTTCAACCGGTACCAGCGTTTCAACGCGGCGGTTCAGGTTGCGCGGCATCCAGTCGGCAGACGAAATGAAGGCCTTGGCCTTGCGTGACGGAAGCTTTGCGCCGTTGGCAAAGACAACAATGCGCGAATGTTCAAGGAACCGACCGACAATCGATTTGACGCGAATGTTTTCCGAAAGTCCCGGCACACCCGGACGCAGGCAACAAATGCCACGCACCACCAGTTCGATATGCACGCCCGACTGGCTTGCACGATAAAGCGCGTCGATCACCACCGGGTCGACCAGACTGTTCATTTTGGCCCAGATGCCGGACGGTTTGCCCGCCTTGCAGTTTTCGATTTCCTGATCAATGTGGGTCAGCAGGGTCGGGCGCAGGGTATGCGGTGCAATCGCGATTTTTTCAAGCGAGCGCGGCGTGGCATAGCCGGTCATGAAGTTAAAGATATTGGCCGCATCACGCCCCAGTGCCGGATCGCACGAGAAGAACGAAATATCGGTATAGAACTTCGCGGTGATCGGATGATAGTTGCCCGTCCCGAAGTGGGTGTAGGTCCGAAGACCATGGGTCTCACGGCGGACCACAAGCGAGATCTTGGCGTGTGTTTTCCAGTCGAGGAAGCCATAGACCACCTGACAGCCCGCACGTTCAAGATCGGCTGCCCAGCGCAGGTTGGCTTCTTCGTCAAAGCGGGCCTTGAGTTCGACCATGGCGGTAACAGATTTACCGGCCTCGGCCGCAGCGATCAGGGCCTTGACGATCGGACTGTTTTCGGACGTGCGATAGAGTGTCTGTTTGATGGTGACCACATCGGGATCACGTGCGGCCTGCAACAGGAACTGCACCACCACATCGAAATCTTCGAACGGATGATGAACCACCAGATCCTTTTTGCTGATTGCGGCAAAGCAATCGCCCCCAAAGTCACGCACCCGTTCGGGATAGCGCGCGGCATAGGGCGCAAACAGCAGATCATGATGCAGATCGGAATCAATCAGTTGCTTGACGTCCACCACACCGAGCAGACCATCAACCTTGACGACTTCTTCAAGCGCGACATCAAGTTCATCAATGACGAAATCCAGAAGGTCCTCGGGCATGCCCGCATTGACTTTAAGGCGGATGATGCTGCCACGGCGGCGGCGTTTCAGGGCGGTTTTGAAAACGCGCACCAGATCTTCGGCTTCTTCCTCGATTTCAACGTCCGAGTCACGAATGACGCGGAAGAAGCCGTGCTCGATCATGTCAAAGCCTGGGAACATCTTGCCAAGATACAGCAGGATCGCCTGTTCGACCGGAAGATAGCGTTCATTGCGGCCCGGCAGGCGCAGGAAGCGGCCGATCTTTTGCGGCACCGGAATCAGCCCGCGCATATTGTGCCCATCCGCCGGATCAAACAGCTGCATGACGATGGCAAAGCCAAGGTTGGGAATGAACGGGAAGGGGTGCGACGGATCAATGGCAAGCGGGGTCAGCGTCGGGAAGATTTCACGCATGAAATAGCCATCAAGCCATTTGCGGTCGGTCTGGGTCAGATCGGTTTTATCAATAACCGAGATGCCCTGTTTTTCCATTTCGCTGCTCAGTTGGCGCCAGACGCGTTGCTGATCCTGCATCAACTGGTTGGCATCAAAGGTAATGGCGCGCAGCTGTTCGGACGGGCTCATGCCATCCTGACTGACCTTGGTCATGCCAGCGCGCATTTGCCCAACGAGGCCTGCGACACGCACCATATAGAATTCATCAAGGTTGCTGGCGGAAATCGACAGAAAGCGCAGGCGTTCAAGCAGCGGGTGCCCCTTGTTCTGGGCTTCTTCAAGAACGCGATTGTTGAATGCCAGCCACGATAATTCGCGGTTAATGAAGCGGCTTTCCGAATCAATGGTGATCGCGCTTGACTGAACTGCAGCGGCGTGTGTCACGCTATGCCTCCTGCGGATTGAGGGAACGTCCTTGAACTTATGCGACAGTTCCCGGTTGCAAATGGAGTATAGGATAACTGCTTGGGTGGGTGCAATTTTCTTAAATTTATGTGTCAGTTTTTCTAATAGCTTCCCGGCCTTCAATGTGGCATGCAGGTACACCGTTTGATCATTATTCGCGACTGCCAAACAGACGAAGACATGAAAACGCTGTTATTGCTTCGGCATGCAAAATCAAGCTGGGCGGACACGGGGCGTGTGGACCATGACCGCGAGCTTAACCGTCGCGGTGAAAAGGCCGCCCCGTTCATGGGGCGCTATTTGCGTCAGCACGAACTGGTGCCTGATTTGATCTGGTGTTCGACTGCGGCACGTGCGGTTCAGACTCTTGGTCTGCTTGGGCGTGATTTCGCGACAGATGCCGATGTCATCTATAACGAAGACCTTTATATGGCCAGCGAGCGGGTGTTGCTTGAAAACCTGCATCACACCCATGAAGACGCAAAGCAGGTGATGTTTGTCGGCCACAATCCCGGGATCGAGGTGTTTGCCCAGTCGCTTTATGGCGACGGGAACGCAGACGCCAGGGAAATCATGGCGCGCAAATACCCGACCTGTGCCTTGGCGCATTTCGAATTCGATGTCGATCATTGGGGTGAAATCGCGCCCGGAACCGGACGCCTGATCGATTTCATCAAGGTCAAGGACCTTCAGGCGGTCAAGATCGGCCCGGAACCAATTGCCAAATGATTTGCTGATCTGCGTTACGGGCACTTGACGAAGGGCGCGTGTCCGCGTTTTATACCGCTGAAATTTGGGACTCCGTGCTTGAAGGGCAGGGAAACATCACACGCAAGCGCTGCGGATCGTACGCTGATTGATCTGTGGCGGGCACGTTGTGGTGCGTTTTTTGTTTGACAGCGCGGGTCTGGCATGCACCTTTGCGGCCAAATTTGCGGCCCAAGAAATAAAGCAACCTGGAATGACAATGCATCCTTTTCGCTCTCATAACTGTAATGCGCTGCGCGCGACTGACGCCGACGCGGAAGTTCGCCTGTCTGGCTGGATTCACCGTAAACGTGACCACGGCAACCTTCTGTTCGTAGACCTGCGCGACCATTACGGCATCACCCAGGTCGTTATCGACATTTCGAGCCCGCTGTTCGAAACGCTGGACAAAGCGCGCGCCGAAAGCGTGATCACGGTCGATGGCAAGGTTGTCAAACGTACGGCCGAGACCATCAACCCCAACTTGCCGACCGGCGAGATCGAAGTTTACGCATCGAACATCGAAGTCCAGTCTTCGGCCGAAGTTCTGCCGATGCCGGTCTTTGGCGATGTCGAATATGGCGAGGAAGTTCGCCTGCGTCACCGTTACCTTGATCTGCGCCGTGAAAGCGTGCATTCGAACATCGTTCTGCGTTCCAAGGTCATTTCGGCCATGCGTCAGAAAATGACGGCACAGGGCTTCCTGGAAATCCAGACGCCGATCCTGACGGCAAGTTCGCCGGAAGGTGCGCGTGACTTCCTGGTACCGTCGCGTATGCATCCGGGCCAGTTCTATGCCCTGCCGCAGGCACCGCAGCAGTTCAAGCAGCTGCTGATGGTTTCGGGCTTTGACAAATACTTCCAGATCGCACCGTGCTTCCGCGATGAAGATGCCCGTGCCGACCGTTCGCCGGGTGAGTTCTATCAGCTCGACTTCGAGATGGCCTTTGCCACCCAGGAAGACGTGTTTGCGGCGATCGAGCCGGTTTTGCATGACATCTTTGTCGAGTTCGGCGGTGGTCGTGATGTGACCCCGTATCCGTTCCCGCGCATTCCGTTTGATGAATCGATGGCGAAATACGGTTCCGACAAGCCGGACCTGCGTAACCCGCTGATCATTTCCGATGTCACCGAGCCGTTCCGCGGATCGAGCTTTGGCATCTTTGCATCGAACATCGAAAAAGGTTCGGTGGTTCGTGCGATTCCGGCAACCGGTGCAGCATCCCGCCCGCGCAGCTTCTTTGACAAGCTGAACAACTGGGCGCGTGATGAAGGTGCGGCTGGTCTAGGTTACATCGTGTACGGCGAAGACGGCGAAGCAAAAGGCCCGATTGCCAAGAACCTTGATGCCGACCGTATCGCACAGATCAAGGAAATCACCGGTGTTGCCAATGGCGATGCGGTCTTCTTTGCCTGTGACAAGGAACTGGCAGCTGCCAAGTTCGCCGGTAAAGTCCGTGACAAGGTCTGTGACGAGCTTGAACTGCGCGAAGAAGGCATGTTCAAGTTCTGCTGGATCGTTGACTTCCCGATGTATGAGGAAGATGACGACGGCAAGATCGAATTCAGCCACAACCCGTTCTCGATGCCGCAGGGCGAACTTGAGGCGCTGGAAAACCAGAACCCGCTTGATATCAAGGCGTGGCAGTACGACATCGTGTGTAACGGTATCGAACTGTCGTCGGGTGCCATTCGTAACCATCGTCCGGACATCATGTACAAGGCGTTCGAAATTGCCGGTTATGGCAAGGACGTGGTCGAAGAACAGTTTGGTGGCATGCTTAATGCGTTCAAATATGGCGCCCCGCCGCACGGTGGTTCGGCCCCGGGCGTTGACCGTATCGTCATGTTGCTGGCCGACGAGCCCAACATTCGCGAAGTCATTGCCTTCCCGCTGAACCAGCAGGCGCAGGATCTTATGATGAATGCCCCGGCAGAAGTCGAAGACAAGCAGCTTAAAGAACTGCATCTGCGTGTTCAGATGCCGCCAAAGGCGAAAAAAGACTGATCTGTTTTCGGAATTGCCCGAAACAGCGATGGATCAAACGGCCCGGATATGTTCCGGGCCGTTTTCTTTTGGGCGCATTCAATCGCCAATCGTTACCTAATATTAACGGCCTATAGGGCAGTTTAACGGAGTAAAAGAACATTTGATCCTTCGGGGGATGGGCTGTTGAAAAAGATTCTTGTGGTGGCAGCGCCTTTGGCGCTTAGCGCGTGTGGTGGTCCGATTGAACTGACCGTTGCCAAGCTGGCCGGTGATTTGATCAGCTATGTGTCGACGGGCAAAAGCACGACCGACCATGCGGTATCGTTTGTTGCCGAACAGGATTGCGCCCTGCATCGCCCATTGCTTGAACAGGATATCTGCAAGGACGAGGAAACCGTTCTGGCCGAAGAGGCCGCTGCCCTTGCCGTGATGGGCGAGCCCGAGATCAAACAGGAAATTCGCGCGGCGCGCCCGGAAATCTATGCCGTGAATGCACCGGCAGAAGATTGGTCACGCCCGAGCACCACTGCCGCGAAATCGAACGTGATTGTCACGACCAACCTGCCGCCGCTGGCCCCGAAAAAGAACACGGATGATGTGGTTGCAGACGCCAAGGTACCTTCTGCGCAGGTCGAGGTTGCTTCTGCACGTGATCAGATCGAAGCCGAAGACGTTCCGGTGGCACTGGGCGATCTGGGGCCGATTGATCCGCAGGTTGAGGCCGATGCAGCGGTTGCGGGTTATGTCGATGACAAACGCCTGCCTGAAGTCGCGGCACCAAAGGAAACTGTGACGGCCGCATTGACGGATCCGGTCACCATGAAAGACAGTGTCGAAGCGGTGGCACAGCCTGTTGATGCTCCGCTTGATGGTGAAGCCCTTGCAGGCGATGATCTTGCCGTGCCGCTGCCGGGTGATTATGTGGTATTGGCAAGCTTTGCTGATGAAGCCCGTGCCACGAAGGCACTTGGAATCTATGCGGAATACCAGCCGCGCCTGCTGAATGCCGAAGTGCAGGGCAAGCCCTATCTTCGGGTTGCGGTCGGGCCGTTGTCGGCAGAGCATGCACGTGATTTACGCCTTCTTGCTGCCAAAAAGGGGGTTAAAGATCCCTGGATTGTCGGCGTGATGGCCACCGGAGAGTGATGTTGTCTGGATTTTTTTCAGAGATGAAGCAACGTCAGCGTTCCTTTAGAGGAGCGCTGATCTTTTGTTTGGGGCTTGGCGGCTGTGCCGCGCAGGCAGGAAGTGTTTCGGGCATTCAGGATGCCGTTGTCCCCCATGTCGCGGAATATCACTTCAAAATGAGCCACGCGGAGCCGGGTAGCTCGATTGTTGATGCATCCGGTGTGCTGGGTTACCGGTTCGAGAAGGTCTGTGATGGCTGGGTCACCGAGATGCAGCAGATCATGATCTTGCAGGGTGCAGAAGGCACACCCGTCAATTCGGCCTATTCCATTACCCAGTGGGAAGATTTCGCGGGCAGCGAGTACCGGTTTCGTATGAGCGATTATCTTGACGGTACCAAGGTTGACGAGATTGTCGGCAAGGCCGTCCGTCAGGATGACATGGTCAAGGTCACCTATGAAATCCCGGTCGAGGTCGAAGAAGAGCTTCCGGCAGATGCGATGTTTCCGACCCAACATTCGCTGGAGTTGCTGAAACGTGCGCAGGACGGCGAAAAGTTTGCCAATGATCTGGTGTTTGATGGCAGTGGTGATACCCCGACAAACCGGGTGGCCGTGGTGATTTCAGATCGCAAGGATGCCGCAAATGCGGCCGATGACCCCGACGCCATTGCACAGAGCCCATTTCACCGGATGAGCCTTGCATTTTATCCGATAGGGGCGGCGGAAAATGGCCCGACGACCGAGATGGCCGTTGATTTTGCCGAAAACGGCGTTGCCCATGCGATGCGATTTGATTACGGCGAGTTCGAGGTGTTGGGAACCCTTGATAAGGTCAACCGGTTGCCAATGCCAGATTGTGGCTAGGAATAATACCGGTTGCACGTCCCGGAAATTAAAAAGCCTGCCCTAAAAAAGGCAGGCTTTTTTACTGGGGAATGCCCTGGTCTGTTATGCAGCGGCGGACTTGTTTGCAGAGTTGCAATAAAGTCCGTAAAGGGTCTCGATCACGCGCAGAGCATCGTCACCATTCAGTGAATAGTAGATGGTCTGTGCTTCGCGACGAGTCTGAACGAGCTTGTCACGACGCAGGCGTGCGAGGTGCTGCGAGAGGGCGGACTGGCTTAGTCCAACGATACGTTCGAGTTCGCCAACCGACTTTTCGCCTTCATTAAGTTGGCAAAGGATAAGCAGTCTGCTCTGATTGCTCATGGCCTTTAACAGGACGCTCGCCTGTTCGGCCTTTTCTTCTAGATTGTTAAGTTCCATCTGGCTTCCTTATAAGCCTGACCGCGAGCGGCCATTGTCCCAATGAAAGTTCGACAATTCACCTGACGGAGCCATCTTGCGTGGCTGTAATCCGACTGGCGCGATGTCACTTCCGCAGAAGTACCTATCGGATCGTGACTTCTTCTACCAATAAATTACAGGAATCCATCGGTAAACTTATTCTCAAGTATATTACAAATCTGTCAAGAGACTGTTTACGCCTGTATTGCCTGAATCCAAAGGTATTTTGCCGGAAAACAACCTGTCGAACTTTCTCCCATCCGCCAGATTTTCTCTGGTGGTTTTGAAACTGATCCTTTTGGAGGGTAATGAAACCTGTGCAACACACCACCCAAAAGATCAGTTTTTATACGATTGCGCCCCGGTTTGCTCGTTTCGGGGCACATTCGATGTAAGCATATACAAACCCGAGAAAGCGGCGAAAATATGAAAGTAATGGTGGTGGCAGGGGCGTAGAGGGTGATGCTTATGTTGAAGGTCAAAGAGCTTGCGTTATCGTTCTTTGATATGCTGATTTAGAACAAAGATAAGCATTTCGTTTTGCGATAGGCATATCGCATTACGATCAAAAAAATCGGGAAGCGATGAACGCAATCCCGTGATCCGGGTCTTGGCCCGGAGCGACATCATGTTAGACCTTTCAGGAAGGCGACCCAGAAAAATGGCGACCTTGTTCGTGACCCATCACGACTGCATTGAACACGATACAGGCCCGGGGCACCCGGAATCAGCCGACCGCCTGCGCGTGATCCAGCGCGTTTTCGAGGCCGAGGAATTCATGTTCCTGCATCGTGAAGAAGCGCCGCTGGCCGATCTTGATTTGATCAAGGCCGTTCATGACCCGGCCTATGTTGACAAGGTGATGGCATCCATCCCCGATCACGGCGTCGAGCCGCTTGATGGCGATACCTATGTCTCGCCAGGGTCGGGCAAGGCCGCGTTGCGATCAGTCGGTGGGGCCTGTGTTGCGGTTGATGCGGTAATGGGCGGGCATGAAAGGAATGCCTTTGTTGCCACCAGACCGCCGGGACATCACGCCGAATATGACCGGGCAATGGGATTTTGCCTGTTTAACAATGCCGCCATTGCCGCCCACCATGCGCGCAGTAAATTTGGCATCAAGCGGGTGGCAGTGATGGATTTCGATGTCCATCACGGCAACGGCACGCAGGACCTGTTTTATAATGATGCGGACCTGTTTTATTGCTCGACCCACCAATGGCCGCTTTATCCCGGCACCGGGGCGGAAAGCGAACGCGGATGTGCGAACAATATCCTGAATGTCGGTATGGTTGCCGGATCGGGCACTGCCGAAATACAGGAAGCATTTAATTCGACGGTCCTGCCCGGTATTGCCGCGTTCAAGCCGGAACTTCTGATCATTTCGGCGGGCTTTGACGGGCACAAGAATGATCCGCTGGCGGGGCTTTGCTATGTGGCGGATGATTTTGTCTGGATGACCAAGCAGTTGATGGATCTTGCCGAGGAACAGTGTGGTGGGCGTGTGGTGTCCTTGCTTGAAGGGGGCTATGATTTGCCGTCGCTTGCGACCAGTGCCGTTCAACATGTGCGCACACTGATGGGCGCACATTAAGGGCAGCCAAAGATCACCCCAAGATCACCCCAAGATCACCCCAAGATCACTTCAAGATCACTTCAAGATCACCGGGCTGTTGCCCGACAAAAGCGTTTCAGTCAGACGAAATTGCGTTCTGTTCGGTTGCCCTGATCGTGACTTGCGCGTAAACTCCGCGCCGATCTAAGAAATGGAGCTTACATGTCCGAGGCTACTGCATCTCCCGCTATTCCTGAAGATATCGCGAAACTGAGTTTCGAAGAGGCGCTTGGGCAGCTTGAGACCCTTGTGCGTCAGCTTGAACAGGGGCAGGTCGGGCTTGATGACGCCATTGCGTCCTATGAACGCGGTGCGGCGCTGAAACGCCATTGCGCGGACAAACTGCGCGCGGCTGAAGAGCGCATCGAAAAAATCACCCTGAATGCGGATGGCCGCCCGTCGGCAACACCGACCGAAATTGAATAATCGGAGACCGTCGTGAGTTACGACATGATTGCCGAACTGAGTGCGGCGTCTGCTGATCTGGGCGAGACGCTTGACGGGATCCTGCCCCGTGCCAATGGCCAGATCGAGCAGCGCCTGTATCAGGCGATGCGCTATTCGACGCTGGGCGATGGCAAACGACTGCGCCCGTTTCTGGTGCTGAGCTCTGCCGGGTTGTTCAAGGTATCGCGCCGGTCTGCCCTGCGTGTTGCAGCGGCGGTCGAGATGGTGCACAGCTATTCGCTGATCCATGATGACCTGCCGGCGATGGATGACGATGATCTGCGTCGCGGCAAGCCCAGCTGCCACAAGCAGTTTGACGAGGCGACAGCGATTTTGGCCGGTGATGCGTTGCTGACCCAGGCGTTTGAGGTGCTGGCCGATGAAGATACCCATCCCGATCCGCGCGTTTGCACCGATCTTGTCCGTGCCCTTGCCCGTGCGGCCGGGCCGCATGGCATGGTTGGCGGTCAGATGATTGATCTGGCGGGCGAAGGACAGAGTTTTGATCAGGCGCAGGTGACACACCTGCATTTGCTTAAGACCGGACGAATGTTTGCCTTTGCCTGCGAAGCCGGGGCGATCCTTGGCAAGGCACCCAAAAGCATTCGTTTGGCCCTTCGATCCTACGCCCATGACATGGGTCTGGCCTTCCAGATCAAGGATGACATTCTCGATGTCGAGGCAAGTTCGGAAGAACTCGGCAAGACGGCTGGCAAGGATGTTGATCAGGAAAAATCGACCTTCGTCAAATTGCTTGGTCTTGATCAGGCCCGCGAACAGGCCAGAATGCTGTGTGATCAGGCGATTAATCACCTGAACTGCTTTGACGGCGAGGCCGAACCGCTGCGCGCGGTGGCACGTTTTGTGGTTGAGCGCGGCCGTTAAGCCGCTGTGGCCCTAGATCATAACCATGACCGATCATGTTTCATATTCAGCCGGTTTTCGCGACCGGCTGTTTGACAAGGACCCGTTTCCGCTTGCGATCTGGTATCCGGCAACAGCACCCGAAAGTTCGGTGCGCCATATGGGCGTGGTTTCCAGTGCGGCGCGTGGTGCCGCCTTTGCCGATGACGGCCCGTTTCCCATCGTGCTGTTTTCGCATGGGTCGGAAGGGCATCGGTTCAATCAGTTCTGGTTGGCGGAATATCTGGCACGGCGGGGCTATATCGTCGCCGCCCCGCAGCATGTTGGGGACAATTACCTGGATGCGTCCGAAGCCCGGCAGTTGGCGATTATCGAACGCCGCCCGCAGGAAATGCGTCTGGCACTTGATCTGTTATTGGCGCATGACGAAATCGGGCCGCAGATTGACCAGGACAAAATCTATGCCCTTGGTCATTCGGCGGGTGGGGCGACGGTTCTGAAATTGGCCGGGTGGGATTTTGATGCCCGGGCGTGGCAGGATTACTGCGAAATCAACGCTGATACGGATCACGTGATTTGCCAACACGCGCCAAGCGATGATCACCTTGATCGGTTGCACACTGTTTATGGTGGCCCGGTGGTGTCCGAGCGTGACGACCGGATTGCCGCCATCATTGCGATTGCCCCGGCCTTTGGCGTGGCGGCAACGGATGCGGGACTTGGCGATATTGATATCCCGATGCTGTTTGTCGAAGCCGACACAGACGAAATCCTGCATGACCATGTTAACGCCGCGCACTTTCGCAAGCTGTTGCGCGGGCGGGCAAAGTTCGTGAAGGTCAAGGGGGCGGGGCACTATTCCTTCTTGCCGAAATGCACCCCATATATTGCCGAGAACTTTGGCCATCTTTGCCGGGATTTCGGGCAGGATCGTGACACCATTCACCGCACTGTCGAGCAAGTGATCCACCGTTTCCTCGATAAGGTAAAAACCGGTGAAATTCAGGGTCGCTAATTCGGTCGAACCTCGCTATTTTACGCAGCTTGCAACATGGCGCCATAACAGTCACCCTGTTGTAACCCACGCCATATAAAAATTGAAATCGAGATCGGAATGAGCACGACCTCCAAGACCCCGCTGCTGGATACCATCAACACCCCCGAAGAGCTGCGCAAGTTGCAGCCTGCCCAGATGAAGCAGGTCGCAGACGAATTGCGCGCCGAGGTGATTGATGCGGTATCGGTGACCGGCGGGCATCTGGGTGCCGGACTTGGTGTGGTCGAGCTGACGGTTGCGATCCACTACCTGTTTGATACGCCGTATGATCGTTTGATCTGGGATGTTGGTCATCAGTGCTATCCGCATAAAATCCTGACTGGTCGACGTGACCGTATCCGCACCATTCGTCAGGGCGGCGGTTTGTCCGGTTTCACCAAACGATCCGAATCCGAATATGATCCGTTCGGGGCGGGGCATAGCTCCACCTCGATCTCGGCAGGGCTTGGTATGGCGGTGGCCAACCAGCTATCGGATGACAAGCGCAAGAATGTGATTGCCGTCATTGGCGACGGGTCGATGAGTGCGGGCATGGCCTATGAGGCGATGAACAATGCCGCCGCCACCGATCAGCGCTTGATTGTCATCCTGAACGATAACGACATGTCGATCGCCCCGCCGGTGGGGTCGATGTCGGGGTATTTGTCGCGCCTGATTTCCGGCAAGGGATATCAGGGACTGCGCAATGCGGCCAAGGGCCTGACCAAGCATCTGCCGCGCCAGATCGAAGAGGCGGCGCGCAAACTTGAAGAATATACCCGTGGCATGGTCACGGGTGGCACCCTGTTTGAAGAAATGGGCTTCTTCTATGTCGGGCCGATTGATGGTCACAACATGGATCATCTGTTGCCGGTTTTGAAAAACGTGCGTGACGCCGATGTTGATGGCCCGATCCTGATCCATGCGGTGACGCAAAAAGGCAAGGGCTATGGCCCGGCGGAAAATGCCGCGGACAAATATCATGGCGTTGCCAAATTTGACGTGGTCACCGGCAAACAGGCCAAACCGACCCCGAATGCGCCAAGCTACACCAAGGTGTATGGCGAAACGCTGGTGAAGCTTGCGGAAAAAGACGAGAAAGTCACCGCGATCACCGCCGCAATGCCGTCTGGCACGGGGGTGAACATCTTTGCCGATCATTTCCCCGATCGTGCCTTTGACGTCGGGATTGCCGAACAGCATGCGGTGACCTTTGCCGCCGGGATGGCGTGCGAAGGGTACAAGCCGTTCTGCACGCTGTATTCGACCTTCCTGCAGCGTGGTTATGATCAGGTCGTGCATGATGTCGCGATCCAGAACCTGCCGGTGCGCTTTGCTATGGACCGTGCCGGTCTGGTCGGGGCCGATGGCGCGACCCATGCCGGGGCCTATGACATTGCCTATCTTGGCTGCCTACCGAACTTTGTTTTGATGGCGGCGGCGGATGAAGCCGAACTGGTGCATATGACCACGACCGCCTGGGCGATTGATGATCGGCCATCTGCGTTCCGCTATCCGCGGGGCGAGGGTGTCGGCGTTGAAATGCCGACCGAGGGCAAAGTCCTTGAAATCGGCAAGGGTCGAATTCTTCGTGAAGGTGGCAAGATTGCCATCCTGTCCTATGGCACGCGTCTGGCCGAGGCGCTTGTGGCGGCCGAAGACCTTGCTGCGCGCGGGCTTCCGGCCACGGTTGCCGATGCACGCTTTGCCAAACCGCTTGATCATGAACTGATTGCCAATCTGGCGCGCAACCACGAAGTCCTGATCACCATCGAAGAAGGATCGATCAACGGCTTTGGCGCGATGGTCCTGCAGCATATGGCAGGCCACGGATTGCTTGATAACGGGCTTAAGATCCGCACCATGGCGCTGCCCGATGCGCTGGTTGATCATGACAAGCCGGAAATCCAGTACGAGAAAGCCGGGCTTGATGCCAAGTCCATCGTCAAGACCGCGCTGGGTGCACTTGGCATGAGCGAGAACAAGGCACGCGCCTGACGGTTGTCGCCAAGGTTAGAATTCAGAAAGGCCGGTTGTCACAAGACAGACCGGCCTTTCTGTTATTCGACGTAAATCATCTTGTGTGTCATGCCACCATCAATGCGGATGGTTTCGCCGGTCATGAAGCCGGATTTATCGGAATCCAGGAGGAAGGTAACGGCCTGCGCAATGTCTTCGGGTTTGCCGACGCGGCCAACCGGGTGTTGCGATTTATCGGCCGCGCTGTGATCGGGCGTGGTTTTGTTGGCCTTTTTCTGCCAGTCGCCAACTTCGATCCAGCCCGGCGCAATGGCGTTGACGCGAATCTCGCCAGCCAGACTGACCGCCAGCGCATGGGTCAGGGCAACGATGCCGCCCTTGGACGCGGCGTAGGGTTCAGTGTTGGCTTCGGACTGGAAAGCGCGGGTGGAGGCGATATTGATAATCGCGCCGCCGGTTTCGCGCAGATGCTGTGTCGCGTGTTTGGTTGCCAGAAACGCACCGCCCAGATTGACGTTGATCACCCGTTGCCATTGATCCCATTCAAGTTCTTCGATGTTTGGCGCGTGGGGGTTGGCAATACCGGCATTGTTGATCAGGCCATCAATGCGGCCAAACCGGTCAACGCATTGTTGTACGGACAGTTTGATGTCGGCCTCAACGGCGACGTCGCCGTGCAGGAACAGGGTGCGGTCGCGCTGGGCATCGGACAGGCTGCTTAGGGCTTCCTCGCCTGCGTCGGCATCAAGATCGAACATGGCAATCTTCCAGCCAAGGTCCAGAAGGTGCTTTGAGATACCAAGGCCCAAACCCTGTGCACCGCCGGTGATAAAGGCCACGCGCGGTGCTTGTGCTGACGGCTGTTGCATGTCTGCCCTACATGTTTGTTTGGTGGTGTCGGGTGAAGGCCCGACCGTTCAGGAACGTTCGAGAAATGGTCTTGTTCGCGTGAAAATGCAAGTCACCGGATCAGGTTGAAGGGACCCCGTTTTCAAGCCGATCGAGCAGCCCATGCACGAAACCTTCCTGCCGATCATTCAATCCGCGCCGGGTCGCAAGATTTTGCAGGGCTTCGGTTGCTTCGATATGCAGGCGGTAGTGGCCCGGATCCTGATCAATGCGGGTGGATTGTTGCGTGGTGTCGCCAAAGACCATGGCGTGACACAAACCGGCATCAGAGGACGTGAATGCGCGACACGTGAGCGGGCGAACGGCATATATGCTGCAGCGTTCATTTTCATCAAGAAGCGGGCAGCGCACACGAACGTCACTGGTTTTGGTGAATTTTTCGATCTCGCTTGCGGCAGTTCTCAGTCGATCCAGCACGGCCTGTTGTTCTGGCGGGGTGAAGGTTTCCTTGACATGCTCTGCGATCAGGTCGGTGGCACCGGGCGGGACACTGACAAACAGATGGCAACACGCGCTGCATTGATCGCGACACGCACGCGGCGCGGGGTTCGGGAAGCTTTCGCGCAGAAGGGTCGATGCCTGTTCGAGTAACGCCATTGTGGCGTTGGCAGCATCGGCAAGTGAGGTGGATGTATCAAGGGTACGATCCAGCTCGGTGCGGAAGTCGGCAAACATCTGGTCATAGCGACGCGATGCCTCTGTTGTCAGGGCACCGGTTTGGGCGATGTCACGCGATATGCGGTCTAAGGCGTCGTCAAGCTTGGTCATCAATCCCAGTCACTTTCGTTCTGGCACTTTTGGACAAGCCTGCAGGTTGCTCTTTGTTGTTTTTTCTAATTTAGCATTCTTTGCCGTCATTCCCTAACAATTGCATAATCTTAGAAGTCGTGGTGTTCAGGCCTTTGTGATGGCGCACAAAAAAAATCCGGCCAGATAAATCCGGCCGGAAGGTTGGGTCGAAGACCCGATGGGTGCTGCGGGTGAGAACCATCTGTTCGCAAGACGGTTCCCGGCAGCGGGAGTATGGCTATAAGAGTCAGGCGGTTCAGGCGGTAAAAGTGTCCTCATATTGCTTGCGCAACTGGGCCTTCTGGATTTTGCCCATGGTGTTGCGCGGCAGTTCCTTGATGACCCAGATGCGCTTGGGCACCTTGAACTTCGCCAGTTTGTCCTGGGTGCGCTTGATCAGGGCGTCGGGATCAGGTTGATCGCCATTGGCCGCGACAATTACACCGGCAACGGCTTCGCCAAAGTCGGGGTGGGGCAGGCCAAAGATTGCGACTTCATCGACCTCGTCATATTCGGCGATGACTTCTTCGACTTCCTTGGGATAGACGTTGAAGCCGCCGGAGATGATCAGATCCTTGTCACGACCAACGATGGTGACATAACCGTCTTCGCCAATGGTGGCGAGATCGCCGGTGATAAAGAAACCGTCCTTGCGGAATTCGGACGCGGTTTTTTCGGGCATCTGCCAGTACCCCTTGAAAACGTTCGGACCACGAACTTCAAGCACACCGATTTCGCCAGCCCCCAGGATGTTGCCATCCTTGTCACAAACGCGGGCCTCGATCCCCGGCAGGGTCGGACCAACCGCACCCGGACGACGTTCGCCATCAAGCGGGTTGGAGGTGTTCATGCAGGTTTCGGTCATGCCATAGCGTTCAAGGATCTTGTGCCCGGTACGTTCAAAGAACGCGTCATGGGTTTCGGCCAGAAGCGGGGCGGAGCCCGAAACGAACAGGCGCATATTCGCCGTGATGTCCTTGGTGAACTGCGGATGTGCCAGAAGGCGGGTATAGAAGGTCGGAACCCCCATCAGCACGGTTGATTGCGGCAGGCGTTCAATCACGTCATCTGCATCGAATTTCGGGAGCAGGATCACCTTGCCGCCATTCATCAGCATGATGTTGATCGCCACAAACAGACCATGGGTGTGGAACAGCGGCAGGGCATGCAGCAACGTATCCCCCGGCTGGAAGCCCCATGCCTGATGCAGGGTCTTGGCGTTCGAGCCCAGATTGTTATGGGTCAGCATCGCGCCCTTGGACCGGCCCGTCGTGCCCGATGTGTAAAGGATCGCGGCAACGTCGTCCTTGTCTGCGGCCACAATGTCGGTCATGGCAGTGGCGGTTGCGGCTTCGTCATTCAGGCTGCCATCGCCGTTTGAACCGAGCGACAGAACAGCAGCGACGTCATTTTTGTCACCGAGTTCCTTGGCCGCATCGATATGGGCCGGACGGCAGACAAAGACACGCGGGGCGGCGTCACCCAGGAAATAGGCAATCTCGTCACCGGTATAGGCTGTGTTGAGTGGCAAATGAATGGCACCAAGCTGCAGGCAGGCAAGGTAAAGCGCGATGACATCGGATGATTTGTCGACCTGTGCGGCGACCCGGTCGCCCTTGACCACACCATGGGCGGCAAGAACTGCGGCATAACGCCCGGTGCGATCAAGCAACCACGCAAAGCTGCGTTCGGTCCCGTCACGTTCGATCAGGAATGTGCGCGATTTGTCGGCCGGAAAACGGTCCAGAAAGGTTTGAAGAAGATTATCTGACATGGTCATACCTGTTAAATTCCGGCAAGCTGTGCGACGGATTTCGATGTGGCGATCTTTCCGTCATTCATCAGTGCTTCGTGGTTTTTCTCGATATCATCAAGGTGATAGGCGTAATTCACCATCATGCCGCCAGCCTGACGCAGACCCTTGTCCGACGTATCGCCAAGCCAGTTCAGGCGTTCAAGCTGTGCGCCATTACCCAGATGGAACCGCGCGGTGGGGTCGAGCGGTGACTTGCCGCGTTTGCAGGTGGCAAGATAAGTCGCACACAGCGCCAATGTCGGCTTTTTCAGGTTTGCGACCTTGACCGGATCATTGATCCAGTCGTCCTCGCTTAGGCCCGCAAGCACCTGACCGGCGAGCTTGGCATCATTGGCCTTGCTTTTCTGGCGGGTGCGCAACCAGCCCATGAAGCCCGGAATGGGCGACAGGGTGGCGAACTGTTTGAGTTGCGGGAATTCGCGTTTGAGTTCCTCGACCACCTGTTTGATCAGGAAGTTGCCAAACGAAATCCCCTTGAGCCCCGCCTGACAGTTGCTGATCGAATAGAAAATCGCGGTATTGGCGGTTTCGGGTGCCTTTTCATCGATTTCCGGGGCCAAAAGCGCCTGAACGCTATCGGCCAGACCATGGACCAGCGCGACTTCAACAAAGATCAGCGGATCGTCGGGGATGGCCGGATGGAAGAAGGCAAAGCATTTCCGGTCGGTCGCCAGACGACGGCGCAGATCTTCCCAGCCCTGAATTTCATGAACAGCTTCATAGCGGATCAGTTTTTCAAGGATGGCTGCCGATGTGTCCCAGTCGATATGACGCAGTTCAAGGAAACCACGGTTAAACCAGCTGGTCAGCAGGTGCTGCATATCGGCATTGAGCGGTTCAAGATCGCGGTTGTCTTTCAAAACCCCGATCAGGGTTTCACGCATATCGACAATCGCCCGCGTGCCACCAGGTGCCATATTGATCTTGCGCAGAAGTTCCTGACGGACCGGTTCGGACGCCTGGGTCAGAGCCGCAAGGTTGGCCTCGGACGGGTCCCTGGCAAAGGCCTCGGCCGCCTTGGTGACTTTGGTGCGGTCGGCACTAAAGTCGTTTTGCATCATCTGGAAGAAGGCCAGATGGTCTTCTTCGGGCAGGCTTTCCCAAAGGCGGACCACTTCGCGGGCAACCGCTGTGCCACGTGCCTCGCCTTTTTGCGAGACAAGGTCCCTGCACATGGCACCGAGTTGTTTGAGCGGTTCTTGCGGGGTTGAAATCGGCAGGTCAAGCAGTTCCCGACCACGGTCGGCAATACTTGAAAGCCAGCTTTTGACAGACATGCCTGACATCAGCGTCCTCCAATAACCGTTTCCGGAAGCCAGGTCGCGATCTGCGGGAAGAAGCACAGAATGATGATTGCCGCGATCATGCACAGCACATAGGGGAATGCGCCCTTCAGGATGCTTTGCAGACGGATATCGGGGGCAATACCATTGATCACATACAGGTTCAAACCAACCGGCGGGGTGATCAGGCCGATTTCCATATTGATCGTCAGGATCACGGCAAACCAGTACGGGTCGAACCCGGCATTGATGATCACCGGCAGCAGGATCGGCGCGCTCATCAGGATCACGGCGACCGGCGGCAGGAAGAAACCACTGATCAGCAGGAACAGATTGATGAAGCCCATCAGGACCCAGCGGTTGACCTCGAGGGCGGAGATCCACTGTGCAATCGACTGGGTAACCAGAAGCGATGAAAGCATGTAGCTAAACAGGCCCGCCGCCCCGATGATCAAAAGGATCATCACCGACTCTTTGGTGGTGTCACGCATGACATTCCAGAGCTGACCCGGTTTCCACATGCGATACACGATCATCGCCGTGACAAGGCAGAACAGTGCGCCAACACCGGCCGTTTCCGAAGGTGTCGCAACGCCACCATAAAGGGCGAACAGAACAGCACCAATGATGACAAGGAAGGGCAGAACGCGCGGAAGGATTTCAAACTTTTCCTTCCAGCTGTATTTGATCACGCCAAGGGCAGCCTGGGCATTGCCCTGACGCCAGGTCGAATAAAGCGACCATGCCATGAACAGAACCGTCACCAGCAGCCCCGGCAGAAGTCCGGCCAGGAACAGACGCCCGATGGAGGTTTCGGTCGAAATGCCATAGACAATCATGGTGACACTTGGCGGGATCAGAATGCCAAGTGTCCCGCCAGCGGCAATTGAGCCGGCTGCCACCGTATCGGGGAAACCGCGTTCGCGCATGGCCGGGATGCCCATCTTGCCGATCGCCGCACAGGTGGCAGGCGACGAGCCGGACAGGGCGGAAAAGATGGCGCATGCACCAAGGTTTGAAATCACAAGCCCGCCCGGCACACGGGTCAGCCAGCGATCAAGAACCGAATAAAGGTCACCACCGGCGCGCGATGAGGCGACAACAGCGCCCATCAGAATGAACATCGGGATGGCGAGGACTTCGAAACTTTCGAGTTTGCCAAACAGAATTTCAGGCAGAAGCGGCAGCGAACCGGTGCCATCAAAGATGACGATAAAACCGATACTGACCAAAATCAGGCCGATGCCGACCGGAATGCCAGAGAAAAGAACAAGGGTGGTCGCGATGCCAACAATGGCCGCAAGAAGCAAGGGATCCATGGTGCGGCCTCCTTAGAATGCGTCGTCGCGAATATCGAACGGGGTCGATCTGCGCGTGATGAGGGACAGGAAATCGGCGAAGAACTGCAAGAACAGCAAGCCAAAGCCAATCGGCAGGGCCGAAAACGGCTTCCACAGCGGCACGGCCCAGATGGTTTCGGACAACCAGCCGCCTTCATAGGCTTCGATCACCAGTTCCAGACCGTAAAAGGCAAACATGGCGGCAATTGCCATACCCAGAGACAGGGTGACAATGGCAAGGGTCATGCGTGCGCCACGTTTGAGATAAAGCGGCAGCAGGTCGACATTGACGTGCCCGCGCAGCAACTGAACATAGGGCAGGCCAACAAGGGTCGCGCCAATCATCAGGAAGATCACGGCTTCGGTTTGCCAGACGGTGGAATCATTGAGCACATAGCGCATGAACACCAACTGGCAAATGATCAGCATCGCGATGCCAAACATCGAGGCCGAGGCAACGCCACATACACGCGACAGGAAATGAATGACGGCAATGATGTTATCAACAGGGCCATGCGGAATTTGTGTATTGCGGTTTGCCTGCGGACCGTGATGGTCGATTGGTTCGACATCAGGCGGGGGCGGCATATCGGATTTAACGGAATGCGACGCACTTCGGGTCTGTCCGAAATCATCGGGCAGATCAATGGGCAGTGGGTGCGGGGACATGGCGTTGGACACGCGCGTACTCCTCTGACGGAACCGTGGTGTTATGGTCTGGTCGTGTTGAGAAATCAGGGTGGTGCCGGATCACCGGCACCACCATCAGATCAGGCATGGATCACTTTACAGCAAGCGCCATGTCGAGAAGTTCCTGGCCGTTCGGGGTTTCTTCCACGAACTTGGCATAGGAGGTTTTCATGGCAATCGCCTGCCATGCTGCAAAGTCCTCGTCCGAAAGGTCGGCGATTTCCACACCGGCTTCCTTGAAGACCTCGACGCTATCGGAGTCCTGTTTACGGCCTTCGGCAGTGTAGTACTCTTCGGCAACCTTTGCGGCGGCTGCGAGGGCGTCTTTTTGCGCGTCATTGAGCTTGTCATAGCTGCGCTTGGACATCAGGACCGGCTGGTACATGAACCACAGCGCGTTGCCAGCTGCCGGAGTGTAGCATTTGACCTGCTCGTAGATACGATAGGACACAAAGCTTGAAGAGCTGGTGTTTGCCGCGTCAAGAACACCGGTCTGCATGGCCGGATAGATTTCCGAGCTTGGCATTGCGGCGATGGAACCGCCAGCACCCTGAAGCATCTGTTCGAACGATTTACCGGCTGCACGGATCTGAAGGCCTTTGACGTCTTCAGGCTTTTTGATGCATCCCTGGGTCGAGGCAAAACCACCGGCAAGCCAGCCCTTGGCGACGGTGACGACACCGTCATCGTTCAGGAGCTCTTCGATTTTGGCCATGAACGGGGATTCGTTGATGCGCTGTGCATGGTCATGGTTTTTGACCAGAGCGGGCATCAGCGTCAGGTTGGTTGCCGGAATACGACCACCGGCATAGGCGAGCGGATAGACAATCATGTCAAGCTGGCCGCGCGTCATCGGAGTCCACTGTTCCTTCGCCTTGAACAGCGAGCCGGACGGGAAGATCTGGATTTCCAGATCAACGTCAGCTGCCTTGACTTCGTTGGCGATGATTTCTGCCACTTTGTGACGGACATCGCTGGTGGACCACTGGTGCGACAGCTTGAGCGTCTCGGCACCGGCGGAGGCAGACATGCCAAAGGCGGCAACGGACATGGAGATGGCGGCGACAGACGCCGTAAGAGTCTTTTTGAAAATCTTCATCTTTTCCTCCCGGATGAAGCATGCGTTTTGAATGCATTGTGACGGCTTTTGCGCGTCTTTTTATTGATGCGGTTTTCGCATTGGTGAAAAGCGTTACAGATTTCTGGCATGCTGTCCATGCAATTTTGTATACCAGAATGTGATTTTGCAGTGCCACAAATCAGCGCTGGCGTAATTGCCCGTGTATCAGGGAAAACCTGATCTGAACTTTTGCGTCGCAGCAGAAAAACTTCGCAGAGCAGCATCGAAAAGGCTTTGATTGGTACCAGAATATGTGTTCTGGTATACCAGTGAGTGATGATGAATGAGGGCGCACATGTCGCAAAACGGAAAGCTTGCCACCGATCTGGTCCAGAAACTTGAACGCGATATCGTGACCGGCGTGCTCAAGCCCGGCGACAAACTTGATGAACGCTCGTTAAGCGAACGGTTCGGCGTATCGCGCACCCCGGTACGTGAAGCGTTGCAAACCCTTGCCGGATCGGGGTTGGTTGCGACCATGCCGCGCCGGGGCACAATTGTTGCTGCCATCACGGTTGCCGAACTGATCGAAATGTTTGAAGTCATGGCAGAACTTGAAGCCATGTGCGCGCGTCTGGCGGCACGGCGGATGCCGCGTGTTGATATCGACAACCTGATCGCGCTGTCTGATGAATGCGGTGCGCTTAAGGATCATGCGGATGCCGATGCCTATTACGAGGCCAATGTGCGCTTCCATGAGGCGATCTATGCAGGGTGCCGCAACAGTTTCCTTGAACGCCAGACCAAGAATGTGCGCAACCGTCTGGCACCGTATCGCCGTTTGCAGTTGCATCGGCCGGGGCGTGTTAAGACATCGAACAACGAGCATGCCGATATCCTGAATGCGATTGCCAATGGTGAGGCCGAAACGGCTGGCAGGTTGATGCAGCAGCATGTGGCGGTTCAGGGTGAGTCGCTTAATGATCTTTTGGCGATTGTGCCGCGCGGATATCTGGAACCGTTGGCAAGCTAATTCCCATTATTTGATGTGACCAAATGCGTGACCTTTTCGGGCCGGTAGGGTAAAACGCGCGCATGGCAAAGAAACGTTTGGATCAGTTGCTTGTGGAACGTGGGCTGGTGGAAACCCGGTCCAAGGCACAGGCTTTCATCATGGCAGGTAATGTCTTTAGCGGCGAGCAACGGCTCGATAAGCCGGGCATGCCGTGCAAGGAAGACATTTCCATTACGCTGCGCGGGCAGCCCCATCCGTGGGTGTCGCGCGGCGGTCTCAAGCTTGAAAAGGGTCTGGCCGAATTCGAGATCGACGTCACCGGTTTTATCGGTGTCGATGTCGGGGCCTCGACAGGTGGCTTTACCGACGTTCTGCTTCAGAACGGAGCGGCCAAGGTTTATGCCGTTGATGTCGGGCAGGGGCAGCTTGACTGGAAGCTGCGCAATGATGAGCGCGTTGTGGTTATGGAAAAGACCAATGCGCGCCATTTGACCGAAGAACAGATTTCTGACGCCATCGATATCGTCGTGTGTGATGCCAGCTTCATTGGTCTGCGCACCGTGCTTCCGGCCAGTATGGAGCGGGTCAAGGATGGCGGCTATCTGATTGCGCTGATCAAGCCGCAATTTGAAGTCGGCAAGGAGCGTGTCGGCAAAAAGGGTGTCGTGCGCGAACCTGAATTGCATCAGGAAGTCTGCGATACGATTTCCGACTGGCTGGCCAATCTTCCGGGCTGGGAGGTGCTGGGCATTACCAAAAGCCCGATCACCGGGCCGGAAGGCAATGTCGAATTCCTGATTTGCGGGCGGAAAACGGCCTGATCAACCAGCCAATCTTCCGCCCGCGATCATCAGATTACTTGCCGATTTTCTTCATGAAGAAATCAATACCGGCCTGTGCGCAGTCCTGATCCTGTGGCGGGGTGCCGGAACTGACGCCGATACCACCGACGCATTCACCATCGACAAAGACCGGCAGACCGCCAGCGACAATCGACAGGCGACCGCCAATTTCACTATCGATGCCATAGGCCGGTTTGCCCGGCTGGGCAGCGGCGGCATATTCATGCGTGCCCTTGCGCGCGCCCGACGCGGTAAAGGATTTATCCTGGGCGATGGTGGTGCTGGTGACCTTGCCACCATCCATGCGTTCAAACGCGATCAGAACACCGGATTCGTCGGTGATGGCAATGCACATCGGAACCCCGATTTCATTGGCACGGTTGCGGGCCCCTTCGATCAGGATATAGGCATCCTCAATGGACAGGCGTTTGATGGTCAACATCGGACTTTTCTCCCGGGCGTTATCATTAATCTAATGCCGGCATAGTACGGGCAGCGCCAAAAGCCGATCAATCATATAAAACGGCTTTCCGTATGGTGGAAGGCGCGGCATGCGACGCCCGCTACTCAGAAGTCCGGACGCATGATCATCAGATAAAGCGCGCCGAGCGGAAACAGGATGGCGATGCGGCCAACCATGTTCCACAGCCTGCGGCATTTCTCGTAAGCAGCCGGCATTTCGGTTTCGCCATCTGCCACGGTCTTTGCCGCAATCTTTGACATATAGATCTGAAGCGGCAGCAGGCCTGCCAGCCACAGCATCGCGGCCATGCCATACAGGCTGATGCCATAGATCAGATAGGTGTAGAGGATTGCACTTATCGGCGGCCAAACTCGCACTCATCGCGCATTTCTGGTTCAGATTAAGTGATTTTATCACGTGTGCCAAAGCCACTTTATCTGCGAACGAGATCAGATTAATAACCGCCAGATCGAAATCATCGCCGTGAAATCACATTATGTGCCACTGACGATTAGACCGGAAAACGCTCCTATTACTGACACCTAACCTCGCTAATGAAAACGAATGTCATATCACACCAATCAATAAGGGAATAGCTGCAGAACTTCTTACAGCCTGTATCAATCAATAGCGACATCGCAAAGAGTGATTTTGCAAGGAATTGTCATGGTCAAACTTTAGGTATGTCATGATTCTTGGCTTCGCACAGAGTATGATCGCCAAGCGTCTCTATCACTCGGCAATTTGCAATCCGCCCTCCTTTGCATTGCTCCACCATACGCTCAAGCTCGCGTCGAAGCGCCTGAAGTCGTTTTAGACGCCGATCAACATCCTCCAACTGTTTTTTTGCTATCGCATCCGCTGCCTCGCACGAGTATTCGGGATTGTCAGCAAGGCTTATCAAATCCCGAATGGTTTGCAATGGGAAGCCAAGCTCTCGCGCATGACGAATGAAACTAAGCCGTCTGATTGCTTCTTCGTCATACAGTCGTTGATTGCCTCCGGATCGGGATGGAGATGGCAAAAGGCCAATCTGCTCGTAATACCGAATTGTTTGCACCTTGCAACCGACGGCTTCAGCCGCGCGGCCGATTGTGAGCAAGTTCATCATTCTTATTTTCTCCTTGAACCTATAGCTACTAGAGATAGTACCTTTCGTGAGAATTGGGAATGTATCAAAGAGTTTTGAGACAATCATATCTGCCAGCTGCGATGATAACGAACCAAAATTCTAGGGTGCGTCAGAAGGTTTCCGCGACGCTATTGGAAATGTTGCCGTTTTGTTAGCAGCCAGCGGCGTCTTTGTTACAGGCACCGCATGGCCGGACTTGGTCGTCGCTGGCGTAACGACCAGGATTTTCCTTTGGTCAGCGTTGCAGATTATTACGCAGGCAGTTCGCGAAAGCCGATATTCCGTTGAAACTGATTCTGCCGACTAGGACAAATGATCAGATGCCTACCGTGCAAACACAAAAAAACGCTCTCTATATGGCTTGGTTAGTCGCGCTTGTATCTACTCTTGTCGCGCTATTCCTTGGCGAGATCATGGGACGGACACCGTGTGTTCTGTGCTGGTACCAGCGCATCGCAATGTTTCCCCTCACCATTATACTAGGTATTGCTGCCTACCTGTCTGACAACGCAGTTCGCCGTTATGCATTGCCGATAGCAGTGATTGGAGGCCTTGTAGCTCTGTGGCACAGTCTTTTGTTTTTGGGAATTATACCTGAGACGGTGCAACCCTGTTCACGAGGAGGACCGTCCTGTACCGGAAATGAGCAGACCTTGTTCGGAGCTTTGCCGTTACCGTTTCTTTCGGTCGCTGCCTTTGCCGCAATTATTCTTTTGCTCACCATTCCATTCAGAAAGGCCTCGACATGAACCGCCGAACCTTTGTAGCAGGTACTGCCGTCGTCGCTCTTGGTGCTTTTGCCGTCGGCGCGATGTTTTATCAACCTGTCAGTGACAACCTGTCGCCCCCTTTACCTTCGGACGCAAACAGCGCGCCACTTGTGCGACCGCACGCTCCTATGCTGGGCCCTGATGACGCGCCAGTTACCATTGTCGAATTTTTTGACCCTGCCTGCGAAGCGTGCCGGGCATTTTATCCCGTCGTCAAGGAAATCATGTCGACGTATCCTGACAAGGTGCGCCTGATACTTCGATATGCGGCGTTTCACCCAACATCGGAGGAAGCCGTTCGTATTCTTGAAGCCGCTCGGTTGCAGGGTAAATTTGAACCGGTTCTTGAACGCCTCATGGAAACTCAACCTCGATGGGCGCCCCATGGAAGACCTGCGGATAGCGCGTGGACAGTTCTGGATGGCACAGGTCTTGATATCCCAAAAGCAAAATCGGATGCGAAAATGCCCGATATTGTGGGAACGATGAACATGGATGCGATGGATGTCAGCGCAGTCGGCGTGAACAAGACGCCAACATTCTTCGTGAACGGGAAGCCGCTGACAGAGTTCGGTGCTCAACAACTGAATGATTTGGTCAAGGCAGAGGTGGAAAAAAATTGAAAACTGTACGCCTTACCCTTTGGGGAGCTGTCGTCGTTGCATCGGCAGCCTTTCTCTGGCTGTACACATCGCAGGGTAGCAATCAACGTTTTGTGAGTGAGTTATCGCAAAACACGGACACACTTCGTCCGGAATTTTCGCTAACCGATCACCAGGGAAATGCCGTCACGGAGCAAACTTATCGTGGCAAATGGCTTCTGGTTTTTTTCGGGTTTACCAACTGCCCGGATATCTGTCCGACGACACTTGGTGAACTTGCACAATTGATGGACCTGCTTGGCCCGGACGCCCAAAAGACCCAACCGTTGTTTATTTCAATTGATCCTGAACGAGACCGGGTAGAAACAATGGCAGAATACGTCTCTGCTTTTCATCCGTCCATCGTGGGGTTAACCGGGACCGAGACTGAAGTCACGGCGACGGCTAAATCTTTCAAGGCTTTTTTCGAGAAGCTGCCACAGGAAACTGCTCCGGATGGCTACACCATGGGTCACACTTCCGCAGTATATTTGATTTCGCCAGAAGGTGTATTTGTCCGTACTTACAGCTACGGAACGTCTCCGGAAAAAATTGCAGCAGACGTCCAACAGAGATTATGAGGTTCACTATGTCTCGAGTTTTATTCAACACTCTTTCGTCATTGTTATTCCTTCTGTTTGCATTTCCGGCGACTGCTGAGTCTGTTAGGGGTGGAGATCTGGTTGTTGAAGCACCTTGGGCCCGCGCTTCTATTGGTACATCTCGCCCATCAGCTGCTTATATCACGATCAGAAACGAAGGATCATCAGCCGACGTATTGACCGGCATTGAAACCGAAATTTCCAGCATGCCGGAAGTTCATGAGATAAAGACCAATGATAACGTTTCCACAATGTCGCCAGCTGGTCCGGTGGAAATACCCGCGAAGGATGCTGTTAAACTGGCTCCTGGAGGGTTGCATATAATGCTCATTGGGTTGCAAAGAGCGTTGGTAGAAGGTGAACGGTTTCCAATGACCTTGATTTTCGAGAAGGCAGGCCGGGTAAACGTGTCGGTTCCAATCTACAGTCTGGGTGCTTCAGGGCCTGAGGAATGATGCCTACTCAAGTATATGGTCTAACCGGTTTTGGAGTTATGGGGATCACGGCAATCATAATGCTTTTGGAGTGGCCTTTTTCCCGAAACCCGGACATCAAAGAACAGAATGTGTCGGCATCCGCCGCAGCGTTCCTTGATACTGATCATGCCCAGCGGGAAGATACAAGTCCAGAACAGACATCCATCCGGCAAGAGGCGACCAAAATGACCATACCTCTGGTTCTGGCCCCCGGGGATACGCTGCTGGGCGTGCTGACCGAAGCCGGCATTCCCACTAGCGAAGCATATGCGGCTATAAACAGGCTGAAGGGATTGATTGACCTCCGTACGCTAAAGGTGGGGCAAAGACTGGATTTGATTGTCAGTATAGTCTCCGAAAAAGCGAAAGAACGCCGCCTCGAAAATTTGACTCTGCTACCCGAGACAGATCGTCTGATTTTTGTCCAGCGCACCAGTTCCAATAGTTTTGATGCACAAACCCAACAAATCAAACATTCCGCCAGATTGATATCTGTTTCAGGCGTGGTGGATACCAGTCTTTACGAAGCAGTACGCAAACAAGAAGTACCACAGTCTATTCTGTTGCAATTATATGATGTTATGGGGCTGGCCGTCGATTTTCAACGCGATATTCGCGAAGGTGATCGCTTCGCGCTGGGCTATGAAAGATTTGATGATGGCGATTATGAGCAAGCTCATCCCGGGAAGCTAAGTTACGTCTCTGTTACCCTCGCCGACCGTAAACTGAGCTACTTCCGATATAAAACCAGAGAAGGCTTTACCGGCTTCTTCGATGCTAAAGGTAACAGCGTTCAAACGAACCTGATAAAGACCCCGGTTGATGGTGGACAACTTTCATCGCTGTTTGGCCAGCGAGAACATCCTGTGCTCGGTTACACACGGATGCACAAAGGTCTAGACTTTGCTGCCCCGCGGGGGACGCCGGTGCTCGCAGCAGGAGATGGTATTGTTACCCAGCTGAAACGCAAAGGAAGTTTTGGGAAATATATCAGTATCCGGCATGATAACAGATACTCCACAGCTTACGCTCATCTCAGCAAGTACAAGGACAACGTTGAGCAGGGGCGCCGTGTTCGGCAAGGCGAAGTCATAGGATATGTCGGCGCAACCGGCCTGGTCAGCGGTCCTAACTTGCACTACGAGGTTATGCAAGACGGTAAGCAGGTAAATCCGATGACCGTTGAGCTATCCTCACGACAGATACTGACAGATGACGAGCTTGCACGGTTCCGGCGGACCGCTAAACGATTGTTGCAGGATCTGAAAATCAAAGCTCCGAAAAATACAGCACAGGATGAGTCCTATATCCTGGAAGAGGGATGAGGCAATGGATAAGAACCGCAAATATCCGTTGCAGTTGCCTGTATTCGTCTTTTCCTTGGCGGGAGCCGCCTTTTTATCGGTAGTGGATCTGACGATAAAGTGGGCCGTAGAGACGATCATCATGGATCCGCCGCACCGTATTCCTCTCCTGCCCTTCTTCGATCTCGTCCTCGTCTTCAACCGAGGTGTCAGTTTCGGTCTTCTTGATGACCTTGGTCGTTGGGGCCCCATCGTTCTATCTGGCCTGGCGATTGGAATCGTCGGTGTCCTGATTATTTGGCTCTGGCGGGCGCAACGGATGAACGAGATCATCGGCATCACTTTGATCATTGGCGGCGCCATAGGGAATCTCATAGACCGTCTCTATGACGATGCAGTGACAGACTTTCTTAATCTTTACGTTGGTCAATACCATTGGCCCGTTTTCAATAGCGCAGATGTTTTCATTACGATCGGGGCATTGTGCTTGCTCTTACCCGACCTTGGAAAAAGAACGGATGTTGCACGTAAAAACTCCAGTTAGGCTGGAAAACAGAACCCATTTTAACGCCATATTAGAGGAGTAAACGATGCCTGTCTCAAGGCGTAAGATGGTTTGGACTGCTGCTGGAGCGGTCAGCATGCTCGTAGCAACTTTGCTGACGGGATGGTGGCGGGTGGATGGACCAGCTGCCCCTCAGCGTCAAACACGCATCAGCGCTTTGCCTCTTCCCTTTTCTGAGATGGATTTTCAACTGACAGACCATTCCGGCAGGAAAGTCGGCCCGGAAGATTGGATCGGTAGCCCCACACTCGTGTTTTTCGGGTTCACATATTGCCCCGATATTTGCCCGACGACCTTATCCGACATAACTCGCTGGCTCGAACAACTCGGAGAGGATGCCTCGCGGTTGCATGCGGTTTTCATCACGGTCGATCCTCAACGAGATACCGTTCAGGCAATGGCCGAATATGTTCGTAATTTCCATCCCTCCATCAAAGGTTATACCGGTCCTCTTGATGAAATCGATAAAGCGGCAAGGGCTTTTCGGGCCAAATACGAACGAGTTCCAACAGAAAACGGCTATACGATGAATCATACCGCAGGTGTTTTCGTCTATGACGCCGATGGAATTTTCGCTGGCGTTATCGATTTTCACGAGTCAAGGGACATAGCCGTTCCCAAAATCAGACAGGTACTGTGACTGTGACGAAGTGATATGGACGCCCGAACGGTTTGCCAGAAAGAACCGTTTCCAGATCAGAAGAATAGCAACGCCCTAACCATTATCAATGTCTCCGGCAGTCACTCCAATTTAGAGTCTGATTTCGCGGAGATGATAGCGATCTGGCAGCAACTGTCTTATCTCATTTGCTGATGGTATGAGTTTGGCTTTGGCAATGAAAATCGATGTGAGCCGGACAAATGGATAAGGTTGTGTTTCGCTATCTATCGTTACAATCCTTAACATCCAAGTCAGACCGGAACAACAACGAGTAGCGAAAGATTGCGGTTTCAAATTGGCGCTCCCAGGAATTAATAAAGGGAGAAGGATGATGGATAGTATCTGGCTGGTCCTCGGTCTAGCGCTATTTCCCGCCTTGGGGAACTTTAGTGGTGGTCTTGCCGCGGAGGTATCTCGAGTCACAGGACGCCATCTCAACTACGCTCTTCATGGGGCCGCTGGCCTTGTAATTGCTGTAGTGGCTGTTGAAATCATGCCACGTGCACTAGATAACCTTTCAGGCTGGGTAATAGCCGTTGCTTTTGCATTGGGTGGTATCGCCTACACAGGTATCGAGAAGTTCGTGGAGTCTCTCTACACGCGACGAGGCAAGCAGGAAGACAACAGTCAGACAAGTGTCTGGATGATCTATATCGCAGTGTCCATTGACCTGTTCAGTGATGGTCTTCTGATCGGAGCAGGGTCGGCAGTCTCGCCGTCGGTTGCAATAGTTCTTGCGACAGGACAAGTCCTCGCGGACGTTCCTGAAGGGTTCGCGACGATCGCCAACATGAAAGACAAAGGGATTTCCCGCAGCAAACGCCTGTTGATCTCTGCCTCCTTTGCAATTCCTGTACTCTCGGCGACCGTCTTCGCTTACTTCGTGCTCAGGAACCAATCAGAAGCGCTTAAACTAGCGGCATTGACGTTCACGGCAGGCCTTCTCACGATCGCTGCCATCGAGGACATGATATCCGAGGCTCACGGAAGCGGAGAAGATACCCACATCTCACCTTTGGCCTTCATCGGCGGCTTTGTCCTGTTCGTTCTGGTATCGGAGGGGTTGGGAAGCGTAATGCCATGAAGCCAATGGCCTCATCTCTAACACAGCGACTGTCGGAACAGTCAAATGAAAAGCATTCCCCAGCTTACGCTTCAGCAAACGGCATCCTAACTACAAATGTTGTCATATACCAAAAAAGATGACGCCCGTGTTCAAAGCTAATTGCCCGAAAACTCGCAAAACCTTGCCAAGGCACTTGTGGAGCAAGTCGATGCGGCAGGCAGGTTTACCGATATGATCTTCAATGACGTATAATCTGATCTTCCGCAGATGATTGCGGTTTGGGGCAAGTAACCTGAACAAGAAACTGCCCCACCTATTCTGTCTACTTTAATAGCGGCGGCTCTGACAGATTCTTCACCCGTCAGTGTAGGGCTTGTTGAGTATTGGGATTCACAAATCGGTTCGAATGTGATTCAAGCTTCCTTTTGAGGAGGTTTTGATGAATGAAGATCGGTTTGTGATCACGGATCGAATATGGGTGTTGATGGAACCACATTGCTTGGACAAGCCGACTGATCCCGGGCGTACCGGCGGTGATTGTCGACTTTTTATGGAAGCGGTTTTGTGGGTTGCGCGCACGGATAGCCCATGGCGGGATTTACCAGAATGCTTTGGTAAGTGGAACACGGTGTTCAAGCGATTTCGCGAATGGGTCAAGCGCGATGTATTCTATCGTATGTTCAATGCCTTAAGCGGTGTACCGGACATTGAATACGCGATGATCGATGCCACAATCGTCAAGGTTCATCGTCATGGTCAAGGCTCAAAAGGGGGACTCAAAGCCAGGCTGTAGGCAAATCTAAAGGGGGCTGGACGACGAAAACCCTGGCGCTCACCGATGCGCTTGGCAATCTCGTTCGTTTTGAGCTTCTGCCCGGCAATCGCTACGACACAATTGGCGTTGAACCTCTGATCCACGGCATCGACTTCGGCGGCTTGCTGGCCGACAAGGCGTTCGACTGCAACTGGATTATAGATGAACTCAATGAACGCGGTGCCATGATTTGCATATCACAGCGCCCGCAGCGCCTCGAACCCGTGGAAATCGACCTTGAAGTGTACAAATGGCGGCATCCGATCGAAAACTTCTTTTGCAAACTCAAAGAGTTCAAACGCATCGCCATGCGGAGCGACAAGACAGATGATAGCTTCTGCGCCATGATCTATGCTGTCGCTGCCATTATCAATGGACGGTGATACTCAACAAGCCCTAGTTTTTTTCCATGTATATTTTTTACGTCTGCCAATGGCCGGGACTTTTGTCATCTGTGCAATAGCAGTCGTTATGGAAGCATTCGGCGACTTGTCATCAAAGATGATTGTGATTGCCGGGCATGCAATCGTCAATCTACTGCCTTTAAATGCTCTATCATGTGTTCGAGCCACGTCTGAATGCATGAAGGCGCTGTATTCGACAGTGAAAGGTTTAGATTTTCACCAGCATTGCCGTTGCGTACATGAAGGCAACGCCAAAAATCAATCCGCTCAACACTGAAGGCGAATAAAGCGCTGCACTGCCGCGTCCGTTGCTTCTGGCCAGATAGGAACCGACCTCGATGATAACCTGCAAGATGGCACCCGCTCCGATGGACAGGGCGAGGGCCGACCATTGCGGTGCCGCTGCCAGACTTCCGATCCACAAACCAATGATTGCAGGTCCTCCTGCAAGAAGGGTAAGAGCCGGGAAAGTGATTAACGACGGTCGCTTTTTGAGAATGGGAGCCGCAATTCCAATGCCCTCCGTGATGTTATGGATGGCAAAACCCAAGATCAGGAACGTACCAAGCCCGGCCGAGCCAGCCGCAAAGGCGGCACCGATAGCCAAACCTTCTCCCAGATTATGCAACCCGATCCCGAGAGCAATAAATGTGGCGAGAGCCAAACCCGTCGGCGCACCATGTCGTCGACCAACAGCCATAAGTATGAGAAAGCTTGCCGCCGAGGCGAAGACAACCATGATCTGCCCTTGGAAGATGGCAGCAGACTGACTGGCGAGTTCGAACGCTTCTCCTGCAGCGTCGATCATGAGGTAAGCAAGCAGGCCAACAGTCATGGCGAGCAGGAAGTTCATGCCCGGCTGGCCGACGCCGCGCAAGGCGGGATAGAACAGGAGGCCAATAGATACCGGCACGATACCGACGAAGACGCCAAGAAGGGTTTGGAAGAGCAACGTGCCATTACTCTGGGTTGGCGACGTCACCGCCACTGGGATCTCATGCTCGAATGTTGCCCCTGTATTCGTAATTGTCTTGATCACATGCGCTTCTCCCTGAACCCAGGGATATGGCACATGAATCCATGCGCTCTGCCCCCGGCTCAAGGGTCCCGGAGGAGTCTGCTCGAATTGCCAATACGCATCATCCACAAGTACCTGAGCAATCATCATCGGATCAGAACCACTGGCGCGAACTCGAGTGGCAATGCCGTCCGAGGACAGAATTGTCCGCTCGAAGGTTAAATTCTCTACTGGTGGTACACCGTTGTCAAAACTGCCTAAAAGATCGCTCGTAACGAGCCATGCAATAGCGGCGGCAAGTGCTGCAAGTGGCAGGACCAGCCAGATCAGAGCCAGCTTGTTGCGAGGTGAAGCATCCCGAGCATCGATGTTTGGGGCTAAAGGGTCCGTGTCACTCATGCTCTGGCCTCCTGAACATCAAAAAAGCTCATCCAGCCCAGTTCGGCGAACTCGGACTGGTGCGCATGAAACATGTAGAGCCCAGGCTCGTGATTCTCGAACGAGAACTCGATAATGCCTCGCTGCCCCTGACACTGCATGACGGTATCAATCGTCAGTTGTGTCGGCGTTAGTGTGGTGCCGTGATCGAAATAGTTGAAGAAGTTCGCATGCAGGTGAAACGAGTTGATCGGATCGAATTCGACGAGATTGGCAAGGTAAATGCGGACCGGTCTGTCGCGTCTCACAGGGATAGGTCGCTTCATGTAGGCATGTGCAACAGTATTGACCGCGTAGACCTCGTTCTCGTCGTCAAAGTTGGTGTCGAAGGCATTCATTACCATTGCGAATTCCTGCCACTGATTGTTCTCCTTTGTCCCTAGCAGTCTGGATCTGGCGATATCAGTATTTTCGGGATGTCGTCCCGGGTCAGGATCAATGATAAAGAGCCCGTAAAGCCCCTTATGGATGTGCCGTTTTAGGGGGAGTGCGTGGCAGTGATAGAGGTGGCAGCCGAACGGTTCGGCATCGAATTCATAGATAAACTCTTCTCCTGGGCCAACCACTCCGGCCCCGGGCACACCGTCCATGCGAGCCGAATGAATCCCGTGGAAGTGGATCGAGTGCGGGTGAGAGCCATAGTTGCGGAAGATGACTCTGAGTCGCTCGCCTTCAGTTGCTCGCAATGCCGGACCTGGTACCCGGCCATTATATGTCCATGCGGGGAACATGACACCGGGAGCAATTTCGATCTCCTTGTCGATGGCATCAATTTCGAAAGTACGCAGACGCCGTCCATCAGGTAGCTGCGAGATCGTTCCTGTATCCCAATCGGTAAGAAGTTTTGAGGTGTCGAAGCCATTGCGCACCTCGTCGACATCTCCAACGGTCATCATCGTTCCATGGTTAGTAGCATGGCCCGGCATTTCCGACATATTTCCGCTACCCAATCTGTCGCCATCATGGTTCTTCGTGCCCTGTGATGTGTCCGATTGGCCAAGCGTCTCCCGAGCAGCCAAGGTCGCCCCCGCAGTTGCGATGATGCCAGCTCCGAGGAACCTCCGACGGTTAAGAACTACTGGTAGCCATCGACGCATGAGAGTTTCCTTAATACAGGGGTTTCAATCAATAAAAGCACTTACTCTATAATATAGCAATAGCTATGTTAAAACAGATCACCACGTCAGTTCCTGTTAAATCAGACAACAGTTTGCTGTATTGCAATAAGGTATAGCTTTAGCTATACCTTATTGCTGATAACTACCAAGGAAATCGCATGCTTACCGATCAGACAGAAGAAGCGCCTTCGAGTGCCCTTGTTGATGAAAACGTACAAGTAGAGAGTTTTCGGCAAACGCGGAATAGTCGCCGAAATGAATTGGTTGAGGACTATGTCGAACTGATTGCCGACCTGATAACTGATGGCGGAGAAGCTCGTCAGGTCGATATTGTTCGCAGGCTCGGCGTTGCGCAACCTACCGTTGCCAAAATGCTCAAGCGCCTCGCTTCTGACGGATATATCAAACAGAGACCCTACCGTGGTATCTTCCTGACAGCCCAAGGCCGCAAGCTCGCCCGACAAAGCCGGGAGCGCCATCAGATTGTCGAAAGTTTTCTTTGTGCCCTTGGTATTAGTGCGGAGACGGCTCGAATTGACGCTGAAGGTATGGAACACTATGCTAGCGAAGAAACCCTTCTGGTTTTTAGGGATTATCTGGCCAATCGGAAATAAACGGCCTTAACAACAAAGGAAGGCACTTATTGCTTCCGAACCACGAACCTGCCAATGATGAGTAGACACAATGAGTTGTTCCTCTATCTGCCAGCGTAGTTTGCGGGCAATCTGTCGATAAATGTAGTGCGGTCATTTCCTCTTGAAGGTCGGGCAGCCCACTGACTTTCCCATCTGGACTATGCGCAGAGACATGTTCTTGATTGACAGAGGAATGTTCACGGGAATTTATTATCGACAGATATTCATTCTTGGGATAAGACTATAAGTATGCTAGCTTGTATCAGGCTTCTGACCATACTTTTGATCGCTGCTTTTGCCGTCGGGACAAGTCTCCAGACGGTCAACGCTGCTGTTATGGATGTCGGGATGCCGATGGCGGACATGGCAATGGACAATTGCCAGAATTGTTCTGGCAGCGGCGACATCATGCCGGACTGCGATATTGCGTGCCCTCAGGTATCAACTATCGCAATTTCGCCTGTACAAGTTGCAATACCTGCACTCGCCTCAGTCGAGCATTTCGGGCCGACAGGCAGCCTTACCGGCCGCTCAAACTCTCCCGATCCATTCCCTCCCAGAACCAACACTCTGAACTGATATCTCCTTAATCCGTTTTGGTTTGAGGATATCAGTGTCATGGGGCATCACCGCGATTTCTCATGACGTGCTGCTTCGTGCCCGCAATTTTTATTGCGGGCTTGAGAGCTTCTTCAGACAGGGTCGGAAATCATGTTTTCCGATCTACGAGGCCCAAAAGCACGGCTTCACTCAATGGACAGGCGGCAATCCGCCCCTGCCTTGAGCGCCCCGTTTTTACGGGAGCCCGACCCCTGAAGATCAAACCTTATAGGATCATTGTGAGCAGGTTCCGTATCACGGTCTGATAGCTCCAACTCCTTGAGAAACAGGCATATGAAGAGAAACACCATAGTGGGTGGCGCCGTTTCCAGACGTGTGCTGCTTCGCGGTCTCATGGCGGGTGCCGGCCTCTACCTGTTGCCAGCCACGGCCTTTGCCGCGATTAGCAAAAGCACAAGCAGTGCAATCGTTTTTGACGGCAATTCGCTGATTGTTGCGCGCGGTACCTCGCTTCTTTATCGCAATGGGAGCCAAAACTGGACAGCGCTGCCGAAGGTGTCGGAAGGCACCATTCTCACTTTTACAACACATCCGGAAAGGCCGGGCCGCATTGTTGGCGGTCTGGATACCGGCGGGATTGTTCTGTCTGTCGATGGCGGGAAAAGTTGGGACGTGCGCGGGCAAGGACTGCCAGAAGCTGCCGTCACTGCCATCACAACGGCGGTGACAAACCCAGATACCATATATGCCGCCATTCGCGGTGACGGCTTATGGCAGAGCGATGATGCTGGTCAGTCATGGGTGTTTGTCATGGACCGGCCATGGTTAGCGAATGCCGAGCGAGATCTGACAGCACTGTCTTCAGTCGATCTGGCAACCGGAATGGGTGGGATCTGGCTATATGCCGGAACCGATACCGGTGTAACGCGTGTGCCGGATTGTTTCTGCCGTTGGCAGGATGTTCAGCCGGGCGATGCCATGGATGCTCTTGCGTCCGGAAAGCAGGCAACTCCCAAAGTACCCTTACCTGAGGGTGAACCTGTGAGTGCGCTGGTCAGTGCGGTATCGCGACCGGCCACACTTTATGCCGGATTGCCATCCGGAATTTGGCAATCGCACGATGCGGGTGTCACCTGGTTAAAGCGTTCAGAAGTTATCGCAACAGCACTCGCGGTTCATCCGCTACGCGCTGATGATCTCGTAATTGTGAATAACGACGGGGTTTTACAAAGCCCAGACGGTGGCAGGACGTGGACCGCCATTGCGAACATATGATGATGGAGAAACAGATGAGAAAATTAGTGATTGTGACAGGTGTTGCGATTCTGGCTGTTGCCGGAAGTGCTGCATTTACAATGTTTGCTCCGGGAAAAGGAGAGGCGCAAACGAACGTGACAGTAGCTGGTGAGAGAAGCAAATCGATCACAATCTATCGGGATCCGAACTGCGGATGCTGTGATGCCTATGGCGAATATCTTGAGACCAATGGATATCAGGTTACCCGTGTCGATGATCGCGATTTCGACAAGCGATCCGTTGCCGCCGGTGTCCCGGAGCAAGGGCTGGGCTGCCATTTGGCCGAGATTGACGGATATGTCGTAAGCGGGCTGGTTCCCGCCGAGATCATTGAACGGATGCTTGATGAACGCCCGGATATAACGGGTATCACGCTGCCCGGCATGCCACCAAATGCGCCGGGCATGGCACGTGAAAAAACCGGGACGCTGAAAACCTATGCGTTCGGAGAGGACGGCATTGCCGTTTACGCCAATGAATGAGTGTTTTGGACAGATGATGGATGGTTCGATGATGGGGGGCCCGATGATGATGCTGATGATGGCAGGAGGCGGTCTTGTGTTTCTTCTGATCCTTGCGATCCTGATCATGAGTGTTCTCGCGTTGTTTAAATATCTGCGGGGCAGGAAATGATCGCTGTATCGCCTGGATCATTGGTCACCGGATTAATGGCTGGCGTCGGCATGGCTTTGTTGTCCGGGGTAGCGGATGCTGGATCAACGCCCGAGAATCTGACTTTTCTGGAAAAGCCGATCACTCCGGAACAGATTGCACTGGGCAACGATGTCTATGCTGAATTCTGCGCATCGTGCCATGGTGCAAATCTTGAGGGGCAGAAAAACTGGAAGCGCCGCCTTGATACCGGGCGGATGCCTGCGCCGCCGCACGATGCCAGTGGTCATACATGGCGCCATAGCGACCTGGAACTTTATGCGATGACCAAGTTCGGGATTGGCGCTGTCGTGCCGGGATATGAGAGCGATATGCCTGCATTCGAGGATGTTCTGAGTGATGAGGAGATTATCGCTGTACTTGGCTATATCAAGAGTGTCTGGTCGGACGAGGAACGCGCATTCCAGCACAATCTGAATCCTAAAGACGGGAGGGCGAAATGAGTGCAGTCCCCAAAGAACATCGCCCGCAAAAGCACTTCAACCGGCTGATCTATTTTCTGCCGCTTGGCATCGCCTTGATATTGGGTGTGGCCCTGGCGAAGGGATTGACTCTTGATCCCAACACACTCCCCTCGGCCCTGTTGGGCAGACAGGTCCCCGAATTTGACCTTCCGCCGGTAAAAGGCCGGATGCAAGGTTTGTCGAGTACGGATCTCAAAGGTGAAGTGTCGCTGGTCAATGTTTTTGCCTCCTGGTGTGTCGCGTGCCGTGAAGAACACCCCGTGTTCATGAAACTGGCCCGCGACGGCACCGTTCCACTGCATGGTCTGAACTATAAGGATCAGCCTGACGACGCTGCAGAATGGCTCGATAGCCTTGGCGATCCCTATACGAGAACAGGTGCGGACATTAACGGGCGTGTGGCAATTGACTGGGGCGTCTATGGCGTCCCTGAGACCTTCGTTGTCGATGCAAAAGGGAACATTGCTTACAAGCATGTCGGGCCGGTAACGGAAAAAGTGTTGGCCGAGACCATTCTGCCAAGGGTCGAAAAATTGCGTAATGAGGCCTCAGGTGCCGGAACTGCGGAGGCACCTCGATGAAGAGCCTCTTGGTGCATATGAACCTGAAAGTGGGGTTTGCCGCTGGCATCATACTGGTGGTTGTTACCACATTGACCATAGTTTCGTTACGCAACGAGAAGAATGTCACCGATCAGGCAGCGGACAATGTAAGGCAGAGACAACAGCGCTCGTTTGTCATGCATGACGTTCCCCGGCCTCTTCCCGAATTCGGGTTCGAAAACGCCGAAGGTCAACCCATGACACTGAGTGATTTCGAGGGAACGGTCGTCTTGCTGAATGTCTGGGCTACCTGGTGTGTTCCTTGCCGCGAGGAAATGCCGACCCTGGATGCCCTGCAGGCCGAACTCGGCAGTTCGGAGTTCAAAGTCGTTGCCTTGTCGATCGACCGGGCCGGAGCGGATGTCGTGCAGGATTTCTATAGCGAAATCGGCATCCGGAATCTGGACCTCTTCATCGATCCAACCATGAAAACCACGACGGCTCTGGGCATCCCCGGTTTACCGACGACGCTTCTGATTGACAGGAACGGCCGCGAGCTTGGTCGACTTGTCGGACCGACCGAATGGGCGACAGCAGAGATGATAGATTTTCTTAAATCCCACATCTACACCGATTGAGGAAGGAACTCCTATGACCGAGATACAACAAGCCAAATCCGGTAATACCTCGCTTGGGCATGACGTGGTTCATGCCGTTCGATATTACCTGAAGGGACGTCGCGGTGTATTTGTGCTGGCTGGAACTGCCCTTGTCGCTGGGCTTGCATTTAACTGGAGCTGGATGGTTGCGGTCGGCATTGCACCTTTGCTCCTTTCTGTTCTGCCTTGCGTAGCCATGTGTGCGCTGGGTTTATGCATGAACAAAAAGGCCTGTTCGTCGAAAAAGAGCGCCAGCGATATCGCCCCTTCATCCGATGAAACCCCGAAAAACAGTCTTCCCGGCAACGAGGCCGGAAGGTCCCCGGCTGCATCAGGCGCAAATATAGCGTCTGTAACACCCCAGTCGGGACATGAGTCCACAACCGAAAGGAATGTTAGAGATGCGTAAATCAATCAAACTCACCGCGTTTGCCACAATGATGGTCGCGGGACTGGCGACAACAGCCCTATATGCCCAGGAAGCCCAAACTCCGGACAAGCAATCCCCGATGATGGAGCATGATGGCAATTCAGGCATGGGGGATATGCAGGGCATGATGGGTATGATGAAGATGATGAGCCAGATGGGGCCGATGATGGAGCAGTGTACTGAAATGATGGCTGCTATGACCGATCACATGCCGCAGCCTTCCGACAAATAACATCGTGACATGACACCCGCCCGGGACAAATACCCGGGCGGGATTTTCCACGGGATCGTTTCATGACATCGAATAATTTCAACCGGTTACGTTTCATCCGTTCCCTATTGTGGGGGATGGTTGTCCTTGCTGTACTGCTCTTTGGCGGCGCATATATCTTCCAGGCTTCCGACCGCAAGCAAATGTCGTCGGGGGCCGAAGGGACGGGAGAAGCCGCCATTCACTCTGATTTTTCCTTGACCGATCATCAGGGGAACCGTGTGAGTGAAGCAAGCTTCCCGGGGCGTTGGCAGCTTGTCTTTTTCGGTTTCACACATTGTCCTGATGTTTGTCCGACCACACTTGCCTATATGGCGGATGCGCTTGACCGCATGGGGCGTGAAGCCGACAGCGTGGCACCGATATTCATTACAATTGATCCGGCACGCGATACACCTGACGTCATGGCGGAATATGTCGAGGCCTTTCATCCGGCGCTGATCGGATTGACCGGTAGTAAGGAGGATGTCGCTGCAGCCGCCGAGGCTTTTCGGGTCTATTACGAAAAGTTGGACGACGATACAGCACCGGACGGCTATTTGATGGCCCATTCCGGGCATCTTTATCTGATGGCACCGGATGGGCGTTACCTGACTGTCTTTCGTGAAGGAGATCAGCCGGCAGAAGACATGGCAATCCGGATTCTCGCGATCATGAATGGGAGTACAATATGAAAAGAACAGCCATCGCCCTCGTCATGACCTTGCTATCAGCACTACCGGTTTCTGCCGGAAACCTTGTCGAAATATCTGACGCCTGGGCACGTGCCACGATTCTGACATCCCGTCCGGGTGTGGCATATCTTACGATCACAAGCGCTGCGACCGACCGCCTTCTGGAAATCACCACAGCTGTGGCCGACCATGTGATGATACATGATGTCGTCACGGTCGATGATGTTCGCCGGATGCGACATGTCATGGCTCTGGATGTTCCGGCCAACCGCCCGGTCACTCTGGCGCCGGGGGCAATGCATCTCATGTTGACGGGATTGCATGAAAAACTCCGTGAAGGTGAGAAGTTTCCCATGACATTGCGCTTTGAAAACGCAGGCGAGATTAGCATTGACGTCGCCATTCTTGGCATAGCTGCCGCCGGGCCGCAGGGGGAAACAGAATGATCCGGTGGTTGTTTTTGATCCTGGCGTTGACGGCCTCACCAGCTTTTGCGAATCATCCCGGTGAACACCTTGACGAGGTGATGGCGGATAAAGAGCCATATTTTGAGGTGACAAACACCGGAAAGGTTCCAGAGATAGAACTTTTTAACCAAAATCAAGGTCGCTTTAATTTGAGCGACCTTGATGATCAGATACTTATTTTAAGTTTTGTGCCAAGGGATTGTGGTGCAGCCTGTGCAGAACAGCAAACCCTACTGGCGTCCTCTCAGGCGAGGCTGAATATTAGCCCGATGCGGGAAATGGTCACGTTCATTACCGTTCATTCCGAAGATTTTTCAGATACTCCTTCTTGGGATCTGGTGAACTGGCGGCCTGTTATGCCGTCTTCGGATATCAGTGCTGTAACTGTTGCCGATAAATTCGCCAAATTGAGCCAGCGTGACGGGTCTGCGCCGATGATTCATATTATCGATCGGAATACCCGCCATGCCGGTATTTTTCACGGCACGAGTTTCAATCAGATGAATCTGATCCTTTACGTGAACGGATTGACAAACGCTGTCCACCCCCCAAAGCCGCCTGTTGAAAAGGGGTGGCTCGATCAGTTAACAGACTGGTTCTCAAAAGTAGGAAAAGAGCCCTGAACAAAGATAGGCTTAGCACTGTTTGGTTAGCTGACCTTCCTGTTCTCTGAATACTTGGTTCCTGATTTTACGGAATACAGATTAATGCCTGAACTTTCCAATATCGGCATAATAAGCGCGTTCGCCGCAGGCCTCATATCGTTTCTCTCGCCATGCGTGCTGCCTCTGGTTCCCGGATATATCTCCTATATCGCGGGTGGTGCCTCTCTTTCGACCAGAACGGAGGCAATCCGAGTTGGTCGATTGTCATCTCTTGGTTTCAGCCTGTGTTTCGTTTTGGGCTTCACCACGGTTTTCGTCCTTCTGGGGGCCAGTGCAACAGCACTTGGTCAGGTCCTGCTCGGGTACCGGTTCGAGATGAATCTGATTGGTGGCGGCATTGTCATTCTGTTCGGGCTGTTCATGCTGGGAACGCTCCGTCCGGCGTGGATGATGCGTGAAGCGCGCTTTCATCTTGATCTGCCTGGTGGACGTGTGGTTTCGGCATATACTCTTGGGCTTGCTTTTGCGTTCGGCTGGACACCCTGCATCGGTCCTATTCTCGGTGCCATTCTGACTGTCAGCGCCTCGTCGGCAACTGTCAGCGATGGTATTGCTTTGTTGATCGTATATTCCGTGGGGCTTGGAGTGCCGTTTCTCTTGGCAGCACTGTTTACCGAGAGCCTGTCTGTCAGATTGAAATCCATAGGACGCTTTGGGCGTTATCTCCGTGCAGCGGCGGCCTTGATCATGATCGCCATGGGAGTTGCCATGATGACCGGTTATATGTCCGCCTTTGCGTTCTGGCTGCTGGAAACATTCCCGCTTTTGGGGCGCATTGGTTGACGGGCCAGGAAGAACCTTCCAACAGTTAATGGCTTTCTTAGTAGTGACTTGTGCGCGCTATTTTTTGCCGAAAAATTGGAAGAAAACAGCAAAGTACACGTCGTGTGAGACACTTCGAACAAAATACTTGACCTTCCAGTGACTGGAACCTTCATGCTTGCTTAAACAGCAGACAATCAGAGGTTCAGATGCAAAACCATAATCACGTGCAAATAAAACTTGATGGGATAACCTGCTCCTCTTGCGTAGCAAGAATCGAGCAAACTCTATCCGCGATGAAAGGTGTCGGAGAAGTATCGGTCAATCAGGCGAATGAGACGGCCCGAATGAAGGTCGACAAGGCGCAAAGGCTTGTCGAGATTGCTCAAGCGCTTCAGAAACTTGGTTATGCCCCCCAATATGGCAACGTAACTCTAAGTGTGAATTCAATGTCATGCGCCTCTTGTGTTAATCGCATCTCAAAGTCGCTTGGCCAAGTCACCGGCGTAATAGACGTAGCCGTCAACCTTCCAACTGAGACTGTAGCGGTGAAATTCCTACAGAATGTTGTCTCTCCGACTGAATTGTCCTCCCAACTGACTGCTTCCGGTTATCCATCTGAGATCAAAGAAACAACGGACAGTTCTATCAAGAATAAACAGGTTGCGCGTGAAATAGCCTACCGTACGCTTTGGGCTGCTTTGCTAACTCTGCCTATTTTTCTGACCGAAATGGGCGGTCATATCATCCCGGAACTTGCTAATGTTATCGAAAGCACGATCGGGCAGCAAACTTACTGGACGCTGCAATTTATCTTAACAACAGCAATTCTTGCCGGGCCGGGCAGATACTTCTTCATCAGAGGTGTCCCTTCTCTTCTGAAAGGTTCTCCAGATATGAACAGTCTGGTCGCACTCGGAACGGGAGCGGCTTATATATTCTCTACCGTTTCCACATTTCTTCCTGAACTTATACCTGTGGAAGTTCGCGCAGTATATTTCGAAGCCGCAGCAGTCATCATTGTTCTCATCCTGCTTGGCCGTTTTCTGGAAGCCCGTGCAAAGGGGAGGACTGGAGCGGCGATCCAAAAACTTCTGGGACTTCAAGTTATAGAAGCACGAGTACAACGCGATGGCGAAAGCGTCATTGTTCCTGTTGATGACCTTCAAGTTGGCGATGTTATTATAGTGCGCCCGGGTGAACGAATCCCGGTTGATGGTGTAATTGTTGAGGGAAACAGTCATATTGACGAGAGCATGATAACGGGCGAGCCAATTCCTGTTGCCAAACAAGCTGATTCAAAAGTCACAGGAGGAACCGTGAATGGTGCAGGAGGCTTCAGTTTTCGCGCAACTCGTGTTGGTGAAGACACAACATTATCGCAAATAATTCGGATGGTTGAAGAAGCCCAATCCACCAAACTTCCCATTCAGAGTCTGGTTGATCGCGTAACTCAATGGTTTGTACCTGCAGTCATGTTTTTTGCTGCACTAAGTGTCTTGGCATGGTTTTTGTTCGGTCCTGAGCCAGCCGTTACAATGGCGTTGGTGGCAGGTGTTTCTGTTCTAATAATAGCCTGTCCTTGCGCAATGGGGTTAGCCACACCAACCTCCATCATGGTTGGAACAGGTCGTGCAGCTGAAATGGGTATTTTGTTTCGCAAGGGAGACGCACTTCAGGAACTTCGTTCCGTTCAGATCGTTGCGCTCGACAAGACTGGTACTTTGACGGAAGGACGGCCAGAGGTAACCGATTTTGTGGTTGCTCAAGGCTTCACAAAACTTGAAGTTTTAAGGTATGTAGCTGCTGTTGAAGCCAGATCGGAACACCCGATTGCCAACGCAATCGTATCTACGGCGCGCCGTGAGAATATTGACGCAGACCAACCAGTTACAGATTTCACCTCATTCACTGGTTACGGCGTCCGAGCAAAGGTTGATGATGCAACTGTCCTAGTTGGAACTGAACGCCTGATGCGACGAGAACAGATTGATCTCAAAGATTTTCCTGCAGTTGTTCAAAAGCTCTCACGAAACGGGCGAACAGCATTGTACGCAGCAATTGACGGACAGGTTGCTGCTGTTATCGGAGTGTCAGATCCTGTAAAGCCTTCAAGCAGGGACGTGATAAAAGCGCTTCACAGCCTTGACCTGAAAGTCGCAATGATAACAGGTGACAGTCTTGAGACTGCACAGGTAATTGCAGAGGAAACTGGAATTGATCATGTAGTTGCTGGAGTGTTGCCAGACGGCAAGGTTGCGGCCTTGAATGATCTTCGTGGAGAGGGGCGGAAGATTGCATTTGTTGGTGACGGTATTAATGACGCACCTGCTCTCGCTCATGCCGATGTTGGGATCGCGATAGGCACAGGCACTGACGTGGCAATTGAGTCGGCAGATATTGTTCTGATGTCTGGCGATCTTGGCGGCGTCATCAATGCCTTTGAAGTATCCAACCGGACGATGCGAAACATTCAGCAAAATCTGTTTTGGGCTTTTGGCTATAACACCGCACTTATCCCTGTTGCTGCAGGTCTGCTTTATCCTTTCTCTGGAATTCTGCTCACTCCTGTTCTCGCAGCAGGCGCAATGGCGTTGTCTTCGGTCTTTGTTTTAACAAATGCATTGCGGCTCCGTAAAATTGTGCCGGTAATGCGTATGTTGTGATCGCGTGATTGGATTGAGAAAGAACTGAAAAGTTCTATTAGATCGTGAGTGCGTCAAAGTACCGGTAGGAGAAGTTCTTCTCGGCAAGAACCTCTCTTACCCAATACCGGATTAAGGAGCGATTAAATGACGACCTCAAGTGATGAACAATTGGAGTATGTAGTTTTGCATGCTTTCAAACATGCCTGCAGCTGCGAAAGGCTTGATATTGCCGAATTTATGCTAAGAGCCCTTGAAAAGCTTGATCAGGAGCGAACGGAACATGACACCGTGGATCGTCCATTGATGGATGCGTATCGTGATTTGACGGCAAGCTCACAGCATCACAATAATTGATAGCTGGGGTGGTAAGGTCAATTGGAACACTTGAATTAACATTTCAAAGTATCCTTCATCTTTCAGCAAACCGAGTTTCACATGGCACGGCTTGATTCGTGTGAAGAAGAGTTGGTGGTTTTCTCAATTGGCAACTGAATGCAGCACAGGTGTTCCATGTCTGCACCCAATTAAAGAACGGGGTACAGAAACAGACTCGCCATAGGCCATTGATTGTTGCCCCAGACATTTTATCGCCTGATCCGACGCAGGAAGTACGCCAGAAATGGGCAATAGGTCATGCCGTGAGCGATTTTTGCCCGCAACGGACACTGCTCTTAACCCTTGATAGCCAGAATGCGTTTGGCGCCGTTCAGTACAATGACCCCGGCGATGGTGCCGATGATCAGGTCCGGATAATTGGACCCGGTCCACGCGACCAAAACGCCGGCGGTGATGACCCCCAGATTGATCACCACGTCATTGGCCGAGAATATCCAGCTTGCCTTCATGTGCGCCCCGCCCTCCCGATGTTTGGATATGAGCAGCAGACAACTGGCATTGGCAATCAATGCGACGAATGCGATAGCCATCATCACCAACGATTCAGGCTCACTGCCAAATACAAAGCGTCTCACCACCTCCGCTAGTGCTCCAACAGCCAGAATTAGCTGCAGAACACCAGCAAGATGCGCGGCACGCACCTGCATTCTTATGCTATGCCCAACAGCATAAAGGGCGAGCCCGTATACCGCCGCATCTGCGAAATTATCAAGAGACTCACTAATTAGGCCAGTGGACTGGGCTGCCAGGCCGGAAATCATTTCTATTAGAAATAGGAGTGCATTGATGCCAAGCAACCAGCGCAGGGTGCCTGCTTCTTGTTTGATAGAGGTAGTTGAGGCTTCGGCGGTCTTGATGGTCTCTGGATCGGCTGCGGTGCTTTCCTGAAGCGTAGCGCCTAGCCCCAAGGTCTCCAACTTTGTAGTGATAGCGGCAACTTCGCCATTGTGTACGACCTCCAACTGGTGGTTCGACAAGTCGAAGGACAAGGTCTGAATCTCCTTAAGGCCATTCAGGGCGAGGCGGATTATTCGTTCTTCTGACGGGCAGTCCATTTTTGGCACTGCATAAATACTGATCCATTGCTCTGATGCTTCGAAGGCGTTCGGTTCATCGGTATTCGATGGCGGAGGTGCATCACTACCAGAAAGGCTATCACAGAATATACTCATGACATGGTTCCACTTTAAATTACAGTGTTACCATTCAAAACTATATAGTAACTATAAGGTCAATAGGGTGGAGAGGACAAATGCGCATTGGTCAGTTGGCACGGTTAGTAGAGATCGACACACAAACAATCCGCTTCTATGAACAGCAGGGCCTATTGCCGTCGGTAGGGCGGAGAGAAAACGGCTACCGCGTCTATACCAAAAAGCATGGTCAACGGTTGAGATTTATCCGTCGCTGCAGAATTCTGGGTCTATCTCTGGCGGAGATTTCCGAACTACAGCAGCATCAGGATGAGCCTCATCAGCCTTGTAATGCGGTCAACGTTTTACTTGATGATCACATATCTCATGTGCAATCACAGATTGCCACTCTACAAGCGCTAGAAATACAACTCGTTTCACTAAGAGAAAGTTGCAAAGATGGACGGGATGTAGAGGAATGTGGCGTTCTTTCTGGGATCAATGATAAAGAGACGCATAAGAGGTAGAGGGGTTTTCCTGTGGAACAAACCGAAAAACCAATATTTTACTCTTGCCGATTTAATTATATAAACAGAAACTTTTTTGGTTTGTTTTGCTAAATACTTCCTATTTTATCTATTACTTGGGGCGTAGCCTTTGTTGTAATCTGGCATTCCATCATAAGTTTTTGTTGATATTTAGCTCAAGGATTTGGGAATAATTGAAATTTACTTCATTTGTTGGCATGCTGACAATGTTGTAAAAATTGATAACTGGCCTCTTTGTCCTTTTGATGAAGCCGAACTCACAAGCTACTACTTCAAACGTGGAACAAGGCTTCCAGAACAGGGCACTCAGGCACATCTTTTCCTGAACATTGAGCTGCCGTTTCCGCCAAAACCTGTTCGATCCGTTTCAGGTCATCAATTTTTGTGCGCACGTCAGCAAGATGGCTTTCCGTACGCTGTTTGACCTCCGAACATGTTTGCAACTGACCATCTATAAGAGTCAGCAACCCCCGGATATCTTCAATCGAAAAACCCAGATCACGGGCGCGCAGGATAAACCGCAACCGGGAAACATGTGTTTCGTCATACAGCCTGTAACCCGTTTTGCTGCGCCGCGGATCGGGCATCATGCCGGTCTTTTCATAATAGCGGATCGTTTCAAGATGACAGCCTGTCACCTTCGACAATTCTGCTCGCTTTAGTCGCCTCCCGGAATTGTGATCGTCCATGTGATCAAAACCTTCTTTAATCTGTAGCAGCTACAGACTGTATCTTAACTGCGAATCGAATTCGAGGTAAATCACATGAACGATATCAAATCGGACGACCTGTTGTCGGATGACGGGAAGCAGACAAAAAGAGGTCTGCTTGCAACTGGTGGAGTGGTCGGAGCCATTCTTGCATCCGCCTGCTGTGTCGCACCACTCCTGCTTCTGATGCTGGGGGTGTCGGGGGCCTGGATCGGCAATCTGACGGCTCTTGAACCTTACAAACCACTCTTCGCGACGGTGGCTCTGATATTTATCGGGCTGGGGTTCTGGCAGGTCTATTTCAAGACCAAGCCAGCTTGTGACGACGGGTCTTACTGCGCCCGTCCGGAATCCGCACTGATCACCAAAGCCGCCCTGTGGTTCTCAACCGTGCTGGTGGGATTGGCCCTGACAATCAACTGGTGGGCACCGCTGTTCTATTAGGAGAAATCGAGATGAAACGAACAGGCATTATTCTGGCCGGGGCATTTGCCCTGGGACTGGCTGTCATATATCCGGGAGGCTACCTCCCAACTGCGGCGCTTGCTGCCAGCGCCACAGCGCAGGATGAACAAACAACCGTTTTCGACATCGAAAACATGACCTGCGCCCTGTGTCCGGTGACGGTCAAAACCGCGATGGAAGCCGTCACCGGCGTAGAGGCCGTAGACGTCAACTTCGATAAAAAAACCGCAACTGTCACCTTCGACCCGTCAGTCGCCAATGTGGAAACCATCGGGATCGCTTCGACAAATGCCGGTTATCCGGCCAAGGCGCGGGATTAAATAATGCGTGGCAACACCATTTTTAAAACCGGGATCGTCGGAACAATTTTTGCTGTGATCTGCTGTTTCACACCAATCCTTGTTGTCACGTTCGGGGCCCTTGGACTCTCGGCATGGCTGGGCTGGATAGACTATGTCCTCATACCCGGATTACTCCTGTTCATTGCCCTGGCACTGTACGGCTACCGACAACGAACCCGTGCGCGCGCTTGCTGCGAGACCGATACACAACCAACCACCCGGAAAGGAAAATAATATGAACAATTGTTGTTCGACCGACAAACAGGAATATGACCTTGCTGTCATCGGCGCGGGTTCGGCCGGTTTTTCGGCGGCGATTACGGCCGCTGAACAGGGCGCAAGGGTCGCACTTATCGGCAAGGGAATGATTGGCGGCACATGCGTCAATGTCGGGTGTGTTCCCTCCAAAACCATGATCCGTGCCGCAGAGGCCGTGCATGGCGCAGCGGGTGCTGCGCGTTTTCCCGGCCTCTCCGGAAACGCTCATGTCGCTGACTGGCAGTCCCTGATCAAGGCTAAAGAGGATCTGGTTTCCGGTTTGCGTCAGAAGAAATATATCGATCTGCTGCCCGAATATGATGGCATCGATTATCTCGAAGGGGATGTTGTATTTAATGACACCGGTCTTCTGCTTGACGGCAAAAAGCTTGTTGCAAGAAAGACAATCATTGCAACCGGCACATCCCCGTCATTTCCCGATATTCCAGGCATTGAGAATGTCCCCTGTCTGACCAGTACAACGGCACTTGAACTTGATAAGCAGCCACGATCACTTCTCGTGATTGGCGGAGGATATATCGGTTGTGAACTGGCTCAGATGTTTGCACGGCTCGGCAGCTCGGTTACGCTGGTGACACGGTCACGGCTTCTTCCCGAAGCAGAACCGGAAATTGCTGCATCGCTCACTCAGGAGTTAAGGAATGAAGGGGTATCCGTTCGCACGGGCCTCACCTACGAGAGGGTTGAACGGAAGAATGATAAAACGGAACTGACCATTAATGTCGAAGGCCAAGCCGAGGTTCTTTTTGCTGAACAGATCCTGGTAACGACAGGCCGTAAGCCGAATACAAACGGATTAGGCCTCGAAACGGCCGGAATTGAAGTAAATTCGAATGGCGGAATTGTTGTGGACGGGTACATGCGGACGACGCGTCCTGATGTATATGCTGCGGGCGATGTGACCGGGCGCGACCAGTTCGTTTATATGGCAGCTTATGGCGCCAAACTTGCGGCAATAAATGCCTATAACCGTGACGAACAGACATATGACAACACAACGATGCCCTGGGTTGTCTTCACCGATCCACAAGTTTCTGGCGTAGGTCTCTCCGAGGTTCAGGCACAGAAACGGGGCTTTGTGGTCAAGACATCTGTCGTGCCGCTTGATCAGGTGCCCAGATCACTTGCCGCCCGTGATACACGCGGTTTGATAAAACTCATTGCAGATGAAGCAACTGACCGCTTGCTGGGCGCTCAGATACTGGCACCCGAGGGCTGTGACAGCATTCAGACAATGGCGCTGGCCATACGCTTCGGGATGACCGCCAAAGAACTGGGGGAAACAATCTTCCCATATCTGACAACAGTAGAAGGGCTTAAATTGGCTGCCCAAACATTCAACAGGGATGTGTCGAAACTATCCTGCTGCGCGGGATAGTCTGATCAAGATATGAGAATCCTGCCTTGCGAACGCTCATCTCTTCGGAGCCCGAGAATCTTTTGCTTCCGAAGCTGGACGGGAACGATAAGTCGATAATCAACAGCATTTATTGTTCTCGGGTTTCGCAATGTCTTTAAACACCAGACATTCCCGACCAGGGCCACCTGAACAGGCCGCATCACACTGTTCGACAAACCCAGTCAGGCTCTTCTCCAGCGCACGAAGTTCTTTAAGTTTTGCGCGGACATCTGTTAGGTGTGCGTGAGCAATGTCCCGAACTTCTCTGCAATTCTGATCGGGGCTAATCGACAAACCCGCCAAAAGCCGAACCTGGTTGATGGAAAAGCCGAAGTCTCGGCATCGCCTGATAAAGATCAGACGCTCTTTGTCGCTTTCGTCATAGATGCGCTGGTCGCTTGTAGTTCGACGCGGCTTGGGTAACAGACCTATGTCCTCGTAATACCGGATCGTCGGCGAAGCAACTCCGGTCGCCTTGGCAAGGGTGCCGATACTCAGCATACCCGAACGACTATTCATGGCAAAATCTCCTGTTGTCCTTCAAGTTACTTGAAGGTTTAGGCTTTCGCCAGTGCTTTGAGAAATAGAGTCATGAAGAAGGATATTTGCAATGGTTGAAGCCAATAATTCCAAAAAGATCGCCGTCGGTTTCGCAATTTCTGCTTGCGCTGTTTGTTGTGCGCCGCTTGTTATTCCGCCACTGCTTGCACTTGTTGCAGCAAGTAACGTTGGACTTACCGTGTTTGGACAGGTCGGGCTTGGTGTGCTCGTACTTATCAGTATGGGAGGATACATTTATATGCGCCGCAGCAATACCATGCGCATGCAAAAAGCATGCGGGTGCAAAAGTTGCCACTCGGTTAAACAGGGAGAAAGCCAATGATGCAGTTCGGCAAAGTTGATTTACGAGATTGGTTCAAGGCTATTGGTATCGGCATTGTAACTGCCATTTTGCTGTCTGCGGTGATGGTGCCTGCCTCAAAATTCGGCATCTCGCCATTGCCCAAGCCGCTTGGTCTTGCATTTGCCGAAACGGTTATGGGGCGTTCACTTCCGCTGCCGGTTGGCCTAATATTCCACATTGCCTATGTGGTATTTTGGTCTGTTTTGTTTGTTGTGTTGTTTCGAAACGATTTACGATTTCGGAACGCCTTGTTGCTTGGTATGGGGCTCTGGCTTCTTGTTCTTGTTGCATTTTTCCCCATTGTGGGCTGGGGTTTCCTTGGTCTCGCGGTAAGCTCCAAACTTATCGTCGCGGCACTTATCCCTCATTTGCTATTTTCGATTTTTCTTTGGGCGCTCTGCCGGGGAATGTTCAAATAGCGTTGTGTGGTGTAATCGACTAGTTACAACAAAAATCAAAAAGTCGACCGGAATGCAACGAAGTTGTCGGTTTAAATAAAGGAGTATGATCGGTGAAGGCAACGGCAATGCGTGATTGGCTGGAATCGCGTCAGATTATTGTTTACTTCGTTGCAATTGGTCTGGGGGTGGTTATCGGCATAACGGCGCCTCAAATGTCAGTGGCATTCGAAGGTGTCATTACGCCAGTTTTGGCTACACTCATTTACACGACCTTTTTGCAAGTGCCGCTAGCCGATCTTCGCGGCGCAATGACCAACCGGCGCTTTCTTGCGGCATTGCTACTGGCGAACTTTCTCGTCATACCCGTGTTCGTCTGGTTGTTGTTCCAGATGGTGCCGGATCATTCCGCCGTGCAACTTGGCGTACTTCTCGTCCTGCTGACGCCGTGCATCGACTATGTCGTTGTGTTTACGCATATGGGGCGAGGAAACGCACGTCTTATACTTGCCGCCACGCCCATTCTTCTTATCGTGCAAATCCTGCTGCTCCCGCTTTATCTCTGGCTTTTTTTGGGGCCAAACACAGCAGAACTGTTAAGCCCCGGTCCTTTCCTCGCAGCGTTCCTGTGGCTTATTGCGGTGCCTCTGGTCCTAGCCTGGTTGACGGAGCTTTTGGCCAGACGTCATACAACCAGCCAAAAGTTTACCGCCTCCATGACGTTGGGTCCTGTTCCCCTGATGGCATTGACATTGTTTCTGGTTATCGGTGCGGAGCTTCCCCGGATCAGGGAGGCGCAAGACATCGTCTTGAGCATTGTAGCGATCTATATTGTCTATGCTGTGGTTTCGCCACTTATCGGCTGGGCTATTGCCCGGTTCGCACATCTTGATGCTGATGCTGGTCGGGCTGTGATGTTTAGCACTGGTACCCGAAATTCTCTGGTCGTATTGCCGCTGGCACTCGCAGCCCCGTTTGACGGGAGCCTTGTTGCTGGTGTTGTCGTGACACAAACACTCGTCGAACTACTGGCCGAGCTTGCCTATATAAGGCTTGTTCCGACCCTGATGGCTTCACGACCAACACGTGGTGGGTGAGTACGAATTGTCCAAAGTGATGTATCCTGTCGAAAATATCGACATTGATTGGGCGCCGTTTTGGAAACGAACGTTTTCCAGACAGGTGAAAGCCCGAATGCCAATCTCCGATTGAAAACTGTTAATTTGTCTGTATACCGCGTCTTGAAATCAACGTAATATTCTGCTCCTCAAAAACGGCTTTCCGGACGGTGCGCCATGCGTATCGGCTATGCACGTGTCTCGACCGACGATCAAAATCTTGACCTGCAAAATGATGCTTTGCGGGAAGCCGGTTGTGAGCGCATTTTTCGGGACAAGGTGAGCGGCGCCAAAACTGATCGTCCAGGGCTTGATCGCACCTTCGAAGAATTACGTCAGGGCGATGTGCTGGTTGTCTGGCGTCTGGATCGCCTTGGACGGTCCCTGAAGGAATTGATTGCGCACGCCGAGATGCTGGCCGAACGACAAATCGGTCTGCGATCAATTACCGAAGCGATTGATACGACCACCAGCGGCGGCAAGCTGGTCTTTCATATCTTTGCAGCCTTGGCTGAATTCGAACGCAACCTGATCCGGGAGCGAACGAAAGCCGGTTTGGAAGCCGCAAGATCGCGCGGCCGGAAAGGCGGTCGCCGTAAGGCACTGACCAAAGACAAGCGTCGACACGTCGTGGACCTGTATCGATCAAGACAGCACAGTATTAAAGAGATCTGCGATCTGATGGGTGTGTCGCGGGCAACCGTCTATACCTATGTCGCGGAATTTGCCGATAGCATTGATGGCGAGGCCGACAATGAAAGGTAGGGCCGCACGCATACCGGCCGAGGCACTTCTGGCGCTTCGGACCAGATTGTCTTCTCTGCCCGCGCGAGATCCTGGCCGGGCCAGCGCTGTTGCACGAACAGCCGAATTATATGGTCTCAGTATATCATCGGTCTATCGCCAGTTACGAAACTTGCAACGCCCGAAAGGCATGCAGCGTTCTGATAGCGGCGAGCCGAGGGTCATGTCGCGGTTAGACATGGAGCGATATTGCGAGATCGTTGCCGCCCTGAAAATCAGAACTGAGAATGGCAAAGGTCACAAGTTGTCGACGAATGAAGCCATCCGGTTGCTTGAGGATCACGGTATTGAGACGCCCGAAGGTTATGTGCAAGCCCCTAAAGGAACGCTGGCGACATCTACCCTGAACCGGTGGCTTCGGAACTGGGGATATGATCATCCCCGGATGATACGCGGCCCGGCTGCGGTTCGGTTTCAGGCCAGATATTCCAACGAACTCTGGCATTTCGACATGAGTCCGTCCGACCTTAAGGAACTTGACCAGCCGGAATGGATTGAACCCGGACGCGGAGCACCAACCCTGATGCTCTATAGCGTGGTAGATGATCGTAGTGGTGTTTCCTATCAGGAATATCGCTGTGTGTATGGTGAGGATGCGGAATCTGCCTTGCGGTTCCTGTTCAACGCCATGGCAGCCAAAGAAGGCACCACACTTCAGGGCAGACCGTTAGGACTGTATCTCGACAATGGACCAGTTGCCAAAAGCATCGTGTTCCAGACCGTCATGGGACATCTTGGTGTTGATTGGCGTACTCACATGCCTCGCGGCTCGGACGGTCGACGGGTTACGGCGCGATCCAAGGGCAAGGTTGAACGTCCGTTCCTGACCGTCAAGGAAGCTCATGAAACCCTGTATCACTTTCATCGTCCCAAAACAGAGGCCGAAGCCAATAGCTGGTTGTTGAACTTTATTAACCGCTACAATGACAAACCGCATCGCCATGAAGCCCATAGCCGAACGGAAGACTGGTGTTCAAACTTGCCCGCGCAGGGCCTGCGCGAAATGTGTTCCTGGGAACGGTATTGCGCTTTTGCCCGGGAACCGGAACGTCGAACGGTTGCAGCGGACGCCCGCATTCATCTGAAGGGAGCCTATTATGAGGTAGACCCGGATCTGGCGGGTGAAGAAGTTTTATTGTGGTGGGGATTGTTCGATCAAGAACTGTTTGTCGAGTTTGGCAATAAACGCTATGGCCCGTATCGCCCGGTCGGTGGACCGATACCTTTGCACCGCTATCGCAAACAGGCCAAATCGCCCCGCGAGAAGCGTGCCGACAAAGTAGCCGACTTGGCGGCCAGAATATCGGTACCGCGTTCGGCCTTTGCCGGGTCGGAACAGGTGTTTTCCAGCGCAGAGATTATCCCCCTCGTTGAAGCAACGTTTGAAGATCCGGACCCGTGGCACCAGTTCAGTTATGCCAGCACCCTCGATGCGCGTCGCGGCATTGCGGATTTGTTGGAAAAACCGCTGGCGCGGTTGAGTGCCGAAGACCTTGAATTCATCGAGGAGCTTGTCACCACCACGACAAACAAACGTGAAATTTCTACGGCGATCAAAACACGGTTCGGCAAGAACCCTAAAACATAGCAGGAGGCTGTCATGCTAACAGCGGATGTCAGGGCATTTTATGGCATCGAGAAGGACTGGGCGCTGGCCGGTTTTTTCGAAACGGAATGGCACCGCCAGATGATGGCCGACCTGCGGGCGGCCATTCTGGCCGGTCGGCTGGTTGCCATCACAGGATCAGTTGGTGTCGGAAAAACCATGATGCTAAACAGGCTTCAGACAGAGTTGTCCGCAAGCAAAGATATTCTCGTGGCCCGCAGCCTGTCGATCGACAAACCGCGTGTTGTTCTGCCAGCCCTTCTGACCGCAATCTTTCTCGATGTCTCCGGTGATGCGGATGTCAAAGTGCCGACACAACCCGAAAAGCGGGAACGCAAACTTCAGGACCTCATCAGGAAAATGAGAAAAACCGTCGTTCTGTTCATCGACGAAGCTCATGACCTGCATGGAAACACGCTGACCGGTCTCAAGCGTCTGATGGAAATTGTCCAGGCAGGGGACGGGGTTCTGTCTGTCGTTCTGGTTGGCCATCCCCGCCTGCGGAATGATCTGAACAAGGCGACAATGGAAGAGATCGGGCATAGAACCACCAAGATCATGTTTCAGGGGCTTGGCGATGACAGTCGCAAATATCTCGACTGGCTGCTGAAGCAGTGCCGGACCAAAAACACTAGGCAAGGAGACATTATTGCGGACGATGCGCTGGATCTGATGGTCGAGCGCCTGTCAACACCGCTTCAGTTTACCGAACATCTGACACGCGCTTTCACCGAAGCCTACAAGCTTGGCGCCAAGCCTGTCACCCGGGAAATTGTCGAAGAAACAATTGCGATCGGCTATGACGATCTGGATGCCCGACTGGCACGGCTTGGATACAATGCCAAGACACTGGCGGAGCAATTCGATACCCGGCTTCCGGAAATGCGCAAGTTCCTGAAAGGACACCTGGATTCCGAACGGACCCAGGAACTGGGGCAGATGATGCGACAGGCCGGATTGCCGATATAATCTTCAGTGGCAGATAATGTGATTTCACGGTGATGATTGCGGTCTGGTGGCAAATAATCTGATCACATTCGCAGTTAATGTGATTTGGGTACCGGTGATAAAATCACTTAATTTGAGCCGGAAAAGCGCGATAAGTGCAAGTTTGACGGATTATAAGTGCAATCCTCTATAGATAGGGGGCATCAGAAAGTGATATGCCGGTGGCGTGGAACAGCCCGATGCCGCCAATCACAAGCAGAGCCGAGCCAAGGGTGGTGAAGGCCAGATCAGTGATGTTGATCAGACGACAGGCAAAGGCGATGACGACCGGGTTGTTGGTGCGGTCTGCCTGTATTTTCCAAACGGCCGAGACAATGATATTGCCCAAAAACAGTATAGCGCCAAGAACGTGAATGAGTTTGACGGTTGAATATTCCATCTGAAATTCCGGTTGGTTGCGGGCAGACCCCAATAAGGGATGATGAAGCGGTATAGATGTTATTCGGCGTTGGCCGGGATGGTAAGGTCCTCGGCCAGAAGACCCAGAACAAAACCTGAAAGATCCTGATCGGCTGGCGGCACGATCATGCCATCAATCACCAGCATGGCGATGCCGTGTGCGCGGCTCCATGCGGCAAGGGCACGGTTATAGGCACTTGCAGCCTCCGCCAATGTCATTTCGGCCTTGCGGTCAACAGATGTGACCGCGCGCTGCAAGACGTCAAAGGCGTTATCGGCGGCATCGCGCAATTCCGGGTATTGATCAAGCGGTGGGCGTTCGCGGCCAAAGATCAGGCGGAAATGTTGCGGATTTTCAAATGCGAACTGCACATAGGCAGCCCCCAGCGCCATGATGCGTTCTTCATGGTTTTCCGTGCTGGCAGCAGCAGTTTCAAGTTGTTCGGCAAACCGTTCAAAGGCGGCGATGGCGACTGCCGCCAAAATGCCATCCTTGCCGTCAAAATGGCGATAGGGGGCGGCTTCCGACACACCGGTCAGCCGTGCCAGGCGCCGTAGCGATAACCCAGCCGGGCCTTCGTCGATCAGGATGTTTTCAGCTTGTTGCAGGAGGACATTCCGGACATCACCGTGGTGATACTTTCCCATTTGCGCGTATCTCGATTTTCTTATGTTAACGTTGTTAACATTAAAGCGGAACACACATTAGCGCAAGACCAAAATCACGCTTTTCAGGTGAACCGGGTCTTGTCATCGGGCTTGGTGTTATGATGTGGGGACGTGATGGCCTGTTTAAGCCAGCACAAAATCAAACCGGCCGATCTCACCGTCGCTTGCCGGGCGCATGTTCATCAAAAGCGCGCTGTCAAACAGGTGGTCCAGCTCGTTACGGGGCTCTTCGGGGAAATAGAGTTGCGTGGTCAGGGTTGGGCCGTTGGGTGGGGTGATCTTGATGTGGTAATGCGGGGTACGTCCGGCATATTCGGCCGGGCGGATGGTATCGAAATAATAGCGTCCTTGGGCGTCGGTGCGCTGATAGCCGCGCATGCTAAAGCCCTGATTGTCATATCGGCCATTGGCATCGGCGTGCCAGAGATCGACAATCGCATTGGCAATCGGCGTGCAGGTGGTGCTGAGTACGTAACCGATCAGTGTCACCGGGCTGCCATCCGTGTCTGTCCGAAAGTTGCGTTTTTCTGGCGGGTTTTGCGAATAAAACGGGCCCTCGGTCATTGAACGTGTCGGGCCGATATCCTCGCCGCAGGCCGGGGTTGCCGGCAGGGTTGTGTCACTGGCGTGGGCGGCCGGTGCCAGAATGGTATGGCCGATAATTGCCGCGCCTGTGGCAAACCAGCCCTTTATCGCAGATCGGCGCGACAGGCTGGAGAGATCCAGATGTGTTGTCATTCGTCTTGCCTTTTCCCAACCGCATTTCGGGTCGTTTTTCGTTATGGGATAAAGATGTGGTCGCGAAGGCAAACTACAAGACGAAACCATTGGAAAATTGCCCCGGCTTATAAAAAAGCGCCACCCTTTCAAAGGGCGGCGCAGGGGAGCCAGGGGCTTCAGGGGGCTTCAGGTTCTGTGGGAACTTACGCCGGTTCAGGTGCGCGGTCGGCTGGTTTGGCGGTTTCTGATCCGGTCTGTGATGTCGTGGACTCGCCAGATGTTTTGGCGCCTTCTTGCGCTTTGCTCGGCTCGTCGGGTTTTGTTTGGTTTTCTGCGTTCGCAGCCGTGTCAGTTGGTGTGTCGGGTGTTGCGGACGCATCATTGCCGTCAGCCTTGCTGGAAGGGGCGTCCGGTGCGGCCGTGTTTTGTGGTGTGTTGGGTGCCGGGTTTGCCGCATTCTGGTCGTGGGTTGGCGTATCTGCGGTCTCGGTCTGCTGTGACGTGTCTGGCGTGGTGTTGTTTTCCGGTGTGGCGGCTGTTGTCTGATCCGGGGAAGTGTCGGCGTCGGGTTGTGCATCGGTGACGGATGCTGTGTGCGCTTTGTCATCGGCGGTGCTTGATGCCGGTTCTTTTTCGGAACCAGAGCTTGGCGCAGATGTATCCTTTGCCGGAGTGTCATTGCTTTTGGCGTCAGTCCCGGCCGATTGTGGTGCTTCTGCCACGTGCTGGTTCAGGTCAACAGCAGGCGGATTGGCGGCTTTTGGGTCGTCGGGCCTGTCCGGGCGGATCAAAAACTTGTCGGCCAGCGTGTCCTTGCCGATCAAAAGCGGCTGTTCAAGGCCGCCCATTTCCAGCAGACCGATTTCAACGTCGCGTTCAATGCCGCCCAGTTTGAGGCGCGATTTGATTACGGGCGCGCGCACAGTGGTGTTGCCCGCGCCGGTCTGCACATCACGGTAACCCGCAATCGGCAGTGACAATTTCCAAACAATCGTGCGGGCCTGAAGCGTGCTTGCGGGATCGGGCGGTGACTTGATGGTAAGCGAGAAGGAGACCGTTCCACCTGATGGGGGATCGGAACTGTCCGTTTCTGCGTCATCGCTTTGTGGTGGGCTTTCATCGTCACCGGGGCTGTCAACATGCAGGTCGCCGACGAACAGGCAGGTTTGCGGTGCTGCCCCCAGTATCATGGCCGGGAGCCCCGAAATACCCCAGTCGGGCAGGTTGACGGCCTCGTCCGAGAAAAGAACGATGCGGTTTTTAAGCTGCGCGTCACTGCCAACCGTCCCGGTGGGGGCGGGCTTTTTGTTTGACGCAGCAAGTTGGATCAGGGTTTTGAGCAATATCGGGTTCATGCCCCATTGACGTGGCATAAACCCGTTTGTGATGCGAAACTCGCAAGACCCGATAAAGTTGCGAAATCAGCTCGGGAAATGCTTGTTCGTGTTCCAGCCTTCGCACTGTGCGCGGTGGCGCAGAAGGTGGTCAGCCAGTGTGATGGCAGCCATAGCTTCGCCCACCGGAACGCCTCGGATGCCAACGCACGGATCATGGCGGCCCTTGGTGACGACATCGACTTCCTTGCCATAGATATCAAGGCTTTTGCGCGGGGTGAGGATCGAGCTGGTCGGTTTGACAGCAAAGCGCACGACAATGTCCTGCCCCGATGAAATCCCGCCGAGGATCCCACCGGCATGGTTGGAACCAAATACCGGTTTGCCATCGTCGCCCAAACGCATTTCATCGGCATTTTCGATGCCGGTTAGTTCGGCGGCTTCAAAACCATTGCCGATTTCAACACCCTTTACGGCATTGATCGTCATCATCGCCTTGGCCAGATCGGCGTCAAGTTTGTCATAAACCGGATCACCAAGGCCAACCGGGACGCCAGAACAGACAACCTCGATCACCGCGCCAACCGATGAGCCATCCTTGCGCAGGCCATCAAGATATTCCTCGAACACCGGCACGGCTTGCGGGTCCGGGCAGAAGAACGGGTTGTTATCAACCTCATTCCAGTCCCAGTTCGCACGATTGATTTCCTTGGTGCCCATTTTGACCAGGGCCGCACGGATTTTGATGTCATCACCCAGCACCTTGCGGGCAATAGCACCGGCGGCAACACGCATCGCGGTTTCACGCGCCGATGAACGGCCGCCGCCGCGATAGTCGCGGGTGCCGTATTTTTCCCAATAGGTGTAATCGGCATGACCGGGGCGGAACTGGTTTTTGATTTCGCCGTAATCCTTGGAACGCTGATCGACGTTTTCGATCAGAAGCCCGATCGGGGTGCCGGTGGTTTTGCCTTCGAAAACGCCCGAAAGAATTTTGATCTGATCAGGCTCGCGGCGCTGGGTGGTAAAGCGCGACTGACCGGGTTTGCGTTTTTCAAGGTAATCCTGAATGTCGGACTCGGTCAGTTCAAGCAGGGGCGGCACACCATCAACGACACAGCCAATGGCCGGACCGTGGCTTTCGCCAAAGGTGGTGAAGCGGAAAAGTGTTCCAAAACTGTTGCCAGCCATAACCGATTATCCAGAATTCAAGTATTTAAGAGACAAAACGGGCCACCCATCAGGGCAGCCCGCAAAATCGTATCAGGCCCAGATCAGGGTTTCTGGACAGTGATGTCAGGTGCGTCTGCCTGTTTCATGCCAACGGTGTGGTAACCGCAATCAACATGATGGGTTTCGCCCGTAACACCGGTCGAAAGATCAGAGAGGAAGTACAGGCCCGATCCGCCAACATCATCAAGCGTGACGTTGCGGCGCATCGGTGAGTTGTATTCGTTCCATTTCAGGATATAGCGGAAATCGCCAATCCCCGATGCGGCAAGGGTCTTCATCGGGCCCGCCGAAATGGCGTTGACACGAATGCGGTCTGGTCCAAGGTCATTGGCAAGGTATTTCACGCTGGCTTCAAGGGCTGCCTTGGCAACGCCCATGACGTTGTAATGCGGCATGACCTTTTCTGCGCCGTAATAGGAGAGCGTCAGAAGCGAACCACCATCGGTCATCAGTTTTTCAGCGCGCTGTGCGATCGCGGTAAAGGAATAGACCGAGATGTTCATCGAAAGCGCAAAGTTTTCCGGCGAAGTATCGACATAGCGACCACGCAGTTCGCTCTTGTCGGAGAATCCGATGGCATGCACGACAAAGTCAAGCTTGCCCCATTTTTCCTTGAGCGTCTCGAACACGGCATCCATGCTGGCCGCATCGGTCACGTCACATGGCAGAACGATGTTGCTGCCAACAGACTCTGCGAGCGGGCGCACACGTTTTTCAAGGGCTTCGCCCTGGAAGGTAAAGGCCACTTCGGCGCCGGCCGCTGCGGCCGCACGTGCAATGCCCCAGGCAATCGATTTGTCGTTGGCGACGCCCATGATCAGGCCGCGTTTACCGGCCATCAGGCCTGAAATGTTGTCGGTGGACAGGCTCATATTCCCTCTCGTTCCCACGATCTCTCTCTGGCAGGTAGAGGCATTCAAGAAAAGCCGCGACCGGCCCAGAAGGCATTAGACATTCGGCGCATCCTACACAAAGCACGGCCAAGGTCAATCTGACCTGTCATAACGCGTGCAGGCGCGCTATCCTGTTGATCAAGTGTAGTATAACCGGAAAATGCGTGGGGATAAGCGTTTAATGGTCGAAATTCAGAAATTGCTGGCTGACCGAACGGCGTTCTGGCGTTACGCCGTCATGCGTTTTGTTCATGACAAATCCGTGCAACGGGCCGCCGGGCTTTCCTATACGACGCTTCTGGCGATGGTGCCGTTTCTGGCGATTGCGCTGACGGTGCTTTCTGCGTTTCCGGTCTTTGATGAGTTCAAGGACCAGATCATGAATGTGGTCCTGAACAATTTCCTGCCGGAAACCGGTGAACAGGTGACCGGCTATCTGGGTGATTTCCTGCAAAATACCGGGCAAATGACGGCGATTGGCACAATCGTTCTGGGCTTGACGGCGGTGATGTTCCTAAGCGCCATCGAAGGGGCGATGAACGATGTGTTTCGCGTTACCAGTCCGCGCAAACTGCTTTCGCGTCTCGTCGTGTTCTGGACGCTTCTGACCGTCGGACCAATGTTGCTGGGCTTGAGCCTGTCACTGGGGTCCTACATTTTTGCCATGCGTCATCTTGTCGGCGGCGAGGTGCTTGGCAGGCAGATCGGTCAGCTTACATTTCTTGCGCCATTCATTCTGTCTGCGATGGCCTTTTCCCTGCTGTTCATTGGCATGCCGAACCGCTCGGTCAGCGTTGTTGACGGGGGCGTCGGCGGGCTGGTCGCAGCGGTTCTGTTCGAGACGCTGAAAAAGGGCTTCGGGTTTTACGTCACCACCTTTCCGACCTACCAGACAATCTATGGTGCGGTCGCGATTGTCCCGATATTCCTGTTATGGATGTATCTGACCTGGATCGTGATTCTTTTGGGTGCGCAGGTGGCGGCGGGCCGGTCCGAATGGCGGGCAGCACGTGCGGCGGGCCTGATCCCCGATCCACGCGTTGCGGTGCCCGGGCATATGGAACGGATTATCGCCGTGCTGCGTGTGCTGGAATATTTGCAAAATTGCTTTCACGAGGCAGCCAAACCGCCGACCTATCGCAGGATGATGCGCGATGTGAAACTGGGCGGGCGTGATCTTAACTGGGCGCTGGCCGCATTGCGGCGGCAAAAACTGATTGAACGTTCTGACAAGCACCGCTGGTTGCTGTCGGGGGATCTGTCACGCATTTCGCTGATGGATTTGATGACGCGTTTGGGGCTGTTTCTGGATTACGACCGCTTGCTGGTGGTGCAAACAGATGGTGGCTGGCCGGTTGCCATGCGCGAACGCCTGATCGAGCTTGAGAAAAAGCGTGAGACGGTTCTGGATGTGAAGGTTGGCGAACTGCTTGATACGCCGCGTCCCGAAGACAAGGTCCCCGAGCAGATCAAGAAAAACCCTGATCAGGACAAGGGCGGCGATATCGACGAGAAAGAGATCAGCAACGCCATGAACTAGCGACGGGGCGGCTAATTCGGCGGAACATGTTCCTAGTCGTTGGGGGCGTGTGCCCTGGCGCTGGTCATTTCCACGCGGATAGGGGCGTCGCCGCTGCGCAGGTGCAGGTCGCGTTGCGGGAACGGGATTTCGATATTGTGTTCGATAAAGGCATCCCAGACATTGAGCAAAACTTCGCTGATGACATTGCCGCGTCCATTTTGCGGATCGTTGATCCAGAAACGGATTTCAAGATCGACCGAGTTATCCCCAAAACCGCGCATCAGGGTGTTGGGTCCCGGGTTGTCCTGCACGCGGGGGCATTTTGCCGCCGCCTCGTTGCATAGCTTGATCGCAAGGTGAGGGTCACAGTTATAGGAAATGCCGACCGGAACTTTCAGGCGCAGCTTGACGTCCGAGTGGCTCCAGTTTTCGACCTGATTGGTGATCAGGTCTTCGTTCGGGATCAGAAATTCCGTGCCATCGCGGGTGCGAACGGCGGTGTAACGCGCGCCCAGTGACTGAATCCAGCCAAAGGTATCGCCAATCGCAATGACGTCGCCGGGCTTTATCGATCGGTCGAGCAACAGGATCACGCCGCTGATCAGGTTGGCGAAAATGCGTTGCAGACCAAACCCGATCCCGACACCAACCGCACCACCAAACACGGCAAGTGCGGTCAGATCGACACCCATGGTCGAAAGCGCAAACAGAACCGCGATCGACAGCAATACAAGCTTGAGAAGCTTTGCCATCAGGACCTGCACCGATGGGGTCAGGTGATGGACCTTGCGGATGCGTTGTTCAAACAGGCGCGAGGCAAAGGATGCCACCCACAGCAAAACCGCAAGGGATAGAATGGCCTTGAGGATGCCATAGACCGATATGCGGAACTCGCCAATATTAAGCGCCAGCCCGTCGAGAATTTCGATCCCGGGATCAAGCCAGCCGACGATGTTAAGCGCGGCCAAAGTCCATGCAACGGCGGCAATGGTGCGTGACCAAACCGGGTCATTGACGATGGCCGCGGCAAGACGAATGACAATCCACGCATTGAGAAGACTTGCAACCAGCCGAACAACGTTATGGCGATAGCCTGCCTGAATGGCGACCGCGTCAATCAACCAAATCGTGATGACCAGAATAAGCGGAAAAGCCAAGCTCGGCAGAACCTTGGCAAAGCGACGAAACCCGGCATAGGGCAAAAGCGGCTTCCAGTCCTGCAAGCGCGCGAGAAGCGACGCCAGACGACGGCGCAGCAAAAAGGCCGGGATGGTGGCAAGCAGGCAGGCGGCAATCTGGATCAGGATCGGGACCAGCAGGACATTTGCGGAAAGCCAGGCGATTGCCTGTTCAAGCCATTGCAAGTAGATGTCCGGGTTGCTGAGCTGTTCCATATTGCCCCTTATGATCGGTTGCGTTCTTTGCGACAAAGCCTGTTAGATTCTGCCCCTAAAACAATATGGTAACACGGAACGGGATTAACAGGCACCTCTCAACACAGGGTCTTTTGTGTGGCCTGACCCCGGCTGCCAACGGCCCAAGAAAAAAGCCGGCGAATGCCGGCTTTGGATTGATGGGTTAGCGCGCCTTGTAGGGGTGCTTTTCAGACCATTCCTTGATGAACTCGATCAATTCATCATCGCGTTCTTCGGGTAACTTCACCGTCAGGTGAACATATTGATCACCGCGTTTGTTGCCCCGGTCATAGGGCGCACCCTTGCCGCGCAGGCGCAGTTTGGTGCCGCTGTTGGCATTGGCAGGCAGCTTCATATTGACCTTGCCATCGACGATCGGCACTTCGATGGAGCCCCCCAGAATGGCTTCAGGCAGGCTGATTGCCAGATCACAATGGATGTCATTGCCTTCGCGCCGGAAGGTTTTGTCCGGATGGACATGCAGCTTGATCAGGGCGTCACCGGCTTCGCCACCATTCATGCCCGCCATGCCCTGACCTTTCAGGCGCAGGGTCTGTTCGTTCTCGCTTCCGGGCGGAATGCGGACTTCAAGGCTTTTGCCACTGGCAAGATTGATGCGTTTGGTCGTGCCAAGGATGGCCTCGGCAAAATCAAGGCTGAGCTCATAAGAGATATTCGGGCCTTTGACCTTTTTGGGTTTGCGTTCCCCGCCAAAGCCACCAAAACCGCCGCCGCCAGATCGGCCGCGCCCCTTGCCAAAAATCTCGTCAAAGATGTCTTCGGCATTGGCACCGGAAAAGCCAAACGGGTCTCCGCCGGCAAAGCCACCGCCGGCTTGTCCGCCACCGCCACGGGCAAACGGGCTTGTTTCGCGGCCATCGGCGTCGATTTCACCGTTGTCGAACTTCTTGCGGCGTTCCGCATCCCCCAGAAGGTGATAGGCGCTTGATACCTTTTTGAAGCGTTCTTCGATTTTGGCATCGCCCGGATTGACATCAGGGTGAAGTTCACGCGCCAGTTTGCGATAGGCCTTTTTGATTTCTTCCTGACTGGCGTTTTTGGCAACGCCAAGTGTCTTGTAGGGATCCTGCATTTACTGACCGGTTCCAGAAACTAAAAGCACGTTATGTGATTTGGATGTTGTCTTCATTATTAGATCATGCGCCGCAAAAGATGAACCATTTTGCCGCATCTGATCCGAAACAATGAGATTTCGTGGGCAGAACGCCCGATCCGAACAGCAGATATGAAAAGGCGGCGCTGATCGCAAGGACCGCGCCGCCTGTCATTTCAGATTTTTTGACGGGTCTTAGTTCACGACCTGCCAGCTGCCATCGGGTTTGCGGCATGCGGTGCCATAGGCGGTTTCTTCCTGACCACCAATCATCACCGTTTGCTGGTATTCACGGCAATATTCCTGAGTTTCGGGTTTCTGATAGGTGCGGGTCGGGGTTACCGTACCCTGAACGCCCGTATCGGGGTTTTGCCAGGTGGTGGTTTCACCGGTCGGGGCAGCCTCAAGCGTACGCTGGGTGCTTTGGGCCATGATGGCGCGGTCGGCATTATCTAGTGATCTGCCGACTTCGCTGCCGATAAAGGCACCGGCGAGTGTCCCAAGTGCCACGCCAACAAGCTGGCCGCTGCCCTTGCCGAACTGCGCGCCCGCAACGGCGCCGCCAACGGCGCCCAGAAGTGTGCCTGCTGTCTGTTTCTGACCCTGGTCCTGAGCACAGCCAGCGATAAAGGCGGTCATGACGACCGGAATAACGATCTGACGGAATTTCATGTTTAATTTGCCCATCTTGTCTTTACAGTCCCAACCGATATGCTTTGGGTTTATATGTTGATCCAACGTTGTCGCTGCCACCGTAGTTCCGAAATAAATGTTTCACACGGCAACAGACCCAATCAGCCAAAGGAATTCCTTTTGCAATGAACGAAAAAAATGCGCCGAAAATGGGGCATGAACCCCACGAAGCCCCGTTTGACATGTTTGAAACGTGGTTTTCTGACGCCAAAAAGGCCGAAGATGCCTATCCGGATGCAATGACACTGGCGACCGCGGATGCGCAAGGTCGCCCGTCGGCCCGTATCGTCCTGCTAAAGGGTTTCGATACGCGCGGCTTTGTTTTCTACACCAATTATGAAAGCCGCAAGGGCGATCAGTTGGCCGAGAACGGTTATGCCGCCCTTTGTTTTCATTGGAAAACGCTTGAAAGATGTGTGCGCATCGAAGGCAAGGTTGCCAAAGTCGATGCCAGCGAGTCAGACGAGTATTTTGCATCGCGCCCGCGTGGCAGCCAATTGGGTGCCTGGGCATCCATTCAGTCCCGCCCGATGAGCGGCCGGTTCGATCTTGAAAAGCGGGTTGCCGAATTCACTGCAAAGTTTGGTCTTGGCAAAGTGCCGCGCCCCGATCATTGGGGCGGGTTCCGGCTTGTGCCTGATCGTATCGAATTCTGGGCAGAAGGAAAATTCCGCCTTCACGACCGCAAACTGTTCACCCGTGATGATGCGGACAGTGGCTGGAATACCCAGAAGCTGTTTCCGTAAGGGTAGGTCGGAAAACACAAACGCAAAAACGCACAAGGCGACAGAGTCTTGTGCGTTTTTTGTTTTCAGGTCGAGGTGAAGTTTACGCCGCCGGTTCCGGAGGACAGAAGGTGTCTTGCAGCACGGCAATGATTTTCATGATGTCCGGATTGGCCAGCGAATAGTAAATGGTTTGCGCATCACGGCGGGTTTTTACCAGCCCTTCGCGGCGCAGCCGTGCAAGATGTTGCGACAGGGCGGATTGTTTGATGCCCAGTTCATTTTCCAGCGTGCCGACGGATTTTTCTGTATCCCCAAGCGAGCACAGAATAAGCAAGCGCCATTCATTGCCAAGCGTCTTGAGAAATTCAGCAGCTTCACGTGCGTTTTCGTGCAGTGCGTTGTAGTCCATCCGCGAGTAACCCCGTTCTTTTCGCCGCACGCCAGATCGATTTTTCGCCTTGTGCGCCCGGACCCTACCCAAGAGAATAATTTCCCGATTATCAAAGCGTCATCGTAATCACTGGCAATCATGTTACAATCATTTTGTGCGCGGTTGATCTAGAAATTCCCAACCGGCATCAACAAAATATAAGAATAATAATAACTTTCGCAATTTTTTGATCTTGAACAAAGAATACCAAGGCAAGAGATCTCACACTGCTTGGGAATATGGTCATCATCAGTCCGGATTTCGAGCAGGCTCAATGACCGGGCGGACAGGCGGGAGTAATGAAAATGGCAATTCGCACAATTCTGGCACCGGTATCAGGCACGGCGATTGACGAACGTGTAATGACAACGGCCTTCAAGGTAGCCAAAACGTTTGATGCCCATCTTGAGGCGCTATTCGTTGCTGCCGAACCACAAGACGCCATCCCGATCGTTGGCGAGGGTATGTCGGGTCTGATCATCGAAGAAATGATTCAGGCTGCTGCAAACGAAACAGAAAAGCGCGAGGCAGCGGGCAAGGCATCGTTTCAGGCGGCCGTGAAGGAGTCCGGGTTTGAGGAAATCAACACGCCAAACGCCGATGCCAAACCGTCCTGCACCTGGCGCAAGGATAGTGGGCGCGAAGACGAAACAGTTGCCCGCCGCGGGCGTCTTTTTGATTTGGTGGTGATTGGCCGCGATCCAAAAGAAGCATCCGCATCGCTGACCTTTGACGCAGCCTTGATGGAAACGGGTCGCCCGATCCTTGTTGCCCCGGAACGCACGCCTGAAAAAATTGGTGAAAGAGTCATGATCGCTTGGAATGGCGGGATTGAAGCGGCGCGCGCGGTGACTTCGGCCATGCCAATGTTGCGCAATGCCAAGGAAGTGACAATTGTCAGCGTCGGAGAGGTCCCGTATGGCCGCGCATGCGCCAAGGCCCTGGCCGAACAGTTCAGCTGGCACGGAGTCGATGCGAACGTGGTCGAGAGTACCGAAACCGGACAGGTTGCTAATACCTTGATTTCCGAGGCAGAAAAATTCGGCGCTGATACGATTGTTCTGGGCGCTTACAGCCATTCACGTTTCAAGGAAATGATCCTGGGCGGTGTGACGCAGGATATGCTGTCAAAATGTGCTTTGCCGCTTTGGATAATGCATTAACGCGAAGGTCATCTTAAGCGTTTGATATCGCGAAATTAAATTACCTATCTATTGGTATATTGCTGAAAAGGCGTACTTTTGTACGCCTTTTTTTTGTTGCATGCGCGAAGAAATCACGACAGGGTTACAGAAACCTTACAAAGACGAAACCCCGATAAATGAGGCGTTTCGCACCGAGGAAAAGAAACGTCTGGCAGGGGAACTCCCATGTTGTCTCTACGCGATATCATTGATTTCGCTTCCATGTCCGAGGATCTGGCACAGGAACTCAACAATCCGAATGTTGGCCTGCCCGATCTTGGCGCGGTGGTTGCCGGTCATACCGGTCTTGGCGGTGCATTGCGTGCATGCAGTGCAACACCATGTGCTGCAAATGACATTGAAAGCGACTAAGACCAAGCGGTGTTAACCCGGTCTTTGCGGGGCCGTGCGGTATTTCTTACGTTGAAAACAAATCGATCTGGTTTCTTGTCTGATCGGTTCGGGCCGGGTCAGCCGGGTCTTCGTGCCATGAAAGAACATGGTCGGGCAGCGGGCCCAGCATGTAAGCCAACTCAGCGAAGTCAATCTGTGGATCAAGCCAGTCACCCAGATGGTTGGGGCCGATCACGGCCGGCATTCTGTTGTGGATGTGGGCAATCGCGCCTGATGGCGCGCAGGTGATGATGGTGGCTTCTCGCCCGTTTTCCAATCCGGCAAACAGAAACGGTTGATGATCGGGCAGGGTGATGCGGTTCTTGTGCTTGGTCGTGCCATCCTTGCGCCATTCGTACCATCCATTTGCCGGGATCAGGCAGCGGCGGTTCAAAAGTGGCCGGAAGGTCGGTTTTTCGATCACGGTTTCGGCGCGCGCGTTGATCATCGGGCTGTTCAGCCCTGCGACACTCAGCCCCCAATATCGAATGGCCGCCTTGCGATGGGGCAGGATAACGGCAATCGGGTCTGTTGGCCGCCGCGTGCCTGTCAGGCTTTCAAAGGCGGTTTCTTCATCCTCGTCATCTGTGGCGGCCTCATTCAGGCCGTCAGGCAGGGGCATGCGAAGGATGTCTTCCATTTCCAGACCAAGCTGGACCTGAAAGGCCCGAATATCACTGTTCAGATCAAAGCGGCTGCACATGCTTTTGCCTATGGTAAACAGATGTAAAACATAGCCTGTTTCGCATGCCTTGCCAAATGTCGACAGGGCGGCCTATATCGCATTGGTGATCGCAGAAAAATCATACGTGACAAGGGTTTTCCTTCGATGGGGAAGGCCTGCGATGCTATAAGAAAACCAGCAAAACTCTGTTTGCGCGCATATCATGTGAAGTGAGTAGACCTAATGAGCAGCAATGCCCCGAAAACAATCGTCCTGACAGGTGCCAGTCGTGGTATCGGCCATGTCACGGTCGGATATTTTGCCAAACGTGGCTGGCGGGTGATTTGCTGTTCACGCGAAGCCCCGCCGCCCAGTTGCCCGCGCGATCCGGCCCAGGGTATTCACATCCGTGCTGATTTGTCCAAACCGGCAGAAGTCGAAGCGTTTATCAATGAGGCCAATGAGGTGCTGGGCGATGATCCTTTGCATGCGCTGGTTAACAATGCCGGTGTGTCGCCCAAGACGCCCTACAAGGAGCGGCTTGGCTGCCTGAATGGCGATATTGCTGCCTGGCGGGATGTGTTTGAGCTCAACTTCTTTACCCCGCTGACCCTGGCGCGTGGATTTGCATCCGCATTGCACCGGGGCAAGGGGGCGGTTTGCAACATCACCTCGATCGCGGGGCATTACGTTCATCCATTTGCCGGATCGGCCTATTCGACGTCCAAAGCCGCTCTTTCCGGCCTGACGCGTGAAATGGCGGTCGAATTCGCCGAACTTGGTGTTCGCGTCAATGCGGTCGCACCGGGCGAAATCAAGACAGACATGATTTCCCCGGAATATGAGGCCCTTGTGCCGCGCATTCCAATGAACCGTATGGGCACGCCCGAGGACGTGGCGGCCGCAGTGCATTATCTTGTCGGGGAGGACAGCAGTTATGTCACCGGCACAGAGATCTTTGTCACTGGCGGGCAGCATTTGTACTAAGGGGACACACCGGTCACAGACAGATGGTTAATTGTCAGGTTTGATGTAAAAGGCCGGATCGTAATCGACAAGGCCAGCCGGGATTTCATCAACCAATGGGCGTGCCATGAAGTACTTGTCGGGGATGCCTTCAAGTTTCAGATCGGGTAGGGGCGCAAAGCCAAACCGGCTGTAATAATCGGGTTCCCCCAGCACGACACAGCCACGCGCATCGTCGGCGCGAAGATGGCGGATGCCGCTTTGGATCAGTTCGGAACCGATGCCCATGCCCTGACGGTCAGGGGTGACCGCGACCGGGCCCAGACCAAACCAGTCACAGGCTTTGCCGTTGATTTTTACCGGTGAAAAAGCAATGCAGCCGACGATTTCATCGTCCTGTTCCGCGACCAGGGAAAGGGTGAGTTGCCCCGATTTTCTGAGCGCGTCCACAATCAGATGTTCGGTCTGCTGACTGTGGGGAGCGGTTGCAAAGGCACCATCCAGCAACGCGTGAATCGCCGGAATGTCCTTTTCGGTTTCTTCACGTATCAACATTTTCCGTCCCTGCCTGTGACGTTGGGCCTACTTCCTGCAAGCCATCAGACACGACTATAACGGGAAAATGCGTAAGGGTCCAAGCCCATTCACATAATCGGGCCAGTGATGTACGTGAGTTTGAGCCCTAGGCCAAAAGGCTTTTAAGCCAGTCGCGCTTTTGCTCTAGCCGTTTGACTTCCATTTCAAGCCAGCCGGTGAAGTTTTCGGCCTCGCTTGCGTGTTCTTCACGCAGGGCCAGCACGCGTTCAAGATCAAGTTCGCAGACGTCATGCAGGATTTCGATCTGCTCGGTGCGGATATCTTCTTCAAGCAGATGCAAGAACCGCATCTTGAGGGCCATGATCAGACGAGCAAGCTCACCGGATGTATCGCGCAGATTGCCCTGCATCAGTTCAACGAACTTTTCATGCCCGGCATCGGTCAGGCTCAGTTGCGCATCAGACAAACCGCCGCTTGAGGTATCTTCCTTGACCAGTCCTTCAAGCTTGAGCAGCTGAAGCGAACTTCCCATCATATCAAGCGACGGCCCCATGATGTGGGACATGAAATGACGCACCGAATTGGCCAGATCACCATAGCTGATCGGCTTGTCGGAAAGCGCAAGGGTGCCAAGCGCGCACAGGCGGAGACATTCTTTGGGAAGCAAGGTTCTATCCGAATACATAAGCGGTCCCTGTTTGATGACAGGTCCGACGTTAACGCGAACGGTTCTTAATTGCAAATATTTATCCACACTGGCAAGACGCCAGCAGGACAGCCTCAATATAGAACGCTGCACGTCGAAAGCAAACGTCGCGACATTTCAGCAATCCGATACGGGCGGCCCATTTCACTAGATCAGCAAAAAGGCCGGTGCAGTTTACGCCACCGGCCTTTTGATGTTTGTGCGGGCCGGTTCCCTAGGCGACCTTGGAAATCCCCAGCTGGCCCCAGACCGAAAGCAGCGAGTCGATCAAATGATCGATCAGTTCGTCATTGTGCAGCGGGCCCGGTGTGAAGCGCAGGCGTTCGGTGCCGCGCGGCACGGTGGGGTAGTTGATCGGCTGGACATAGATGTCATGTTCGAACAGCAGGCGATCACTGGCTTCCTTGCACATGGCCGGGTCACCAACCATCAGCGGGACGATATGGCTTGGTGCATCCATCACCGGAAGGTCCGCAGCGCGCATGCGTTCGCGCAGGGTGTCGGCGCGTTCCTTCTGGGCATTGCGTTCGACACTGCTGTGCTTGAGATGGCGTACCGACGCCAGTGCACCTGCCGCGATGCTGGGCGGTTGGGAACTGGTGAAGATAAAGCCATTGCCAAAGCTGCGCACGAAATCGACGATTTCCGGTTTGGCCGCGATATAGCCACCAATCACGCCAAAGGCCTTGGCCAGCGTACCCTGAATAATGTCCACGCGATCCATGACACCATCGCGTTCGGCGACGCCGCCGCCGCGCGGGCCATACATACCAACGGCATGGACTTCATCAAGATAGGACATGGCGTTGTATTTTTCGCAAAGATCAAGGATCTTGCCGATCGGTGCAATGTCGCCATCCATCGAATAAACGGACTCAAACGCCACGATCTTGGCGCGCTGCGGTCCAAGATCCTTAAGGATCTCTTCGAGATGGGCAATGTCGTTATGTTTCCAGATGCGGCGCTCTGCCTTGGAATGGCGCATGCCTTCGATCATGGAGTTGTGGTTTTCAGAGTCGGAAATGATCACGCAATCGGGGAGTTTTGACCCCAAGGTCGACAGCGTCGTCCAGTTCGCGACATAACCCGATGTCATCAGAAGCGCAGATTCCTTGCCATGCAGGTCGGCGAGTTCACGCTCAAGCGCGACATGCAGATGGTTGGAACCGGAAATGTTACGCGTACCGCCAGCACCGCCACCCTGACCGGTGATGGCGTTTTGCATGGCATCAAGCACTTTGGGGTGCTGGCCCATGCCAAGATAATCGTTGGAGCACCACACAGTGATTTCACGCGGGGCTTCGCCATTATCGGGATGATAAAGCGCCTTGGGGAACTTTCCGACAATACGTTCGAGATTGGCGAATACACGATACCGGCCCTCGGCTTTGAGGCCAGCCAATGCATCTTTGAAGAAGGTGTTGTAATTCATACGTTTTTCTTTCGCCTGTCTCTTTGCAGTGTCACGCTGTTTCTATGCGGTCGTGGCAGCACAAAGCTCTGGTCTCGTCCAGCTCAGCGAACTGATTCTGGACATATCCTCCGGTCTGACCGGGTCCTTATGGTTCCCTTATCAACCATGATGGTCGATATGGCATTGACCCTTGTCAAAAATTAAAGCGATTCCAGTCTTCTTTGGAGCCATCAGATCAGAGAAGGCGATCCATCTCTCAATTGTCGATCTCTTTTCGGAGCGTGCTCCGTTTTGCGGTTACCCCCCAATTTGGCGCTATTGTTTTCATTTGGCAAGGATTCGAACAGCTTTTGGGGGGCATTTAATTCGATTTATGTCATCGAAAAAATCGATTGTTTTGCGTAATTAACCCGTAGCTTGGCTATTTAAGGTGTTTTTGTCGGTCTTTGGTGCGCCCAATAACGCCTGGCCGACATTTCCGCAAACGCAGAAAACCTCTGTTTGACCAAGAAAAAACCGGTCGGAAATTCCGACCGGTTTGGCAAGACGGGATGGTCGTGATTTTAGTGCGACATGATGACCGGTACGGTCATGTGACGCAGAAGGTGCTGTGTCACGCCACCAAGCATAAGTTCGCGCAGGCGCGGACGGCCATATGCGCCGCACACAATCAGATCAATGCTTTCATCCGCGGCACGTGACAACAAAAGGTCACCGACGCTGATGCCCGATGCATTCATGGTTTCTTTTTTGGCATTCACGCCATGGCATTTCAGGCGTTCGCCAATATCAACACCCGGTACCGGCATGGTGTCGCGGGCACCCTTGTTCGGGTCAGCACACAGAACCAGCGTGGATTTCGATGCTTCGAGGAACGGCATGCTGTCATTCATGGCGCGGACAGCCTCACGATAAGGTTTCCAGGCCACCATGACGCGTTCGCCGATGGTGTCAAACTTGCCAACATAGGGCACCACCATAACCGGTGCGCCAGACGTCAGGATGACCTTGTCCGGCATTTCCGAAACAGAACACGGATCAGAGCTTTCCGGATTGCGTTGGCCCAAAACGGTCAGATCATGATGACGGGCATACATGGCCGCTGTATCGGCAATTTCCGACGCCGGGCAGGAGGTTTCCTGCCAGCTGAATGCGACACCGGCAGCTTCGCAGGCGGCTTCGAATTCTGCACGCGCGGTTTTTGCCGTTTCGGCCATGGCACTGCGCTGCTGATTGATGATTTCCTCGGTGATCTGCACTTCCATGAAACGCGGGATTTCAGGATAGGGCAGCAGGAAAAGACCGGTGAGGTGCGCGTCCTGCGCCTTGGCAACTTTCAACGCGACAGACAGGCGTTCCTTGCAGGCAGCAGCGGTGTCTATGTGGACAAGAATATCCCGATACATGATCCGATCTCCATTCGGTGGGGGCGCGGCGCAAACCCGAAATCTGCATCGTCGTTTCGCGCCTTAACGTCATAGCCAACATATTCGGGTTGTCGGATCGTTTCTTTGCTCTATCTCAAATTAAATCATTCCAAGTTGTACTTGGGCTTTTTTTGTCCTGTTTGGTCAGCCGTCCGCGCCGGGTTCGGTCATTGGAATGGTTTTTTCCATCGTTGGCATCTCGCCCCCGGCTGGATCATCCATTTTCGGAAGGGCGGCCGGCGCCGGCGTCATGGTCGCACCGTCATCCATCGCGGGCATGGCGGGATCATCGGTTGGAATATTGGCAGGCATTTGCATTGCGTCGCCCGACATCATCGAAAGGGTCTTGTGCAACTGCTGGGACAACGTGCTCCAGTTGGTTTGAAGCGTTGTGCAGGCCGCAGCATCGCCCGACTGGCAGCGTTGTGCCATACGATCAAGAATGCCAAGCGCAATGCGGGCTTCGTCGATCTGTTTTTGTCGGATGCCATCCTGCACCTTGCGGCCGGGGTCCTCCATCATGACCAGATTGTCGTTTTCCGGCGCGGTCGAACGCATGCTGCCTGATGGTGCCGAGGATGCATTTTGTGATGGTGCACCCCACGGTGTGACAATCGTGTCAGAACTGTTGGCATGGGTGACCGGTTCTTCGACCGGGGCCATACAGCCAGACAGGGCAAGGCCCAGTGCAATTGCAGGCAGGCATTTGGCAGTCTTACGCATCGACATGCATTGTTCCTCCGACCGGTGGCGGGTACACCTTGGTCATGTCAGTTTGGGGTCCCGAACTTGCTCATAGTCGTTGCTATGGCCTTGCTTTTATTTGCGAACATATTGAACCCAGTCGCAAAGTCTGTCCAGTCCGGGCAAACCGATGAATACGCCGCATCGGGAAGTGCAGGGCCAGGTTCCTCGGTTTGGGGCCGTTGATCATAGAAGCCTTGGGTCATCTTTAAGCGATTTGCTGATCCATCGCATGGTTTCGCGGATACGCGAGATGTTTCGAAGATCAGGATGCGTCAGCACCCAAAGTTTGTTTGCCGCGACCTCTGGCATTGGTGCCAGCAAGCGAAGGCCGGGCAGGGCGAGATCGGATGGCAAGCACGCCAAGCCACAACCCGCACAGGCCAACTGTGCCATCGCAATCAGATCATCGGTTTGTTGCCGATACGGATGGCGGCGTTTTGCATCAAGCCATTTATATGGCGCGTAGCTCGCCAGTGTCCCGGATGCGCCGACGAAGGGCGTGTTAAGCAGATCATCAAGGTCTGCCGGTGCGTATTTGTCAGCGGCACCATAGATGCCCCATTGCAGTGTGCGCACTTCCTTGCCAACAAGATGTTCTGGCGGGCTTGCCGCCACACGTACAGCAATATCGGCGTATCGTTGCGTCATGTTGAATTCGTGATTGCTGGCAAGAAGTTCTATCTGGATATCGGGCCAGCGTTCCTGAAACCGGGCGAGGTGGTCTGGCAAAAAGAAATACGAAAAACTGGTTGGCGCGGTGATGCGGACCAGCCCGGCAGGAAGCGCGTCAGCCCCGGACAGGTTCGTACTGATGATTTCAAAGTTGTTCATGATTTGCCGGGCAGGGGCGAGCATCTCGGTCCCGGCATCTGTCAGGCTGTATTGGCCGCGTATCCTGTCAAATAGTCTGGCGCCGGTTTGATTTTCAAGCGCATGGACATGGCGAAATATGGTGGTTGTGCTGACCCGGATTTTCTGGGCTGCGAGTTCAAGCGACCCTGTCTCGGCAATGGCCAGAAACGACTTGATATAGTTCCAGTCCAATCCATCCTCCGATTTCAAATTTGCAATTTTATACTACAAAATTGTCTGTTCATTGCAAAATTGAAATTCCGTACGCTACGTGACATACGAAATTCAACACATTAGACCAGGAATGAAATCATGATTGGATACACGTCGCTTGGCACCAATGATCTGGCACGTTCGGCTGCCTTCTATGACGCCTTGCTTGCCGAGCTTGATGCGCAGCGCATTTTCGAAGAAACGGACTTTATTGTCTGGAGTGCCGGGCCGAACGTTCCCGCATTTTCGGTTCATGTCCCGTTTGATGGAAATACTGCGACTGTGGGAAACGGAACGATGATCGCACTTGCGGCGGGGGCACGTGATCAGGTTGATGCGCTGTATCAAAAGGCAATTGCGCTTGGCGCAACGTCAGAAGGCGAACCGGGGCAGCGCCACGAAAACGGGTTCTATGCCGCTTATTTCCGTGATCCGGACGGCAACAAACTTAACATCCATCACATGGGATAGGACGATGCCTGTTCTGGTTCACAGCAATTCTGCGCAACGCACGGGGAGTTTGCCGTCCTATCATCTGATCGGGCACAGGCTTTGTCCCTATGTTCAGCGGGTCGCGATGGTATTTTCCCAGAATACAATTGCCCATAAGCGGACCGATATCGAGCTTGATACAAAGCCGGACTGGTTTCTTGAACTAAGCCCGACCGGAAATGTGCCGTTGCTGGTTATTGACGGCGACAAATCCCTGTTTGAGTCAGCAGCGATCTGTCAGTACCTGCAGGATATGTACTGGACAAAACTGTTTCCGGTCGATGCCTATGACCGGGCCTTTCAGCAAGGCGTGATCGCGATCGGGGACAAGATATTGTCTCTGACAGCGAATGTGATCTATCGCGATCTTTCTGAAAACATGGTGGATGCGACGCTGCATCAAATTCACACCCAGATGTCGATCATATCGGTTTTGATGACGCCAGATCCCGTTGCGAAGGATCAAGACCTTTCGATGCTTGATATGGTTTTTGCAACGGTGTTTCGGCCATTCGCCCTGATATCAGCTGGTTTGAACCGGGATTTGTTTGCCGGATTTCCGACGTTGCGTCGTTGGTCAAACCAGCTTGCCGCGCACCAGACCGTCCGAACGGCGGTGCCCGCAACCTATTATCAGGAAATGCACGCATTCATCGCCTGCAAGGACGGGTATTTGGCAAAACGGTTGCGCGCGATACCGCATCAGGACCTGACGTTTGGGGTGACTAAGCCTGTCATGTAATGCATTGGATCTGTTGTTGCCGTTACGCGATGTAACGCAAAACAGGCAATAAAAAAACGCCCGCTTGGTTGAACCTGCGGGCGTTTTTTATTTTGGGCTTGGTTTCAGCTTAGTCGTGCTTGCCGCCATTGGCCTTGGACCAGCCGATTGGATCGTTCAGGAAGGAACGCACGCCTTCGATGGCATCCTTGCTGAAATATTCGCCTTCTTCGGCAACGGCAAGAACATCAGCCCAGGTCGCAAGGTAATGCATTTCGATGTCGTCCTTGCGCAGTTCGTCAAGCGCACCTTCGAAGATGTCATAGAAGAATACGACAAAGGCGTGTTTGCATTCCGCACCGGCTTCGCGGATGGCGTTGACGAAATTGACCTTCGATGCGCCATCGGTGGCAAGGTCTTCGACCAGAAGAACGCGCTGGCCTTCATGGATGTCACCTTCGATGCGGGCCTTGCGGCCAAAGCCCTTGGGCTTTTTGCGGACATACTGCATCGGCAGGTCAAGCGCATCTGCAAGCCATGCGGAATAGGGGATACCAGCCGTTTCACCACCGGCAACTGCGTCAAAGGCCTCGTAGCCAGCCGCATCAGAAACCTGGCGGGCGGCAAGTTCAATGACCTTGCGGCGTGCACGCGGGAAGGAAATGAGTTTGCGGCAATCGATATAAACCGGGCTCGCCCAGCCAGATGTCAGGATATAGGCCTCTTCCGGGCGGAAATTCACAGCCCCGATATCAAGCAAAATCTTGGCGACAGTCTTGGCAGCATAGGTGCAATGCGTAGTCGGTTTTTCAGTGGTCATGGCGGCAATACCCTTTTCGGATCGAATATTTGCGCACCTCTTAACGCTTTTGGTCCAAAAGCGCAAAGAAAAGCCGCTGACCAGTTGGTCAGGAATCCGCAGCAATCGGGTCTTTGTGAACAGCGCTGGCAATCCAAACCAAAAATGCTGTTTAATCAGTCCAAGGATTTCTGTCAGGACAGAGTGTTATGAGCCAGCAAAGACGTCGTCGTTTGATTATGGCCCGCCGCAAGGGCATTGGCCTTGTGCTGGTGATGGCAATCTCGATGATCGCGGGCATGACTGATGCCATCGGACTTCTGATGGCGGGGGATTTTGTCTCCTTCATGTCGGGCAATACAACCCGTGCCGCCCTTGCCATCGGGTATGGGGACTGGTCAACGGCCGCCATTCTGATCAGTGCTGTCGGGTTCTTTATTATTGGTAATGCGCTTGGTGTTGTGGTTGCGGGCTGGTTTCGCAAGCGTCTGGCGGGGTTGCTGGGTGTGGTCGCCATTTTGTTGTGTCTGGCCGCCATCCTGCCGATTGAGATGCGCGGGTCGCCGGCCTTCTTTCTGGTGGTTTTGTGCATGGGCATGATCAATGCCACGGTCGAACATATTGAAGGATTGCCGATTGGGCTGACCTATGTGACCGGTGCGCTGTCGCGGTTTGGACGCGGCATTGGCCGTTGGTTGACCGGGGATCGTCGCCATGACTGGATCATTCAGATTGTGCCGTGGATCGGGATGGTGGTCGGGGCTGTGATTGGGGGCCTTTTGACTTTTGAAATCGGTCAGCAGGCGCTGTGGGTTGTCGCCGGTGCCACGGTTGCGGTTGCACTCTTTGCCTTTCGGGTACCAAACCGATTGCAGACCCGCTTTCGCGCACCATCAGGTAGCCCGGCCCCCCGTACTGCCAAGGGCAAATAAGACAAGCCATTGGCAAAACCGTCTTTTGGGTTTATTCGGTATAGTTATACCGATTTAAGCTGTGTCCAAACAGCACGCCCCAAAAGCCCAATATGCCCCAGAGGAAATGCCATGACTGAGCAGACCGGACTGAATGTCACCATTGATGATCGCGTTGCCACCATCGCCATCTGTCAGCCGGAACGTAAAAACGCCCTGACCAAACCGATGTGGGGGGAGCTTGCCAAGATTGTTCAGAACCTGTCGGATGATCTTGAGCTTCGCTGTGTGATCATTCGTGGTGGGGAAGGGGCCGGTTTTGGTGCCGGGGCCGACATTCATGAATTTGTGCGTGAACGGTCCGGGTTCGAGAAAGCACGTGATTACGGTCTGCTGCATGCAGAGGCGCTTCAAACCATTCAGAACTGTGTCCATCCGGTAATTGCCGCGATTGACGGCCCATGCATGGGGGCGTCTTTTGTGTTGGCCGCGTCCTGTGATTTGCGCATTGCTGCCGATGACGCGAAGTTCGCCGTGCCGCCGATGAAGCTGGGTGCCACGCTGGGCTATCCCGAACTGGAAATCATGCTTGATTTGCTCGGTGAGGCCGCACTTTTCGAGATCCTGCTGGAAGGTCAGGTCTTTGACGTCGCCCGCGCACGCGAGATCGGCTTTATCGCCCGTCATGTCGCGCTTGAAACATTTGACGAAGAAGTCGCCAAGACCGGAAAATGCATTGCCGGTGGGGCGCCATTGACGCAACGCGCGCACAAACACATGCTAAATCGTTTGCGTCAGGGCGGGGCGATTGATGCCCGTGAATTTGATGAAGGCTACCGCGCCTTTGAAAGTGCCGATTTCAAGGAAGGCTACACTGCGTTCCTGGAAAAGCGCAAAGCGGTCTTCACCGGCAAGTAGCGCCCCCGATTGCGGATCATCTGGCTTTACAACGTTTTGAGTCGCACGTTGCGGCGTGGGAGTGCAGACATAACTGCAGCCCCCGCCAGCAACGTAATCCCCGCCAAGCTCATGATATTGGGCAGGTCATCAAAAAACATGATGCTCCAGACGACAGCGAAAAACAGATAGGCGTTGTCAAACAGACCGACAGTGATCGAGGTCGATGTCTTATAGGCCTGCGCAACGGCGATGGCGATATAGGTCATGAAGGCGGCCAGAAGGCAGATAATGCTGAAATCCATCAGGGACAGCGTTCGCCAGCCATCCATCAGGAATGACGGTGTGGTGACCTCTGTCATCGGGTTGATCCATTCAAGCCCCATCAGCGCGATGCCGCCACCAACAGCCAGACACAGATTAAGGTTGATGGCCATGCCAAGCGATGTCTCGTTGCGGCAATGGGCCCGGGTCAAAACCGCCGCCATCGCGTAACACGCGGCCGCGCCGAAGGGCAGCAGCAAGCTTGGTGAAAGGTTTTCGGGGCTTGGTTGAACGGCCATCACAACCCCGATCAAGCCTGCGCCCAAGGCGGCCTGGTCGGGAAGATCAATCGGTGTGCCGAGTATCAGACGGGCAAATACCGCCATGAAGAGTGGGGCAGTGTAAAGTGCGGCGGCGGCGACAGCAAATGACAGGTCGGGCAGGCCGCAATAATACAGCAACCACATTGCACAGAGCAGCAGGCTTCGCACGATGACCCACCGCGTTGGCCGAAGAAGCGATTTGGTGCCGCGTTTTTTGAAGCGCCAGATCACGAGCAAAAAGACACAGGCCAGTGCTGAGCGCAGAAAAATCAGTTGGGCAATGCTGAACCGGTCATTGTGCAGTTTGACCAGCGCGTCAGACAGGGAAAGCAGGCACACTGCAGACGTAATCAGGATAACCCCAAGGAATGTAGTGTTGCGTGAAATAATGTTTTCCATGAATTTACCCATCTTTGAGTGCATGGGGTTGTATCTATCGCCAATTGCCATCAGTCTGAAACGACTTCTGATCTATTTTGCATGAGTTTTGGTTATGGAAAAATGGCAGCGAAACTTGCCGCCCCTGACATCGCTTTTGCCGTTTGAGGCCGCCGCGAGGCATGAGAGCTTTACACTGGCTGCTGAGGAGCTTGGCCTGACCCAGGCCGCGATCAGCAAGCAGATCCGAATTCTGGAAAAGGATTTGGGGACCGTGTTGTTTGAGCGCCGAAACAGGGCCGTCTTCCTGACCGAGGAGGGACGTCGGTTCGGGCGTGTTGTCGGGTTGGCACTGGGCGATATTTCCCAGGAAGCGACCTTTATGCGCAAGTCCAGGTCATCTGGCGAGATCGTTTTGTTCTGCCAGCTGTGCGAGGCGTTTTATTGGCTGATGCCCCGATTGTCGGATTTTCATCATCAACATCCCGAGATCGAGCTTCGGGTCAAAAGTTCGGTCAAACCGATTGTCGATGCCGATCAACCCTTTGATGTCGCCCTGCAAACCACCGGGCGCAGGCATGGTTCCTATCCGTTGGCCTTTACGGCGTCCGATGCGGTGTTTCCGGTCTGTAGTCCGAACTATCTTGGGCCGGACCAGGCGCCCTTGGCGCTCGAAGATCTGCCTGGTCATGTTTTGTTATCGCATCGGGTGGTGCCGCAGGATTGGCTTGATTGGGACGGGTGGCTTGATGAGGTCGGCGCGACCGATATTGCCCATCTCAAAACCAAGGACTTTGATAGTTATCCGCTGGTGTTGCAGGCTGCTGTTTCAGGCCAGGGCATTGCCCTTGGCTGGCAGAGAACTGTCGAGCAAATGCTTGATCAAGGCATATTGATACGGCCCTGTGCGGAACAGGTTTTTCATCCGGCCGGAATATCGGTGTTCAGAGGGTTGCGTGGTCAGGTTTCTGACCCGGCGACCGAGGCACTTGTTGCCTGGCTGCGTGCGGAGTTGTGCGCGTGATCAGGCCGCCGCTTTACAAAGAGATATCCGGTGTCAGCGGCACGTCAGTGATGCCGTAATCGATGCCCATCTTGTGCAGTTCGCTGGTAATCTGGGACCGGTGATGTGTTTGGTGATTGAAAAATTGCACTAAAAATAGCGGGCGTGGCAGGTTGCGTGTAATTCCGTCGACACCGGTGAATTCGCGATATCCATCCTGCCAGTCACGGTCGTCCGAGGCGACAAAAGCCTCGATCTCGGCATCTAGGTTGCGACGGATCTGCCGCAACTCATTAAAATCGTCGGCGACCTGGGTGTGGGCGTCATAGACCGGGGCGTTTCCGGTTTTCATGATGCTGAGAATACGACGGTCTATATGCACCAGATGATTAAGGGTGGCATTGATCGACTTAAAGAACATGCCGCGATCACGGTGGCGTTCTTCGTCACCAATCTGATCGCAAAGATCATAAAGCACGTTGTTCTGCCATGTGTTGTATTTGGCCATTGCGCAGCCATAGTCGTCAAATGTCATTCGGGCCATTGAAGATATCCTGAAATGAGTGGTGGCGGGGTCGGCTTGATCAGGCGGGGGATTCTGTCTGTTTTGCCTCGGCCATAAAATGAACCATCAGATTGGCAAAAATCGCAAAGCCCAGCATCGAAACCGTCAGTGGCAACAATGTGTTGTCATGAAAATGACCGATGACGATGCCCGCAACCGCGCCGGTGGCGAACTGGATCGTGCCCAAAAGGGCTGTCGCCGTACCGCCGATATACGGGAAATACTGCATGAAGGATGCCGTGGCATTCGGGGCCGTCAGACCGATCAGTCCGACCGAGAACATGATGAACGGCACCACTGTCCACAAGCTTGGCTCAAAGACATTTGTCGCAATGAACAGGCCGATGGTGGCGACAAGTTGAATGCCGGTACCGATTTTTAGAATCTGATGGCATTCGAGGCGTTTGAGCAACGGGTTGTTGAGCCGGTTGCAGATGATAATCACCGCAACATTGGCCCCGAACAGATAGGGGAAGTATGCCTGCGGCACGCCAAAGAAATCGATATACATGAACGGGCTGTCGGTTACGAAACTGAACATCACTGCACTGGCCCCGGCATGGGTCAGCATAAAGCCAACCGCCTTGCGCGTGCGCAGGACTTCCAGATAAGTCCACCAGACCCGGCGCACCGGGCCGGGATGGCGTCGGCGCAGCAAGCTTGTTTCGGGCAGTTTCAGGTAAACGATGGCAAGCATTACAGTGCCATAGACAATCAGCAGCACGAAGATCGATTGCCAGGTCGACCAGACCAGCAGGACTGAGCCGATCGTCGGTGCGACAAGCGGTGCAATCATCATGATCACCGCAATCAGCGCAAACATGCGCGCAGCTTCCTTGCCATCAAACAGATCACGAACCGATGCACCGACAATAACAATTGAAAACCCGCCGCCAATCGCCTGGAAAAAGCGCATGACATTAAGCGAAAAGGCGCTGTCGACTGTCGTGATGATCGCGCTGGTGAGGATATAGATCACCAAACCCACCAATGCGACGGGCCGCCGACCAACCCGGTCAGACAGAGGTCCGCCGATCAATTGTCCCAGAGCAAATCCGATCAAGAAGGTACTGACGGAGACTTCAACAGCGTGGGTGGCTTCGCCAAAGTCGCGTGCCATTGCCGGGATCGCCGGCAGGTAGGTATCAATGGCAAATGGTGCCGTCGCAACCAGTGCGGCAAGCAGGATGGCAAGCTTTTTCGGGTCAAGCGTTGCGCCGGGCAGGGGCGTGGACATGCGCAATCAATTCCGTTCTGTGTTTGGCGGCGGGTCAGGGAGCCCGACCAGAGCGCACGCGTTGCGCAGAGTATGCAGGCACGCACAGGTAAGCGCAGGTAAGCAAAGTACCCAAGGCGCAGCAATGTGGGGCTTCGGGTCTAATAATCCCGATCCCTGTATTATCCATAAAATTCAGTCTTCTGCCAGCGGTTGCTTGGATCGCGACTTAGCTTATTGGCAGATCGGGCGTGTAGGGCACATCGGTGTTGCCGTAATCAAGGCCCATCTTGTGCAGTTCGCTTGTGATTTGTGAGCGGTGGTGGGTCTGATGGTTGAACAACTGCACCAGAAACAGCTGGCGCGGCAGTTTGCGCGTCACGCCATCGGGAAAGGGCAGTTCGCGGATTTCATCCTGCCAACTGTGATCCGTGCCTTCGACAAATTCGGTGATTTCAGCATCGACTTCGTTACGCATGGCTTTCAGGGTTTCGAAGTCATCCGCGACGATCGAGGTCGGCTGAAACGGGCCTGCTTCGCCGGTGCGCAAAATGGTCAGGATGCGCAGGTCGACATACAGAATATGGTTTAGCGTGTTGTGGATCGAACCAAAGAACATGCCGCGATCCTTGCGCCGTTCGACATCGCCAATCTGTTCGCACAAATCAAACAGCACGCCATTCTGCCAGCTGTTATAGGTCGCCATGCAGCGGCCATAGTCGTTGAAATTCATCTTGGACATTTTAGAACCACTCCTTTTCAGGGCGCGCACCTTGTTGTGCGTTCTTTGGGGTTGTCAAACATTTACCTGATACTACCGCATGTCAGAAGACGTGGCACTGAAATACATCAAGGGCGGCATTCGTTTGAATGCCGCCCTTGGTCTTTGATGGATGTTTTTGGCGATGGCCCGTTAGTGGGTCATGATCCGTTCCGGTCCCATCAGGGTGGTCGGAAGCCAGGTCGAAATCGCCGGGATATAGGTGACCAGCACCAGGAAGACCAGCAGGATCAAAAGCCACGGGAAGGCGGCCTTTACAACCTTGAGCAATGGCATGCCGGTGATCCCGGATGTGACAAACAGGTTCAACCCGACCGGCGGCGTGATCATGCCGATTTCCATATTGACCACCATAATGATGCCCAGATGGATCGGATCAATTCCAAGCTGCATGGCAATCGGAAACAGGATCGGTGCCATGATCAGAAGGATCGCGCTTGGCTCCATGAAGTTGCCGGCAATCAGCAGGACGATGTTTACAACAATCAGGAAGCCCCATGCCGGTAAACCCCATCCGATGATGGTTTCAGCAATGGTGTGCGGGATACGTTCGGATGTCAGAACATGGGCGAACAGCATCGCATTGGCGATGATGAACATCAGCATGATCGTGACCTTGCCTGCATCCAGAAGGACGTGGCGGATTTCCTTGTCAAACGGCAGCAGGGCTAGGGCCTTGCCCATTTGTGGCACGTTATGCGCGATCAGGCTGCCGATGGACTTGTTGCCGCTTTCCGGCACCCAGGGCAGTTCCTTGATCGGGCCCATGTCACGGTAAAACAGCACCGCGACAAACATGGCATAGAACGCAGCAACGGCTGCGGCTTCGGTCGGGGTGAAGACGCCGCCATAGATACCGCCCATGATCAGGATCACCAGCAACAAGCCGCCCGATGCGGAAAACAGCGCGCTTCCCCATTCGCCAAGTGTCGGGCGCGGCTGGCTTGGCAGTTTCTTGATGCGTGCGACGATATAGATCGCGGTCATCAGCATCAGACCGACCATAATGCCCGGAAAAACACCGGCCAGGAACATACGACCCACCGACACCTCGGTCGCGGCGGCATAGACCACCATGACAATGGATGGTGGGATCAGGATGCCAAGCGTACCGGCGTTACAGATAACACCGGCGGCAAAGCTTTGCGGGTAGCCTGCGCGCACCATACCGGCAATCACGATGGAGCCGATGGCAACAACCGTTGCCGGGCTTGAGCCCGAAACGGCGGCAAACAGCATACAGGCCAGAACCGATGCCATGGCAAGGCCACCCGGGAACCAGCCGACCGTATCAATGGCAAAGCGGATCAGGCGGCGCGCAACGCCCCCGGTCGAAAGAAAGGCCGATGCCAGAATGAAGTATGGAATGGCAAGCAGGGTATAGTGTTCCATGCCGCCAAAAAGTTTCTCTGCGAGTGTGGCCAGGCTGTCATCGCCAAACAGAAGAATGGTCGAAAGCGATGCGACGCCAAGCGATATGGCAATTGGTGCGCCAAACGCCATCAAGCCAAACAGCAGGATAAACAGGAATGCAATCGTCATTTATATGTCCCCCTGTCCGGCTTACGATTTTGGCGTCGAAGCGGGCGCGGATTTGTTGTCATCCGCATTGGCTGCGCCACCAGCGCTACCCGCATGGGCAAGCTGGTCAATCGCTTCGCGTGCTTCGTCTGCCAGATTGAAGCCGACCTGTTTTCCGGTAATGATGCGCCATCCGACCTGCGCCAGGCGGAATGCAAGCAATCCTGCGCCAACCGGCATGATCAGATAGACGATCCACAGCATGACAGGGCTGTCTTCGGCTTCCATTTCCAGCATGTGGTTGAAGCTGACAAGCTCCCACCCGCCAATGATCAACCAGCTTGAATACAGGATGCCGGCGGCCACCACGATCAGGCCGATGACGCGTTGAACGCTGTTGGGGAACAGGCGCACAAGGGCATCGACACCGATGTGCGAGCCAACCTTGACCCCATAGGACATGCCAAACAGGATCAGCCAGGCAAACAGGAATTCGGTGATTTCCAGAGCCCAGGTCAGGCCGGAATTGAAAACATAACGCATGATGACGTTTACAAAGGTAAGCGACGTCATGGCGGCGAGCAGGAGGGCAATAATGCCCTCCTCCAGCCGGTTAACGACCGTTGAGATCATCGTAAACGGTCCTTTTCCGATAATGTTGGATTGGAAAAATTACGTGATCAGTTACACGCGGCAGCGGCGTCAATGACGTCCTGACCGATATCGTCTGCGAATTCATCCCAGACCGGTTTGACGGCTTCGCGCCATGCGGCGAATTCGGCATCGGTCAGCTGCAGAATTTCGGTTTCACCGGAATCAATCACGGCCTGACGCTGTTCAGCGGTCAGGTCCGCCGACAGGTTGTTGGCATATTCGGATGCTTCGTTCATTGCCTGTGCCAGACCTTCGCGGATTTCCGGGTCCAGACCATCCCACCACTTGGTCGAGGTCACGACCATATAGTCGAGCAGGCCATGGTTGGACTCGCTGATATAGTCCTGAACTTCAAAGAACTTCTTGGAATAGATGTTCGACCAGGTGTTTTCCTGACCATCAACAACGCCGGTCTGAAGGGCAGAATAGGTTTCCGAGAACGCCATTTTCTGCGGGACGGCATCGACAGCTTCGAACTGGGCTGCAATCACGTCAGACGACTGAATACGGAATTTCTGGCCTTCGGCATCGGCCGGGGTACGCAGCGGCTTGTTGGCGGAAAGCTGTTTCAGGCCATTATGCCAGTACCCGACACCGGTCAGGCCTTTTGACGACATGGCACCCAGAAGTTCCTGACCTTTTTCACCATTCTGGAAGCAGGAAACGGCATCCATATCCTTGAACAGGAACGGAAGATCATACACCTGCAGCTTCTTGGTCCATTTGCCGAATTTCGCCAGCGACGGTGCGCCGAACTGAACATCGCCACGCAGGATCGCAGCAAGAACCTTGCTGTCATCAAACAGCTGCGAGTTCGGGTAAATCTCGATCTTGACCTTGTCGCCCAGAATTTCTTCGGCGCGTTTTTTGAAGTAGTCGGCACCCTGGCCTTTCGGGGTGTTCGGTGCAACGACGTGCGCGAACTTGATGACTTCCTGCGCGGAAGCGGCAAGGTTGGACCCCAGAAGTGCTGCGGCAGCAACGCCAGCAGCAAGAATGCTTTTGCTGATAGGACGCATCAATACGTCTCCCTTGATTGACTAAGTCTGTTTTCCCGTTAGCGCGCCATTTTTGGCGTCGTTCTAAAACGCCGTTTGGCGCTGTGCCGTAATCAGCAAGCAGCGGGCCAATTCAAGGAAGGTGAATATTATGTATTTATATCAAAGTGATAGCATGAAATTTACATTGCTGCGGCGCAGCAAATTCCGGGTATTGTGTTTGTGATTTCACGCATGTTTATTGCCAAAATGTGCGGTAGTTCACACACCAGATTACCCGCCTGTCCATAGGCACTTTGGCCAGAGCAAAGGCAGGCTTGAATCCCGGCACAAAAAAGCCCGTCTAAGTGACGGGCTCTGGATCGTGGGTGCTGCGCTGGCGCCGGAATTCGGCGGGGATGATGTTGTATTTGGTAAGCTTGTCGTAAAATGTCTTGCGCGGCACGCCAAGGGCAGCAACGGTGGCGGTAACATTGCCGCCATGTTCACGAAGTGCCTCGGTGATCAGGCTTTTCTCGAACGCCTCGACCTGTTGGGGCAGGGGGACGCCATAGCTTTCCTCGCTGTCGTCACCCGTTGCCAGCGGCTCAAGGCCCAGAACACGGCGTTCGGCGGCATTGCGCAATTCGCGCACATTGCCCGGCCAGTCATAAGCATTAAAGCGCGCCAGTTCCGCAGGGGTAAGCGGGCTGACAGTCCGGTCAAATCGTTTGGCGGCGTCGCGGGTGAAATATTCGAACAGCAACGCGATATCATCCTTGCGATCGCGCAGGGGCGGAATGTGAAGCTGCACGACGTTCAGGCGGTAATACAGGTCTTCGCGAAATTCGCCTTGAGCCGACGCTGTGCGCAGGTCGACTTTGGTTGCCGCGACAACACGCAGATCAATCGGCAGGACACGGTTTGATCCAAGACGTTCAAGCGCGCGTTCCTGCAACACGCGCAGCAACTTGATCTGCAAGGCAAGGGGCATGCTTTCGATTTCATCAAGGAACAGCGTGCCCTTGTCGGCAAACTCGAACTTGCCAATGCGCTTGTGGTCCGCACCGGTAAAGGCCCCGGCCTCGTGGCCGAACAGTTCGGATTCAATCAGATGTTCGGGCATCCCGCCACAGTTGACCGCAACAAATGGCCCTGTGCGCCCCGACATTTCATGCAGGTTTCTTGCAATGACTTCCTTGCCCGACCCGGTTTCGCCATTGATCAGGACATGTGCATTGGTGCTGGCAACATTGCCAATAAGCGTTCGGAGCTTTTCCATCGCGGGATTGCGGCCGATAAAGTCCGAGGCATTTTTGGAATGACGAGCCAGTTCGATTTTCAGTGTGCGGTTTTCAAGCACGAGCGCGCGGTGGCTCATTGCGCGACGGGTAATGTCGATAAACAGATCCGGCGCATAGGGCTTTTCGATAAAATCAAACGCTCCGTCATGCATCGCCTGAACCGCGGTGGCGACATCGCCATGCCCGGTCACCAGTATAACCGGCATTTCCGCATCGTGTTTTTTGACTTCGGCAAGCAGTTCAAGGCCGTCCATTTTCGGCATGCGAATGTCGGAGATAACGATGCCAGGCCAGCCATTCTTGATGCGTTCAAGCGCAGCAGCCGCGGTCCCGAAGACTTCGACATAGATATCGGCAAGCTCGAGCGTTTGTTGTGCGGCTTCTCGCACATCTTCATCGTCATCAACAAACAGGACGCATTCTGCGGATGTCGGCACTGACCTATCCTTTGATCTGTTACCCGGATCAGAGGACAAAAACAGGTTCAGCTCTGACCATGGTGCTGTTCGAAGTGTATACTGGATTCTGGTGATGTTCTAGCAGCGGGTAGCATCGACGTCGAGATGCCGTTTTCGCCGTCTGTTTCGACAGGGCCATCATAGCGTAGCTCTATGATGAAGGATGCACCACCTTGCGGGCGGTTTTCCGCACGAATGGTGCCGCCAAAGCTTCGAATGATGCCATAACAGATCGAAAGCCCAAGCCCCAGCCCATCGCCAAACGGCTTGGTTGTAAAGAAGGGATCAAAAAGCTTGGGCAGGTTGTCGGGCAGTATGCCATGGCCGTTGTCGTTGATCTTGACGATCAAGCGGTCCTCGCCGCCTGTGATCGTGATACTGATTTCCGGCTCTTCAATGTTTTGGCACGCATCAGCAGCGTTGTTGACCAGATTGATAAAGACCTGGGTAAGCTGGCTTGCCTCGGCGATGACTGGTTTAATGTCACCATTCTGGTGAAGCGTGATATTGCTGACACCCGCACGCCCTGTCTCAAGAACCAGATCAATGGCCTTTTGCATTTGGGCGGGAACATCAACCGGTTGGTTGTCCTGTTCTGGACGTCGCGAAAATGTTTTGAGGTTGTTGGTAATCCGACCCATGCGATCTGTAAGTTCGGAGATGCGCTTGAGGTTGCGGTTCGCCGTTTCGTCGTTGCCACGGGCAATGAACTTCAACGCATTTTCCGCATAGTTGCGAATGGCAGTCAGGGGCTGGTTGATTTCATGGGCAATTCCCGCCGACATCTGCCCAAGGGCGGCCAGCTTGCTGGTTTGAACCAGTTCGGCCTGGGCGGTACGAAGGGCGTCCTCGGTGCGCGACCGCTGAGAGATTTCTTCTGCCAGGCGCTGGTTGGTGTTCATCAGGTCGGTGGTCCGCAGCCGGACCTGGCGTTCAAGTTCGCGTTGTGACCAATCGCGAATTTCAAGTTGCTCCATCATCGCGCGGCGGCGTTGAAGGACGATAAAAATCAGACCGGTCAGGATGATGTGTGCGGCACCCCCCATCGCGCCAGCACTGATAACCGAGCGATCCAGCAGCGACTTGTCAGTCAGCAGAAACATGCGCCAACCCTGTTTGGGCAAGTTGCTTGCCGTGACCAGATAACTTGTTTTGCCGGGGGTGTCCGGGCGATTTTGCAAGGTGCCGGTTGTCTGGTCTGTGGTCTTGGACTGCGTTTCGTCTTGCGCGACAGGGGCGAGACTAAGTGTTGTTGGGCCTTCATCAAGCGGCCATTTGCCTTCAAGCAACGGCATGGCTTCAAGTGGATAGCTTCCGTATTTACGCGATGCGATCAGGCGCGGGCGGTCCTTGTTATCAAGCCCGGCAAGATCACGAAAACGCCATTCCGGGTTGGACGAGATGATAACGATGCCGTTCTGGTCGGTGACCAGCACACTTTCGCTGCCGCGTGTCCAGCGTTGCACAAGCGCCTCAAGATGCGTTTTGACAACCATGGCCCCGGCAAAAGTCGTCCCGTCCGGCCGCACGGGGTGGGAGATATAGTAACCCGGCACGTTTGATGTGATCCCGAAGGCAAAATAGTGCCCGGTCTGACCGCTTTTTGCCTGTTGGAAATAGGGCCGGAAGGAAAAGTTGCGCCCGATGAAGGAGGCGTCGCTGTTCCAGTTGCTGGCAGCCAGCGTCGCGCCATTGCGATCCATGAAATAGATGTCCGAAGCACCACTGTCGGCAGCAAGTTTTTCCAGATAGATGTTCACGGCCTTTGCGATAACCGGGTCGGCGTAGACGGCAAGATCAATGATGCGCTTGTCCGATGCCAGCGTGATTGGCAGGTATTCGTGTTCCTTGATCGCGCCCTGAAGGTTGGAACGATACAGTTCAAGCTTGTTGCGCCCGTCCTCTGTGATGTCGATCAGCTTTGCCTCGTGCCACAGCGTGGTCACGAGCCACACCGTGACCGGCAAGAGCGCCAGCAAGACGCAAAGGACGATCCGTGATGTTCTTTTTATAGAAGCCGAAGTGCTGAGCATTCTGTCTACGTTGACCTTGGGCGTCAGATAATGATGTACCCATACTTTAGGGTGGGTATCCCTTCCATAAAGGTGGGGTTTCGAGATTAGATTACAAAAAGATTTCAATGCCCAGCGTAAATTTTGTTTGTGCTTGTCGTGCTTGATAATCGGCTGATCAGGCTGTACCTATCAGGAAAGCGTCGGCAGGGTTCGCCGTTTCTGTTGGTGACCCTTGAACTGCGCGAACCATGGCAATAAACCTGTCAGGAAAGTTCCCTGCATGAGCGATCAAGAAACACACCTGATCTGGGTTCTGGCCGATGACCGCGCGGGGAATATCAACCAGGCTGTCGGGGTGGCCGAAGCGTTGGCGCAACCTTTTAAGCGGATTGATATCGCGTATACAAATCTGGTCAAATTGCCGAACTTCATCCGCCGCGCGAGCTTGATCGGTGTTGATGATGAGTCGCGTGCGCGCCTTGTTGCCCCTTGGCCGGATCTTGTCATCGCCGCCGGACGGCGAACCGCCCCGATCGCACGTTGGATCAAAAAACAAAGCCGCGGCCATAGTCGCATCTGTCAGATCATGCGTCCCGACGGTGGTGAAAACGCTTTCGATCTTATTGCCGTGCCGGCCCATGATCGAATTCCTGTACGCGAGAACATTGTCGAGATTCCCGGCGCCCCGCATCGCGTGACCGAAACCAGACTTCTGGTCGAAGCCGATAAATGGCGCAGCTACTTCAAGGGGCTTCCGTCTCCGCGCTTTGCCGTGATCATTGGTGGAAGCACAAAGAAAACGACTTTCACGCCAGCCATGGCAGAAGAATTGATAGCACGGGCAATCGATGCGGCTCGGTCCGTTGACGGGTCACTGCTTGTAACCACCAGTCGCCGGACTGGTCAGGAATGCGAAGAATTGATTGTCAGTCGGCTGGCTGATTCTGGCGTGACTTATCATCTGCATGACTGGAAGTCGCAGGACGAAAATCCGTATTTCGGGTATCTTGCCTTGGCCGATGTTCTGATCGTGACCAGTGATTCCGTTTCAATGTGTTGCGAAGCAGCGGCCGCACCGGGCGGTGTTTATATTTATGCCCCGGATGGTCTGGCCAATGTGCGCCATCAGCGTTTGCATCAAAACCTGTATGAAGGCGGCTATGCACGGCCATTGTTACCAGATACCGAATTGGTCCCGTTCAAGCACCCGTCATTGCAGCCTGCGCGACTTGTTGCGCAACGCTGTCTGGAGCTTTTGGGCGCACCTGCCGATCAGGATCGTTGATCGCGCCTTGTTTTATCCGGGGCTGTAGGGTCTATTGGTCGGGCACCACCGTTTTGGGAGTTCGCCCCGATGTCGTCACCCAATTCCGCGCCTGCCGCTCTGCGTGCGGGACACGCCCCGCAATTGTTTCCGCGTCAGATTGCCGTCGCCATTCTGGCTATTGTTGCCTGTTGTTTTGCTGGCAACCATGTTGCGGCGCGTCTGGCGTTTGAACATGGCACCGGGCTTCTTGTGGCGGTTTTGTTCCGCTCTGGCGTTGCGCTATCGATCCTGATTGGGATTGTCTTTTTCAAGCGCCATTCGATCCGTCTGCCGCGTGGATTGGGACGTTGGCAAGTGGTGCTGGGATTGATGATCACGATCCAGAGCCTGTGTCTTTATTCTGCTGTTGCGCGTGTGCCTGTTGCGTTGGCGCTGTTAACTGCCAATACCTTTCCAATCATTTTGGCTTTGCTGACTTGGGCGCTTGGCGGGCCGCGCCCGACACTGCGCGCGGCGGGGCTGATGTTGTTCATCCTTTCGGGGCTTGTCCTTGCGCTTGATCTGCCAGCCATTTTGGGCGGTGGTGCAGAAGTGAGTGCAAGCTGGTGGCTGGGGATCGGGTTTGCCTTGATGGCGGCAACCGCACTTTCAGTGGCTTTCTGGGTGACCGATCACAAGCTTGCGGGGATAAGTGGTCCGGTGCGTTCCATGTTCACCATGGTTGTGGTTTTCATTTCCATGATCATTGCGGGAATTGGCGATGTCTTGCCGGGCGGTATGAGCCTGCCAAACGCGACACCGGGATGGATGGGGCTTTTGGCCTTGATGCTGCTGTATGGCGGGGCTTTTGCGGTTCTGTTCATCAATGTGCCTCGCCTTGATATGGCGCGCAATGCGCCAGTGATGAATGTCGAACCGATCGCAACCTTGTTGTTTGGCTGGGTGGTGCTGGGGCAGATGATCAGCCCAATCCAGATGTTGGGCGGTCTGGTCGTGGTCAGCGGCATTGTCATTCTGACTCTGCGCAAAGGGGCGTAACCAGAACAGAAAAGGGAGCCATTTGGCTCCCTTCGTTGTTCAAGGTCCGGTTCGCGGGGCCATCAAACCGCTTGCGAATGACGTCCGTGCGCGTGGTTGAGATAGGTATCAAACGCGGCACAGACTGCGCGGACCAGCGGACGGCCCAATTCACTTAGTTCAATGTAATTCCCCTGAACTTCGACAATGCCGTCCTGGGTCATTGCCTTGATCCGTTCAAGCTCGGGCGTGAAACGATCTGCGGAAATACCGTGGTTGGCGCAAACGTCCTCAAGGTCCACGGCAAGATTGCACATCAGCTCGTTAATGATGTCACGGCGCAATCTGTCCTCGTCGGTCAGGGCAACGCCTTTTTCGATGGCGCATTTGCCGTCTTCAACCGCCCGCTGCCAGCGGGCCAGCGCCGGGTCGTTTTGTGCGTAACCCTGTGGCAGGGACGAAATCGCAGACGGGCCAAACCCGATCAGGGCTTCGGCACGATCAGTGGTGTAGCCCTGAAAGTTCCGGTGCAGAAGGCCATCAGATAGTGCGCGTGCCATGCTATCGGTTTGATGGGCAAAGTGATCAAGCCCGATGGCAACAAAGCCGTGCTTGGCAAGACGGTTCTGGATTTCCTCATACTGGGCCCAGCGTTCCTCGGTGTTTGGCAGGGCTTCGGTCGGGATAAGCTGCTGGTGCTTTTTCATCCATGGCACATGGGCATAGCCGAATACCGACAGGCGATCCGGGCAAAGCTCCACAGTCTGATCAACCGTTTCGCGCAGGGATTTAACCGTCTGGAACGGCAGGCCGTACATCAGATCAACATTGATGCCGGCAATCCCGTGCGAGCGCAATTTGGCGATCACTTCACGAACAAGCTGCATGCTTTGGATGCGGTTGACCGCTGTCTGGACCTGTTGGTTGAAATCCTGAATGCCGATGCTGGCACGGTTGAAGCCGCATTCGATCATGGCTTCCATGAAGTCATCGGTCGCGGTGCGCGGATCCATTTCAATGGCGATTTCGGCATCATCAAGGATATGCAATCTTTCGCGGATTGCCGCCATGATGGCCCGCAGATCTTCGGCCTTCAGGATGGTCGGGCTACCGCCGCCAAAGTGAATGTGCGAAACGCTGAATGACTTGTCCGCCGGCAGTTTGCCAAGGGTACCTTCGATCTCTGTCAGAAGGGCTGCGACATAACCGTGAACTGGCTTGTAGGTCTTGGTGATCTTGGTGTTGCAGCCGCAGAACCAGCACATTTCCTCGCAATAGGGGACATGCAGATAAAGCGAAAGCGGCTGTGCGGGATCAAGATCGCCAAGCCAGCCTTCAAATACCTCGCCATTCACACCGGCATGGAAATGCGGCGCGGTCGGATAGCTGGTATAGCGCGGCAGTCGCAGGTCGTATTTTTCGTAAAGGGCAAGCTGCATGACGGACATCCCGAAAATTCGTTCTGTCCGTCTTTTGCATTATTCCAAACTTGGCCGCCTTGATGTGCGTCAAGGATGGGGAACAGGGAAGCCGTGCCGTTCGCTCAAAGCCAGCAAAATACTGTCCTTGTCATCAATGAAGGCATGACCATTTGCCATGCCGGTTTGAAGCGATGATGTGTCGCCGGACTTCAGGATCATGACAGGAAGTGACTGATGATCTTCGCCCAAAAGCGCAATCACATCTTGTCGCGGACGGGGCCAATTGATGTGGCGAATATCAAGTTCAGCAATCAAGTCCGGAAAAGAACCCAGAACCCCATCAATCAAAGCACAATGCCAGCAATAAAAGCGTTGGTTTGGCCAGGCAGGGTCTTCGAAGTCGGGCTTGACCAGGAATATCGTATCGCGTTCCAGATCCGGCATGGGGTGTAGCCTTTTTGATGGTGGCGTCTTATTACGCCGTAGCGATATTGCAGACGGCCTTCAAAGATGCTTGAAGGCCGATATCAGATCGGCACGAAGCGCAGCAAGGCGATCTCGGCCTTCTTCCTCGTCATATGGTTCGGCGGTGCCGATACCCCAAACCGGTCCGGGCCATGCGGCGTCGTCCTTAAAGCGGCCGATCACATGACAATGAAGCTGCGGCACCATATTGCCAAGCATCGCAACATTGGTCTTGAAGGCGTCAAAGCGGCGCTTGATGACATTTGAAACTGCCGCGATTTCATTGCCAAGAATTTTGCGGTTTTCCGCGCTCAGGTCATCATAATCGACAAGGTCGGGGCGCTTGGGTACCAGAATAAGCCACGGATAACGCGCATCATTCATCAACAGAACATGTGAAAGCGGCCCGTCGGTGACCAACGTGGTGTCGGCGGCAAGCTGCGGATGAAGGGTGAATGCGTTATTCATGGTCAGTCCTTTTGTCGTGATAACCGATCAGCGACCCCGCTTATAACGTGCCATGCTTTCCATGTCTTGGCCTGTGGTGTGAAATCCATCAGATACCCGGGCAGGCATTTACGCAAATTGGCGGGAAGGTCAGTCCCTCCCGCCAAAAAATCATGCGGCCTTTATATCGCTGTGTTTGGCCAGAAGCTGGTCGACAAGTCCGATAACCTCTTGTTCTGCAGCATGAATGGAGGCCTGGGTGCGTTCGTCGGCAAACTCGTCATATTCAATCGCGGCGCCGTAATGATCGGTGATCCCGATATACTGAAGCGGGGTAAACAGCCCGCCCTCGACAAAGTTCATATGCGCGATACGCCCGTCAGGCCCATAGCCATAGTCACCGCGTGATGACAGGGCGACAATTGATTTGTTGCCGTCAATCATCGGCCAGTAGGGGACTCCACCACGGGTTCGGTCAAAACCGAATGTGCGGCCGACACGGACAATGTTATCGACCCACGCCTTCATTTGTGCGGGCATACCAAAATTATACATCGGTACCCCGGCGACGATGATGTCAGCTGAAAGAAGCTCATCAACCAGTTGATCGCTTTCGCGCAGCGCCGCGTGCATCCAGGTTTCACGATCCTCGGGTTTGGTAAAGGCCGCGTGGACCCAGTCGCCCGTGGTTGGCTGTGGCGGGTTTGCGCCGACATCGCGATAGATGATTTCCGTGTTCGGGCGTTTTGCCAGCCAGTTCTGGATGAATTGTGCGGTGAGGCGGCGCGTGTGCGAACCATGCGGTTTCTGATCGGAACGCCCCGGGCGGGCGCTGCTGTCGATATGAAGAATTTTGGTCATCATGTTCTCCATGTGATGAAATTGGCTCATCCGTGATTTGGTTTGATGGTCAAGGATTGACCGAATTCCATCCACACGGCAAAATCGAATTCCTCAGCCAACAGATGAGTTGTATTCATTCATATGTCCTTGCCGCCGCTTGCGACCCTGCGCGCCTTTGAAGCCGCAGCCCGCCATCAAAGTTTTAAACAGGCCGCATCCGAACTTGGCGTGACGCCGACAGCGGTCAGTCATCAAATACGTCTTCTCGAAGAGACGCTTGGTGTCCGGTTGTTTGATCGCAAGCCACGGCAGGTTGTCCTGACCGATGTCGGGCAGGAGCTATATCCGGTTTTGCGTGATGGCTTTTCATCCTTTGCCGGGGCCATTGATCGCATACGAAACCGCCCGGTATCGCGCAGCATGACGGTTTCGGTCATCCCATCCTTTGCGGCAAAATGGCTGTTGCCGCGCCTGCCGCGATTTCAGTCGGCGCATCCCGACATCAATTTGCGACTTCACACTTCCCCAGAGGCCGTCGACCTTGCCGGTGGCGTCGCGGATGCGGCCATTCGTTATGGTGTCGGCCCGTATCCGGGATTGGTTGCGCACAAGATGTTTCGCGAACAGTTCGTGCCACTTTGCAGTCCGGCATTGGGCCTGAAAAAACCGGAAGACTTGCGCAATGCGACTTTGCTGCATTTTGACTGGCTACGTCTCGATGATGCGACCCCGACATGGCAAAGATGGGGTCAGGTGGCAGAAAGGTCTGATTGCCTGCCAAACGCGGGCATCAGTTTTTCCGATGACAGTCACGCCATTCAGGCGGCGATTGCAGGCCAAGGTGTCGTTTTGGGCAGTCCGGTGATGGTGCGCGCAGAAATTGACGCAGGATTGCTGGTGATGCCATTTGGACCGGAAATCAAAGGCCATTATTATCATTATGTGCATACCGGCCGTGGCGAGAACCTTCGCGAGGTAGAAGCATTCGGGGACTGGATTATGCGCGAGGTGGCATCTTCGCCCCGGATTGCCGATTGACCTTGCGGCCTGCATCGGAAACCATGGGGCATCGTCAATCATTCTTGTGGATGGATCATGCCCCGCTTTACCGCCAACCTTTCGTTCCTGTTTGCCGAACTGCCGTTTGAAAAACGGTTTGCCGCGGCCGCAGAAGCAGGCTTTGTGGGGGTGGAGTATATCGGCGCCTATGACATGCCGCTTTCCACGGTCAAATCGCTTCTTGATGAGAACGGGCTGGAACAGGTTTTGTTTAACCTGCCTGCAGGCGATTGGGAAGCCGGCGACCGTGGTCTTGCCTGTCGTCCGGGACGCGAGGATGCCTTTCGCGACTCTGTCGTAAAGGCCCTTGATTATGCGGCGGCCACCGATTGCAAGATGCTCCATTGTATGGCGGGTTTGATGGGCAAGGGCGAAGATTCCGGCGAACTCGCCCGGCTTTACTGCGATAACCTGCTTTATGCTGCGGACCTTGCCGATCAGGCCGGGGTGGATATCCTGATCGAGCCGATCAATCCACTGGATATGCCGGGTTATCTGCTTAATTCAGTTGAGCAGGCGGCGGTGATCCTTGAACAGCTTGATCACCCGCGCCTGAAACTGCAGTTCGACATCTATCACGCCCAGATTGTCGGCGGGAACATCGCCGCGCGGCTCGATAAGCATATCGACAGTATCGCCCATGTTCAGGTCGCAGGTGCCCCGGGACGGCATGAACCTGACAGCGGGGAACTTAACTACCCCTTCCTGTTCTATATGCTTGATCGCATCGGCTATGGCGGCTGGATCGGCTGCGAATACAAACCGCATGGCAAGACCGAAGACGGGCTTGGCTGGGTGCGTCCATGGATGCCAAAACCGGGTGCCTGACCGGTCTTCTTGTTCAGTCTTCGGACCGGGACCTATTCAATCAGAATGGCCCGGAAGTCATTGACGTTGGTCAGGGTCGGTCCGGTCACCAGCAGGTCATCAATCTTGGCAAACGCGCTATAGGCGTCGTTATTGTCCAGATATTCCCAAAGATCGATGCCTGCCTTCTGCGCGGTTTGCCAGCTTTGGGCATCCATGATGGCGCCCGCATTGTCCTCGCTGCCGTCAATGCCATCGGTATCAATTGCCAGCGCACAAAAGCCCGGTTGATCACGAAGTTGCAGCAAAAGTGACAGCAAAAATTCGCTATTGCGTCCGCCACGGCCACCCTTGCCACGCACGGTGACGGTGGTTTCACCGCCCGACAGCAAAACGCATGGCTTTGCTGCAGGTTGGCCGTGATTTGCAACCTGATGGGCAATCCCGGCATGAACGATGGCAACTTCGCGGGCCTCACCCTCGATGGCGTCGCCAAGGATGACGGCATTCAGCCCCATGTCGCGCGCAACCGATGCCGCGGCCTCAAGGCTATCCTGCGGGCGGGCAAGCATGATGGTTTCATGGCCCTCAAAGCAGGGATCATCCGGCTTGATGGTTTCGTCCTCTGCACTTTGCAAAAGGTCCTTGGCAGCCTGCGGAATTTCGATCTGATAATGGCGGATGATATCAAGCGCATCCTGTCCGGTCGTCGGATCGGACACCGTCGGGCCAGACGCAATGATCGCCGGATCATCACCGGGAACATCGGATACAAGATATGTCACCATGCGCGCAGGCGCACACGCCTTGGCCAAGCGGCCCCCCTTGATGGCCGACAGGTGTTTGCGCACACAGTTCATTTCCGAAATGGTGGCACCGCTGCGCAACAGCGCCTTGCTGATCGCCTGCTTGTCTTCAAGTGTCAAACCCGGACCGGGCAGGGCCAGAAGCGCCGATCCACCCCCGGAAATCATGCAGACAACCAGATCCTCCGGACCCGCATCGGAAACGATGTCAAGGATCCGCTTTGCGGCCTTCTCGCCGGCTGCATCCGGGACGGGGTGGGATGCCTCGACAATTTCGATCTGATCACACTCAACCGCATGGCCATAGCGGGTCACGACCAGACCTTCGACGTCACCTTTCCAGGCTTTCTCGAACGCGTGCGCCATATTGGCCGATGCCTTGCCAGCCCCAATGACGATGGTCTTGCCCTTGGGCGGTTCGGGCAAATTGCGCGGGATTTGAACCCCCGGATCGGCGGCCTTCAATGCAGCGTCCATCAAAGCCAGAAGTTTTTCGCGCGAAGTCGTCATATCGGGTTTCCCTGAATAGGTTTTGGCCAATTGGGGGCGGGGCTTAGGTCGCTTGTTTGTCGGATGCGCTTTTGAAGAAGTCGATGACCGCCTGCAGGTGATCCGACATTGCCTTTTCTGCCGCGTCCGGGTCATGGGCAGCAATGGCTTCGATAATGGCGCGATGATGTTCTTGCACCATGCGGTCAAATGTAGGCCCGGCCATACCGTTAAATCGGATTTCGGTCAGGGCCGCTTGCAGGACATCATGCAGCATTTTCATCACGTGATAATAAATGATCGATCCGGTTGCCCGGCCAATCATCATATGCAGTCGGTGATCGTCATCCGCACGATGTTTGGCTGCCCGCCTTGGATCATGTGCCTGACGAAAGGCCATGCGCAGAAGTTTGATATCCTCGTCACTGGCATTTATGGCAGCACGTCTTGCGGCCCATGTTTCAAGTGTGCAGCGGATTTCCTGCAGGTCACGCAGATTGCTGATCGAATCGCGCACCAGATCGGTCATGGCCGTGTCCATGTCGATCCCGGTAGATGAAAGGATTTCCGTACCGCCGCCCTGAACCGCACGCAGATACCCGCGGGTCTTGAGTTTTTGTAGCGCCGCGCGCACGGATACACGGCTGACCGACATGCTTTCGGCAAGCTGGCGTTCACCGGGCAGGCGGTCTCCCGGCAGGAAAATGCCATCTGAGATTTTTTCAAGAATTTGATCGGCAACCTGATCAGCGACCCGTTTGGGGCGCTTGGTTTCCGGATCATCTTGTGCCTGAAGCGTCTTTGCAGACGGCATGTTGGGTTGTCTCCCATCGTGTTTTTCTGAGCCAATGCAACGATTTCAGTGTATCTCCGCGCAATGGTCATACCATTTTACGGGATGTTTGCGATGGACGCAAAGCGTCGTATGAGCCCAAGGCGGCTTATTGCAGCGTAATCTTGTCTCGACGGTGATAAATTGATAGTTCAACAGGTGCCGGTTGGTGCTTCAGCCTTTTGGTTGCGATGGTCCTTTAACCAGTCCTGCCAAGGGATGAAGCCCCCGTCTGACCTGCCAGTATCCAAGGCCACCGATTTTCAGGAGAACACGCGTGCCGAACCAAGCCGGGTCCCTTTTGGGCCATGATGATCCCGCCCCGTTTGAAATCTTGAACGAGAACGGCAAGGGTCATTCACTTTTTGTGTGCGATCATGCGTCCCGCGAAGTGCCCAAAAGTCTTGGTACTCTTGGCCTGCCCGAGGAAGAACGCAAACGCCATATCGGCTGGGATATCGGCGCACGCAAGGTGACTGAAATTCTGGTCGAGCGATTTGATTGCCCCGCTGTTCTGGGCGGATATTCGCGTCTTGTGATCGATTGCAACCGACAGCTTTGGGACCCGACGGGGATGCCCGAAATTGCGGATCAGACCGTGGTGCCGGGCAACAAGAATGTCTCGCCCAGCGAACATATGAAACGCATCCGCGAGATCTTTCTGCCCTACCATTGGGCAATCGAAGAACAGATTGCGACGTTCCACGCGCACAAAATCGCACCGGCCCTGATTGCCATTCACAGCTTCACCCCGGTATTTCAGGGTTTTGAACGCCCGTGGGAGATTGGCGTGTTGTGGGATCAGGATGATCGTATTCCGGTGCCGTTGCTTGAAACGCTTCGTGCGCAGAACCCGGACCTGACCATTGGCGACAATGAACCTTATTCCGGCCAGCATCTGGCCGATTACACGATTGATCACCATGGCGAGGCGGCTGGTCTTCCCTGTGTGTCGATTGAAATTCGTCAGGATCTGATTGATACTGACGAAGGATGTGCAAAATGGGCGAAGATCCTTGGTGATGCCTTCGTCGATATCCTTGCGGATCCAAACCTATACAAGATCAGGAGAGACTGATTTGGCAGGGGCCAGCGCGCGCGAACCGGGATTTTCCATCGGTATAGAAGAAGAATTCTGGCTCGTGGATCGCGAAACCCGCGACCTTGCCAAAGACCCGCCTGCAGAATTCCTCAAGGACGCCAAGGCAAAGCTTGGCGATCAGGTTTCCAGCGAATTCATGCGTTGTCAGGTCGAAACCGGAAGCCAAGTGTGCAACAGCGCACTTGAAGCGCGCGAGCAGCTTATTCATATGCGCAGCACGCTTTCCGAGGTGGCGGCAAAATATGACATGGCGCTGCTGGCGGCTTCGACCCATCCCTTTGCCCAGTGGGACGACCAGAAGCATACTGATGGCGAACGTTACAACACCATCGCGCGTGATCTGCGCACGGTTGTGGATCGGTTGCTGATTTGCGGCATGCATGTCCATGTTGGCATCGAAGATGATGATCTGCGTATCGAACTGATGGCACAGGCGAGCTATTTTTTGCCCCATCTTTTGGCTCTGACCACAAGCTCGCCTTTCTGGCGGGGCAAGGAAACCGGCCTTCAGACTTTCCGATTGTCGGTGTTTGACAATCTGCCGCGCACGGGTCTTCCGGAAGTGTTTGGCTCGTGGGCGGAATATCGCCGCCATGTCGATATGCTGATCAATGCCGGCGTGATCGAGGATGGAACCAAGCTGTGGTGGGATTTGCGTCCCTCTGATCGCTGGCCAACCCTTGAAATGCGAATTGCTGATGTTTGTACTGATCTTGAAGACGCGGTCTGTGTGGCATCGATTACCCGATGTCTGATGCGCATGCTGTATCGTTTGCGGCGCAATAATCAGCGCTGGCGGATTTATGCCAACATGCTGGTGCGTGAAAACCGCTGGCGGGCATGCCGTTACGGCAGCGATCCGGGTGAAAAGGCCGGGCTGATCGACTTTGGCCGGGGTGAAATCGTGCCCTATGCCGATCTGCTGGAAGAGATCCTCGAACTCATTCGACCCGATGCCGAATTCTTTGGCTGTGTTGATGAAGTCGAACATGCCCGCACCATCGTCAAGCGGGGCACCAGTGCGCGCAGACAGCGCGAAATATATGACGGGGCAATCGAACTTGGCGCGACGCCAAAGGATGCACTGGTTGCGGTGGCGGATGTCCTGATCGAGCGTACAGACCCGCACGCAAGATCGGAGACCTAACGGACTTGTCAGCGACGAATGCATTGAGTATCGTCGCGCCGAAACGGGTTTGGGCCCTTTGAATTCCGCGCATCGGATATCCGCTGTGCAATCCATCATCGGAGAAGAATTGATGACCGAAGTCGGTGGTATCGCAGCCGATCAGCTTGCGAGTTATGTCGAGCGTATTGAACGCCTTGAAGAAGAAAAAGCCAACCTGATGGCTGATATCAAGGAAGTCTATGGCGAAGCCAAGGCGCTTGGCTATGACGTGAAAATCCTGCGCCAGATCATTCGTCTGCGCAAAATGGAAGACCACGAGCGCACCGAACAGGAAGAAATCCTGGAAGTCTACAAACGTGCGCTGGGTATGAGCTGACACCACCCTGTCAGCAGACCGAACGTGAATACCAAAAGCCCGCTTTGATGCGGGCTTTTGCTTTTGTAAGCTGGGTCCATGACAACTGCATCCCGCCCCGAAATCACGGCTGAGGTCACCGAAGGTGTCTGTCGGCTTCTATATCACCATCAGATGGCCTGCCTGACGGAGTTGCGTCTGGGTAATGGGCGCAGGCTGGATGTGCTGGCCCTTGGTCCAAAGGGCGATCTTTGGGCCGTTGAGGTCAAATCATCGGTCGAGGATTTCCGGGTTGATCAGAAGTGGCAAAGCTATCTTGATTACTGTGACCGGTTTTACTTTGCCGTACCGATGCACTTCCCGAAGGACTTGATCCCGGAGGATGTCGGTCTGATCGTTGCGGACCGGTTTGAGGCCGCCATCATCCGCCAAAGTCACGAAACCAGGCTTTCGGCTGCGCGCCGCAAAAAGCTTCTGATTTCGTTTGGTCAAACGGCGGCTGCCCGCCTGCGCGGTGATGGCAAGGACCCGATTTTCGTTTCCTGACAGACATAACCCAAAAAGGCCCCGGAATATCCGGGGCCTTTGATGTTGGAAGAGTGAAGGTTTATTCCGCTGCCTTGAGGTGTTCAGGCGGGTTGCGGAACTGATCCAGCAGTTCGGCTTCGCGTGCCTTGACCTTTTTGATGTGCTCTTCCTTCACGTGCCCGTAACCACGAATGTGTTCGGGCAGGGCCAGCAACGCCTTGGCAATGCGGGCATTGTCGTGGGTCAGGCCATCAAGGACCTCGGCCACCAGTTTTTCGTAATCGGTGATCAACTGGCGTTCGACCTTGCGTTCCGGGTTGCGGCCAAACGGATCAAGCTTGGTGCCACGCAGGAACTTCAGTTTCGCCAGCATGCGGAACGCCGACATCATCCACGGACCGTAAACCGATTTCTGCGGCTTGCCGGTTTCCGGGTCGGCATTGGCAAGCGACGGCGGGGCAAGATGGAAGTTGATCTTGTAATCCCCGGTGAAGGTCTGGGTGACTTTCTTCATGAATGCCGGATCGGTGTAAAGACGCGCCACTTCATACTCGTCCTTATAGGCCAGCAGTTTGAAGTAATATTTGGCAACTGTCCGGGCCAAATCATCCTCATCGCCAAGGCGCTTTTCGGCCGCTGCAACCTTATCGACAAGGGTGCTGAAGCGATCCGCATAGGCCGCATTCTGATAATCGGTCAGGAAGGCACGGCGCTTGGCGATGATGTCGGAAAGCTCGGTTGCAATCGGGTGGGCTTCGGCCTCGTTCGGACCAACAACCTCGATCACGCGATTGCGGTCATGGGCGTAAAGGCGTCCCCAATAGAAGGACTGCTTGTTCATATCAATTGATACGCCATTAAGATCAATTGCCTGCATAAGCGCCTCTTCACTGATCGGGATCAGGCCGCGCTGCCAGGCAACGCCGAGCATGAACAGGTTGGTCGCAATCGAATTGCCCATCAGGCGCGTGGCGATGTCGCTGCCTTCAACGAAATGCACTGCCTCAGAACCGCAGGCATCATTGATGACCTTCATGTGTTCGTTGGTTTTAAGCTCAAAGTCCGGATTGTGGGTAAAGGCCCCGGTAACGGTTTCATGGGTGTTGATCACCGCCTGGGTAAAGTTGCGGCGCATTTTGGCAAGCCCTTCATAGCTTGCCGCAACCAGAAGGTCACAACCCAGAACCACATTGGCTTCACCGGCCGGAATGCGCGCGGCATGCAGCTTGTTCTGATCGTTGGCAAAGCGGATGTGGCTGACAACCGCCCCGCCTTTCTGGGCGAGACCGGCCATATCAAGGCCAACAATACCCTTGCCTTCGATGTGGGCGGCCATTCCAAGCAACGCGCCGATCGTGACAACACCCGTGCCACCAACACCTGTAATCAGAACCGACCACGGATCATCAATATCGGGCAGGGTCGGGCGCGGCAGGCTGGCAAAGACCGTATCCATGCCGGTATCGCCTTTGGCCGCCGCATCGGGTTTGCGAAGTTCGCCGCCTTCGATGGTGACAAAGCTTGGGCAGAAGCCCTTGAGGCAGGAGAAATCCTTGTTGCACGCCGACTGGTCAATCGCGCGTTTGCGGCCAAACTCGGTTTCGACCGGAACGACGGCAAGGCAGTTCGACTGTTCGCCACAATCACCGCAGCCTTCGCAGACCAGATCATTGATAAACACGCGCTTGGGCGGATCGACCATCAGCTTGCGTTTGCGACGGCGGCGTTTTTCGGCCGCACAGGTCTGATCAAAGATCAGGATCGAAACGCCTTCGATTTCACGCAGCTCTTTCTGGGTGTCATCAAGCGTATCGCGATGGCGGACATCAACGCCCGGCGCGAAGTCTGCGCCCATCGGGTATTTTTCGGGTTCATCGGACAGAACAATGATGCGCTTGGCACCTTCGTCATACATCTGGCGCGTGATCTGCGGCACGGTCAGCGGCCCGTCAACAGGCTGCCCGCCGGTCATGGCAACTGCATCGTTGAACAGGATCTTGTAGGTGATGTTCACACCCGATGCGACCGCGGCCCGCACGGCCAGCGATCCGGAATGATAGTAGGTGCCATCACCCAGGTTCTGGAAGACGTGCTTGGTATCGGTAAACGGCGCCTGGCCGATCCAGGTCGCGCCTTCGCCGCCCATATGGGTAAAGGTCTCGGTGGATCGATCCATCCAGTTGACCATGTAATGACACCCGATACCGGCCATGGCGCGACTGCCATCGGGGACCTTGGTTGAACTGTTATGCGGGCAACCCGGGCAGAACCATGGAATGCGCGCCACATCCGGGCGCGGTTCGGCGATTTCGCGTTCCTTTTCCGCCAGCCAGTCGATGCGTTCATGAATGGCCGGGCTGTCATAGAAACGTTTGATACGCTCTGCCAGAACCACAGCAACCCGTGCCGGGGTCAGTTCATCCATGGATGGCAGGATCCATTCGCCTTTTTCATCGAACTTGCCGATGACCTGGGGGCGGACATCTTCGCGCCAGTTATAAAGCTGTTCCTTGACCTGGTTTTCCATCACCGCGCGCTTTTCCTCAACCACGATGATTTCTTCCAGTCCCATAGCGAATTCGCGCACGTCATCACGGTTGAGCGGCCAGCTCATGCCGACTTTCAGGACCCGAATACCGATCTTGGCGGCGTCTTCTTCGGAAATGCCAAGGTCATCGAACGCCTGCATGACATCAAGATAGGCCTTGCCCGTCGTAATGATGCCAAGCCGCGCATTCGGGCTATCGATCACGGTTTTATTGAGCTTATTCGCCCGCGCATATGCCAGTGCGGCATACAGCTTGTATTTCATCAGGCGATGTTCTTGCTCCTTGGGCGTGTCGGGCCAACGGATATGCAGGCCACCCTCGGGCATGTCGAAATCGGTCGGGATTACCGGAACGATACGGTCCGGGGCGACATCGGCAGCGGCCGAGCTTTCCACCGTTTCAGCAATGGTTTTCATCGCCACCCAGCAACCGGAATAGCGGCTCATTGCCCAGCCATGCAGGCCGTAATCCAGAATGTCCTGAACGCCGGACGGGTTCAGAACCGGGATCTGCGCATCGATAAAGGCATATTCGGTCTGATGGGGCAGGGTGGATGATTTGCAACTGTGGTCATCACCGGCGAGAACCAGCACACCACCATGCTTGGACGTGCCAGCATAGTTGGCGTGTTTGAAAACGTCACCGGACCGGTCAACACCGGGGCCCTTGCCGTACCACATGCCAAAGACACCATCATATTTGGCATCCTTGTACATATTCACCTGCTGGCTGCCCCAGACAACGGTGGCGGCAAGGTCTTCGTTTACGCCGGCCTGAAATTCGATCTGCTGTTTGGTCAGGAACTTCTTGGCGCGCCAAAGTTGCTGATCAAGACCACCAAGCGGCGATCCGCGATACCCTGAAATGCACCCGGCAGTATTCAGCCCTGCGCGCGCATCAAGCTGGCGCTGCATCAAGGGCAAGCGGACAAGTGCCTGAATACCTGTCAGGTAAACACGGCCTTCCTCAAGCGTATATTTATCGTCGAGTTGAACTGCCGCCAAATGTTGTGCCATGACCGGTCTCCCTCGGATCTCTCTGATATGCGGGGTCATTTCGGGCCCAATGCACTGCATTTATTGATATGGGTGTTTGTGCAGTGTTTCGGTATGACCTGTAAATTATGTTTCAGGTTTGGTGTGCGGGACCAATGCCTGACCTTGAAATGGTAATAAATACTGACCTTTTTTCAAAACGAACTCGCATCGCACTATGCAAAACGCCTGATTGCATCTGTTGACGTTGGGTCAACTTAATATTTACTTATTCCGGTACCGATTTACGCGCAATAAAATTGCGCATCTATTGCACTGCGAAATTGTCCTTTGGCGTCGAGTCCATGCTCGGCGTGGATATCGCGCTGTGTTAATCTCGCGCGGGTTTTGGGTGCGCACAGCAAGGAGCTTAGCATGGAACAGCGTGTTTCGCTGATTACTCTCGGTGTTGCGGATCTGGATCGGTCGCGTCGCTTTTACGAAGGTGGCCTCGGCTGGCAGATGACCGAAATGGTTGAAGGGCAGGTGGTGTTTTATCAGCTGTCCAACGGTCTTGCCCTTGGCCTGTTCGGGCGCGATGCGCTTAAGGAAGACGGTCAGTTTGATGATGATACCGGGGCAAGCTTTGCCGGTTTGACATTGGCCTATAACGCGCGCAGCGAAGAAGAAGTCGATCAGGTGATGGCGGAGGCGAAAAAAGCCGGGGCCAAAATCCAGAAACCGGCCGAGAAGGTCTTCTGGGGTGGGTATTCCGGTTATTTCCGAGACCCCGACGGCCATGCGTGGGAAGTCGCGTTTAATCCATTCTGGGAAATTGACGGGAAGGGCAATCTGCTCATCCCGCCACAGAAAACCGGGTAAGGCGCATTCATCACATCATCACGCCATATCTTCATAGCACGGGCAGCAACATGCTGCCCGTTTTCATAGATATTCCAAAGTACAGTTGCGTCGGGGATAATTTACTTTTACATCGAACGTGATGTAGTTTTAATCCATGCTTTCAAGGGGGATAAGGTTTTGAGTTGGATCGACCAGTTTCCGGGGCTGTCACGTTTGCCCGATGCCATCCGATCCTACCTTGTCGAAGAAAGCAAGATCGTGACGGTTCCTGCCAATACGGTCATTTTCGGACCGGGCAAGTCGCCGGAAAACCTGTTGTTGCTGCTTGATGGCACTGTGCGTGTCCAGCAAACATCCGATACCGGCCGTGAAATCGTGCTCTATCGCGTCCATGCCGGGGAAAGCTGTGTTCTGACCACGGCCTGCCTTCTGGCTTATGAGGATTACTCGGCAGAGGGGATTGCCGAAACCGAAACCCGCGCGGTGGCAATTCCGCGCACAGTGTTTGACAAGCTTGTCTCGGATTCAATCGAGTTCCGCCAGTTTGTCTTTACCGCTTATTCCAAACGCATCACCGACCTGTTCATGGTGATCGAGGAAATCGCATTCCAGAAACTTGATATCCGCCTCGCCCACAAGCTGATCGAACTGGCCGGGGACAATGATACGGTCTCGGCAACCCATCAGAAACTGGCCGTCGAACTGGGCTCTGCCCGTGAAGTGATCTCGCGCCAGCTTCAGGAATTCCAGCGTCGCGGCTGGATCGAACAATCGCGCGGTACCATCCGGCTGATTGAGCGCATGCCATTGGAAAACCTGGCACATAGCTAGGAATTCTGTACCAAGACCGGCGGCTCTACAACTTTAGAATTATTAGTTGTTAATGTTGCGATGTTTGGTGACTTCATCACTGAAGCGCAAATCGCGAACTCTTAAAATAAACAATATACCCAGATGTTTCGCCCGCAATCTTGGCGGACATGGGACATCGCAAATCCATCCGTTGCAGGCTGCTCATAAGGCCGCGCGGAGGCAGTTGTTTAGGAGGAACACATGTCTGCATACCCGGTAAACATGTCGATAAAACCGGAAGTTACCGCCTTTTTCGACGAAGATACCAACACGATCAGCTATGTGGTCAAGGACCCCGAAAGCAACGCCTGTGCAGTTGTCGATTCCGTGATGGATATCGATTATGCGGCGGGTCGTATCACCTTTGCCCACGCCGACAACATCATTGCCTTTATCAAGGATAACGGCCTTGAGCTGGAATGGATTATCGAAACCCATGTCCATGCCGACCATTTGTCGGCAGCACCCTATATTCAGGAAAAGCTCGGCGGCAAACTTGGCATCGGCAGCAAGATCACGGTTGTTCAGGACACCTTTGGCAAGGTGTTTAACGAAGGCACCGAATTCCAGCGCGATGGCAGTCAGTTTGATCGCCTGTTTGAAGATGGTGATACCTATCAGGTCGGCTCCATGACCTGTTTTGCCATCTATACCCCGGGCCACACCCCGGCCTGTATGGTCCATGTCATGGGCGATGCCGCCTTTGTCGGTGACACCTTGTTCATGCCCGATGGCGGTTCGGCCCGTGCCGACTTCCCGGGTGGTGACGCCGGGACGCTGTATGACAGCATCCAGAAGCTCCTCGCGCTGCCCGACGATATGCGCCTGTTCATGTGCCACGACTACGGCCCCAATGGCCGTGATATCAAGTGGGAAACCACCGTCGGCGAAGAGAAAAAGCACAACATCCACGTTGGCGAAGGCAAAACCCGCGAAGACTTCATCAAGTTCCGCACCGAGCGTGATGCACAGCTTGATATGCCGCGTCTGATCATCCCGTCGCTTCAGGTCAATATGCGCGCCGGTCAGGTGCCGACCGATGACAGCGGCAAGAAAATGCTGAAAGTCCCGGTAAACGGGCTTTGATCAACACTCAGGTGAGGAAAAGCCATGGAAATCAAAACAATAAGTAACGGGTTCTCCGTCAGCCCGCAGATTGTTGCAGACGATGTCAAGGAAATCGCCAAGCGCGGCTTCCGGTCCATCGTCTGTAACCGTCCGGACGGCGAGGGTGCCGCTCAGCCAACCTTTGAAGAGATTTCAAATGCGGCAAAGGAAGCCGGGCTTGAGGTTCGCTATCAGCCGATTGTGTCGGGCAAGGTCAGCGACGATGACGCCCGTGACTTCGGCCGCCTGTTTGATGAATTGCCCAAACCGGTCTTTGCCTATTGCCGCACTGGCACGCGCTCGACAACGCTTTGGTCGCTAAGCCAGGCCGCAACACTTGATACCAGCGAAATCCTTCGCGCCACCAAGGCGGCTGGCTATGACATGGGCGGTGTTGTCCGCCGGATTGTCAATGGCGGCAAAACGCCCACCGATCAGGGTGATGCGAAGTACGATGTCGTGATCATCGGGGGCGGTGCAGCCGGTATTTCGGTGGCATCCAGCCTGCAGGCCCGCCGTTCCGGGCTTGAGATCGCGGTCATCGATCCGGCAGATATTCACTATTACCAGCCGGGCTGGACCATGGTTGGCGGTGGCGTGTTTGAAGCCAGTACCACGGCCCAGACCATGGGATCGCTGATCCCCAAGGGCGTGCACTGGATCAAGGCCGCTGTTGCCGCGTTCGAGCCGCAAGACGATGCCGTCGTCCTCGATGGGTGCCGGGTGGTCAAATATGACCGTCTGATCGTTTGCCCGGGGCTAAAGCTTGACTGGAACCGGGTTGAAGGTCTGGTCGAGACGCTGGGCCGTAATGGTGTGACGTCAAACTATCGTTATGATCTTGCCCCTTACACGTGGGAACTGGTTTCCTCGATGCGCGAAGGCAAGGCGATCTTTACCCAGCCACCCATGCCGATCAAATGTGCCGGTGCGCCGCAAAAGGCGATGTACCTTTCGGCCGATCACTGGCACCGCAGTGGTGTTCTGAAGAACATTGATATTGATTTCTGCAATGCCGGTGGGGTTCTGTTCGGGGTTAAGGACTATGTGCCGGCGCTTGAAAGCTATGTGAAGAAATACGACGCACATCTCGATTTCTTCCACAATCTGGTGGCGATTGATGGTCAGGCGAAAAAGGCCTGGTTCGATGTGGCCAAACCCGACACCAAGGTCGAACGCATTGAGAAGTCCTTTGACATGATCCATGTCTGCCCGCCGCAGGTGGCACCGGACTTCATTCGTGTGTCCCCGCTGGCGGATGCCGCCGGGTGGGTCGATGTCGATCAGGCGACCCTTCGCCACAAGTCATTTACCAACATCTGGTCGCTGGGCGATGTGATGAATGCGCCAAATGCCAAAACGGCTGCTGCGGCCCGCAAACAGGCCCCGGTTGTGGCCGAAAATGTGGTTGCCGATATCGATGGTAAATCCCCGGTGGCACAGTATGACGGTTATGGGTCCTGCCCGCTCACCGTCGAACGCGGTCGCATTGTACTAGCCGAATTCGGTTATGGCGGAACGCTTTTGCCGTCCTTCCCGAAATGGCTGATCGACGGTACCAAACCTTCGCACCTTGCCTGGTTGCTTAAGGAAAAGCTGCTGCCGCCGATTTATTGGAAGGCGATGTTGCGTGGCAAGGAATGGCTGGCAAAGCCTGAAAAAGTCACCAGCACCTAAAATACCCTTCGTCCAAGGCAGTGAAACCGCTGCCTTGGACCCACTCTTATTCAAGAGATCGACTGATGCGCCTTAACATGCTTCGGAAATATGTCCCGATTTTTGACTGGGGACAGACCTATGACAGGACAGCCTTTGGCAATGACATGATTGCAGCCGTGATCGTGACGATCATGCTGATCCCGCAATCGCTTGCCTATGCGTTGCTGGCGGGTCTGCCGCCCGAGGCGGGGCTATATGCCTCCATCGCGCCGATCATTCTTTATGCCATCTTTGGCACCAGCCGTGCACTTGCGGTTGGTCCGGTGGCGGTTGTGTCCCTGATGACGGCGGCGGCGGTGGGCAATATTGCCGAAACCGGCACCATGGGCTATGCGCTGGCTGCCCTGACACTTGCGGTTCTTTCCGGGGCGATCCTGCTTGCGATGGGCGTGTTCAAGCTGGGCTTTTTGGCCAACTTCCTTTCCCACCCGGTCATTGCGGGTTTTATTACCGCATCGGGCATGATCATTGCCGCCAGTCAGCTCAAACACATCCTTGGTGTGGATGCCAGCGGCCATAACCTTTGGGAAATTGTGACCTCTTTGATTGCGCATATTCCCGAAACCAATCAGACGACCCTGATCATTGGCATCTGTGCCACCGGCTTTCTGTTTTGGGTGCGCAAGGGCCTTAAACCCACTTTACGTAAACTTGGCCTGGGCGCACGGGCTGCGGATGTCCTGACCAAGGCTGGGCCGGTCTTTGCCGTTTTCGCCACCACGGCGGCGACCTGGTATCTTGGTCTGGCCGATAAGGGGGTCAAAATTGTTGGTGATGTGCCGCAAAGTCTGCCGCCACTGACCATACCGGACTTCAGCCCTGGGCTGATGGCCGACCTTCTGGTGCCAGCAATCCTGATTTCGGTGATCGGCTTTGTTGAATCGATCTCGGTCGCCCAGACGCTTGCCGCCAAACGCCGTCAACGCATTGACCCGGATCAGGAACTGATTGGTCTGGGGGCGGCCAATATCGGGGCGGGCTTCACGGGCGGCTATCCTGTCACGGGTGGTTTTGCCCGCTCGGTCGTGAATTTTGATGCCGGGGCGCAGACACCTGCGGCCGGGGCTTTTACTGCTGTTGGTTTGGCTATTGCCGCCGTGGCGCTGACGCCGCTGGTTTATTTTCTGCCCAAAGCGACCCTTGCTGCGACCATCATCGTTGCGGTGCTGTCGCTGGTCGATTTCTCGATCCTCAAAACCAGCTGGCAATATTCCAAGGCGGATTTCATTGCGGTTCTGGCAACCATCCTTCTGACCCTTGGTCTTGGCGTCGAGGTCGGGGTGACCGCCGGTGTGGTGCTTTCGATCGGGCTGTTTTTGTACAAAACATCGCGCCCGCATATTGCCGAGGTCGGCCTTGTGCCCGACACCCAGCATTTCCGCAACATCCTGCGTCATAAGGTCATTACCCATCCGTCGGTTTTAACCATCCGGATTGATGAAAGTCTTTATTTCGCCAATGCGCGCTATCTGGAGGACTACCTCTATGACCGGGTGGTTGGGTGCAAGAACCTAAAGCATGTGGTTCTGATGTGCTCGGCCGTGAACGAGATTGATCTAAGCGCGCTTGAATCGCTTGAGGCGATCAATCACCGGCTTGAGGAAATGGGCATTTCCCTTCACATGTCCGAGGTCAAAGGCCCGGTCATGGACCGCCTGAAAAAGACACACTTCCTTGATGAACTGACCGGCGAAGTTTTCCTGTCCCAGTTCGAAGCGGTTTCGAAACTGACAGACGGGCAGGTGGTGGAAACACCACCAAGCACCGAACCCAAAATCAAACTGGTCTAAGACCGAAGATCGAAACCGGATTGAGCTTTCAGTCCGGTTTCTTTTTACCATTGCGCAGATGGGTCAGGAAGTAAATCAAACCACCGGCCAGCAAGCCCCAGAACGCACCCGAAATCCCATAGAATGTCAGGCCAGCCGCCGTCACGATAAAGGTCACGGCTGCTGCTTCGCGCCCGTCTTCGTCCTTGAAGGCTGCAACGGCGGATCCGGCAAACGCCCCAATCAGGGCAAGGCCTGCAACCGCCTCAATCAGGATGCCCGGTGCCAGACTGATAAACGCCGTAACCAGCCCGGCCAGAAGCCCAAACACGATATAGAAAACGCCGCCCGAAACAGCGGCCCAATACCGTTTGGCCGGATCGGGGTGGGCATCCTTGCCCGCACAAAGGGCCGCGGTGATGGCGGCAAGGTTTACCGCATGGCCACCAAACGGGGCTGAGAGTAACGAGAATATCCCAGTCACGGTAAACAGCGGCCCCGGCGGGGTGTCATAATCATTGGCACGCAGAACCGCCGTACCCGGAATATTTTGCGATGCCATCGTGACGATGAAAAGCGGCAAGGCAATGCCGACCAGTCCAGCCAATGTGAATTCCGGCATGACGAATTCAACGGGCGGCGCAATTGCCCCGCCCAGATCGGCAAGCGCATTTTCAGGGAACTCAATGCCGAACACCATCACCCCGACAAAGGCCAAAAGGGCGGCCGGGATGGCAAGCAACCGGTTAAACCGGCCCATCACAATCCATGCGATCACGATGGGAAGACCAAGCAACGGATCAAAGGCAACCGCCTTGACCGGCGCAAGGCACAGACCCAGCAACACACCGGCCAGCATCGCGTTTGCCAAGGGGGCAGGAATACCTGCAACCGCACGTCCCAATGGCTTCCAGACACCGCTGATAATGATCAGAACGGCACACACGATGAACGCGCCAACAGCAACGGCAAAGCCGCCCTCAATTGCGCCAGATGTCGCGAGAAGGGCTGCACCGGGTGTTGACCATGCAATGCTGATCGGCAGGCGGGTTTTAAGGGATAGAACAATTGCGCAAATGCCCATCGAAAGGGATAGCGCCATCAGGCCAGATGCCGCCTGTTCCGGGCTGGCGCCAACGCCGGTAAGACCTTGAAGCACAACCGCAAACGAACTGGCAGAGCCAACAAAACCGGCCAGCAGGCCCATGAAAATACTTTGGGGCGAAATATCACGCAGCATGGGAGCTCCGAACGCGAAATTTTATAGAACATCTTGGTGGCGAAGTAGCGACGCTAACCTGATCAATGCGCCTGTACCAGTAAATATGTAAGCCCCGCAGGCGGTGACCTGCGGGGCATTTACTCAGACACGATATACGATATGTCTCTGGTGATTTCGTGTGGATGTCTAAGACTTTAACTCGAAACTGATACGACGCTTCATACAGTCTGCACCGGCTCCCTTGATCGGTTGCCCTTCGTGTTTGGTCCACATGCCGTCAGCTTTCAGGCCGTTGTCGCATAGCAGTTTCCATGTGCCTGTGTTGCCAGTACCGCTACCGGTAATGGCAGTGCCGCTGCAGCTTGCGTCTGCCTCAGTAATATCAAACGAGAAATCGAACTGTGCTGCGCCTTTCTTTCTGACTTCACCCTCAATCTCGGAAGAAACACCGTCCCAGTCTCCTTCAAACGTCCAAGTTTGATTCTGCGACGTAAGGGTCGAGCTGTTGTTTCCCAGAGGACCAATGTTCAAATAGGCGGCAGCGAGCTGTGCTTCATCTGCTTCCGTGATCAGATTGATCCCTTGCATAATGACTTCGGGAGATTTCGAGAATTTGCTGCAGCCGGCAAATTCGACAATGGCATCCGAATAACCTCTGTCGTTGTCATACGGGGTAAACCGTTTGAAACGTTTGGCAAAGAACCCAGCAACACAGTCGCCGTTTTTCCCGATCCATCCTTTGGTTCTTGGAGAAACCTGGTCAATGATTTGGAACTTGGCTTCAGGAATGCCTGCATTCGCGGCAATCTCTCGGAAATCAGCGCCTTCAAGCGCTCTGTCTTCAGTTGAGCGTGAGAACCAGGCACTGTTTACATACTGGATCATAAAATATGCTTTTCCAGCATCCCATTTAACGATCTCAGCCCAACCTTTCCCATTGTCGCGTTCATAGGCCTGCGTTGAATAGCCTTTGGAAACATCAAGAAACTTGAAGGTGTTGAATCTGCTTTCAGCGGGTTCAAAGCTGCCTTCATCATCAAGGCTAAGCGAACGCCCCTTACGATCCGTCAGTCCTTGGTCTGTTGCGCAGCCAGCCAAAAGAAGCGCAGCCCCAGCCGCGATAAGGAATTTAGAAAACATTCGGTCACCCCTATGCATTTAACTAAGTTCCTTGTATTCCAAACATACAGAAGTTTTTCCACCATAAATTGCATATGGGGATGGGAAAACGGAACCTGTATCGTTCGAAAATCAATGGGTTGGGAATGCTCGCCGCCCGGTAATCTTGGGCTTAGTACGGTAAAGGGCGATTTCGTCATCGCGCCAATCAAGTAGCTGGTGTTCACCAAAATCAGCTGCGACTTGGTAAGATTCTTGGCAAGGGCCGATTATATGTTTGCCAGATGCTGGCGCAATGCCAGCATCTGTTGATCAAGCGTGGCGGCTGGTGCCTGTGCTTGTTCGTCTGGATTCTTTTTGTCTTTAAGTTCAGCCGCGCTCGAACGGTTGGTGATGAATACGTATCAGACGACGTCACCTTTGGTGGTGGGGTTTGATACGTCGTGGGTTTCAACCAAGCGCGCGTCGTGACGGCCAAGTACATCCTTGGCACGTTCCTCGGTTTGTGGATCGGGTGTTTTGACCCACAGCAGCAAGCCACCTTGGTCAAGCTCTTCTTGCAGCTTGGAAGAATAGGTCTTGCCCACCATGGCGGCGATCACGCCACCAGCCGCGGCACCAACACCGCCCGCGCCAAGAATCGCTGAAATGGTCAGTGCAATCGGGCCACCCGCTGCAATGACGGCACCGGCGGCACCAAAGGCCGCAGCATACATCGGAGCACCGATCAATGCGCCTTCGGCATTGCCGATCGGTGTCGGCGTCGTATAGGCAAGTGGAGGCATATCAGGGTCGTTGTCGATATCCTCGGCCTTGCTGTAAATATGGCCAAGCTTGTCTTCGACGGTCCCTTCATTTGCAAGAAGGCTAAGCTCCTTCTGCTGATCAAATCCGGCTTGCGCGAGATCATCAGCCGCCTGTTGGAGTTGTTTGATATCGTCAAAAACGCCTACGGTTTCGCGATGTGTTGTTGTCATTTGGGCCTCCTTTTTGTTGCAAGGCTCATTGACATTGAACGTAACACAACGCGGATTGGTTCCATTTTAATTGGATTTCAGTGCGCCCAAACCAAAAACGGCACCCCTAAAGGGTGCCGTTAAAAGGTCTGTTTCGGTGCTTTGGCTTACCGCTCGGTAATTTTGAACTCGATGCGCCGGTTGCGGCGATAGGCGATTTCATCATCGCGGTTATCAAGCGGCTGGTATTCACCAAAGCCAGCGGCAACCAAACGGTTGGGCGGTACACCCTGGTCAATCAGGAATTTGACCACCGAAATCGCACGGGCGGCCGAAAGTTCCCAGTTGGAGGCAAACTGAAGGTTTCGGATCGGCACCTTGTCGGTATGGCCATCAACACGCATGACCCAGTCGATGTCATCTGGAATGTCGGCTGCAATCGTGGTCAGCGTTTCGCCCAGTTTGGCCAACTGATCCTTGCCTTCTTCGCCAAGCTCTGCCTCGCCCGAACCAAATAGCACTTCGGACTGGAAGACAAAGCGATCCCCGACAACACGGATATCCTGACGATCACCCAGAACTTCACGCAGGCGGCCAAAGAATTCCGACCGATAACGCTGCAGTTCGGCAACCTTGGTGGCAAGGGCCGCATTCAGGCGGTTGCCAAGATTGACGATCTGGGCTTCTTTTTCCTCGTTCTCGCGCTCGGATGCTTCAAGCGCGGCCTCGATCCGGGCCAGTTGCTGGCGCAGGGCCAGCATCTGCTGATTAAGGGCGGCGACTTGCGCTTGTGCTTCTTCGCTCAGATTTTTTTGATCTTCAAGTTCAGCCGCGCGCGATGCCAAAAGGGCTGAAAGCTCGTCAATGCGGGTTTCCTGATCCGAAATCTTTTCGCCTGTCGTTTCGCGAAGTTCGGTCAGTTCGGCTTCCTTGTCTTCAAGCGATGCTAAGGCTGCCAGAAGTTTCTGCTCAATCTCGTCGGCGGAAAGTTCGGCTGCAGCCAATTGATCGGCCAGGGTCGCGGCGCGTGCACGCAAATCATCACGTTGATCAGCCGTATTGGAAAGCTCGGTTGTCAGTTGTGTCAGTTCGAGTTCCATACGCTGATTGTTGCCGCGTTCAAGCGACAGCAAATTGGTCAGCTCGTTGACCTGCGCGGTCAGGTCATTCAGGGCCTCGTCACGGCCCGAAAGGGCCGCACCAAGATAAACCTGCGCAATGACAAAGATCATCAGAAGAAAGATGATAACCATCAAAAGGGTTGCCAGCGCATCAACAAAGCCCGGCCACGTATTTACATCGCGGTTACGACGGCGCGAAAGCCCGATCATGCGATCAGCCCTCCTCGGCGATGGCGGCGATGGTGCGGGCGAGAAGCTTGATCTCGCTTCTGATTTCCTGTGTGGATTGCTGGCGGCCCATGGTCAGCTCTTCGCCAATACGGCCAAGCGTATTGTCAAGCGAACGGATGTGGGCGCGGGTGTTATCATCAATGCCGAAGCTGCCCATCTTCATGGAATCAGCCAACTGATCAAGAACCGGTTTGAGATGCATCTGGTTTTCAGCCAGCTTGACCATCAACTGTTGTTCGGCCTTCATCTGATCGGTCAGGGTGGATAGCTTGTCGGCCAGATCAATCAGCGTATTGTGCGATTTGATCTGCGAACTTTCCGATCGCTGGATAGAGTTCTGCAACCCTTCCATATTATCCGCCATCTGTTCGATCAGGGCCGAAAGATAGGCCGGAACTGACTGTTCACCATCGGAAATTCCGCCACCCGACCCAAGGCGGGTAAAGCTTGAAAGCCATTCTTCAAGATCGTTGAAGAACCGGTTCTGTGCCTGACCGGCCTGCATGTCCAGAAGGCCCAGCGCAAGCGAGCCTGCAAGACCAAACAGCGAGGACGAGAACGCCGTGCCCATGCCGCTGAGCGGTTCGGACAGGCCGTCTTTGAGTTCAGAGAACCAAAGATCCATGTTTGATCCGCTGCCAACATTGACGTTGCTGATCACACCGGCAACCGAGTTCACGGTCTGAAGCAGGCCCCAGAAGGTGCCCAGCAGACCAAGAAACACCAGAAGGCCAACGACATAGCGCGACAATTCTCGGCTTTCATCCAGTCGGGAACGGATCGAGTCAAGGATCGTCCGGGTCGAAGTCGTCGAAAGCTGCGGGCGGTCACGGCGCTGTTCAGCCATCATACTGGCCATCGGGGCCAGAAGTTTTGGCGGAACCTGTGATGTCAGACCCGGGCGGGAGCGCCGGAAATCCTCGATCCAGGTGACTTCCGGTGACAGGCTTGCGGCCATGCGGAACGTGTAAATGACGCCGACGACAAACACGCCCAGGATCAGGCCATTGAGAACAGCATTGGCCATAAAGGCATCAGACAGGGCCGGGTACAACAGGGCGCCAACCCCGGCAATAATGGCAACGAAGATTGCCATGCGTGTCAGATAACTTCCGGGTTTGGTAATGGGCGGGAGAGATCCCGTGCCATTTGCCGAATTGCTGCTCATAACGGATTAATCCTAGCGTTGAACGGTTTTGATATCGACGCGATCGGCGGGGCCGGACGGAACATTCGCACCAAGAGCGCGAACATCAATGCGCGTGGAGCGCACACCCCGGTCAATGAGATAGGAACGTACCTGAAGCGCGCGCGACAGCGACAGACGACGCGCCTTGGATGCGTTTGATCCATCGCCTTGTGCGTATGCCTGCAACTGGATGCGCAGGTTTTCATCCTGACCCATGGTTGCAATCACGCTGTCAAGCTGGCTCTTGGCGGCGTCGCTAAGCTCAAAGCTTTCAGCCGCAAAACCAAGGCTGTATTCATCAGATCCGTCAGCAGGCATTGGTTCCGGTGTGGTTTCCGGCGGAATGGCTGCTTCTTCGGCCGAAGGTGCTGGCGGCGCAGCCTGTTCGGTCACAGGCTCTGCAGTGTCGGCCATCTCGGTTGCGGGCTGGGTGGTGTCAGGTGCCGGTGCAGCAGGCGGTTCAGGTGCATCTGCAATCGGCGCAATCTCTGGCGCGGCCGGGGCCGTCGGAACGCTTTGTTCTTCTGCTGTTTCCGTCACCGGCGCTGGTGATGATGTTGCTTCAGGCGCTGGTTCTGCGACGCTTGGCGCGGGCTCCGGTGCAGGTGCCGGTTTCGTCAGCGGGGTAGGTGCCGCAGCGCTGCTTTCGCTGGTGGTGGGGGCTGCCGGCTTGCTGCGCGGTGCGGCGGTTGGTTCCGGCTGGTTCAACACGATGGTCTGATTTGCGCCGTCATCCATCATTGCCTGTGCCTGGGCAGCAGACGTTGAGGGCGCCGCAACGCCGGGTACGCCGTAAAATTCTGACTGGGTGGGGAAGGCGTTGCCACCACCTGATCCATCAATGACAACCGTTTCAAAGCCACCGTCATAGCCGCCTGCGCCAGCGGCACTGGCAAACTGATCAGAAGCAAGGAAGGTCGATTTTGGTTTGCTTTCCGGGAAAATCAGATCACCGCCGGGCACGACGATGTGATCGCGTGAAACAGTCGGGGACAGATATTGTGGCACGGTCGGTTGTCCGCCATAGCCATCTGCCACGTCCCAGTTTACCTGAACGCTGTTATCAACCGAAACGGGGGAGTATTGTTGCGCGGATGCGTTTGCCCCAAAGAACACGGTCGTTCCCAGTGCGGCCGTCATCGCAAGCACCGAAATCTTGGAATACCCCATCATCAAATCGCAGGCCCCTTAATACCCTGTGTTTGAAATCGTTTTGGTAACGCTATTCTATTTCACACAGTTTTGTGTCGATCATTAGGCACCCGCAAACCTTCGGAATGCCCCCCTGTTGTCTATGGGCCTGCATTCAGGCCGCATAGTCCCATGCACAATAGCTTAGAGACAGGTAATGGACAACCGCTTTGACCGATAATGCAAAAGGGGCGCTTCAGCAAATTGTGAAGCGCCCCTTTCAAAAAACAGTAACAAAAGCGGTGTGTTAGCCCGCAATTGCCTTTTTCAGCGTCTTGGCCAGCACAGGCTGGATGTAGTCGTTGGCTGCAACGACGCTGCCGGTAGCCAGCATGTTGGTGCCGCCTTTTTCATCGCGGATGTAACCGCCCGCTTCGGAGATCAGGATAATACCGGCTGCGATATCCCACGCATTCAGGTGAGATTCCCAGTATCCGTCATAACGGCCAGCCGCAACATAGGCCATATCAAGGGCTGCAGCCCCCATACGGCGTACACCGGCACAACGGTCCATGACCGAGTGCAGTTGCTTTTCAAATGTCGCGTGATCGCCATGGCCAAGGTGCGGAACACCGCAGGCCAGAACGCATTCATTCAGGCGACGACGGCCCGAAACGCGCAGGCGACGGTTATCAAGGAACGCACCAACGCCTTTTTCCGCCCAGAAGCACTCATCCTTGGCAACGTCATAGATCATGCCAGCGATGATTTCGTTACCCTTTTGCAGGGCAACCGAAATCGCAAAATGCGGGATGCCATGCAGGAAGTTGGTGGTGCCATCAAGCGGATCAATGATCCAGCGATGCTCGGGATCGGAGCCCTTGACCTCGCCACCTTCTTCAAGAAGGAAGCCATAACCCGGACGGGCACGCTCAAGCTCTTCACGCAGGCGTTTTTCGGCACGGTGATCAGCCGCAGATACGAAATCTGCCGGGCCTTTCATCGAAACCTGAAGGTTTTCGACTTCACCGAAGTCGCGTTTCAGTCCATAGGCTGCCTTTTCGACAGCCTTGTACATCACGTTGATATTTGCAGAACGACGGGCGGCGCCTCGCACGGCATATCTCCCGGAATTTGAATTAAAAGAAGGTCCGCTTTCCGGACCGGCGGGCAGGGAGGCCCTTAGTCCTTGGCACGCTCGACATAGGTGCCTTCAACCGTGTTCACGACAATGCGCGTACCCGATTCAATATGCGGGGGCACCATCACACGAACACCGTTCTCAAGAACAGCCGGCTTGAAGGAAGAAGACTGGGTCTGACCTTTGACAACGGCGTCGGCTTCGACGATTTCGAAGACAACATGCTCTGGCAGGGTTACGCCAAGCGGCTCCCCTTCGAAGGATTCGATGGTCACAACCATGCCATCCTGAAGATAGACAGCAGCGTCGCCAATAAGGTCGGAATTGACTGTGATCTGGTCGTAGGTTTCGCTGTCCATGAAGGTGATCATGTCACCATCGGCAAACAGGTAGGTGTATTCTTTCTGCTCAAGGCGAACCTTTTCGACGGTTTCCGATGCACGGAAACGTTCGTTCAGCTTGGTGCCGGTACGAATGTCTTTGAGTTCAACCTGGTTAAAAGCACCGCCTTTACCCGGCTTCACAGCCTGGCATTTTACTGCACGCCACAGGGCACCTTTATGTTCGATAAGGTTACCCGGACGGATTTCGTTGCCGTTGATTTTCATGGCACAAACCGTTCTTTCAGATCACAGATTCACAATGCAATAAGGGGCAAGCGCCCCATTTCAGGGGGTCTACCTACCAGTTCGGGTGTTTTGCTGCAAGCAGATTGATCCGGGTTTACGCGCATAACACCCCGTCATTCGCGCATGGCTGGCGCAACCAATTGCCAGCCATATGATTTCCCGTTGGCCGGTATTCAGTTCAGATATCGGTCGCCGCAATCGCAGCCTTGATCGCCTTTGCCCCTGCTTCGGGGCCATCCGGATGGTTCCACACGCCACCTGTTACCGCGATAAAGTCTGCACCTGCCAGAACCAGCGGGGCAACATTGTCCGCCGTGATGCCGCCAATCGCCACACAGGGCACGGTGGTAAAGGTCGTCCAGATTTCAAGGATTTCCGGCGTGACGCTGGTTTTGGCTTTTTTGGTCTTGGTCGGATAAAATGCACCGAATGCCACGTAGTCCGCACCCTTTTCACCAAGGATCATCGCCTTGTGGCGGCTGTCATAGCATGACACACCAACAATATGTTCCTCGCCCATGATGGCGCGCGCTTCGTCATAGCTGGCATCACCTTCGCCAACATGCACACCATCGCAGCCCGATTTCCTGGCAATGTCGGGACGATCATTCAGGATCAGTGGAATGTCACGATCCACGCACATTGGCAGGATCGCATCAATCGCGGTGCGGATTTCATCATCACTGACATCCTTCAGGCGCAATTGCAGGCAATCAACCGCACCGGTATCAAGCACGGATTTCAGCGTCTCGCCAAAGGGTGCAAGGTCAAATTTCGGCGGGGTCAGAAGATAAAGACCGGCAAGTTCGTCTGAATTCACGATGATAATTCCTGATGATTTCCTGCGTGTTATGTAACCTTTGACGCCGGTTTTGGCAATTGCCAAGGCTACCCGGCAAGATGTGCAAGCAATCGCTTGTCGAGTTCATGATCGGGCAACAGGTCATCGGCCATCTGATAAATCACATCTTTGGCCGGGAACTCTGTCATGACCAGACAGTTTGCCTGGCCTGCCATATCCCGAAGGTTTTCCAACTGCGGTTCGAGCATCGGATCGACCATCACCGCATCAAGGCCAAGCTCAAACGCGGCCAGCGCCCCAGAAACCCGTCCGCGACAATCAAGGATCGCTGTGATGTCCGATGCCGGGAATTCTTCGCGCACAAGCGTGATCAGATCGGCAAACCATTGTGCCCCGTGTGATTGGGCTGCGTGAACAGGCGACAGCAGCGCAAACCCACGATCCCCCAGAACCCGGCAGGCGGACCGGGCACCAGTGATGCCGTGAACGCGGATGATCGGGGCCGGCAGGGTGGTCATGATGCTTGCTCAGGCCTTGGTACGCGCAACATAGACCGTGTTGATGTCTTCACGATCAATCAGCGGATGCTTGAACGTAATCACGTCGGCCCGGATGGTATCAAACGCGGATTTCAGGTTCTCTTCAAACCATGGTTCGGGCATCTCGGTCGACCACAGGGCAAAAATCCCCCCGGGCACCAGATGTTTGGCAAGTTTCGTCAGACCTTCCTTGGTATAAAGGCGCTTGTGGGTTTCATGCAGGACATTGCCCGGCGAATGGTCGACATCCAAAAGGATCGCGTCATGCAGTTTTTCGGATGCATCCGGGTTCATGCCCGGCGTATCAGAAAGTGCTGCGGCAAAGAAATCCCCATGCACCAATGCGCAACGCGGGTCGTTTGAAAGTTGATCCCCCAGGGGCAGCAATCCTTGCTGATGCCATTCGATCACCTCGGGCAGGGTATCAAGCACGGTCAGCTTGCCAGTCTTGGGATTATCAAGCGCTGCCTTGGCGGTATAGCCAAGGCCCAAGCCACCAACGACCACATCAAGGTTCTCGCGATCAAGTTCAGCCAACCCCAGATCGGCCAGCGCAATCTCGGCATCGGTAAACAGGCTCGACATCAGGTATTCTTCATCAAGCTTGATCTCGTAGACATCGATATCAAGGCTCAGATCACGTCGGCGACGCAGGCTTAAAACCCCCATCGGTGTCGGGCGATAATCAAGTTCCTTGAAAAGAAGGCTCACGGGCCGGGCTCCTGTTTGTCTTGATAGGCGTGTCACCTAGACAGTGACGGAAAGAGGCGCAAAAGAAAAGTGCCCGAAGCAGAACTTCGGGCACCTTGAAAATTTTGACCTAAGCGATGCTTAGAGGAACTTCGCCATGGCGACAGCGGTGTCGCTCATACGGTTGGAGAAGCCCCACTCGTTGTCATACCAGGACAGGATACGAACGAAGTTGCCGTCCATTACCTGGGTCTGGGTCGCATCAAAGGTCGAGCTGTTCGGGTTGTGGTTGAAATCAACCGAAACCAGCGGAGCTTCACAAACGCCAAGAACGCCTTTAAGCGGGCCGTTTGCAGCTTCCTTGATGGCTGCGTTGACTTCATCAACGGTGGTGTCACGACCAGCCACGAAGGTCAGGTCAACCATCGAGACGTTCGGGGTCGGGACACGGATCGCGGTACCGTCGAGCTTGCCTTTGAGTTCCGGAAGAACAAGACCAACAGCCTTTGCAGCACCGGTCGAGGTCGGGATCATCGAAAGCGATGCCGAACGGGCACGGCGCAGGTCTTTGTGCAGGCTGTCCACTGTGTTCTGGTCGCCGGTGAAGGCGTGAACAGTGGTCATGAAGCCCTTGGTGATGCCAACGGTTTTGTTGAGAACATCTGCAACCGGTGCAAGGCAGTTGGTGGTGCAGGATGCGTTCGAAACGATGACGTCATCAGCGGTCAGGCTGTCAGAGTTAACACCGTAAACAACGGTCTTGATGTCGCCCTTTGCCGGGGCAGAGATCAGAACGCGCTTGGCGCCTGCGGTCAGGTGTTTGCCTGCGCCCGCTTCGTCAAGGAAGATACCGGTGCACTCAAACGCGATGTCGACTTTAAGGTCGGCCCACGGCAGGTTCGCCGGGTCACGTTCAGAGCAAACCTTGATCGCCTTGCCGTCAATGACCAGATCGTCGCCTTCGGCTTTGACGTCATTGGCCAGAACGCCATGAACGGAATCATATTTCAGAAGATGTGCGTTGGTGTTGACGTCACCCAGGTCGTTGATGGCAACAACTTCAACGTCGGTGCGACCGCTTTCAACGATAGAACGCAGAACCAGACGGCCGATACGGCCAAAACCATTAATCGCTACGCGAATAGCCATTCATCCCTCCAAAATTATAATGATTGGTACCTGGGGAGTATCAATCACGGCTTAGGGTCAAGAACCCATAGAAAAAAGGCCGGATCGGCATGTTACCGATCCGGCCCTGTAAATTAAACCAGTTCCTTGGCCGCTTTGACCAGCGCGTCGGCGGTGATGCCGAAATGCTCGTAAAGGACCGGGGCCGGTGCCGAGGCACCAAATCCGTGCATGCCGATAACCTTGCCGTTATCGCCAACATATTTTTCCCAGCCAAAGACCGAAAGGGCTTCGATGGCAACGCGCGGTGCGCTGCCCAGAACGTCCTTGCGGTATTCCGGCGACTGGGCGTCAAACAGTTCCCAGCTCGGCAGCGAAACAACAGCAGCATTGATGCCGTCTGCTTTCAGCTTGGCCTGCGCGTCAACCGCGATCTCGACTTCCGAACCGGTTGCGATCAGGGTGACCTGACGATCGCCATCGCAATCGGAAATCACGTAACCGCCACGTGCGACAAGGTTGTCGTCACGATATTCGGTGCGCAGAACCGGCAGGTTCTGACGGGTGAGTGCGAGAACGGTCGGGCCGCTTTCGTTGGTGATCGACATTGCCCATGCTTCGGCGGTTTCAACCGCATCGGCCGGGCGGATCACGGTCACGTTCGGCATGGCGCGCAGCGACGCAACATGTTCGACCGGCTGGTGGGTCGGTCCGTCTTCACCAAGACCGATGGAATCATGGGTCATGACGTAAACAACGCGCTGGTTCATCAGGGCCGAAAGGCGGATCGACGGACGGCAATAGTCGGTGAAGACCAGGAAGGTGCCACCATAGGGCAGAACGCCACCATGCAGCGCCAGACCGTTCATGGCCGCGGCCATGCCGTGTTCGCGGATACCGTAATAGATATACGCGCCTTCATAACCACCGTCGGCGGTGATCGGTGCCTGAACGCCGGTCTTGGTGTTGTTCGAACCGGTCAGGTCGGCAGAACCGCCGATCATTTCCGGGATCGCCTTGGTCAGAACTTCAAGAACGTTCTGCGACGCCTTGCGGGTTGCGACCTTCGGAAGTTCTTCGGTGATCTGCTTTTTGTAGTCGTTGAACGCTTCGATCCAGTTTTCCGGAAGCTTGCCTTCGATACGACGTTCGAACTCGTCTTTCAGGGCAGCTTCGAGACCATCAAAACGTGAACCCCACGCATTGAAGTCCTCGGCACCGCGTGCGCCTGCAGAAAGCCAAGCGTCACGGACATCTGCCGGGATTTCAAACGGCTCGGAATCCCAGCCGAGTTTCTTGCGCATGCCAGCAAGTTCTTCGGCACCAAGCGGTGCGCCGTGCGTTGCCGCGGTGCCACCTTTGGTCGGTGCGCCAAAGCCGATTTCGGTTTTGCAGGCAATCATCGACGGGGTGTTGGTGGATTTTGCTTTGGCAATGGCAGCTTCAATCGCAGCAGGATCGTGGCCGTCAATTTCCTGAACGTCCCAGCCAGCAGCTTCAAAGCGCTTCTTGTGGTCTTCCGATGTCGAAAGCGAGGTCGGACCATCAATCGAAATGCCGTTGTCATCGAACAGAACGATAAGCTTCGACAGTTTCATGTGACCGGCCATCGAAATGGCTTCCTGCGAAATACCTTCCATCAGGCAACCGTCACCGGCAATCACATAGGTGTAGTGGTCAACAACGCTGTCACCAAAGCGGGCATTCATGATGCGTTCGCCAAGGGCGAAGCCGACCGAGGTCGCAATACCCTGGCCGAGCGGGCCGGTGGTGGTTTCAATGCCTTCGCCGTGGCCATATTCCGGGTGGCCCGCAGTGCGATAGCCCATCTGACGGAAATTCTTGATCTGATCGAGATCGAAATCGTCATACCCGGTCAGGTGCAGAAGCGAATAAAGAAGCATCGAACCGTGACCTGCGGACAGGATGAAACGGTCGCGGTCCGGCCAGTTCGGGTGCTTCGGATCGAATTTCAAGAATTTGGTATAAAGAACAGTCGCAACGTCTGCCATGCCCATCGGCATGCCCGGGTGACCGGATTTGGCTTTCTCGACAGCATCTGCCGAGAGGAAGCGGATGGCATTGGCCATGCGGTTGTGTTCTACTTGCGTCGTCATGTGATGCGGTTCCTGGGGGTTTCGCGGTCGGGCGATGAAAACACTTTTCCATTTATTAACGGAATTCGCGCGGAAGATGCCCTTACAGGGGGCATACGTCAACCGCTTCTATCGAAAATCTGCCATGTTCTCGCGATTATGGTTAACCATACGGGCATTGACGGGGCCAATTACGGGTCCTGTTGACCTGTTTGCAGCGCCAGTTCTATGTTTCGGGCATGGCTGTCGTGCCACCCGATCAGACTGGTTTCGCACACAGTAGGGTAAAACGGTTGTTGATCGGAATCTGTGGTGTTAAATCAGCCATGATCATGACATCTTCGACAGGTCATATTGGCATATGGACTGTCGCAGCAGACGTTTGACGTCTGTAATCTTTGAGTTAACAGCAAATATTTGGGTAGGGTCATGTCGCGGTTGCAACAGGCAAGTGATCGACTGAAAGCAGCATTGGAACGTTTGGAAACGGTCGCGGAGTCGGCGATCGACGCCAAAAGCCAGAACGCAGATGCTGACACGGCAGAAGTCGAAGCCCTGCGCGGACAACTTTCGGCACTCCGCGAAGATTACGACCGGCTTTGCCAGACGACCGAAACGGTTTCAAACCGTCTTGATGGTGCGGTTGATCAACTCAAACTCGTCCTTGATGAAGAACCCGCAAAGAAGCAGGCATAACCCATGGCACAGGTTTCCATTCGCATTAACGGTCGCAGCTATGACATCGCATGTGACGACGGTCAGGAAGATCGTATTCATGCACTTGCCGGATATGTTGACGAACGGGTCAAGGAAATCTCAGGTGCCGTCGGTCAGATCGGCGAACAACGCCTTCTGGTCATGACCAGCCTTCTGATTGCCGATGAACTGGGTACGGTGCAGGACAAGCTTGAAAATGGTGGCGGCGCGGTCGCGGAAGATGGCAGCCTGTCGGCTGCTGAAAGCGACGCGCTGGCACAAAATATCGAAAGCATGGCCGAACGCATCGAAACGCTTGCAGATCGTCTGAACAAAGACTGATCAACTGGTTATTCGCCTGCTGCATGGCTGCTTTAACTCAGGACTGAATTCACGCAATCTACTTGAAATTCAGACGGCCGAAGACTAAGTTCCGGTCGCTGACAGTTTGCGATGCGCCGTTCGCGGCGATCAAGAACACAGCATCAAGGGAGCTGCCCTGTTCGTCAGGTTCGCTAATTCCCGGGGCCGATGCTCATTTCTCTAGGGAGCTGTCCCTGTCGAGGCCGTGGTCTCGTTATACGGCGCCCACCTGCACTCGCAGGTCACGAGGAATTACCAAATGGCCAACGGCAGCGGTGGCTCCCGATTATTTTGCTTAGGGTCATGACCCTAAAAATCCCTTTTCCATTTCGTGATGCCGGTCATGCGTCCCGGGGCAGGGTGCATTAAACGAAACATGTCTGCCTGCTGGCTGACGCAATACAGGAAGCACAATGCGTTTACTTCATCTTGGCGACGTTCTGGGGCAATCCGGTCGCAAGGCAGCGCTTGAGGCGCTCCCTATGTTACGTGACCGTTTGTCGGTTGATATCGCGGTGGTGAATGTCGAAAATGCAGCCCATGGCTTTGGCGTCACGGCAAAAATTTGCAAGGAATTCTATGCAGCTGGTGCCGATGTCCTGACCACGGGCAACCATGTCTGGGACCAGCGCGAAATCATCGCCTATATTGATGAAGACGAAAAACTGCTGCGCCCCTGGAACTTCCCCGATGGTACGCCAGGCAATGGCGATTACGTCTTCAAGACCAAAGCGGGCAAAAAGGTTTGCGTCATCAACATGATGGGCCGCCTGTTCATGGATCCGCTTTCCTGCCCGTTCCAGGGGGCTGACAAGCTGTTTGCCAAGTACAAGCTGGGCAAGAATGTTGACGCGGTGATCCTTGATTTTCATGCCGAAACCACGTCGGAAAAGATGGCCTTTGGGCACCATTGTGACGGGCGGGCGTCGCTCGTTCTGGGCACGCACACCCATGTGCCGACCGCTGATGCCCAGATCCTGCCAAATGGCACGGCCTATCAGACCGATGTTGGCATGTGCGGCGACTTTGATTCCGTGATCGGCATGAAAAAGGAAAACTCGGTCCGCAAATTCATCACCAAGATGCCGTCTGGTCGGTTTGAACCGGCAGATGGTCCGGCCACGGTATGTGGTGTATATGTTGAAACCGATGACAAGACGGGGCTCGCCAAACGGATCGAGGCCGTACGGATCGGTGGACGCCTTAAAGGCAGTTGGCCCAGCGCATAAGGCCGAGCGCATAAGGCCAAGCACATAGGCAAAGTGCATAAGCACTGAATATCTTTAGCCCAAAGAAAAAGGCCCGCCAGATGACGGGCCTTTGTCATTTCAGATGTGTGGTTCGGATCAGGCCGCGCGATCACGGGCCTGCTGGCGCAGGTCATCCAGAATGCTGGAAATACGGGTGCGCATTTCGCTGACTTTCTCCGATGCCGAACGCGACGTGGTCAGAACTTCACCAGACAACTGACCGGTACGACCGGTTTCATTGGCAACCTCGGCAATCGATGCTGACACTGCACGGGTACGATCCGCCGCACCACGCACGTTGCGCGTGATCTCGTCGGTTGCCGCACCCTGTTCCTCGACCGCTGCCGAGATGGTCGTGGCAATCTCGTTGAGGCTGTCAATGATCGAGCCGATCTCGCCAATTGCATTGACCGATTCACCGGTGGCTTTCTGAATGCCGGTAATCTGACCCGAGATTTCCTCAGTCGCCTTTTCAGTCTGGTTGGCAAGGTTTTTGACCTCTGCCGCGACAACTGCAAAGCCCTTGCCGGCATCGCCAGCACGGGCCGCCTCGATGGTCGCGTTCAGGGCCAGAAGGTTGGTTTGCTCTGCAATGTCGGTGATCAGTGCGATCACCTCGCCAATGCGGCTTGCCGACTGTGACAGGCTGTTGACCAGTTCGTTGGTGTGCTGCGCACGCTGTGCAGCTTCGTTCGAAATACGCGTGGTTTCCGCCATCTGACGGTTGATTTCCGCGTTCGAACTTGAAAGCTGTTCCGTCGCCGAGGCAACAGTTTCAACATTGCCGGTGGCTTCGTCAGCCGATTTCGACACTTCGTCACTCTGCCCCGAAACAAGTTCGGCGCTGTCAGTCATCTGACCGGAAACACCTTGCAACTGTTCGGCAAGGGCCGCGATTTCATTCACCGCACTTTCGACTTCACCCTGAAGGTTGTCGGCAAGCGTGAGCAATTCATCACGGAGCGCCTCATTGCGTTCGCGGTTAAGGCGCTCTTCCTCGGCCTGCATGTCGCGGACCTTGATGGCGTTGGCCTTGAACACGTCAACGGCCCGGCCCATGGCGGAAATTTCATCACTTCCCGCCGACGGTACAGCCACTTCAAGATCACCATCAGCCAGCGAAATCATCGATTTCTGAAGACCGGCCAGACGACGCAGAAGGTTGCCACGCACATAAACCAGATAGATCAGAAGCGGGATGACAATCGCAGCGCCACCAACCCCGTACATCACGACAGAACTTTGCTGGGTAAGGGTGCTGGCAGCATCGGCCGATTTGTCCACGCCCGACTGAAGATCGCCAACAAGCATGTTCACACCATCTTCCATGGCGGCAGCAAATTCGGCGCTGTCTTCAACGATATCGATCTGTTCGTCGGCAAGCTTGAGTTCCTTGCTGCGCAGCGACGAGATGCTTTTGCGCCCCATCGACAGTTTCTTGATATCGCCAAGAAGACCCTCATAGAACTTACGGAGTTTTGCGTTTTCAAGCTCGGCAATCGTGTTGGCAACAACACCAACCGCACCACGCACCTGAACCCCCATGATGCGAAGCTGCATACGGTCATCCGATGACGCGGCCGACAGAACCGTATTACTGATTTCCGCGCCACTGTTTGCCAGACGGGTGATCGGCGCTTGCGCTGCCATCAATTCGTCAAGCTTGAACAGCAACCCCTTGATTGAGGCTTCCTGTTCCTCGGTCATGAAGGCACCCGCCTGACGCAGCTTTTGAACCTGGCTGGTGATCGAGGTGATGTTGGTCTGGGAAGCCGAAAGGATCGGCTGGATCATCGAGTTGTACTTGCCGGTCAGCTGCTGGAACTTGGAGATTGAATCAGACAGCTCGCTTGCGACTTCAAACCGTTCGATGGTCGTGTCATGCAGTTCCTGCAGGGCTTCGGCAAGGCTCTGGCCATTGCCTTCAATCACCGCAAGGGTTTCTTCCGGAAGACCGGACTCGTCGAGGACGGCAAGGTTTTCTTGCAAGGTTGCCAGCATCACATCAAGGTCGGCTTTGACGGCCTGTTCTTCCTCGATGGTTGAGGCGGCAACAATACGTGGTGCGGATGCCACAATCTTCGCGCTGGTCGTCGCAAGCTGCTGCGCAGCAAACATGGGCGGAAGCTGCTCATAGGCAATCTTGTCAAGCTGGTTGCCGAATTTTGTAAATGAGAAGACCGATACGGCTGCAGCCAGAATTGCAATCAGACCGACAAGAAAGAAGGCACCTGCCAATTTTTCACGAACGCCGAGTCCTGCTTTATTGGATTTTTTTGCTTTGTCTGTGGATTTCTTTTTTGGCGAAGACGGCTTGGTGCCGCGCTTGATACTAAAACCCATAATTTATCTTACCCCGTAGACCAAAGAGCCAAGCGTCAACACGGCCTCGTGCCGACGCGTATACATGCGTCGTTTGAACGTCTGTTCCCTGCCAAGCCACATTTTGGGGATACCCATGTCCTGCCCCGAACAGGATCAAGGGTGATTAAAGTGGGGCCTGATTTTTTATCATTGGAAGCAGATATAGCACAGTATCGCCGCCGCGATCATGGCTTTTCAAACCAACCTGTACATCTGTATATGGCCAGGTATTGGCCCAAGATTGCGCCTTACGACGGTTGCGTTTTGATTTGGGGGACGGCGGTCGTTATTCAGTATCTCGCCCGTGGACGGATGCAAAAAAGGCCCGCCAATGGCGGGCCTTTTTAAAAGTACGTCAGGCAGGATCAGGACGCTGCGCGCTCATTTGCCTGTTGGCGCAGATCATCAAGAATGCCGTTAATCCGCGAGCGAAGGTTTTCAACCTTCTGCGAGGCATCCTGCGCAGTTGCCAGAACCTGACCAGAAAGTTCACCGGTCTTGCTGGTTTCGTTGGCAACTTCGGTGATCGAGGCCGAAACAGAACGTGTGCGATCAGCCGCGCCACGCACATTGCGCGTGATTTCGTCTGTTGCTGCACCTTGTTCCTCAACCGCAGCGGAGATAGTGGTCGCGATTTCATTGATGTTTTCAATGATGCGGCCGATATCGCCGATTGCGTTCACAGACTCACCGGTCGCTTTCTGGATGCCAGAAATCTGGCCAGAAATCTCCTCGGTGGCTTTTTCGGTCTGGTTGGCAAGGTTTTTGACCTCTGCGGCAACAACCGCAAAGCCCTTGCCGGCATCGCCAGCACGGGCGGCCTCGATGGTCGCGTTAAGTGCAAGCAAGTTGGTCTGTTCTGCGATGTCGGTGATCAGGGCGATCACTTCGCCAATACGATCTGCAGACTGCGACAGGCTGTGAACCAGTTCGTTGGTTTCCTGTGCACGGCTGGAAGCTTCGCTTGAAATGCGGGTCGATTCCGCCATCTGACGGTTGATTTCCGCATTCGATGCCGACAGCTGTTCGGTTGCGGCTGCAACCGTTTCGACATTGCCGGTTGCTTCCTGTGCAGAGCTCGCGACGTCTTCGGTCTGGCCTGAAACCAGTTCCGCGCTCGACGTCATCTGGCCCGATACCCCCTGAAGCTGATCGCCAAGGGCCGCGATTTCATTCACGGCACTTTCGACTTCGTTCTGCAGGGTATCAGCCAGAGTCAGCAATTCATCACGAAGCGCTTCATTGCGTTCACGGTTAAGGCGTTCTTCTTCCGCCTGCATGGCTTGAACCTTAAGCGCGTTGTCCTTAAAGACATCAACCGCACGGCCCATGGCACTGATTTCGTCTTTACCCTTCGAGGGGACGACGACATCAAGGTTGCCATCTGCAAGCTGAACCATGGTTTTCTGCAGGCTGCCAAGACGGCGCAGAACGTTGCCACGCACATACAGTACATAGATCGCAAGCGAGATGATGATCGCTGCAACTGCCACGACAAACAGGGCGGTCAGGCTTTGTTTCTCGACAACTTTTGCCTGGGCGGCGGCCTCGTCAACTTCTGCATTCAGACCGGCAACCAGTTCCGCAACGCTGTTACGCATGGCATTGGCATATTCGCCACTTTGTACGACAAGTGCCTGACTTCTTTCAGTCGCCTCAAGTTCACGTTTGCGCAGATCCGGAAGGCTGCCTTCGCCAACGGAAAGCTTTTGCATCTTGCCAATCAGGTCGACGTAAAACGCCTTGAGGCGGTCATTGTCAAGCGTATCAAGCTTGCTCAGCGCGTCGGCATAAACGCCGCGGATGCGCACCGGAATGATCGACAGGCGGACAGCCTGCGTTTCCGTGGTGCTGGAAATAATCATGTTGGATGCGGCCGAACCGAGACGTTCGATCTCGAGGATCGGAGTGCGTGTCTCGATCGCTGACGCGAACTTCTGGAAAGCCTCTAGAATTTCTGTCTTGTCGGTACTGAATTTTTTTGACGGATCATCTTCAAAGGACGAAGCGTATTCGGTGCCCTGGGCCATGTCGTTCTGGGTATAGGACAGCAGCGGCTTCAGGGTGTCGGCATAACGCTTGGCATGACTTTGGAACTCGTCGAGTTTATCAGACTTTTCGTTGCTGATCTGGAAGCGTTCCTGGGTCACTTCGTGAAGCTGACGAAGGTTATCCTCGAGCAGGGAGCGGTTATCATTGATGCTTGCGATCACAGCCGGCATAAAGCCGGTTGCCTCGATTTCCTCGATCAGGACGGAAAGTTCGTCCAGGCGCACCGCAAGTTCGTCATTGATCGCAATTTCCTCGTCCGGATTGGCAGCGGCCACGATACGTGGCGCAATCGCAACAATCTCGGCACTTCCGGTCGCAAGTGACTGTGCTGCGGCAATCGGCGGAAGCTTTTCTTCTGTGATTGTGCTCAGCGCATTGCCGAATTGGTTGAAGGATACCGCACCGACGATGGCAGAAATAACCGCCATTAGTCCTACCAAAGCAAATGATATCAGAAGCTTGCTTTGGACCCCGAATTTAGTTCCCATTCTATCTAACCTTTGTTTCCTGGCTGTTTCCGTATGGCTTCTTTGTCCATTCCGGTTGTTTCTGGCACCACAGGATCATGTCTTGTCCCGCGTTCGGCGTCAGTTCCGGCCCCCTGAGAGTATTCTTCTTTAGTTTAATATCTATGACAAATAACATTAATGAAAGAATATCATGAGGTCTGCAACATCTATCCGCGTATAGGGGCGAACTATCCTGGGATAGGTCGGGAAACCAAACAGGGTTTGCTGCGTTCCCGTCGCCCGGTGCTGCCTGTGATCCCGGCGAGTTGGCAAGCATGGCTGGACCTTGCACGGCAAACAGGATATAGGAGCTGTCGAAATTTTCGTTCGCGTATGTTGCAGATGTGAATGCACAGCTTGCACATGCCCGGGCGGGCTGGTCTGTCAGGGAAGGCCCGTATGACCGGCGTGGTATCTCCCGATACCGTTCCAACACAAGTTCAATGACTACAGGTTTTAGGTTATGGCCGGCCATTCCCAATTTAAAAACATCATGCACCGCAAAGGTGCGCAGGACAAAAAGCGCGCCAAGATCTTCACCAAACTCGCGCGCGAAATTACCGTTGCGGCGAAAATCAGCGAAGACGTCGATAGCAACCCGCGCCTGCGTGCGGCGATTGCTGCAGCGCGTGCTCAGAACATGCCCAAGGATAACATCGATCGCGCCATCAAAAAGGCGACCGGTGCGGGCGAGGGCGATAACTACGAAGAAGTCCGTTACGAGGGGTATGGCACTGCAGGTGTCGCCGTCATTGTTGAAGCACTGACCGATAACCGTAACCGGACCGCTTCCGAAGTTCGTGCAGCCTTCACAAAACACGGTGGCAACCTTGGCGAAACCGGTTCGGTTGGTTTCATGTTCAACCGTCTGGGCGAAATCGTCTATCCGGCCGACAAGGCCGATGCCGACGAAATCTTCGAAGCCGCCCTTGAAGCCGGTGCTGCCAACGCGGAATCTGATGACGAAAACCACATCATCGATACCGAACTCGAAGAACTCAACGCTGTGCGCGAAGCCCTGACCGAAAAATTCGGCGACCCGGAAAGCGCAAAGATGGTCTTCCGGGCGACTACCGAGGCTGACATTACCGTCGATCAGGCACAAAGCATCATGAAGCTTGTCGATGTCCTTGAAGATAACGACGACGTCCAGAATGTTTGGACCAACGTTAACTGGACAGACGAAATCGTTGCTGGTCTCGACAACTAATTAACATTTGCCAACACCCGCCTTTCGCTTTTGAATGGCGGGTGTTTTGTATCTGCAATCCGGTTTTCTTTTGGGGGAAGTAGTGGTCAGAGTGCTCGGGATTGATCCCGGTCTGCAACGAACCGGTTGGGGTGTCATTGACCTCGACAATAACCGCATGCGTCATGTCGCCAATGGTGTGGTGACATCCACCCAATCCCTGACCCTTGCCGAACGCCTTGATCAGCTCCATACCGGCCTGATCGAAGTCATCAAGCTCTGGACGCCCGATGAAGCCGCGGTCGAGGAAACCTTTGTCAACAAGAACCCGGTTTCGACCCTGAAACTCGGGCAGGCACGCGGGGTGGCCTTGCTTGCGCCGGCGCGTAACGGCATCCCGGTAACGGAATATACACCCAATGCCGTCAAAAAGACTGTTGTTGGCGCAGGTCATGCTGCCAAACAGCAGGTCGAAATGATGGTTTCGACCCTGCTGCCGGGATGTGAGATCGTCGGGCCGGATGCGGCGGACGCCCTTGCCGTTGCCATCTGCCACGCGCAACATGCCGGAAACCGGTCGCTTGCCAATTCGATGGCAACGCACCCAACACGAAACGGGAGAAAATACAGGTGATCGCCAAACTGCGCGGAATTGTGGATTTCATCGGCGAAGACAGCGTTATCATTGATGTGAACGGTGTCGGGTATCTGGTCTTTGCATCGCGCCGCACCCTTTCCATGTTGCCGCCCAAGGGCGGGGATGCCGGGCTGATGATCGAAACCCATGTCCGCGAAGATCACATTCATCTGTATGGTTTTGCCGACAACGCCGAAAAGCAATGGTTTGCCTTGCTGACCACCGTGCAAGGTGTGGGCGCCAAGGTCGCGCTGGCGCTGTTGTCTGTTTTGACCCCGACTGATCTTTTGCGTGCGCTGGCGGCCCAGGACACCACGGCACTTTGCCGCGCACCGGGTATCGGGCCAAAGGTCGCAACCCGCATCGTTGGCGAATTGAAAGACAAGGCCGCAAAACTGAACCTTGGCCCGGTTGCAGCCCCTGCGGCCCCCGCCGTCGAAGACGCAAAACCAGCCGCAAAATCCAAAAAAACCGCCAAACCCGCACCGGATGTGAGCGCCGACACAGCCCCGGCAGACCCTGTTGTGGATGATAGCGTCGTTTTGGCAGACGCGGTATCGGCACTGGTCAATCTCGGTTATGGCCGCTCCGAGGCGTTTGGTGCGGTGGGCAAGGCCGCACAGCAGGCAGGTGACGACAAGTCGATCGATACCCTGATCCGTCTGGGACTAAAGGAGCTTAGCGCGTGAGCGAAGAAGAAGACCGTCTGCTCAGTGGCGAGCGTCGCGAAGAAGACCAACAGGATGGATCGCTGCGTCCCCGTCGGCTTGATGATTTTACCGGCCAGAAAGAAGTGCGTGAAAACCTTGATGTTTTCATCAAGGCCGCCAGTGCCCGCGAAGAGGCCATGGACCATGTCCTGTTCTTTGGTCCGCCCGGCTTGGGGAAAACCACACTTTCGCAAATCGTTGCCAGTGAACTCGGTGTCGGCTTTCGCGCCACATCCGGCCCGGTGATTGCCAAGGCCGGGGATCTGGCAGCTCTTTTGACCAACCTGCAGCCGCGCGATGTTTTGTTTATTGATGAAATTCATCGTCTGAACCCGGCGGTGGAGGAAATCCTTTATCCGGCGATGGAAGACTTCCAGCTTGATCTGATCATCGGCGAGGGACCCGCAGCGCGTTCGGTGCGGATTGACTTGCCGCCCTTTACGCTTGTGGGGGCCACGACCCGTTCGGGCCTTCTGACCACGCCACTCCGTGATCGTTTTGGTATCCCGTTGCGTTTGCGGTTCTATGAGCCCGAAGAATTGGTCAGCATCGTTGCCCGCGGTGCGCGGCTTCTGAATTTTGACATGACCGAAGAAGGCGCGATGGAAATTGCCCGCCGGTCGCGCGGCACCCCGCGTATCGCCGGTCGCCTGTTGCGCCGTGTGCGTGATTTTGCCGCGGTGGCGGAAAAATCCCCGGTCGATAAATTTATTGCCGATGCGGCCCTGACCCGGCTTGAGGTCGATAACCTTGGTCTCGATAGTCAGGACCGGCGTTACCTTAATTGTATCGCCAGCAACTATGGTGGCGGTCCCGTCGGTGTCGACACGCTCGCCGCGGCCCTGTCTGAAGAACGCGATACCATCGAAGACGTCATTGAGCCGTATTTGCTGCAACAAGGCCTGATCCAGCGAACCCCGCGCGGGCGCATGCTTGGTGTTAAGGGCTTTAAGCATCTCGGTCTGACCCCGCCGCGCGAAGCGGGCGGGATGCCGCTTTCCGATCTGTTTGACGGGCAGGCGGGGGACGATTCCTGATGTCACAAAACGATCATGATGCCCTTTTGGGATGGCTTGACGGCAATAAGCACATCTATCCGCTTATTGTTTATTACGAAGATACAGATGCAGGCGGCATCGTCTATCACGCCAATTATCTGGCATTCGCCGAACGTGCACGTTCAGCGATGCTTAACCTGTTGGGCTTTACCAATCGAAATGTTGCAGAACGCCACAAAGTTGCCATAGCCGTTCGACACTGTACGCTCGACTTTCGACGTGCCGCACAGTTGGAAGATCGTCTGACGGTTGAAAGCCGGGTGATCAAGCTTGGGGGCGCATCGCTTGGTTTTGAACAAAAGATCATGCGTGATGGCGAAGAACTGGTGGTGATCGAGATTTATCTCGCCTGCATGTCGTTGGAAGAACTTCGGGCACAACGCCTGCCTGATGAACTAAGAACAGTATTTAATCGATGTCTTGATGTGACAAAGGACTGACGGGAATATGGAAAATCAAGTGGTCGACGCGGTAACGCTGGGGCAGTCGGTCATGGCGCATGACATGTCTTTATGGGGACTGTTCATGCAGGCTGGGCTTGTCGTCAAATCTGTGATGATCGGGCTTTTGCTGGCTTCTGTCTGGGTTTGGGCAATTGTGATCGAGAAAGTCCTGCGGCTGCGCAAATTGCGTGCGCAGGCCCACACTTTCGAAGAAGCCTTCTGGTCGGGCGGATCGCTTGAAGATCTCTATGATCGCATCGCCGATCAGCCGCGCGATCCGATGTCAGCCATCTTTGTTTCGGCCATGCGTGAATGGCGTCGTTCGAACGCAAAGGGTGTCCATGGTGATACCATGCGTGCCCGCCTTCAGCAGCGCCTTGAAAAATCCATGGAAATCACGCTCGGCCGTGAAATGGACCGGGTTGAACGCTACATGACGTTCCTGGCATCTGTCGGTTCGACCGCACCGTTTGTCGGTCTGTTCGGCACCGTCTGGGGCATCATGGTGTCGTTCCAGTCGATTGCCGCATCCAAGAACACGTCATTGGCTGTTGTCGCACCGGGTATTGCCGAGGCGCTTTTTGCAACCGCCATGGGCCTTGTGGCCGCTATTCCGGCGGTGGTTGCCTATAACAAGATTTCCAGTGACCTGAACCGTTACAGCAATCGCCTTGAAGCTTTCGTGGACGAGTTCTCCTCGATCCTTTCGCGCCAACTTGACGACACGAGAGACTGATCATGGGCGCTCAACTTGCCAAATCAGGCGGAGGACGCCGTCGCGGTCGTCGGGGTAACCGGCGCGCCGCAATGAGTGACATCAACGTCACGCCGATGGTTGATGTCATGCTGGTGCTGCTCGTGATCTTCATGGTCGCAGCCCCCTTGATGACGGTTGGTGTCGAGGTTGATCTGCCAGAAACCAGTGCCGCGCCGATGACCGGGCAGGACGAACCGCTGGTGGTCTCAGTCTCGGCCGAAGGCACGATCTACATCATGGATAGTGAAATCGCGCAGGACACCCTGACCGAAAAGCTGGCGGCCATTACCGACAACAAGGCCGATACCCGTATCTTCGTGCGCGGGGACAAGTCAATTGACTATGGCCGTGTGATGGAAGTCATGGGGCTGATCAAGGATGCCGGCTTTACCAAGGTGGCGTTGATCGCGGAACTGCCGGCACGGGATTCGTAATCGAATTATGCTGCGTTATGCTCTCATATCGCTTGGTTTGCATGTTGCGCTGTTTTTGGTGGCGTGGCTTGGCTTGCCGGATCTGTTTGATGAAACACCGCTGGATTTGCAGTCCATTTCGGTTGAAGTCGTGACGGTGGATGAATTCTCTGCCGCCCCGACCAAGGCGTTGCCAAAGCCTGAACCGAAAGAAGAACCCAAACCAGCCCCGAAACCGGAACCAAAACCCAAGCCCGAACCCAAGCCGGAGCCGAAGCCCGAACCGAAACCGGAACCAAAGCCCGAACCGAAACCGGAACCAAAGCCAGAGCCGAAGCCTGAGCCAAAACCGGAACCCGTTCTGGAGCCGAAGCCCGAACCGGTTCCAACGCCTGAGGTCAAAAAAGAGCCTGAGCCAGAACCGCAGCCAACAGAACTTGCCGCCGTAAAACCGACAAGCAAGCCGACACCGCCCAAACCGGAACCGGTCAAAAAACCGGAGCCGAAAAAGGAAGAGCCGAAGAAACGCGACCTGATGAGCGTTCTTAAGGATGTCAGCAAGCTTAAGGAAACATCGGAGGCGACATCTGAACCGCAGCCTGACGAGGCGCCGCAGGAAAATGCGAGCGAGGTTGTGGCAACGCGGCTTGATGCCAATCTGACCATGAGCGAGCTTGATGCCGTGAAACGTCAGATTGAAAAATGCTGGAGCCCGCCGGCAGGGGCCAAGGAAGCAGGCAACTTTGCAGTGGAAATTCATGTCAGCGCAAACCCGGACGGAACCGTCCGTCAGGCGCGGATTAGCAACCGCAGCGACATCCAGGGCGATACTTCCCGCCGTACGATTGCGGAAAGCGCGCTTCGAGCAGTGCTAAATCCGCAATGCAGTCCTCTAAAACTGCCGCTGGATAAATACGAAATGTGGCGCACATTCACGTTCAATTTTGACATGCGTGAAATGCTGGGCCTTTAAGGATAAACTCCTGATACGCATGGAAAAGAGTGAGGCAGGATGACGATCAAGACCAACGCAATAAAACGATTTTGGGTAACACGCAGTGTCGCGGCACTGTGCGCCCTTGCCGTTGTCGCTGGCCTGAATGTCGGGTTCATGTCGCCAGCACAGGCGGAGCTCCGGATTGATATTACCCGGGGTGAACTGAAACCGATGCCAATTGCCGTCACCCGCTTTCCGGGCGAAGGCGTTGCCGAAACCGAGATCGGTCAGAACCTGACACAGGTTATCGCCGCCGATCTTGAACGTTCGGGGCTGTTTTCACCAATCGATGAAAAGGCATTCATTCAAAGTGCCGCGTCATTGGCGGTAAACCCGAACTTTGCAGAATGGCGCGCGATCAATGCCCAGGCGTTGGTCAATGGCCGTGTCGTGACCGAACCAAACGGTCTCCTGCGGGTTGAGTTCCGCCTTTGGGATGTCTTGGCCGAAACCCAGATGTCGGGTGTGGCCTATCGTACGCAGCCCAACAACTGGCGTCGCATCGCGCACAAGATCGCCGATGAGATTTATAAGCGTATCACCGGTGAAACCGGCTATTTCGATACGCGTGTTGTGTATGTTTCTGAAAGTGGTCCGGCCGATAACCGGACCAAACGTCTGGCCATCATGGACCAGGATGGTGCCAATCACCGCTTCCTGTCCGATGGCCGGTTCCTTGTGTTGAACCCGCGCTTCTCGCCGACAGCACAGGAAGTGGTTTACATGTCGTATTTCAACGACAAGCCGCGCGTCTATGTTTTGGATATTGATAGTGGCGAACTGGAACTGCTGGGTGATTTTCCGGGGATGACGTTTGCGCCCCGATTCGCGCCAGACGGGAACTCGGTTGTGATGTCACAAGCGCTTGACGGGAACAGTGAGATTTATGGACTGGACCTGCGCACGCGTGAAAAGCGTCAACTGACGCGCCATCCGGCCGTGGATACGTCGCCTTCCTATTCGCCTGACGGTTCGCGCATTGCGTTCAACTCCGACCGCAGTGGGGCACAACAACTTTATGTGATGAATGCGGATGGTAGCGGCGCACAACGGATCAGTTTCGGTGGCGGGCGTTATGCCACACCGGTCTGGTCGCCGCGCGGTGACCTGATTGCATTCACCAAATCTGAAGGAGGTCGTTATTATATCGGCGTCATGCGGCCAGACGGCAGTGGAGAAAGGCTGCTGGCCGAAGGGTACCTCGTAGAGGGACCAACATGGGCGCCGAACGGTCGAGTTTTGATGTACTACCGCCAGCACCCGTCCAGGGACGGGACCAAGGATCGCTATCGCTTGTATTCGATTGATCTTACCGGTTATAACGAACGAGAGATCGTTACACCGGCGGATGGGTCGGATCCAGCATGGTCACCCTTGATTCCCTGATATCTCAAGAGTATAGTCATCGCGAAGCACTGAATGCGATTCGCTTTAATCGCGGGCATTTTCGGTGTCGCGAGACATGGAAAACACCAACCTCGGGCGAATGCGTCCGGTGTTAAGGGGAAAACTTAAATGAAACTTCGTATTCTCAGCGTTTTTGCTGCTGCCGCACTTCTGGCTGCATGTGAAACTGCACCTGATAGCACGGCGACCACTGGTGGCGACGGTGCAAGCACTTCTTCTAGCGCGTCGACCACGACCTCTCTGTCTGAAGACAGCCCAGAGTGGTTCGCTGTCAATGTTGGTGACCGCGTCTTCTTTGGCTTCGACAAATACGATCTTGCCGGTGAAGCACGTCGCACCCTGGAACTGCAGGCTGCTTGGCTGAAGAAATATCCGCAGTACAAAGTTGTTGTTGAAGGTCATGCCGACGAGCGCGGCACCCGTGAATACAACCTTGCACTCGGCGAACGCCGCGCAAACTCGGTCAAAGATTACCTGATCGCACTGGGCATTGACCCGTCGCGCATCGAAACGATTTCTTACGGCAAAGAGCGCCCGGTTGCTCTTGGCCATGACGAAGAAAGCTGGGCGAAAAACCGCCGCGCTGTTTCGGTTATCCGTTAAGCGCGTGCAGGTGAAAGCCTGACTTGACGATCAAGGCGCCTGTCCCGCTCGGGGCAGGCGCCTTATTTTTGCCGCCTGAAAATGTTTGAAAGTCACGACATGAGTTTTCATAGTGGACTTTCAAAGACTGAATTGACGACAAAGGACCCGCAAATGATCCGTGTTCGATCCGCCATTTCGCCAAGAAGCTGGCCCCAAAGCCGCAACGTCTTAATGGCCCTGGCCATTGGCGCTGTATTTGGCATGACATCACTCGGGTCTCAGCCGGTTCATGCGCAAGACGCCAATATGTCGCGTCAGGTCGAGCAACTGCGCAAGGACCTCGATCTGTTGCAGCGCTATGTCTATCGTGAAGGCACCGGTGATGCCGCACAGGCAGCTGCGTCGTCATCTGGTGGCGGGGCCTCAACACCGGCGGCTGCACGCCAGCAAGTCCAGATCAGTGATCTGGAACGCACCACCAGCCAACTGACCGGACAGCTCGAACAGTTCGACTTCCGCATTCGCAAGATGGAAGACCGTCTGGAACGTCTGGTTGCCGATATTGATTTCCGCCTCAGCCAGCTTGAAGGCGGCGCGGTTTCGACAAATGGCGCGAATACCGAAGGTACAGCGGCCCCACAGGCAACAGGCACTGCTGCACAAGGCACCAATACCGATCCGACTTCCGGTCAAGGCGGGGCAGGTAGCGGCGAAACGCTTAATGATCGTGGCACCAAACTGTTTGGCGTGATCGAAAACGAAGGTCAGCCGCCGCAAATTCCAAGCGGGACGGCAGCGTCCAATAGAGCGGCACCGACCCAAAGTGCGGCGGCAAGCGCCAGCACCCCCGAAGAACAATACCGCGAGGCCTTTGGTCTTTTGCGCAAACAGGATTTCCAGGCCGCCGAACAGGCGCTTGGCAACTTCGTGCAAAACCATCCCAACGATCCGTTGGCTGGCAACGCGCAATATTGGCTGGGTGAAACCTATTATGTGCGTGGTCAGTATGAAAATGCCGCCATCGCCTTTACCGAAGGGTTCCAGACCTATCCCGACAGCACCAAGGCACCGGACAATCTTCTGAAGCTCGGCATGTCGCTGGCAAATCTTGGCAAGAACGAAGATGCCTGCACGGCCTTCAGTCACCTGATCGACAATTTCCCGAACGCATCGAATGTTGTTCTGGATCGTGCCCGTCAGGAAAGCAACAACCGCGGTTGTCCGCAGTAATTCAGTCCAATGATCGGCAACGTTACGTCATCATATGATCGGAATACGGCGTCCAGTGGAACTCCACTGGACGCCGTTGTCTTTGATGAACTGATGACGTCCTTTGCGCCGTTTGAAGCCAATCCGCAACTCCTTGTCGGGGTTTCCGGCGGGGCTGACAGCATGGCGCTTGCCCTTTTGACCCATGACTGGTGTCAGGCGCGTGGTGGGCGTGTGGTTGCGGTTACCGTTGATCACGGACTGCGCAAGGCCGCCGCGGACGAGGCGCGCTGGGTCGCAAACGAACTTGCCCGATACGGCATTGAACACATCACCAGGGTCTGGCAGGGCCCAAAACCGACCGGGGCGGTACAGGAAAAGGCCCGACAGGCCCGCTACCGGATTTTTGACGACCTGATGTGCGACACCGGCATTTTCCATCTGCTGATTGCCCATCACGCCAATGATCAACGCGAAACCATTGCCATGCGTCAGGAACGCGGGGCAACGGCACTTGGTCAGGCCGGGATGTCCGCCCGTCGCTATTTGCGCAATGGGCGTCTCCTGCGGCCACTGCTTGGCATTCCCAAAACGGATCTGATCGCAACCCTGATCAAACGGGGACAGCCATGGATCGAAGACCCGTCCAATATCGATAACACCTACGAGCGCGTGCGTGTGCGCAAGGCGCTTGGTGCTAGGCCAGCCTCAGATTTCGAAAATGGGCAACGTGCCGCCATCCGTCTTGCCGAAGAACAGCAGATTGGTCGTCTGTTGGTCGCTGCCGTCACCCTGAATTCCAATGGTGTGGCAATCATTGACCCGAAGGTTCTCCTTGCTGCCCGTGGCCTTGCCGATACGGCAATTCACGCGCTGGGGCAGGTGGTACGAACAATTGGCGGGGCAGCCTATATGCCTGCGCGCGACAAGCTGCACGGGGCGATTGACCGCCTTGCCAAGGACAATACTGCGCGTATAAGTTTGGGCGGTTGTGTGTTACATGGCCGCAAAGGCATGGTTTGCGTCTATCGCGAATTTGGACGCATGGCACAGGACGCAGTGGCGCTGGATACAGAATCGTGCGCCAAATCTGTGCGTGTGCGCTTTGATAATCGCTTTGAATGGCAGGCCGATGCAGCGGCTGTGTCGGCCCAAAGCGGGCTTTGGATCGGGCCGCTTGGTCTTTGTGATGTGTTTCACACGAAGTCTTTTCGCAGTGCATTGCGTGAAATTGCACCATTTATTGGTAATTTACCGCGCGCAGCCCTTGCATCCATGCCAGCACTCTACGATAAAGAAGGCTTGTTATCCGTTGGCGGGCTTGAGGTTTCGGAGCTTTCCGACGTACTATCCGCCGCCGGTTGCGAACGGCCTCTGGGCAGGGGCCAGATCGCATCAGGTGGCAGTTGGCAGTTTGCGCCGCAAGTACCTTTGTGGGAAAGTGGTTTCAAATCGTCACCGAAACCCGACAACCTACTTGCGTAAGCGGGGCTTATGACTATTTGATTGTCAGACCCTGCGCAGGAAGTTTTGCGTCACGGCACACACAAATTGCGACCAGTAGCTTGGAATGAATATGGGAAAAAATCTCGCACTGTGGGTTATTATCGCCATCCTTTTGGTGGCGCTGTTTAACCTGTTTCAGTCGCCCTCCGGACGGTCCAGTCAGTCTTCGCTGGCATTTTCGGACTTCCTGGCCGAAGTGGATTCAGGCCAGATTTCCGAAGTCACCATCCAGGGCAACAACCTGACTGCAGAAACGCGCGACGGTCGCTCTGTTAATGTTTACACCCCGGATTATCCGAACCTCGTTGAAAAGCTGAACGACAAGGGCGTACGCATCATCGCACAGCCTGAAGAAAGCCTGTCTCCGTTGATGAGCGCTTTGATCAGCTGGTTCCCGATGCTTCTGATCATCGGTGTCTGGATCTTCTTCATGCGTCAAATGCAGGGCGGCGGCGGCAAGGCCATGGGCTTTGGCAAGTCCAAGGCCAAGATGCTGACCGAGAAGTCCGGCCGCGTGACCTTTGAAGACGTTGCCGGCATCGAAGAAGCCAAAAGCGAGCTTGAAGAAGTCGTCGACTTCCTGCGCGATCCGCAGAAGTTCCAGCGCCTTGGCGGTAAAATCCCCAAAGGCATGCTGCTGGTGGGCCCTCCGGGGACTGGTAAAACCCTTCTGGCGCGTGCGATTGCCGGCGAAGCAAACGTTCCGTTCTTCACCATTTCGGGTTCTGACTTCGTTGAAATGTTCGTTGGTGTCGGTGCATCGCGTGTGCGTGACATGTTCGAACAGGGCAAAAAGAACGCACCTTGCATCATCTTCATCGATGAAATCGACGCTGTGGGCCGCCATCGTGGTGCCGGTCTTGGCGGCGGTAACGACGAACGCGAACAGACGCTCAACCAGCTCCTTGTCGAGATGGATGGCTTTGAAGCCAACGAAGGTGTGATTCTGGTGGCTGCTACCAACCGTCCCGACGTTCTGGATCCGGCATTGCTGCGTCCCGGTCGTTTTGACCGTCAGGTCGTCGTGCCGAACCCGGATCTGGAAGGCCGTGAACGCATTCTTGGTGTTCATGCGCGCAAGGTTCCGCTGGGCCCGGATGTTGAACTGCGTACGGTAGCACGTGGTACCCCGGGCTTCTCGGGTGCTGATCTTGCAAACCTTGTCAACGAGGCAGCATTGCTTGCGGCCCGTCTTGGCAAGCGCGTTGTCACCATGGCCGATTTCGAAAACGCCAAGGATAAAGTCATGATGGGGGCTGAACGTCGCTCCATGATCATGACCGATGACGAGAAAAAGCTGACCGCCTATCACGAAGGTGGCCACGCACTGGTCGCACTTCATACGCCTGCATCCGATCCGATCCACAAGGCCACCATCATCCCGCGCGGTCGCGCACTGGGTATGGTGATGCGTCTGCCGGAACGTGATCAGGTGTCCAAGTCCTATGAACAGCTGATTTCCGACCTTGCGGTTGCCATGGGTGGCCGCGTTGCCGAGGAAATCATCTTTGGCAAGGACAAGGTCACCACGGGGGCATCTTCGGACATCAACATGGTGACGCAATATGCGCGCAAGATGGTGACCGAGTGGGGCTTCTCCGACAAATTGGGTAACGTCAAATACGTTGATAACCAGGAAGAAGTCTTCCTTGGTCACAGCGTTGCCCAGCACAAAAACGTTTCGGAAAAAACCGCGCAACTCATTGACGAGGAAGTCCGTCGTTACTCTGACGAGGCTTATGAATTCGCCAAGCGCGTTCTGACCGAACACCTTGATGACCTGCACAAACTTGCCAAAGGTCTTCTGGAATATGAAACCCTGTCGGGTAGTGAAATCGACGCGTTGCTGCGCGGCGAGGAAATCAACCGTCCGGGCCATTCTTCCGGTGGCGGCAAGGATGCCGGTGGCGGACGCCGTTCGACGGTGCCCAGCTCCGGTGGTGCACGCAAAGACAACCCTGGTGACGGTGGCGGGGACCTTTCCCCGGAACCGCAACCGGGAAGCTAACAGAAAGAGACTGATGGACGAGATCAAACGATCGGTCCTGCGAAGCCCCGCCGATGTGCGGGGCTTTGCCGATTTTGAAGGACCGCTTTACTACGCACCGACCGGTTTCATCGACCATGCTGATGATCCCAATACCTTGCCACTCGCCGGATCACGCAGGGGCTTTTCCGCGCTTGAAATCATCCGTCGTCGCAAAGGCGGTGGTGCTGAAAGCATGATCCTGCCATTGCTTGCCCTTGAAGGCTGGGTCCAGAACAGCGGCCGTGTAGATGAAATCAATGCCGTACTTGATCGGCTGATGGCCAAGCGCCCGGATTATGCCGGACTTGATATGGCATCCTGCCATGTGATGGGCATTATCAATGTCACGCCTGACAGTTTTTCTGATGGTGGCGACTACAATACGACCGAACAGTCTGTGGCGCGCGCCGAAGCCATGATAGAGCAGGGCGCATCAATCATTGATGTCGGCGGGGAATCCACCCGCCCGGGGGCCGATGACGTTTCCGAGGACGAAGAGATTAACCGCGTCGTTCCGGTCATCCGGGAACTCGCTGCCAAGGGGCATGTGGTTTCCATTGATACCCGCCATGCAAGCGTCATGGAGGCCGCAATTGAAGCCGGAGCTGCCATCATCAATGATGTTACCGGCCTTGAAGGCGATGAGCGCTCCATGGAAGTTGCTGCCGCATCGGGCAAGCCTGTCATGCTGATGCATATGCAGGGCGAACCCGGCACCATGCAGGCAGACCCGCAATATGACTGCGCGCCGCTTGATATCTATGACTATCTGCTTGATCGCATTGAAAGCTGCGAGCGGGCTGGTATTTCACGCGATCGCATCTGCATTGATCCGGGCATCGGCTTTGGCAAGACGCTGTCGCATAATCTGGAACTTCTGTCGCGTCTGGCCATCTTCCATGGTTTGGGCTGTCCGATCCTGCTGGGCACGTCGCGCAAATCGTTCATTGGTAAAATTGATCCCAAGGCGGATCCCAAGCAACGTCTTGGCGGATCCATTGCCTCTGCGGTTAACGGATGGCGTCATGGCGTTCAAATGATCCGCGTGCATGATGTTCCCGAAACAGTGCAGGCCATCTCGGTCGCAAGCTCCACGGCGGTTGTATAATGGTGTATGACGGGTATCGTCTGCACGTATAACTTGTCTTCTGCCGGACATCGTTTAAAACAAGGCCCGCCACCGGTTTATGCGTTGCATATTACCAGTGGCGGGCCTTTTGCATTGGGGGGACGGGATTCTGGCATTTTCTGACCATTCATGGTTGGGGCTTGCAGAATTGGCACAATGGCCACATACCTTTGGGTATTAAGTAAAAGTGGCACCAAAGTCACAATTTAAGGTTGGATAAACAAGCGAACGCGAAGGTCTTTATATGAACGAGATTGGCAGAGCGGCGCAGTCGGTTCCCGACGATGCGGCGTCTGGCTGGAATGCAATGGCACACTGTGTTTACGTCGTGGAAGACAACACGGACCTTAACAAGGATCTGTGTGAGTATCTTGAGATGTGCGGTTTGGAAGTGGTCGGGTGTGAAACCGGTGCTGCTTTCTATCGTGCGCTCGACGCGCGCAAACCCGATGCTGTCATTCTTGATATAATGCTGCCGGATGCAGACGGTTATCAGCTGGCACAACATGTCCGCAAGACCGTCGATTGCGGTATCATGATGCTGACCTCTCTTTCCGGGATGGACTATCACCTTACCGGTTACAAATCCGGTGCCGATGTTTATCTGACCAAAGACAGTCCGCTTTCTGTGATTGAGGCAGCCCTCAAGCCGCTCCTGCGTCGTGCATCACGGGGCGAGGATGAAACGACCCCTGACGATCACTGGGTCCTTGATCTTCTTAACTGGACGCTGCGCAATCCTGACGGCACCGAAGCCAAGCTCACCGCGACCGAACGCACAATCATCAAGCTTCTGATCGAGGCCAATGGTGCGTGGCTGACGCGTCCGGAAATTGTCGAGGCGCTCGGCAAGGCCGACACGGCCGAAAATTGCCGCAACCTTGATACAGCCATTCGCCGTGTTCGCCAGAAGATCGTCAAGGAAATTGGCGAAGAATTGCCGGTGCGGACCGCCTATGGGCGTGGTTACGCATTTGCCTCACCTGCCTCCGTTTCCGGTGAAGCTGAGGCATCCTGACGCCCCACACTTTCCACGACAGATCATGAAGCCGGTTGTGCGGCACCGCCAAACTGGCGATGCCGCGTTATTCGCATGGCAGAATCAGGCAAAGCTCGATACCTGTGCCACCGCGGTCACGCAGGGTAATGGAACCGCCGTGGGATGCGACAATGCGTTGTGAAATGTTCAGTCCGAGTGCGCGACTAAGGGCCTGTGTTTCCATATCACGTCTGAACAGGGCATCCGCGATCAGACCGATTTCGGTGTCGTCCAGTTCGTCGCCGCTGCACGGGATTCTGATTTCGACCAGTGTTTCTTTTGGCCGATAGAGGTTGATGTGTATTGGCCTGCCATGCGCAAAGCGCCGGGACGTCTCGATCAGGTTGGTGATGGCCAACGCCATCAATGTTTCGTCGATGAAAACCTCGGCACCGGCTGTTTCATGGCATGTCACCAGGATTTCTGCACCTTCACGGGTGGTTTGCGCGGCAAATTCCGCAAGGAAGCGATCGACCTGGACTGTTGTTCGTTCAAGCGACAGGTCGTGCGTATCAATGCCATCCTTGCTCAGGAAAACATCCACCAGTCGGGCCAGTTTCCGCGCCTGAAGCTGAATGCGCTGCAAACGTTCAAGAACATCACCCCTGTGGTTTTTAAGGCGCAGCATCAACATTTCAGATGACCGCTGGATCACGGCAAGCGGGGTGCGGAATTCATGTGACAGCATTGAAATCAGGTTGCGCTGTTCTTCAACCAGATTGGTGGTTTCTGCCGCCCTGATCGTCATCACCCGGCGTTCGTGATCCAAATAGGACAGACGCGCCGCCATCAGGATTGCCATCCCGGTCAGGTGAAACAGCAAGGTAAACTGATGAAGTTCAAGTCGGGCAGGCGTCGCATCAATTAAACCGCTGTGCGACAGTTGAAGAAGCACGGCCGGGCCCGTTGGCAGAACAAGCAAAATCAGATACGCCCAGTTAAGCCAGTTCCGCCAATCCTGGACCGCACGGATCGCCAGAAAAACACACATCAGGATCATGAATGCCGAATGGCTCGGGACAATATAGGTGCCAAAAACGGTATAGAGGTCGTTTGTTGAGCTGACAACAAAGCCAAAAATGACAGATGCATAGGCGATGCCGAAAAGGTAAAGCGGCAGCATGCGTTTTCTAAGCTCGACGATATGCATCCACAGCAACACGGTGCCGCAATAGGAAATGATATTTATCACGCCAAGAAGCAGATCATTTACCCATGGCAGCTCCGGGCGCAAAACGCCAAGCGCGATACCATTCACAATGGCAACCGTTGTCCCCACCGCGGCAACCCATACACCATAGGTGGCGACAATCACGTCACGCAGCATCAGGCCAAGCGCTAAGTAAGCCAGCCCCAGGGTTACAATCAGGCCAAAGAAAATATTGGTCGCAACGTTGCGCGTTGTCAGTGATGCGATCAGGTCGTTGGCAGGCCACAGCGTTAAGCGCAAAAGGTTTGCGCTGTTGCTCTCGACCCGGATGATCAAGCGGTACTCACCCGGTTCAAGCACGGGCAAAGATGCAAGCTGGGCCGTGCCGGCAACCGGGCGTTCACTGGCAGGGATATTGTCGCCAAGCTTGACCTGCCAGATCGGTTCGCCCTGATCGGCCTTGAAAAGGTAAAGGTCAATAAAGTTCAAATAGCTCGGGCCAACTTCGATGGTCGGTGATTGCGCAAGTGTGCCTTCAATCCCAAGCTTGACCTGATGCCAGATGATATCGGTTGTATAGCCAAATGACGGAATGGCCGTTGTCTGCTCAAACGCATTTTGTGGCAGGCCCATAATATCTTGCAGACCAAGCGACTGCGTGGCGTCAACATAGGACGACACATAGGGCGTCAGATCAATCGTGTCGTTGAGCGGGGCTTCCACCATTGCGCGGGTTTTGCCGACGTCCTCGGCCCCGGATTGCGCATGGACAGGGGCGCCGGTCACTGCCATCGCAGCAAGCAGTATCAGGAAAGCCATCCGGGCCAACAGACGATTGCCCGCACTTGCGGTGGTTTTCGCCTGCGTAAATTTGCGGGAGATCAGCTTCATTCGTCTGTCTCCCTGTTGCTCGGCTTGCGTTTTGAACCGCCAATAACCCGCAAAAGGACGTCGTTGGTTTTTAAAACCGTCGCATCCTTGTTAAAGGGAAGTTTGATCAGGATGGTGGTGCCGCCTTTTTCGCCGACATTGACCGACAAGGACCCGTCATGTGCTTCAACAATGCGGCGTGTCAGATGCAGGCCAAGGCCGACCCCTTGTGTTTTTGCTGCTTCTCGACCGCGATAAAACGCATTCAACACATTGCTGAGGTCCTCGGCCGCGATGCCGGGGCCTTCATCCACGACGCGGATATAGACATAGCCATTGGCCGATCTGTTACACGCGATCCAGACAGCCGCACCCGGCGCATATTTCCGCGCATTCTCGATCAGGTTGACGATGGCGCGTTCCAGAAGGATGCGGTCAATATCGACAATTGCGAACTCGGAATTGATCAGATTGACGTTCTGTCCCGGCACTTCACGGTGACGTCGTGCAATCAGGTCTGCGAGAAAAGCGTCAATCGCCACCGGCTCGCGAGTGGTCGTAAAGGTCGCGCTATCAAGTGTGTCCTTGGTCAGAAACGCGTCGACAAGTCCGGATAACTGCGATGCATTATTTCGTATGGTGCCAAGCCTGTTATGAACGGCATCCTGTTCGCTGCTAAGATGCAGGCCCAGAATTTCAGAGGATCGCTGAATGATTGCGAGCGGTGTGCGAAATTCATGCGACAACATGGTGATGAATGCGCGTTGTTCACCGGCCAGCTGGCTGGCGCGCTGGTTCGATGCGGCGGCGTTCATTCGACGGTGGCTAAGCTTGTAGGTTCGCAACCCCATCGCGATGGCGATCATTGTCAGGTGAACCACCGAACTTGCCGAATAAATACTGGTGGTAAATGCGTTGACCGGTATCACGCCAACCAAAAGCAACAGATGCGCAATCACCGCCATTGTCGGAACGCCAAGCGCAACCATCAGAAAACTGTGCTCAAGCACCTTTTTCTGCCGGATTCCCAGATACACCAGATAGATCAGAAGCGTGGAAAGCAGGATCACATCTGGGATGAAAAACAGCTTGGCAAAGGTGATATAGGCATCTGTTGTTGCGGTCAGGAACCCGAGACCGGCAAGGAACGAGTACGTGGTCATCACCCGGTGGAGCCATCGGTTATGCCGATCAAGCTCGATAATATAGCTCCACATCGTAACACTTGTTGCAATCGCAAAGGCAGTGCCGGTTCCGGTCAGGAAGTCGCTTGTCAGATACCAAAGGTCGGTGAACAGAAAATGTGCGTATCCCGAGACCCCGAAATTGATCAGAAACAGCGAGAAGATATAGGCTGAATACCAGGTGACGGCCTTGTCTGATGAAAGAACGCCAAGTGTCAGGTACACCCCGAAAGCGACCATAAGAATGCCGAGGTAAATCCCCTTGGGGAAGCTGTTGCGGCCGATATTGGCGATTTGCTCTGTTTCAGGCACCAGTTGCGCCTGAAAGATATGGGCGCTGTTTGTTTTGACCGCGATGGTCAGCCAATAGTCGCCGGGTAAAAGTTCCGGCCATTCCGACAGATGCAAGAGACCGCGCACATCATTCTCGCCTTTGGGCAATCTGTCGCCAACACGATCACGCCAGATAACCGCACGGGTATCTTCCTTGATGATTGCCAGTTTGATGTCGTTCAAATAGGGCTGCCCCATCTCGATATAGGACTTTTCCTGCCCGCCCTGGTCGGTGTCTAAGACAGTGAACGCCGCACGATACCAAACTGTATCTGGCGTATAGCCCGGACCTGCCGTGTTAAATACATCCTCAAACGCGTCATTCGGGATGTTTATAAGGTCGGCAGGAACATTGATCGTGTGGGGGGTGACAAGGCGCTGTAAAAATTGGCCAAGGATGATTGTACTTGTCGGCCCATTCATGCCGACAGTGAAATGTTGTTGGCTTGTATGTGCTTTCGCAGGGTAGGGGGACATGGCAAGGCAGACAGCGATGACGATTGTCATAACGCTAAATGCTGCCACCATCGAACGTAATTCGCGCAAAGCTCCCCCGAAAACAAACGCCTTCATCACATTCGTTTCTGATAGCGGGTTTTAACGCCAAGGTCATTGCTTTTATCAGAACTATTTCATGTGACAGTGTTAACGGATTGGTCGCCAACTTGACGCTAGAATGTGGTGATTGCCGGTGGCAATGCGACGCCACTTTGATATAACCGGCATTCAGAATGGTTGGCAAAGGCAGGCATGCCTGCAAAGCAAGCAGAGATACAGAATATGAGCCGCAAATATTTTGGCACCGACGGCATCCGCGGAACCGCCAACACGGCCCCGATGACCGCCGAGGTTGCCCTGAAAGTCGGGATGGCCGCAGGCCACTACTTCACCCGTGGGGATCACCGCCACAAGGTCGTGATTGGCAAGGATACCCGACTGTCGGGCTACATGCTTGAACCCGCCCTTGTTGCTGGTTTTACCTCGATGGGGATGGACGTGATGCTGGTCGGCCCGATGCCAACCCCGGCGGTCGCCATGCTGACCAAATCAATGCGCGCGGATATTGGTGTGATGATCTCTGCCTCGCACAATCCGTTTCAGGATAACGGTATCAAGCTGTTTGGCCCGGATGGCTTCAAACTGTCTGACGAGGTAGAGCTTGAAATCGAGGCCCTGATGGAAAGTGATCTGTCAGGCAAACTGGTTCCGGCCAATGCGCTGGGCCGTGCCAAACGCATCGATGACGCCCCGGGCCGCTATATCGAGGCCGTTAAATCGTCCCTGCCGGGTACCGTCTCCCTTGAAGGTCTGCGGATCGTGCTTGATTGCGCCCATGGTGCCGGATATTCCGTCGCGCCCAAGGTCCTGCGTGAACTGGGTGCGGACGTGATTGAAATTGGCACCAGCCCGAATGGCATGAACATCAATGATCAGTGTGGTTCGACCTATACCAAAACCATGTGTGACCGCGTGCTGGCCGAAAAGGCGGATGTCGGAATTGCCCTTGATGGCGATGCTGACCGCGTTCAGATGTGTGATGAAAAAGGCCATCTGATTGATGGTGATCAGTTGATGGGCCTTGTCGCAACCCATTGGAAGCGCACCGGTCAGCTGCGCGGCAATGCACTGGTCGCGACCGTCATGTCCAACCTTGGTCTCGAACGCTATCTTGAAAGCAACGATGTGCGTCTGATCCGTACCAAGGTGGGGGATCGCTATGTCGTTGAACAGATGCGTGCCCTTGATTGCAATGTTGGAGGTGAACAGTCCGGCCATATCGTGCTGTCGGACTTCGCATCAACCGGTGATGGACTGCTGGCCGGTCTTCAGGTGCTTGCGGTACTTGCCAGCCGCGAAGGCCCCGTTTCCGAACTTAGCCGCGTGTTCGATCCGCTGCCACAGATCCTGAAAAACGTGCGCTATAGCGCGGGTTCCGATCCGCTGTCGCAAAGCAGCGTCATCGAGGCGATTTCCTCGGCTGAGCGTGCCTTTAACGGCGATGGCCGTGTCCTGATCCGTAAATCGGGCACCGAACCGTTGATCCGTGTCATGGCCGAAGGAGACGATGCGCTTAAGGTCGAACAGATCGTCGATGGTATCGTTGCTGAAATCACCGCCGTTGCCGGTTAAGTGAACATCGTGCGTCAAACCTGATTTTTGCAGGATAAGGAAGGGTTTCATGAAAGGTCGCGTCTTGATCATAGCCGGATCGGATTGTTCCGGTGGGGCCGGTATTCAGGCCGATATCAAATCGGTGACCGCCCTTGGCGGCTATGCGGCAACTGCGATCACGGCGCTTACGGTGCAAAATACCACCGGAGTCTTCGATGTCCTGGGCATTGATCCCGACATGATCGTTCATCAGGCCACCGTGACGATTGATGATATCGGCGCGGATGCGCTTAAAACCGGCATGCTGCATTCAGTCCCGGTGATTACTGCCGTGGCGGAATTTATCAAATCAAAGGCTGCTGGTATTCCCGTCGTTGTTGACCCTGTGATGGTTTCGCAAAGCGGTTCACGCCTGCTTCAGGAAGACGCGGTCGAAGCCCTGATAACGCATATGGTGCCGCTGGCCACCGTCCTGACACCAAATATTCCCGAGGCAGAAGTACTATCAGGTATGAAAATCACCAGCGAAGGTGATATGATTGCTGCAGCGCACAAAATCGGCGATCTCGGTGCTGAGGCTGTCCTGATAAAAGGTGGTCACGCAGACGGGGATAAAATCGTCGATATCTTGTGGCGCCGGGATGGTGATGTCGAAGGCTATGAAGGCACGCGCATTCCGTCTGAAAATAATCATGGCACGGGCTGCTCGCTTGCAAGCGCCATTGCAACCGGGCTGGCACAGGGCATGGGGTTAAGTGACTCTGTGGCCCGCGCACGGGATTTCGTGCGTGAAGCCATCCGAACCGCGCCAGACTTTGGCAAAGGAAACGGTCCGCTAAACCATGCGCATCCTGTGACCGGTTGAGTCTCTCAACACGAATGTGACAGGACGCTGAAAGTTGGGACACTTGAGGTATGCCGGGCACATCGTTTTTCCATCAGGCGCGTAACAACGCCTGGTCAAATCACCGTTTGTATGGTGTCTGTCAGAAATTGACGGATCAGGAACTCGACACCAAGCGAACACCGTTTTCATCCTCCATTCTGCAGACCCTGAACCACATCCTGACCAATGACTGGTATTATCTTGATGCGCTGGTTGATGGCGGGCGCGGGCGGGGATGCTTTGCCGATGAAATGCCGTTTGCGGCCATTGATAAACTCGCCGCAGCCCAGCGGGATACGGATATGCGGCTGATGGCTTTTTGCGAGCAGCTCAACGACAAGGACGCCATTCGCAGCGTCGAACTGGTCCGCGAAGATGCCAGCAAGACGCATGATACCGTGGGCGATATCCTGTCACATCTATTTGTCTATCAAACCCATCAGCGCGGGCAGGTCCATGCTCTTCTGGCCGTCACCAGTCAGGCAGCGCCACCCCTTGATGACTATCATCTTGAATATGATACACCCTTCCCGGGGATCGATTTTTCCGCTTTGGGACGAAAAGGGGCCTAGAGGTGCCTAAGGGATACAAATGAATACACGAATGCTACGGCGCGCAATTCTGGCAGCCGGTATTGCGGTTCTGGCGGTGGTCAGTTTCGGAAACCCGCACCGTCATATCGCCGATCTTTTCTGGCCGAATGATGCCGCGCCCTGGGAACAGGTGACCGCTGTCTATGTCCCCGATGTCAGCCAACCCACCCGGATCAAGATATCCGAGGCCGCCTTTGACGATCTTGATGCCTGCCAAAGCCACGTCATGGCGCAAGCGGTCGAACACGGTGACCCGGATCTTCAAAAGGGCCGGTTTGAATGCGCCATCGGATTTTATGCCGACAAGGACGATGGCACAGGCGGCGAGTACCGCCTGATCATCAAGTAAACCGTTTACAGCACGTACCAAAGAAGGGCGGGCAGGGCGATGGCGGCAAGGAAGCTTGAACTGATGACAACGCCAGCAACTTCTTCCGGTTCGCGGTTATAAAGCTGCGCAAACAGGTAGCAGAACACAGCAACCGGCATCGAACATTGCAAGATCACCACACCGCGTTCCATGCCGGTCAGTCCCATGACTTCTGAAAGACCCAAGCCAACCCCGAAACCCATGCCAAGACGCAAGAAGCTGAGCGCCGTGCTGCGCGCAAGGCTTACCGGACGGAGTTTCGCCAGCGATACACCAAGGGTAAACAGCATCAACGGAATGGTGAGCTGCCCAATCAGGTTGGTGGTGTTGTAAAGCCATTCTGGCACCGCGGTGTCGGTGGCAAGGAAGCCCGTGGCAATCAGGGTTGCCGGAATGATTGGCATCTTGGCCAGCGACTTGATGGAAAAACTGCCCGATACGAACGCAACACCGATGGTCAGCTGGATCACGACATAGGCCGCAAAGAACGCCACCGAAAGCGCAAGTCCTTCCTGCCCATAGGCCAGCAGACAAAGCGGCAAGCCTACGTTGCCAACATTTGGCCAGGTCAGCGACTGCAAATAGGTGCGTGGTGACAGGTTAAAGATCTTAAGCACCGGCCAGCCGATCAGCGCAAAGATCACATTGGCGGCAAGGGCCGCCGTTCCCATCAGAACCAGTGTATCGCCGCCAAGCTCCACGGTTGCAAGTGCGGCAAAGGTCAGGCACGGCGTTGCGAAATAGGTAACGATGGATGTGACAAGGTTGGTGTCAAAATGTTTGCCGGCACGGGCCCAGAAATATCCCAGTCCGGTGGTGATAAAAACCGGGGCCAGAATCGCAAAAATATCGGCAAACATAAGGCGACTTTCCTTGTGGGGCGTGTGATCGCGGGACGTAATTTGAACCGAAATTCTCACGTCTTCCGGTTGCTCTGCAAGTGAATAATGGTAATACCAATTTCTTTTCCGTACTGTGCAAAACCGGGCAAACGGGGATCGCAGTGTGTGAAGTCTTGCTTTTCCAAACACCTTTGCGCCATTGTTGGCAGCGATCAGCCCCTAAATCCGACCACGTAAAAGGCCATCAATGACCGGCTCCGCCACCGAAACTGTCAAACGTCACCTGATCGATCCGGCCCCGCGCTTTCGCGATCAGCGCCATCCGGTCCCGGCTGTTTTTCTGGATCGGGACGGGGTGATCAACGAAGAAGTTCACTATCTGTCAGATGTTGCCGATCTCAAGCTGATCAACGGTGCGGCTGATGCGATCAAACGCCTGAATGACGCAGGTCTTGCAGTCATTGTCGTGACCAACCAGTCCGGTGTGGCGCGCGGCTATATCAGTGAAGACCAGATTCTTGAAATCCACAAGGCGCTGGTCGCCATGCTTGCCGACAAGAAGGCTTCTGTGCAGGGAATTTACTATTCGCCGTATCATCCCGACGGGAAGGGTGACTATCGCCGCAACAGCACATGCCGCAAACCCGAACCGGGCATGCTTTTGGCAGCAAGCGACGAATTTGCCATCAACCTTTCAGACAGCATTCTGGTCGGCGACCGTATTAATGATATCCGTGCCGGGCGCGCGGCGGGCACACGCACCATCATGGTCAGAACCGGCCACGGGACCAAGGAAGCCATCCTGCCCGAGGCACAAGAAGCCGATTTCATCGCTGATGATCTGGCAGCTGCCGTCGATCACATCCTGACCAATATGGGGTAGGAATCCTGTGTGTGTCTGGGGCTATTAGTTGCCGCGACACCAGTTCTGCCACATCTCGCGACAGGCTTCCTCGAACTCGGCCGCCACGGCCGGGCCATGGAAGGCGCGGCTGCCCCGGACACGTTCACGCATGTTTTCGCGAATGCTGGCCAGCGCCTTAAGGTCGGATGCCAGCATGATGCATTTGTCGACATAACCCTTTTCGGTTTCGGCACACAGCGCGCCAAGCCCGATATCTCCCAAAACAGCAAGGCCAAGCCGTGATCCCGGTCGATCATCGGCCAGCGACACGAACGGAATGCCAAACCAAAGCATCTCGTAATAGGTCTCAAGGCTGATGGCGGGAAACGGTGCCAGCCCGATATCAATCTGGGCATACAGGGCCGCGCGGTCCTGTGGCTTTATCTTGCCAGCCAGATCAAGGCGGTCTCGCTTGATCCCGGCTTGTCGTGCACGGTCCAGAAACGTCTTGGCGGCATAGGAATCTTCAAGCACGTCATCCTGAATGACGATACGGCTGTTGCTGATCTTGTTTAAGATCCTTGCAAAGCAATTAAGCGTTTCGTTGCTGATATTGGCCAGCCGTTCAATACAACCAAACCGGATGATTTCTTCGCCAACCGCTGCCGGAAGCGGGGTAAGCGGCAATGCATCATCAAGTTCTGCCGGAAGATACGGGCCAAGGGCCAACGGATAGGGGCGCTCGGAGAACATTTTGTTTTCCGCCAGGCTGCCACCAAACACATCCTTGTGTCCGATCAGGTAATCCATTTCCGCGATGCCGGTGGTAATCGCAGACAAGCTGGCCTGAACCGGTGCGGCCTTGATCGCAAAAACATCAATCGGCTGGGTCGGATGAATGCCGCACACATCAATCAGAATATCGATCTTGTCCTTGCGAATGCGGTCGGCAATGCGCATCGGGTCTTGGCCGCAAACCTCGCGCCAGCCATCCGCCATCACCTGCCATTGCCGTGTAACGTCGTCAGGGCGTGGTGTGGCAGAATACAAAAACAGTTCGATCTCGTGGCGATTAAGGTTACGTGCCAGGGCACTCAACAGCCCAAAGGACGGGTGCTGACAGAAAAACGGTGAAATCCAGCCGATGCGCAATCGCTTGTCGGACTGGCGGCTATTGCCAAAGGCGGGCTTGGCAGCAATCGGCATATGGTGCTTCGCCCACGCCTTCGCCGCCTTGGCATGTGCCGTGCCATCGGTACTGCCAAGCTTGGCGCGCGCCCGGATCAAAAGTGCTTCTGCCGTTGCATTGTCCGGTGATGCCTTGATCAGGGCTTCAAGCGTTGCAATCGTCGCGTCAACATCACCGCAGCGCAACGTGATATCGGCCAGAACCAGGTCAATATCATCGGTTTCCTTGGTCAGGCGACGTGCGGTCTTTAAAATCGCGATCGCCTTGGAATACTGCCCCTGATGGGCCAGTGATTGCCCAAGTCCGCGCAGGCCCGGAACATATTTCGCATCGATGCTCAGCGCACGTTGATAAAGGTTCTGCGCCAGTTCCGGATAGCCAAGCCGCAAAAAGGCCGATCCCACACGGCAAATCAGTTCCGGGGAAATGCCGGCGGCCTCTGCCGCATGGTCAAGTGATTTAAGGGCGGCTTCTTCCTGTCCCAGATCATGCAAGGTCTGCCCGAACAGCAGCAACCCCTCATAATGGTTCGGTTTCAGACCAAGCAACCGCCCCAAAAGATCCATCGCCTGACCCAGATGGCCACGGGGAATTTCAAGGCGCGCCAGATGATAAAGGGCGGTGGGGAAATCCCCGTGATAACTCAGGGCTTGCTTGAACTGGTCAATCGCCTTGTCGATCTGTCCGGAACTTTCCAGCGCAATGGCATAATTGCATCGCACCGCCGGGTTGGCCGCAAAACTGCCAAGGCAGCTTTCAAAAAGCTCAAGCGCCTCGCCATGGCGGCCCAGGCCGGTCAACAGGGTAGCCAGAAGATGCTCTGCCTCGGCATTTCCCGGGGACATGGCAAGTGCCGCGCGATATGTCTTTTCGGCTTCTTCCGGGCGATTGCCCTCATGCGCAGTCAGGCCGCGACGCAACAGTGTCTTGAGTTGGTCGGACATGGATGTGCGGATCTCCACCTGATGGTTTTGACTGGGCTCGAACCCAAGCGGTTCTTGCCAGACATTAAAGGGTTCGCGACATCCTTTAAAGCGCGCAATTACCAGTTTGGCGATTGCGGCATGAAATATGGGCAAAAAAGAACCCCGAACCTGTATGAGGGTCCGGGGCGAGAATGGGAGTGGGAGAATCGCCTGGCGGCGATAATCACCTAGTACGATATGTATTGTTTGGCTAAAGGTCGCCTATGCAATGGAGTAGGTCTGAGGGTATTTGGGATAGGTGTTGGTCTAAATTTGTATAAACATTGTGAACTTGATCACAATTTTGCGTTCATGCACTGGTACGGGACGATTTTTACGCAAACTCTGAGTGTAGAAACAGTCATCTAACTGCCCCTTGAAAAACGGGTGTAAAATTTCTTGTTCGTAGCATTCGTACCCAATCACCGAATTTGGCGAAATTTTCAGGCAAAAAACTGTCAAAATGCGCGAAGACTGTGCTAGAACGCACCCATATATAGAGGGCTTTGGACCACGATCCATGGTCCGAAAGAAACGCCACTAGCGATTTGAAGAGAGGTTCCTTCCATGCCGGAATATCGGTCCCGTACAACAACACACGGCCGCAACATGGCTGGTGCGCGCGGCCTTTGGCGCGCCACTGGCATGAAAGACGAAGATTTCGACAAGCCGATCATCGCGGTCGTCAACAGCTTCACCCAGTTCGTGCCCGGTCACGTGCATCTCAAGGACCTCGGTCAGATGGTCGCACGCGAGATCGAGGCATCCGGCGGTGTTGCCAAGGAATTCAACACCATTGCAGTGGATGACGGCATTGCGATGGGCCATGACGGCATGCTCTATAGCCTGCCGTCACGCGAAATCATTGCTGATTCAGTTGAATACATGGTCAATGCGCATTGCGCGGATGCGATGGTCTGCATTTCCAACTGCGATAAAATTACCCCGGGCATGTTGATGGCGGCGATGCGCCTTAATGTCCCGTGTGTGTTCGTATCCGGTGGCCCGATGGAGGCCGGCAAGGTCACCATCGAGGGCAAGGAACATCACCTTGATCTGGTCGATGCCATGGTGCAGGCCGCTGATCCGAACATCTCCGACGAACAGGTTACCGAGGTCGAGCGTTCTGCCTGCCCGACCTGTGGGTCATGCTCTGGCATGTTTACTGCCAACTCGATGAACTGTCTGGCCGAGGCACTTGGTCTGGCACTTCCGGGCAATGGTTCTGTGCTGGCAACCCACGCGGCCCGCAAGGAGCTCTTCCTCGAAGCGGCCCGTACCTCGGTGAAGCTCGCACGTCGTTATTACGAAGAAGAAGACATCGGTGCGACCCCGCGCGGCATCGCAACCTTTGATGCCTTTGAAAACGCCATGGCGCTTGATATCGCCATGGGCGGTTCGACCAACACGGTTCTGCATTTGCTTGCGATTGCCAAGGAAGCCGAAGTCGACTTCACCATGACCGATATGGATCGCCTGTCGCGCAAGATCCCGTATCTGTCAAAAGTCGCGCCGAACCATCCGATGTTCCACATGGAAGACGTCCATCGTGCCGGTGGCATCATGCGTATTCTGGGCGAACTTGATCGCGCAGGCCTGCTGCATACCGATGTCTCCACGGTGCATTCCAAGACCATGGCGGATGCCCTTGAAAAATGGGACATCAAACGCACCACCAACGAGGCCGTGCACAAGTTCTTCCGTGCCATGCCGGGCGGGGTGCCGTCACAAACCGCGTTCAGTCAGGAACGCTATTGGGACGATCTCGACCTTGATGAAAAAGAAGGCTGCATCCGTGATGTCGCCCATGCCTACAGTCAGGATGGCGGTCTTGCCGTTCTGTTTGGCAACCTTGCGGCCAATGGCTGTGTGGTCAAAACCGGCGGTGTCGATGAAAGCATCCTGAAATTCACCGGCCCGGCCGTAATTTGCGAAAGTCAGGACGAAGCCGTTGCCAAGGTTCTTGGTGGCGAGGTCAAGGAAGGCGACGTGGTCGTCATCCGTTACGAAGGCCCCAAAGGTGGTCCGGGCATGCAGGAAATGCTGTATCCGACCAGCTATCTCAAATCGATGGGGCTGGGCAAGGCCTGCGCACTGATTACCGATGGTCGTTTCTCGGGCGGTACGTCGGGTCTGTCGATTGGTCACGTCTCGCCTGAAGCTGCTGCTGGTGGCGATATCGCCCTGATCGAGCCGGGTGATATGATCGAAATCGACATTCCGAACCGTTCAATCAAGATCGCGGTTGATGATGCCGATCTGGCCGCCCGTCGTCAGGCGATGGAAGCCAAGGGCCCCGAAGCATGGCGTCCGGCCAAGCCGCGTAAACGCAAGGTCTCGACAGCCCTTCGTGCCTATGCCGCCATGGCAACCAGTGCCGATCAGGGTGCGGTCCGTGACGTGACACAGGTCGAATTCTGATCGACCAGCATTCACCGAAACCAAACAAAAAGGGCGCCAATCGGCGCCCTTTTTTCATTATCGCATTCAAGCGCCTCAGGCCAGGGCACTTTCAATCGGCAGGTAATCATAGCCCAGCGCATCGGCCACGGCCTTGTAGGTGATCTTGCCATCATGGACATTAAGCCCTGCTGCCAGATGCAGATCGTCCTGACAGGCTTTTTTCCAGCCCTTGTTGGCAAGGGCCAGCGCGAAGGGCAGGGTGGCGTTATTGAGCGCAAAGGTCGATGTCCGTGCGACGGCACCGGGCATGTTGGCAACGCAATAATGCACGACGTCATCGACGATGTAGGTCGGGTCGGCATGGGTGGTTGCCTTCGATGTTTCAAAACAACCGCCCTGATCAATCGCAACATCAACAATCACCGAACCCGGCTTCATGCGTGACAGTTGCTCTTTTTTGATCAGTTTCGGCGCAGCCGCACCGGGCACAAGCACCGCACCAACGACCATGTCGGCTTCAAGCACAAGCGCCTCGGTATCATCGATGGTGGCATATTGCGTCTTGATGCGCGGGCCATAAAGATCATCAAGATACGTCAGGCGTTTGACGTTTTTATCAAGGATGATCACATCCGCCCCCATGCCAGCGGCAATGCGTGCGGCGTTCGTGCCGACAACACCGCCACCAATCACAACGACCTTGGCCGGTGCAACGCCGGGCACACCGCCCAGCAACATGCCCCGTCCGCCATTGGCTTTTTGCAGGGCGGCCGCCCCAACCTGCGGGGCCATGCGCCCGGCAACTTCCGACATCGGTGCCAGCAGGGGCAGGCCACCGGATCGGTCGGTCACAGTTTCATAGGCAATCGCGGTCACGCCGGATTTGACCAGACCGGCGGTCTGATCGGGGTCCGGGGCCAGATGCAGATAGGTAAACAGCAACTGGCCGGGGCGGAGCTGCTCATACTCAACTTTCTGCGGTTCCTTGACCTTGATGACCATCTCGGCACTGGCAAAGATATCGGACGCAGCACCGGCAATGGTTGCACCGGCGGCAATGTAGTCCTCATCGGCAAAGCCGACACCGGCACCAGCCATGGTTTCGACCTGAACCTTATGGCCATGTTCAACAAGTTCGCGGACCGAGCTTGGCGTCAGTCCGACGCGATATTCGTGGTTTTTGATTTCCTTTGGAACACCAATCAGCATGTCGTTTCCTCCCGACAAAAAGGTGGTAATCGGGGGATATCCTCGGTGTTTCCGGGGATTCCCGGGCGGTTGGCGCCTCTTTTAATCTTGTTCTTGAATGATACCCTAAAAATTGGGCAATTAATCTTCATTTCAAGGGGTGTTTGATGGTATCATTGCTATATAATTCAACAGATAGATGATTATTTCGGAGGATTGTTCGAATGGAGATGGATGAACGAGATCGGATGATTCTGCGTTTGCTGCAGAAAGATGGTCGCATCAGCAATGCGGAACTTGCCGAAAAGGTGAACCTTTCGGCCTCTGCCTGCCTGCGGCGTGTGCGGCTGCTTGAAGAGGCGGGCTTCATCGATCATTACACCATGCTTCTCAATCCCGCACGGATCGGCAAGCCGGGAAATGCCTTCGTCAATATCGCGATCACCCGTCAAACCCGCGAGGCACTCGAAACCTTTGAAAAGGAAATTCAAAAGGTTCCCGAAGTCGTCGAATGTTATCTGCTGGCCGGGCAAAGCGACTATCTTGTGCATGTCGTCTATAGCGATACGGCGGACTATGAACGTATCCACAGCGAAGTCCTGACACAATTACCCGGAGTCGAACGGGTTCAGACAGTCATCACACTGCGCGAAGTCAAACGCACCACGGAACTGCCTGTATAAACCAGCGCTACCAGCAACCCTATTGGGCACCATGGAATGTAATGCTTTGGCAGACCTTGTTGCCAGGGCTCATCTTTCCACGCCTTCGGGACCGTGCACGACTCGAACAAAAAACTGTACGAAAATTGGTGAATTGTTCGGAGTGCGTTGCTCAGGTTGATTGTATATGACCGTAATTCATATAATCTGGCAGGTGTTCGAGCGGAAAAATGATTGTCTTTTCAATGCCTCATGAATTTTGTCCATTTATTCCAATCCCGCGATTTGACTTTTAGGTGAATTAAAATGCAATAATATGCCCGGGGAAAATACGTTGGGGGAAACTAATCAAATGGAACAAGATAATCTTGTTCGTGCTCGAAGCCACGAGCAGAAACTAAAACGCCGTGCTGATATTCTTGATGCTGCCCGCAAGCTTTATCTGGAAGGTGACGGCACCTTGCCCTCGGCCGCAGAGGTCGCACGCAAGGCAAATTTGGCCAAAGGGACGCTTTATCTTTATTTCTCAAGCAAGGAAGCACTGTTTCTCGAGGTGCTCCGCCACTTCCAGAAAGAGTGGTTTGAGAACAATCTGGATATCATTGATCAGGAAGCATTGCGCCGGCCCGAGGAACGCGATTCAACCCGTGTTGCGCGGCAGTTTGTGCAATATCTGGTCAAGAACGAAAAGTTCCTTTATCTCGCGTCATTGTCGCAAGGCGTTCTGGAATCAGGTTCTGACGATGAAATGGTCGTCAACCAGCGCCGTTTCCTGGCATCGATGGTCAAACGTACCGCCGATGCTTTGGCCGAGCTTTATGAAATCACACCCGAAGATGCCAGCAAGCTGATGCGTTCATCCTATGCGCTGGTTCTTGGCCTGTGGCAAATGTCGCAGCTCCCTGATCGGGTGAAGAAGCTTATGGAACAGAATGCGCTCAATAATCTGATTATTGATTTTGCCGATGCCGCCGAGGAAGCAGTTGTTTCCTACTGGCAGGTCTCGGCACCGGGCATGAAATGCCGTGAAATGATGCGCAAGGCGGCCGAAGGCAACTGCTAGAGCAATTTCCGTTTAGCTTGAAACGTTTTGCCGGAGGCATTCTTCTGTCCTGCAAGGAAAGGATCACCGAGCGTAGCGGTGCTACGGTCAAGATCCTTGACGCTGCGGGGCATAAGAATGTCCCGGCCCGAAGGGTTCGGTTTGGCGATGTTTTGCGGCGTTACACCGCTTGAACGATGCCCCGCATCGTCCTTGCGCGCTGTGCCTTGCCAAACAATTCGCCAAACACGAACAAAACGCTTCGATCTAAACGGAAACTGCTCTTGGCCACGACTGGCCCATTCACGCCAAGGCAGCGATATCGCAAAACAAAAGCAGCGCCGGATGGTTTGTCCGGCGCTGCTTTTTTTGTGATCTGGTCTTTGGTCCTGGGACCTAGGTCAGTCTCAATGTTGTGCGTCGGCAGAGGCCCGGCTGCGCATCCGTTCAGAACGCAGGATCATCAGGCTGGCAATGATGATCATCACCGAAACGGCGAGAATGATCAGGGTCGCCAGCGCGTTGATCTCGGGCGAGACGCCAAGACGTACCGATGAAAAGACCTTCATTGGCAGTGTGGTCGACCCCGGCCCCGCGACAAAGCTCGCAATCACCAAATCATCCAGTGACAGCGTAAAGGACAGCAACCACCCGGCCAGCAACGCAGGCAGGATCATCGGAAGCGTAATGACAAAGAAGATCTTGGCAGGCTTTGCCCCCAGATCCATTGCCGCTTCCTCGACCGAGGTATCCATCCCCGACAGGCGTGATTGCACGACGACTGCAACATAGGCCGCACAGAAAGTCGTGTGTGCAATGGTAATGGTCGAAAGCCCGCGTCCGGCTGGCCAGCCGATCATTTGCTCAAGCGTTACAAACAACAGCAAAAGCGACAAACCGGTAATAACCTCTGGCATCACCAGCGGGGCTGCGATCATCCCCGAAAACAGGGTGCGTCCCTTGAACCGGCCAAAGCGTGACATCACCAGACCGGCAGGCGTACCAAGTGCCAGGGCGAGGGTCGCCGACATCACACCAATGCGCAGGCTGTTCCACGCAGCATCAATCATGCCGTCATTGGAAAACAGCGACACATACCATTTGGTCGAAAAGCCCGCCCAAACGGTCACCAGCTTCCCTTCGTTAAAGGAATAGATGATGACAAGCAGGATCGGCACATAAAGAAAGGCAAAGCCAAACACCAGGGCCGAAATCAGGAAGGTTGAACGTTTGCTGCTCATTGCTGGCCTTCCTCCTGCTTGGTCTGAATATGCTGGAACCACATGATCGGCACGACAAGGAAGATCAGCATCGCGATCGCCACGGCTGATGCAATCGGCCAGTCACGGTTGGCAAAGAACTCGTTCCAAAGGGTTCGACCGATCATCAATGTGTTTGGACCGCCCAGCAGTTCGGGGATAACGAATTCACCCACAGCCGGAATAAACACCAGAAGCGACCCGGCCAAAATCCCCGGCATGGAAAGCGGTAGCGTGATCTTGGCAAAGGCCTGCCAGGGCTTGCAGCCCAGATCAAGGGCGGCTTCCACCAGACTGACATCCATTTTTTCAAGTGTGGAATACAGCGGCAGGATCATGAAGGGCAGGTAGGTATAGACAATCCCGACATAAACCGCGAATTCGGTCTGGCGCATGATCAATGGTTCGGAAATGATACCGGCCCACAGCAGGAACGCGTTGATCAATCCTTCGCGGTCAAGGATCCCGATCCAGGCATAAACGCGGATCAGGAAACTGGTCCAGAACGGCAGGATGACCAGCATCAGCAATACACTGCGCATCGATCCTTGCGCACGCGCAATGCCATAGGCCATCGGATAACCGATCAGAAGCGTGATGATGGTCGAAATCGCCGCGATCCGGATCGAATTCAGATAGGCGGTGGCATACAGACTGTCAGAAAGCAGGAACAGGTAGTTCCCGAAATTAAGCGTGATCGCGATGCCTTCGTCGATCCATTCAAACAGCGGCGTATAGGGTGGCTGTGCATATTCTGCCACCGAAAAGCTGATCTTGAGAACAATCAGAAACGGTACAAGGAAGAACAAAAACAGCCAGAAATACGGAATGCCGATCACCAGCACCCGGCCATGCTTGATCATCCAGCGATCAAAACGTTGCTTTATGGTTAGCTTGTCACTGCTCATTTGTTCAGAACCGAAGCAGCACCGGCCTCCCACGATACCCAGACGGGGTCTTCCCACGTATAGCGGGGCTCGATCTGGCGGGTGGAGTTCGGCTCGGTCACCTTGATGCGTTTACCGCTTTCAAGCCGGACGTGATAGGTCGAAATACCGCCCAGATAGCCGATCTCTTCGACCTTGCCCGACACGCAATTGTATTTGGTTTCGCTTGGGGCTTGTTTGGTGATGCGCAGGCGTTCCGGGCGAAGGGCCACCCAAAACGTCATGCTCTGGTGGCCCTGAACTGCGTGATCAATATAAATGTCGCAACCGGCTTCCTCGGATTTTATGACGGCGTATTTTTCGTCATCATCCACCAGAACACCCTCGATCAGGTTGACCTGACCCAGGAAATTCGCGGTATAGCGGCTGTTGGGATACTCATACAGTTCAAACGGGGTGCCGATCTGGTTGATCACACCTTCATTCATCACGGCGATGCGCGATGCCATGGTCATGGCTTCTTCCTGATCGTGGGTGACCATGACAAAGGTTGTGCCAACCTTTTCCTGAATATTGACCAGCTCGAACTGGGTCTGTTCACGCAGCTTTTTGTCAAGCGCGCCAAGCGGTTCATCGAGCAACAGCACTTTTGGCCGTTTGATCAGTGACCGTGCCAGTGCAACGCGCTGGCGCTGGCCACCCGACAGCTGATGGGGTTTGCGTTTGGCAAACTTGCTCATCTGAACAAGGCCCAGCATCTCGGCGACCAGTTCCTTGATTTCGCTGCGCGAAACACCGTCTTGTACAAGACCGAACGCGACATTCTGCTCGACGCTCATATGCGGGAACAGGGCATAGGACTGGAACATCATGTTGGTCGGGCGCTCATAGGCCGGAACACCCGCCATATCGACGCCATCAATGTAAATCTTGCCCGACGTCGGTTCCTCGAACCCGGCCAGCATGCGCAGAAGTGTTGTTTTCCCGCAGCCCGATCCGCCCAGAAGGGCAAATAATTCGTGGCGATAAATATCAAGGGAAACATCATCAACGGCATAGAAGTCGCCGAATTTCTTGGTCACATTCTCAAAACGGATATAGGGAACCGCATCCGGATTGTTCCAAGGTTGCGTCTTGTGCACATCCTCGTGCACGTGCTCCAAAACCGCCTCTGACACCAGCATTCTCCCCTTGTTCAATGTCAAGATGAACCGATTAAATCAGACGTCAGCCCCTGATGACCTGATGCGCAATCTTTCGATGTTGCGGCATTGCTGAAAGGTCGGTTCTTCCTGATAACAGGATGAAGCATTTCTGCAATCTGTAAAGAGGGGTGTGCGATATTTTGAACAACAATCGCCATTTGATGTCTAAAACGGCAGGGAATCGAAGGTTGGTGTTCAAAAAATGTGCAATATTTCGCGGATTCGCAATTGCGGCCCGGCGCAGATCTGTGGCTGTTTGCAGCGACTGAGCACGAGTCACTGTACGCGCCAGTGCGGCGTTTCCCCATCCCAAAAAGCAAAAGGGCGCGATACATGTCGCGCCCTTCGCAAAGATATCAGAACACAATCAGCTAAGATTGTTTACTGACCGGTTTTAAGCTTCGTCCACATACGGGTACGTGTGCGCAGAAGACGTCCGCTCGGCTCGACCTTGGACTTCAGGCGTTCCTTGACTTCCTGCGGCGGATAGATGCCTTCGTCTTCCAGAAGTGCCGGGTCAACCAGTTCCATCGCAGCAAGGTTCGGCGTTGCATAGGCAACATAGTTTGCGATTTCAGCTTCGACGTCCGGACGCAGCACATAGTCAATGAACTTGTGCGCCAGTTCCGGGTTCGGTGCATCTTCCGGGATCATCATCGCATCGAACCAGATGAGCGTGCCTTCCTTCGGGATGACATACTTGATCTCGTTGCCGTTGCCGGCTTCTTCTGCGCGAAGGGCCGCCATGCCGACGTCACCCGACCAGCCCACAGAAATACAGGTGTTCCCGTTGGCAAGGTCGTTGATGTATTGCGAGCTATGGAAATACGTCACGTGCGGGCGGATTTTCTCAAGCTGTGCAAAGGCACTTTCGATCGATTCCTTGGTCGGTTCGCCTTCCGGCACATTGCCAAGATAGAAGTTCACAAGCGGAACGATCTCGCCCGGATCATCCAGAAGCGACAGGCCGCATGACGACAGCTTTTCGGCATATTCCGGGTCAAAGATCATTGCCCAGCTATCGACCGGTGCATCGTCGCCCAGAACTTCCTTGATCTTGGCAACGTTGTAGCCAAAGCCGTTGGTGCCCCAGAAATACGGCACGGCATAGGTGTTGTCCGGGTCGTACTTGGCCTGCTGTTCAAGGATGATCGGATCCAGATTGTCATAGTTCGACAGTTTGGATTTGTCGATTGGCTGGAAAAGCTTTGCCTTGATCAGGCGTTCGGCATCGGCAAGGGTCGGGACGACAATGTCATAACCGGAATTGCCGGCCAGCAGCTTGGCTTCGACAAGCTGGTTGCTGTCATAGACGTCATAGTTGACCTTGACGCCGAATTCCTTTTCGAAGTTCGCAACCGTTTCCTCGCCGATATAATCCGACCAGTTATAGATGTTGAGAACTTCCTGTGCCGATGCGCTTGTTGCAAAACCGGCAACGGCAGTTGCAAGCACAGCAAGGCTTGAAGTTTTAAGAAGAGTTTTCATTTCGCTGAGCCTCCCATGTGGCAGCGTTTGAATGTTTAATGGCTCCGTTGTTTTCTTCCCCCGGAGCCCGGGGACGATCCTGATATCCTTCGAATGCTTCAGGATATTGTCAAATACAAGATGGAAAAATGTGCATTTTTCGCATCATGTGAATAATTGTGCATTTGCGATGCAATAATCTTGCGCCGGGCGTCAATCCCCGGCGCAAAATTCGATATGGGACTTTTAAACGTTCAGCAAAAGGTGCTCACGCTCCCAGGCGCTGATCACGGTCTGATAGGCATCCCATTCTGCTTCCTTGACCGCGATGACCGCGGCGGCAAATTCCTCGCCCAGAAGTTCCTTAAGCGGTTTGCAGCGATGGAATTTTGCAAGCGCTTCGTGGATGTGACGGGGCAGGGAATGGGCACGGTCATAGCCCGAACCTTCGATCGGGGCCGTGGCGTCAACCTCTTCGAGAATCCCCAAAAGGCCACAGGCAAGCGATGCCGCAATCGCCAGATACGGGTTGGCATCAGCGCCCGGCAGGCGGTTTTCAACCCGGCGCGCGGCGGGCGGGCCATTTGGCTGACGCAGGCCGACCGTGCGGTTATCAAGTGACCAGTGCATGTTGATCGGCGCATCGGACCAGGGCTGCAAGCGGCGATAACTGTTCATGTTCGGTGCCAGAAGCGGCATGGCTGCCGGCAGGTAACGCTGCAGACCGCCAATATAGTTCAGGAACAGTTTGGAGTTTTCCCCGTCATCATCGGCAAACAGGTTCTTGCCGGTTTTGATATCAAGAACACTCTGGTGAATATGCATCGAGCTGCCCGGCAGATTGCCCATCGGCTTGGCCATGAACGTGCCATAGACACCATGTTTCAGGGCCGTCTCGCGCAGTGTGCGTTTGAACAGGAAGGCCTGATCTGCCAGTTCAAGCGGGTCGCCATGGTTAAAGTTCATTTCAAGCTGGGCCGGACCCGATTCGTGGCTCATGGTATCGGCATCGATATTCATGGCCTCGCAATAGTCATAAAGGTCCTCGATCAGCGGGTCGAACTCGTTGATCGCATCAATGCCAAAGGCGTTCGATGCGCGTTCCGGCCGCCCGGAACGACCGATTGGCGGTTCCAGCGGGTTGTCGGGGTCGGTGTTTTTTGCCACCAGATAAAATTCAAGTTCCGGCGCGATCACGGGCTTCATGCCACGTTCTTCAAATGCCTTGAGAACGCGCTTCAGCACGCCGCGCGGGGACGTTGAAACTTCTTCGCCGGAAAAATGGAAGCAGTCGCAGATGATCTGGGCGGTCGGCTCTTCGTACCATGGGACAACGCGCACGGTTTGCGGGTCGGGAACCATGACCACGTCCTTTTCGGCCGGATCAAGGAACGCATCGGTTTCCTCCGGATAGCCGCCGGTTACCGTCAGGCAGAATATTGCTTCGGGGATGGCAAGGCTTTTGGCCTCCAGCCCCTTCAGGAATTTCTGTGTCGGAAGAACCTTGCCGCGGGCAACGCCGGACATGTCCGGTACAATGCATTCGACTTCTTCGATTTTTCGCTCGGATAGCCACGTCTTGAGATCGGTGCTCATGTGTAGTCGGACGCTTTCACGCCAGTCCTTCAAAATTGCATTTTCTTGCGTTTTTCGGGCCATTCCCGAACAAATTCACAAGAAAGGATGTTGGTCTTCGAAGACTATTGTATTTAATTTCGTTATTGTCGTGTTTTTTAGAATTATAGACGAAGTTTCTGTGGGATCGTCGAAGATATCGTTTCATATCTCTGGAACCATCCTACCAGATTGCGCTATAGTCACGCCACAATATTTAAGAGCAGCGTTTGGATGCTGGTCAAGGAGGTATTATGAAAATCGCACATCCGTATCTTATGTTTCTTGGTGACGCGCCGGACGAACTGGCTGCAAAAACCGCAATCGGCATCAAGCAGTGGCGCCCGGAATGGTGCGTCGGTCAGCTGAGCCTGCCGGGCTGTCAGGCTGATCTCGGTCTGCCGGAAATGTCCATTGCCGAAGCAAAGGCCGCCGGCGTTAAAACCCTTGTGCTTGGCGTTGCCAACCGTGGCGGGATCATCGGCCCGGCATGGATGGAAACCCTGCTGGCTGCTATTGATGCCGGCATGGATATCGCCAACGGTCTGCACACCCGTCTTTCCACCATTCCGGAACTGGTTGATGCCGCCAAGGCCAAAGGTGTCAGCCTGTTTGACGTTCGCCACTTCGACGGCAAAGTGCCGGTCGGCAATGGTGAAGAACGTTCGGGCAAGCGTGTTCTGGCTGTTGGTACCGATTGCTCGGTTGGTAAAATGTACACCGCCCTTGCGATTGACGCCGAATTCAAAAAGCGCGGCATCAAGTCCGATTTCCGTGCAACCGGCCAGACCGGTATCTTCATCGCTGGCGAAGGCATCTCGGTTGATGCCGTGATTTCCGACTTTATCTCGGGCGCTGTTGAATCCATTGCGCCGGCCAATGACGCCGATCACTGGGACGTCATGGAAGGACAGGGCAGCCTGTTCCACGCATCGTTTGCCGGTGTTTCCATGGGCCTGATCCACGGCTCCCAGCCGGACGCACTCGTGGTTTGCCACGAGCCGACCCGTACTCACATGCGCGGTCTGCCGGGTTATAAACTGCCGGATCTTAAAGCCTGCATGGAAGTGAACCTTCAGCACGCCAAACTGACCAACCCGAATTGCAAGGTTGTCGGTTTTGCGGTCAACACCAAGGCGCTTGATGACGCGGCGGCCAAGAAACTTCTGGCCGACATCGAGGCTGAATTCGGTCTTCCGGCTGTTGATCCGGTCCGTACCGGTGTTGCACCGCTGGTCGACAAACTTCAGGAGATCTAAGTTGCCAAAACTCAGTGTGATTTCCGAAGTCTTCCCGCTTGCGCAGGTTTTCAAAATCTCGCGCGGGGCACGGACAGAGGCACATGTGGTCAAGGTCAGCTTAAGTGACGGCACACATACCGGGTATGGGGAATGCGTTCCCTATGCCCGGTACAATGAAACGGTCGAAGGCGTTATTGCCGATATCGAAGCACAGGCAGACGCACTGAACCGTGGCATGACCCGCAAGGAACTTCAGGATGCCATGAAGGCCGGCGCTGCGCGCAACGCAGTTGACTGCGCCTATTGGGATCTGGAAGCCAAGCGGGCCGGTCGTCGTGTGTGGGAACTGATCGGGCACAAGGCTCCGGAAGGATTGATCACGGCTGAAACGCTGTCGATTGATACCCCCGATAACATGCGCGAAGCGGCCCGCAAGATCGCCCATGCGCCGCTGCTCAAGGTCAAGCTCAATGGCGAAAACGTCGTTGAGTCGGTCCGGGCCGTGCGCGAAGGCTCGCCCAGGGCGCGCATCATTGTTGATGCCAACGAAGCCTGGTCGCTTGATCTGCTTGAAGATATCGGGGCGGAACTTGATGGCCTGGGTGTCGAAATGATCGAACAGCCCCTGCCTGCCGGGCAGGATGACGGTCTGATCGATATCGATTGCCCGGTTCTTCTGTGTGCTGACGAGTCTGTTCATACATTGGCCGACATTCCGCGTCTGGCCAATCTCTATGACATGATCAATATCAAGCTCGACAAGACCGGTGGTCTCACCGGCGCGCTTGAACTGGCAGAGGCCGCATCAAAGGCTGGCATGCAACTGATGACCGGCTGCATGGTCGGTACATCGCTTGCCATGGCGCCCGCGATGATCACCGGTGCGATGTCACGCATTGTCGATCTGGATGGCCCGATCTGGATGGCCAAGGATCGCGATCACGCCCTGACCTTCAATAATGGTGTTATGGGGCTGCCAGATCGTGAACTCTGGGGTTAATTTGGATAGGTTCTATACAGCGGCATAGTTGCTGTCTGGCAGGGCTATAATTGAACGGCGCATCGGGAAACCGGCGCGCCGTTTTATTTTCGGGCACTTGAAACCCGCCAGCACAATATTCGACCTGAAGTAGAAAATCGCAGCCAATTTTTTTTATCGTCGCATACAGGTATATGGCCGTTAACTTTTTCTTTAGGATTCAACGCATTGCCGTTGAGTATAGGGATTTTTAACGTCCATATTGCCCCTTATGCTGTATAGCGCCACCCTAATGTATAGTTGTGTATTCGACCAAATAGGGGAACGATAAACCGTTGCTAATAAAGGGTCGAAACCGGCCCGTTTTATCTGGGTGGAGCGGTTTTGGTGGATACACGCCCTCTTGAAAATGGCAGTCTGGCGCGCAGGACATTTCGGTGCTGTTATCGGGATTTCCTATACACGCCCCGGCACGCAGAACTCATGCATCTGCGGCGCAAGGAATCTATTCAGATTTCCGCCCGCTTTGCCGCTGTTTTTGTTCTGGTTCTGATGCTGGCTGTTCCATTCTGGGATGGCACCCTTGCCGTTGAAATGTGGTCGTCGCAGACCTTTGTTCTGCGTCTTCTGGTGGCTGGCGTTGCCATTGCCGTGCTTGCAAATCGCGCGGTTAGTGCACGCTGGCGGCGCCATTTTCCCTATCTGCCAATGCTGATGCTGATCTTTGCCGCCAGTCTTTTATGTATTTTTGCGGCCAACGATCCACGTGCCACCGATCAAATGCACTCTGCGCACAGCTTCCTTCTGGTTGGTCTGGTGATGATGATCGCCATCATGCCGCTGACATTGGCCGAGGCCGGCTTGCTCGCGGTGCCGTTTCTGGCGTTGTTGGCCATCAGCGCGCAAAGTGGCCTGGAAACAGGCTTTGTCCCGTTTGAAATGTTGCTGGCCTTCTTGCTGCCGCTGGCAATGGTTTCGGCCCTGGTGCAGCTTTACCGGACCATCGCCGCTGTTCATGAAATCGCCATTGATCCGTTGACCGGCTGTTATACCCGCGCCTTTGGCATGGAAATGATCCGGGTCAGTTTCGATGCGGCCCAGCGTAAAAATGCGCCCTATACCGTCGCCTTTGTTGATCTTGATGATTTCAAGCAGATCAATGACCGCTACGGGCATGATTACGGTGATCGCATTCTTGGCGAGGTCGGCAACAATCTGGTCCACCGGTTTCGCCGGTCCGATCTTGTCGTGCGCTGGGGTGGGGAGGAATTTCTGATATTGCTACCCGAACTTGACCGTGCCCGCGCGGCCGAGGTGCTTGACCGCGTTATGTTGCCCGGTCTGGCAAAGCTTGAAGACGGGCAGGTGCAAAAGGCCAGTGTCGGTCTGTCCGAACGGATCGAGGATGCCATTGCCCTGCCACACAACCTGATCGACCTTGCCGATCAACGGATGTATGACGCCAAGAAACGGCGTGATCGCGAAGATCTGGTGGAGCAGGGCTATTCAGGCCGACGCAGTGCCGTGCAGGCGCTGGCTTCCCAATCAGCGGCGGCTGGCAATACGCAATCGGCGGATCACAGCATCAACTGATCTTTGGGGCGTCCGGGGCACTTCTTTGAGCCTTTTGGGTGGATTTCCCTGACTTCCTTTCCGGTGAAACAGCCTGTCCCAATGCCCTGTGGCTGGCAAAGTGACCTCATGGGCGCCATGTTGCTGTGTGGAATCGATGGCCATGACGTTCGAAATCGAACTATTTGGCTGTGGATTCGCATCGATTCCCTCCGTTCCGACCGAGGTTTGATTTTCTTTGGTGGTCAAAAAATAGCCGGGAAGTGTGAAATTTTCGGGCGTTTGACGGGCAATGCCGCGAAATAATGCATAAAAAAGAAGCAATAATATTTTTGACAAAAAAATAGTCAAAAAGCTATTGCGTCCTCCCCGGCAAATCAGTAATCTCCATTTGTGCGCTGCGGTAGGACGCAGTGCATTCCGGCGAGCGACTTGTCGCTCGTTTCTTGGACGTTTCCTCCCTAGACTTGGGCCGCTGTCACAGGCGGCCTTCTTTTTTGCCTGAATTCAGCCAGTTATGACGATTTCAAAGCATATGTTCAGCATCTGAGCATATGGTGTGTTTTGGAATTGGTGAAATGGTGCGGTGCAAATCAATTGCCGGTAGGGGTGTTCAGGCAGCTCTCTTGTAATTCCGCTATTGCCTTGGCGCGCGCACCCTCGTTGCTGTTTTCCGCATTGAGTTTCTGAACAATATCGGTGATTGCGGCACGCACTTTCTGATCTGCGACGCTTGGAACCTGGTCTGTCATTTTCTCGACAGCACGCGAAATCCTGATGCTCACATTATCATGTTGATTGGCGGCTGTTGGTTCGAACTTGAAATAAGCGGCACAGCGCGCTTCTTCCATCATGGCGTTTTCAGCCGTTCCCTTCTTTATCAACCAATCAATGTCGTGGATCGCCACCGCAATGACGATGACGAACAGTGCAGGCCACCATGTTGTGGGAAAACCGCGCAGAAATTCCCGAACATTGCCGGGCAACGGTGGGCGGTGAAGATGCACTGCACGCTCCTTGCTGCTGTTCAAGGCTTGAGTCTGCGCAAAACAGAAACATCGCGCAAGTCCAGGGCAGCCTCTGGCAGTTTTGAAGAACATCCAAGGCGGTGCCTGGTGCGGCCTATTTCTCGCGCGTTGGATCGTTGCCAGGCGTGTCGCTGTCCCCGTCGCCCAGACCACGCTGCATGATCACGCTATCGACCCAGCGGCCCATTTTAAAGCCGGCCGACTGTAACGTGCCGGCCACCCGGAACCCCAGCCGTGCATGCAACCCGATAGACGCCACATTGGCGCTGTCGCCAATCACGGCAATCATCTGGCGGTAGCCAAGGGCGGTGACGCGTTTGATCAGTTCCGAAAGCAACGCACTGCCAGCCCCCTTGCCGACGACTTCCGGGGCAATGTAAATCGTGTCCTCGACCGTAAAGCGATAGGCAGGGCGGGTTCGATAGGCCCCGGCATAGGCAAACCCCTCAACCCGGCCATCCACATCGGCGACCAGATAGGGCAGGCCGCGTTCACGCACATGTTGCCAGCGCGATGTCAGCTCCGCGATTTCAGGCGCACGTTCTTCAAACGATGCCAGCCCATGCAAAACATGGTGGCCATAAATCTCGGTGATGCGTTCAAAATCTTCGGGTTCGGCATCGCGGATGATCAGGTCGCTCAACACGTCGCTGGTGTCGGTGGCTTCGGTCATTAAAACGGGTTCCCGTCGAGATCATGGAAGCGCGATATCAGATCGGTCATCTGGTCGCGCAGGACGTCAAATCCACGATGCGGGCCGATTGTTGCTTCATCCATATAAAGCGCGCGCGAAAGCTCGATCTGAAGGCTGTGCACATGTTCTTGCGGGCGACCGTAATGGCGTGTGCAATAGCCCCCGGCATATGGATCATTGTGCGCGGGCGCAAAGCCCATATCACGGAAACAATCTTCCACAAACCGCGTCAATGACGGGTGGCAGGAACTTCCATAGCAATCGCCAAGCACCAGATCAACGCGGTTTTTTGCGCTGTCGCACGAATCTCCGGGCATCGAATGGCAATCAATCAGAATGCAGTAGCCAAAATTCGCCCGCGTCTGATCAATCAGTTTCTGCAATGCCTGATGATAGGGCCGATAATATGTCTCGATCCGTGAAAGTGCTTCTTCGGCGGGCAGGCGGGTCTTGTAGATCTCGACCCCGCCGCTGACCACGCGCGGGATCGATCCCAGTCCCGACAGGGCGCGCATCGAATTGATGTCGTCATCCTCGGGCAGGTCGCCGTCAAACATGCGCGGATCAAGCTCCATCGCCGCCCGGTTCACATCAACATAGGCCCGCGGGAATGTTGCGCACAGCAAAGGCGCGCCAAGCTTGGGGGCGGCATTGAACAACTGATCGACAAAGGCATCTTCGGATGCGCGCAACTCAAACGCACCAATCCGCGCGCGTTCAATCAGGTCTTGTGGGTACTGGCGGCCGGAATGCGGGGATGCAAACACCACCGGCAGGGTTTGCCGGGGTGGCAGGATTACGGTGGCAGGGCCAGTTGAGGCGAGTTCCGAAGGCAACTGGTTCATTGTCTTTCGTAATGTCCATCCCTTATGACACGGATTTGGGCTTCGTCGTACGTCTTGCGATCCGTTATCATACTATCTTCTAGCATATGGGAATTGCCACGGATTTGATGAACATTTTTTGTCAAAAAACCATTTCTGGGGTTGCGCCAAGTCCAGCCTTGGGCTAAATACCGCCTCGCCGACGCAAACGGCACAGACCATTGTTTTCGGTTACGAAGCCTTGGTCTTTGGAAAGATGGATTTGCGGGCCTATAGCTCAGTTGGTTAGAGCGTTCGCTTGACATGCGAGAGGTCACAAGTTCGAGTCTTGTTAGGCCCACCATCTTTCAAACCCATAGGGGCCTATAGCTCAGTTGGTTAGAGCGTTCGCTTGACATGCGAGAGGTCACAAGTTCGAGTCTTGTTAGGCCCACCATTCCTACCCCGCCGGTTCCCGCGCGGGGGTTTGTGTATCCGGGCCATGGCTTAGCGCATCTGCGCAATGCTCTTCCTGAACCGCATGGCGCTGAAGGCAAAGAAACCCACCCCAATCGCAAACACCAGCAGGAATTCCGGCCAGACGACGTCAATCCCTGCGCCCCGGAACAGGATAGCCTGCGCGTATTTGACGAAATGGGTCGCGGGCGAGAATTGCATGATGTTCTGAAGCGTTTCCGGCATGCTTTCAAGCGGCGTGCTGCCCCCTGAAAGCAATCGCAACGGCAACACCACAAGAATGAACAGCAAACCAAATTGCGGCATGGATCGCGTCATGGTGGCCAGGAAAATGCCAAGGGCTGTGGCAAAGAACAGATAGATCACCACACCGCCCATGAACAAAAGCTTTGATCCGGCAATCGGCACGCCCAGCACCAGCTCGACCACGAAAACAAGCGACAGCATGCAGGCAATCAAAATCACAAGCCCGTTGGCCCAGACCTTGGCCAGCATGATCTCATAGGGGTTCAGCGGCATCACCAGAAGATGCTCGATCGTGCCATGTTCGCGTTCGCGAATAAGTGCAGCGCCCGAAAGAATGATCGACAGCATGGTGATTGCATTGATGATCTCCATCGTGCTGGTGAACCATTCGCTTTGCACATTCTGGTTATAGGCATAGCGGGTGACGATGCTGGCGGCCTCTGTTCGGTTCTGCCCGGCCCTGGCCGACTTGCCGCCAAGCCAGGTCGAGACTTCCTGTGCGATGATGTTGCTGACATAGCTCTGGCCGATCCCGGCCTGCATCATCGCCGTGGCATCGATGTTAAGCTGCACTTCCGGGTCGCGGCCCGAAACCACATCGGCCTCAAATCGCGGCGGGATGACCAGCACAAAGGTAAATTCACCACTGTTCATCGCCGCATCAATGTCGCGTTCGGCAATGCGGATCGGCTCCTGAAAGTACGGGGCCAGAAATGCATCCGAAATGCGCAGCGAAAGGGCCGATCCATCCTGATCGGCAATCGCAATCGATCCACGGCGCAAATCATGCGAAAAGCCCGTGGCGGCGTTATAAATCGCAAAGGAAAACGCCCAGACAATCAGCGCCATAAGCACCATGTCACGTCTGAGGCTGAAAAGCTCCTTGATGCCAAGGCGATAGATATTGCTGATCCGTCTGCCAAGCATATCCTTACACCTCCTGCTTTTTGAGAAGCAGCATCGAAAGCACGGTCAATGCCGGGAAAAAGATCAGAAGGCTGATCAGTTCGGGATAAAGCTCTGCAAAGCCAAGCGCCTTGGTAAAGGTGCCGACACTGATCGACATGAAATGCGATGTCGGAATGATGGTTGAAAGCACCACCGGCACCCCTTCAAGCGAAGAGACCGGCTGCATCATCCCCGAAAACATCACAGACGGCACCATGGTCGCAATCGCCGTACCAAAAAGGGCCGCGATCTGTGTGCTGGTAAAGGATGAAATCAAAAGCCCAAGACCTGTGGTCGCCGTGACAAACAGGACCGCGCCGACCAGAAGGGTCAGGCCATTGCCCTGCAACGGCACCTCAAACCAGAACAGCGCCATCGCCGTCATCAAGACAAAGTTGATCAGGCCGAGCGCGATATAGGGCAATTGCTTGCCCCATAAAAACTCAAGCTTCGAAACCGGGGTCACATAAAGGTTGGTGATTGATCCCAGTTCCTTCTCGCGCACCACGCCAACCGCCATCAAAACGGCGGGGATAAACATCAAAAGCAACGCAATAACCGATGGCACCATGGCATAGATGCTTTTGAAATCCTGATTATAGCGGTATCGCGTCTCGATGCGCATCGGCTGGCCCATATCTGCACTGCCAACATCGCGTTTGCGGTGCTCGCTCAGATACCGCTGATGAATGCCTTCGACATAGCCGTGAATGGTCTCGGCACGAAATGGCATGGAGCCATCAATAAACGCCCCGATTTCCGGGCTGGCCCCACGTCCGACATCGCGGCCAAAGCCCGGCGGAATTTCAATCGCCAGCGTGATCTCGCCCGACAACATCCTGGCTTCAAGATCGCCAATGCTGGCAAGCGGTTCCTGTTCCTCGAAATAGCGCGATCCCGAAAGGTTCTCGATATAGGTGCGGCTTTCCTGACTGCGGTCACGATCAAGCACCGCATAGGTCAGGTTTTCAACATCAAAGGTAATCCCCCAGCCAAATACCGGCATCAGGATTGCGGTGCCGATCAATGCAAACATCAGGCGGATCGGATCGCGCACCAGTTCCATGGTTTCACGCAGGGAATAGGCCCATAACCGCCGGAAGCTGAACAATGATGCACGGGCCGGTTTCCAGCTGACTTGATCGTCATTGTTTGAACTCAGCGCATCCTCCGGGGCAGGGGCGGGTGTGGTGTCCCCGTCCGCGCCATCTGCGTCCTCAAGATGGCTGATAAAGGCTTCTTCCAACGTGTCGCAGCCGCGCCCCTTGGTGATGGCGCTTGGCGTGTCGCTGATCAAAACCTTGCCCGCATGCATCAGCGATATGCGATCACAGCGTTCCGCCTCGTTCATGAAGTGGGTGGATATAAAAATCGTCACCCCCTGATCACGCGAAAGTTCGACCAGCAATTCCCAGAATTCGTCACGTGCGACCGGATCAACACCCGATGTCGGCTCATCCAAAATCAGGATTTCCGGGTTGTGGATGATCGCGACTGCCAATGACAATCGCTGACGCACGCCAAGCGGTAACCGTTCGCTTAGATCATCAAGATAGGGGCCCAGCCCGAACCGCTTGGAAAGCTCGTCGATCCGCGGCTTGATTTTGTCGTGGCCCAGGTGAAACAGATACGCATGCAGTTCAAGGTTCTGCATCACGGTCAATTCGGAATAAAGCGAAAAGGCCTGGCTCATATAGCCAACCCGATTGCGAAGCGCGATATCCTTCCCGTCCACCGGCTTGCCAAAAAGTTCGGCCGTGCCTTCGGACGCATTCAAAAGCCCGGTCAGCATCTTCATGGTTGTGGTCTTGCCACAGCCGTTGGAACCCAGAAATCCGAAAATCTCGCCTTTCTCAATCCGGAAGCTGACATCATCGACCGCAGTAAAATCACCAAACTTCTTGGTCAGGTGTTCGGCAACAATCGCGGGCGTGTCGCCATGAATGGTGCGTTCCGGGATGGTCAGCTCATGATGGCCTTTGCGTTCTTCTTCGGGCAACAGCGCGATAAAGGCGGCCTCAAGCGTATCCGTCCCGGTGCGCTCCAAAATCTCGTTTGCTGTGCCGGTCGCAAGCACCTTGCCATCATTCATCGCAATCAGCCGGTCAAAGCGCGCCGCCTCATCCATATAGGCGGTGGCGACCAGAACCGTCATCTCGCTTTGGGTTTGGCGGATCGCATCGATCAATTGCCAGAATTGCTGGCGTGACAGCGGATCAACACCCGTGGTCGGTTCATCAAGGATCAGGATATCGGGATCATGGATCAGCGCGCAACACAGACCCAGTTTCTGTTTCATCCCGCCCGAAAGCTTTCCCGCCGGGCGCTCGGTAAACGGATCAAGCCCGGTCGCGGCGACGAGCCTTGCTATGCGTTCATCGCGCTCGCGCTTTCCCTGTCCAAACAGGCGGCCAAAGAATTCAAGGTTCTCGCGTACTGTCAGATCCATATACAGGTTCTTGCCAAGCCCTTGCGGCATATAGGCAATGCGCGGCAGGATCGCGTTGCGGTGCCGGGTGTCTTTCATTGATCCACCAAGCGTCTCGACCGTTCCGTCCTGCACCTTGCGCGCACCTGATATCAGGGCCAGCGCACTTGATTTACCCACCCCGTCCGGGCCGATAAAGCCCACCGTCTGTCCGGCCGGGATTTCAAGGCTGATGTCATCAAGGGATGTGACCTTGCCATAGCAGTGCGTCACCCCGTCAAGGCGCACAGCAATTCGGGATGCGTCGTCGCTGTGGTTGGTGTGCTCCACCATTATGTTGCGCTCTATTGCGTGTTCTGACGCAGGGTTGCGTCATCTGGAACATTCGGGGTGAAGGCATCCGGCCAGTTGTCATGATCGGCCAGCATGACATAAGCCTCGCCGGGCAGGCCGGTTTTCACCCGTTTGATATGCTCGGCCAGCAATTCCGGATCGATCCGCACCTTGACGCGAAACATCAGCTTGTCACGCTCTGCTCTTGTTTCGACCTCGCGCGGGGTAAATTGCGCATCATCGGCGACAAACGATACCTTGGCCGGAATGACAAAATCTGGCGCGGCATCCAGAACAATCCGCGCTTCATTGCCGACAAACGCCAAACCTGCCTGACGGGTGGGCAAGAACACATTCATGTAAACATCGGTCAGATCGATCATGGTGATCACCGGGCCACCACCGGCCAGAACCTCTCCCGGTTCGGCAAGGCGGTATTGCACCCGACCATCGCGAGGCGCCCTCAGGACCGAATCATCAATCTGGACTTCAATGCCGTCAAGTGCTGCCGATGCGGCGGCGACATTCAGGCGCGAACTGGTCAGGCGCGCCTTGGCCGCGCTCAGGGCGGCGCGCGCAATGTCACGGTCGGCCCGGCGCTGATCGACTTCCTGTCGAGAAATGTTGTTGTTCTTGACCAGTTCCTCGGCACGCGAAAGCTGCTGCTCGGCAAAGGAAAGCTCGCTTTCGCGCTGGATAATCTGGGCTTCGGCCTCGGCAATGCCTTGCTCGGCGCTCGCGACCTCGGCACGGGCACGCGCACGGCTGGTCATCAGTTCGGCGGTATCCATGCGCGCCAATACCTGCCCGCGCGTGACCTGATCACCTTCCTCGACCAGAACTTCTTCCACCCGTCCGGCATATTTGGTGGCAACCCGCACTTCCTCGGCCTCAATGCGGCCATTGCCCGATGCGATATAGTCAGGCAGGTCTGATTGCTGTGCCTGCCAATAGGCATAGCCACCCGCCGCAGCGGCGACAATCACCACAAGAACGATCAACACGGCACGCAAGCTTTTCATTCCATTCTCCGAAAACGGGGCGGACCAAGGCAGGGCGTTGGCAGGCCTGGATGGGTTTGTTGACGTCGTCAATCCATCTGACCAAAAGTCACTTGTCTTTGCAACGCAACACTTTCTGGAATGATCCTAGGTGATTGCAATTTGCAGTGCTTTGATGTTGCGCAATCTATTTGAAAACCATTTGCCGTTTTCAGACGTTTAACGGATGGGTGGTGCAAGCCCCTTATGGGCCGTATGCGGCGACCGGATCATTTCCCGCCAAATTGGCTGCGATTGTTACGGGCGTTTCGGCTATATTGCGCTGCGATTGGTTTGTTTTCAAAGGATTGTCTGTCCGGTGCTGTTTTTTCACATCAATGTCGCTCTTGCCTGTTTGTATGTTCTTGTGCGTCACGTGCGGTATCTGGCGTGGCCGCTTTGGGCAAAGGTCGCCTTTGGCGTGTTGCTTCTGGTTGGCTCCCAGCATCATCTGTATTCCCGCATTGCCTTTGGCAGCATGTTCTTGCCGGAATTCCCGCAGCCGGTTGTGGTGGCGGTCAATGTTGCCTTTGGCGTGATTTTCTTTCTGGCGTGGTTCCAGTTGGCCTATGACCTGGTCGGTCTTTTGCTGCGCTGGGTGATCCTGCGCCGCAAGCAACACCCGCCAAAAATCCTGCGCACCATCATGTCCTTTGCCGCCATCGCACTGGCCAGCTTTGGCGTGGCAGAAAGCTGCGTGTGCCCGACGTCAAGGAAATGGATGTCACCATCCGCAATCTGCCGGACCGGTTTGATGGCTATCGGCTTGTGCAGCTGACCGACCTTCACATCAGCAAGTTCTATGAACGCCCCTGGGTGGCGAAGGTGGTTGAAAAAACCAATGCGCTTGAGCCGGACCTGATCGTGATCACCGGTGATCTGATCGATGGTGAATTACCGCTGCGCTACGATGATGTGCAGCCGCTTCATGATCTTGTCGCTCCTGATGGCGTCATCACCATTCCGGGCAACCATGAGTATTATTTCGGCTATGAAAACTGGATGCGCCATTATGGCGGGCTCAACATGCTGACCCTTGAAAACGATCATATCGTGCTTGACCGGGATGGGGATAAGCTGACCATCGCCGGTGTTACCGACCTTCGCGCCGGCAATACGGACCGCCCTGAACCCGATGTCGCCAAGGCGCTTGAAGGCCGCCCGCAAAACGCCCCGGTGATCCTGCTTGATCATCAACCGAAAATGGCCCGCGATGCCGCCCCGCTGGGTGTGGACCTGCAACTTTCCGGTCATACCCATGGCGGCATGGTATGGGGCTTTGACAATATCGTTGCCATGGTCAATGGCGGCTTTGTGTCGGGCATGTATGACATTGACGGCATGCAGCTTTACGTCAATAACGGCACCGCCCAATGGCCGGGCTTTGCCATCCGCGTTGGCGTGCCGGCCGAACTCACCGTGATCACGCTGCGCAAGGGGTGAGGGACAAGGACTAAGCGCAAAAGCCCAGCCAGCAACCCAATATCGCAAAACAAAACGGCGTCCCGGGATATCCGGACGCCGTTTGTGATCGGGGAGGGCGGATGATCAGGCTTAGGTTTGCAAACCGGCACAACGCGCGGTGTTGCGGACATGGGCCTGCATTTCACGTCGTGCGCCGTCGGCGTCATTGTTGCGCAGGGCCGCAATGATTTTGCGGTGTTCGCCAATGGATTCCCGCATGCGTTCCGGGTCGGTGATCGGGATTGGCTGGCGCTGGGTTTCGGTGATCTTGTCGCGCACCGCCTGATAAAGTTCGCGCATCATGCTGTTCGAGCAGGCCTCGACGATCGTTGCGTGGAATTCCAGATCGGCCTCGACATTGGCAATCAGGTCCTGTTCGGCCCAGCATTTTTCCATGCGGTTGGTCGCGTCTTCCATCGACTCAAGCTGGGTCGCGGTCAGGCGGCCACAGGCCAGGGCTGCGATTTCACTTTCAAGGATCATGCGTGTCTGGAACACGTCAAAAACACTGTGGCTTTCCGAATAGCGCCACGGTGCCATGTCGGCTTTGCTGCGACTCTCCGGGTCGGTCACAAAGGTGCCGCGCCCGGCCTCGGTCTTGATCAGGCCAAGTGTTTCAAGGGTCAGAAGTGCTTCGCGCAATGAAGCCCGGGAGATGCCGAATTTCTGCGCGAATTCGCGCTGGGATGGGATTTTGTCGCCCGGGGTCAGTTCCCCATTCTGGATCATGTCCTGAATTTGGCGTGCGACCGTCTGCGGTAGCGGCGTGCGGTTGAACATTCCCTCGGGTCCTTCTTGCGTATTTTTTGCTCAGTTGTTGGTATGAAAACAAATCTGACTCATTTTTGCACAAACAATCTTGCACGTGTCATCCAAATATGTTTGTCTGGCCTGACTGGTCAGACCAGTTAGACCAGAAGTATCTCAGGGTAGGCTAAAAACACAAGGAATTCATAATGAAGTTTCTCAACTTTCTGACATCCAGCGTTGTTGGCGGCGTTCTTGCCGTGTCCTCACTGGCATCCGCAAACGCAGCAGACCTGACCGTTGGGGCCAATATCGGCAACGTGCCGTGGGAATTCGAAGAAGCTGACGGCACCGTGGTCGGTTTCGAAGTCGATCTCGTCAATGAAATCGCAAGCCGCCTTGGCAAGTCGGTCGAGTTCGTGAACATCCCGTTCAACGGTCTGTTCCCGGCGGTCCAGTCGGGCCGGATCGACATGGCGGTGTCATCCATCACCATCACCGACAAGCGTCTTGAGTCTGTTACCTTCGCACAGCCTTACTATGACAGTGACCAGTCCCTGACAGCCACGGCAGAAGGCGGCGTTTCGGGTCTTGCGGACATGGATGGCAAGGCCGTTGGTGTTGATACCGGTTCCACCGGTGACATGTGGGTGACCAAGAATGGCGACGAATACGGCATTGCCGATGTCCGCCGTTACGAAGGCCTGTCGCCAGCGATGCTTGATCTGCAGGCGGGCCGTATCGACGGCTACGTAAGCGACATTCCGGCACTGCTCTATTACGTCAAGGACAAGCCGAACCTCAAAGTGGTCGAGCGCATCACGACGGGTGAAAAATACTCGATCATGTTTAACAAGGATGCGGCACTCGCAACCGAAGTTAACGACGTTATCACCGAACTGAAAAAAGAAGGCTTCATCGCCGGTCTGCATGAAACCTGGTTCGGGGCTCAGCCGGAAGACACCACCTCGACGGTTAAGGTGCTTGATATGCCGTCCATCAACTAAGCGCATATCGCATCTCTTGCTCACCGACGGTACCAAACGGCTCCCGGTATCGTCGGTGGGGCAACTCTGACTTGGTGGTGAAATGGATTTATTTTCGACTTTCTTTAACATCCCCGTCCTGATGCAAAGCCTGCCGCAACTGATGAACGGCTTGCTTGTCACCATCGGGATTGGCGCAACCAGCATCATTGCCGGTCTGATCGGCGGGCTGTTTCTGGCCGTCTTGCGCCTGTATGCCGGGCCGGTCGTCACCGCGCTTGTGCGTGGCTATATCGATGTGTTCCGCTCGATCCCGCTTCTGGTGCTGCTGATCATTGTGTATTACGCGCTGCCCTTTGTCGGTGTGCGCCTTTCGCCATTCTTTTCGGCGGTCACCGCATTGACGCTGGTGTCCGCGGCCTACACGGCCGAAATTTTCCGTGCCGGGATCGAAGCCATCCCCAAGGGCCAGTTTGAAGCGTCCGCAGCCCTCGGTCTGTCCAACCGCTACATCATGACCGATGTCATCCTGCCCCAAGCCATCCGCATCGTCATTCCGCCGCTGACCAATAACTGCATCAATGTGCTGAAAGACACCGCCCTGGCATCGGTTGTGGCCATGCCCGACCTGCTCAAACAGGCGACCCAGGCACAGGCACTTGCCGCCAACCCGACGCCGCTGATTGGCGCTGCCGTGATCTATCTGATCCTGCTTCTGCCGATGGTGCGCTATGTCGCGCATCTTGAAAAACGTTTTAGCCGCGGGAGAAGCTGATGAAAGCGCCACTGATCAAAATTTCCAACCTGCGCAAGACCTATGGCCAGTTCACCGCCCTGCACGGCATCGATCTTGAAATCGCCCAGGGCGAAGTGCTGTGCGTTGTCGGCCCGTCGGGGTCCGGCAAATCAACGCTGATCCGCTGCATCAACCATCTCGAAGCATTCGAGGACGGCAGCGAAATCACCGTTGATGGCATTCCGGTGCGCCCCGGTCCCGATCTGGATCAGGTCCGGGCCGAAGTCGGCATGGTGTTTCAGTCGTTTAACCTGTTCCCGCACATGACCGTGCTGCGCAATGTCATGCTGGCCCCGATCCGGGTCCGCAAAATGTCCGAGGCGGACGCCGAAAAACGCGCCCGCGATCTGCTTGAAAAGGTCGGCATTTCGGTTCAGGCCGACAAATACCCGGCTCAGCTTTCTGGCGGGCAGCAACAGCGTGTGGCGATTGCCCGTGCCCTTGCCATGGAACCGCGTGTGCTTCTGTTTGATGAGCCAACCTCTGCCCTTGATCCCGAAATGGTCGGCGAGGTTCTCGATGTCATGAAAAAGCTCGCCGGGACCGGGGTCACCATGGTCGTGGTCACCCATGAAATGGGCTTTGCCCGTCAGGTCGCGGACCGCGTTCTGTTCATGGATGGCGGTGCGATTATCGAGGCCGGAACCCCGACCGAAATTTTCGATGCGCCCAAAGAAGAACGCACAAGGAACTTCCTCCACGCCGTTCTCGATCATTAAAATAAAAGACAAATCAACCGGAGGATGCCTTCAATGGCAGATCAACGTACCCTTGATATGGACTATGTCCACAGCCAGTTTCCCGCCCTCGCCAATGGCTGGACCTTTTTTGACAATGCCGGCGGATCGCAAATCCTGTCCAAGGCACTGGACCGCATCAATGCGTTTCTGATCGAGCGCAATGTGCAGATCGGCGGCTCTTACGAAGTCTCGCAAAAGGCCGCCGAGGCGCTCTTGGATGCGCGCAAATCCGCCGCCCAGCTGGTCAATGCCGCGCGCTCCGAAGAAATCATTTTCGGTGCCTCGACCACGGTTCTTTTGCAAAACCTCGCGCGTGCCATGCGCAGCCAGTTCAAACCGGGCGACGAGATTGTCGTTACCATCGGCGATCATGAAAGCAATATCGGCCCGTGGGTGGCACTTGAAGAATTCGGTGTGAACATCCGTTTCTGGGAACCTGATGTCAAAACCGGGCGGCTCAGCCTTGATGGCCTCAAGGCCGCGATGAGCGACAAGACCAAACTGGTCTGCGTCACGCACGTTTCCAACATCATTGGCGAAATCAATCCGATCCGCGAATTCGCCGATTACGCCCACACCAATGGTGCGAAAATCTGTATCGATGCTGTCGCCTATGCCCCGCACCGCGCGGTGGATGTTAAGGCCTTTGACGCCGACTATTATGTCTTCAGCCTCTATAAAACATACGGCCCGCATGGGGCGATGATGTATGGCAAGTATGACCTGCTGCTCGAGCTTGATACGCTCTATCATTACTTCTACGGCAAGGACAAAGTCCCCGGAAAGCTTGAGGCCGGCAACCCCAGCTATGAAATGGCCTATTCGGTCTGCGGCATCGTCGATTATCTGACGGAGCTTGGCGAACGGGCAGGCGGATCTGGCACCGTGCGCGATAAAATCGTCGCCGCCTATGATGCCATCGCCGCACAGGAAAATGCCCTGACCGATCGTTTGTTGCGCTATCTGCGGGGGCGCAATGATTGCGTCATCGTCGGGCAGGATGACAACCGTGACGGCACGCGCATCCCGACCATTGCGTTCCGCTTTGATGGCCGCAATGCCGAGGACGTCTGCAAGATCATTGACCGGGAAAAGATCGCCATTCGCTTTGGCGATTTCCATTCAAGGCGTCTGGTCGAATATATGGGCCTGTCTGATAATGCTGGCGTTTTGCGTGTGTCGATGGTGCACTACAACACGATTGAACAGGTGGACCGTCTGACTGCGGCGTTTGACCGCCTGCTTGACGCGACCGATCAATAAGGGGGCAGGCCACATCATGCAGTTTGACCGCATCATCAAAAACGGCACCATCGTCACCGCCAGCGACACCTATGTTGCCGATCTTGGCATCAAGGATGGCAAGATCGCCGCCATCGCCGATGCCCTGAGCGGGGCGGACGACATCGTTGACGCCACCGGGCTTTATGTCATGCCCGGCGGGATCGACAGCCATGTGCATATTGATCAGCCATCCGGCGATGGCATCGTCATGGCCGATGATTTCGAAAGCGGCACCCGATCAGCAGCCATCGGCGGCAATACCTCAATCCTCGCATTCTGCATGCAGGAAAAGGGCGACAGCCTGCGTCATTCGCTCGATGTCTATCACGCCAAGGCGGATGGCAATTGCCATATTGATGTGGCCTTCCACCTGATCGTCACCGATCCGACCCCGTCGGTTCTGGGCCAGGAACTCCCGGCCCTGGTCGAGGACGGCTATACCTCTTTCAAGGTTTTCATGACCTATGAGAACCTGCGTCTGCGCGATGATGAAATCCTCGATACCCTTGATGCCGCGCGCAATACCGGCGCACTCGTTCTGGTCCATTGCGAGAACGAAGACGCCATTCGCTTCCTGATCGGCCAGCACGAGGCAGCCGGCGAATTCTCCGCCAAATCCCACGCGACGACCCGCCCGATCGCGGCGGAACGCGAAGCCACCCATCGTGCGCTGTCACTGGCCGAAATCGTCGATACCCCGATTGTGATTGTCCATGTGTCGAACCAGCAGGCGATGGAAGAAATCGAACGCGCACGCGTACGCGGCTCCAAGGTTGTTGGCGAAACCTGCCCGCAATATCTCATGCTGACGGCAGATGATCTTGATCAGGATGAGCTTGAGGGTGCCAAATTCGTCTGCTCCCCGCCGCCGCGTGACAAGGAAAGTCAGGACGCCTGTTGGGATGGTCTGGAGCGCGGTGTGTTTGACCTGTTCTCGTCCGATCATTGCCCGTTCCGCTTTAACGACCCGGAAGGCAAGCTCAATGAAAAGGGCAAGAAAAGCTTCCGCTGGATCCCCAATGGTATCCCCGGTGTGGCAACCCGCCTGCCAATCCTGTTTTCCGAAGGCGTGCAAAAGGGCCGCATCGACCTCAACCGCTTTGTCGCACTCACCGCCACCAACCACGCCAAACTTTACGGCATGTACCCGCAAAAGGGCACAATTGCGATTGGCTCGGACGCCGACCTCGCACTTTGGGACCCCAACAAAAACGTCACCATCACCAACGACATCCTGCAACAGGGCTGCGACTACAGCCCCTATGAAGGTCTCGAAGTCAAAGGCTGGCCGGTGCACACCATCGTGCGTGGCAAAACCGTGGTCAAGGACGGCGAAGTGACGGGGCAAAAGGGGGATGGCAAATACCTGCCCCGGCAGAAATCGAATTTGGTGACCTCAAAGCCGGTCTGATCAGACCGGCGTTGAGGTCACCCCACACCGTCATTCCCGCGCACGCGGGAAGCTCGAGATATACGCATCAATACTAAAAGGCAGCTCCTGAAATCGGTGCTGCCTTTGTTTTTGTTGCCGATTATGAACGCCGTCTTTGGGTCTGCAATCAATGCTTGAATAGTTCTCTGTTCATATGTCTATTAGGTTGCGGCAGAAAAGTGGACTTATCTGAGAACTTACTCAGATAAGGGCTTAACTATTCGCGCTCGCACAACTCAAAGATGTAAATTTCTTTGTTCCGATGCCACCGGGATGATAACATTAGTTGAGGTACATATACCCAAACGCCTCAGCAACTAAAGACATTGCGATAAAGACATGCATATCGAGCAGATTAAAATTGAGAATTTCCGGTTATTGCAGGAATGCTGCATTGATATGCGAGAAAAAACGACTTTGCTCGTAGGGAAGAATAATACAGGCAAGACATCTTTGGCAGTGTTGTTAGAGAAATTCCTCGAGCGACCGGACACGTTTTCATTCACTGATTTCCCGCTTAGCTTGCGCGGAGCCATTTTTAAAATAGACGACGATACTAACGTCGATGAACTCGCGATAAGAATGGTTCTTCGCATCGCTTATACAGAGGCAGATGATTTGGGAGTTCTGTCCGAATTTATGCTGGACCTGGATCCAGAACGGCGGCACACGAGTATCCTCTTCGAATGCACCATTGATAAGTTCAAACTCCTCCGTGTTCTCCCTGATGACGCAGAAGAACGAAAGAAGTTTATCGAAAACAACCTTTCAGGAAAATTTCTCGATGTAAGAGTTTATGCATTTGATGATTTCGAGCATGACGGCGAACAACCATACTACATGTCACATCGCAATCAGCTTGAGGAGAAAGAGCGTGCTAGCCTTCATGCCCTTCTCAACTTTCAAGTCATCCATGCCCGCAGAAACGTTGCAAGCTCAGAGGATGCTGGTCGCGGTTCAAAGCCGCTTTCTGCCATATCAACCAAATTCTTCCGTGAAAGAAATATTGAGGCAGATGCTGACAATGAGGGTGAAGCCGATACCAGCGCCGATAAGCCCGGTGCCGGGAGCATAGAGAAGCTCAGATCGATTTTAGCAGATATCGACACGCAACTGGGTGAGCAATACAAAGAGGTTTTTGGTAGTTTCTTAAAAAACTCACGCGACTTTCTCGATATCGGCGACTTGAAAGTCGTTTCCAATATCCAGTCCCAGTCTCTTATCGAGAACTCGTCGCGGGTCATCTACGGTGATACCGATAACTTCCTTCCAGAGAACTACAGCGGGCTTGGCTATCTGAATATCCTTTATCTTCTCCTCCAAATCGAACTTTGTCGCGATGATATTTCAAGGCGAAATGCGCCGCTTAACCTCCTGTTGATAGAGGAACCTGAGGCGCATACTCACCCGCAGATGCAATATGTGTTTGCAGAAAAAATCCATGGCCTCGTATCAGCCATTCCCAGCTTGCAGGCTCTCGTAACTACGCACTCTTCTCATATCGTATCGAAATCTGACTTCGAGGATATTCGCTATCTGTCCAAACCTTCCGTAACTGAACCGGTTTCAATCAAGAATTTCCACACTGATCTCAGCAAGGAATACGATAAGCACGGCGAAGACGGCAAAGCGCTATTCAAATTCCTGAAGCAATATCTCACCATCAATTCGGCAGAGCTATTTTTTGCCAGTAAGGCAATTTTTATTGAAGGCACAACCGAACGCATCCTCCTCCCATTATTTATTGAGATGCACGATAAGGAGAATGAAGAGGCCGCCACGAAAGGTGGTCTATCTTCTCAGAACATCTCTGTGCTGGAGGTCGGTGCAAATGCGCGGGCATTCGCGCCATTCCTTGAGTTTATTGGCATCCGTACACTTATCATTACGGATATCGATACAACAGAGTACGTATGCGACGAAACGAGTGGCAGGTCGAGCTATAAAGCGCACAAGGTCGAAGGCTCCTCGCACACATCAAATGAGACTCTTAAGCACTTGCTCGGGGCTCCGGCACTTGACGAAGTCGACGCGTACAAAGAATGGCATAAGCGGCTGCTGAGTGGTGAAGCTACATCGGATAAAGAGCAAATTAAGCTTGCCTACCAATTGGAAGAGAATGGTTATCATGCAAGAAGCTTCGAAGACGCCTTTATTGCAAAGAATTTTGCGAAAATAAAGGAGATAAAAGGTGACTTAGCAGGGCTTAAAAATACTGATGAAATAGATAAATTTGATGGGAGTGACTACTACAATCTAACCGAAAAAATTCTTAGTAAAAAATCTGATTTTGCTGGTTCGGTTCTTTATGCGGCGCTGGTTGATGGCGAAAATTGGGAAACGCCCAAGTATATAATGGATGGCCTGAAATGGATTCACAAAAATTGAATCCGGTAGATCGGATTGCGGAACTCGTTTTTGAGGGTGAGAACTTTCTCCTTCAAGGCGGCGCGGGAAGCGGCAAAACCGAGAGCTTGAAAAGAGTTGTGCAGAAAGTGCTCTCTGTCGATCAGAATCTCAAAATTGCATGCATTACGCATACGAACAAAGCCGCTGACGAGATTGCCGACCGTATTTCAGCTGACATTGAGGTCTCAACCATCCACTCGTTTCTGAGCGGGATTATTTCGCCGTTTAAGCGGAACATTCAGCATGTCTTCCCGATCCTGTTCCAGCTTCCCACTTTTGAAGGTTTGTGTGATGAACATTATGATGGAGACGAAAAGCGCAGGAAGACTGAAGAACATAAGCGTTACAAGAAGGCCTACGAAAAATTGGAGAAACGCCGCCAAACTGTCTTAGGCGAGTTAACGCCGAAGGTGACCAGGAAGAGCGAATACGATAAGGACCCTGAGGCGTACATCGCGCAGATGAACAATCTGATCGGTGAGCTGAACGAAGAAGTCCATAAAAGACTGGCAGACCGAAACCCTGATGAATTTATATACAACGAGACGAAATTCGACAATTTCAACGAGCCGTCATTCGGGCATGATGGCTTGATCGCTATCGCCTGCAAGATGTTCGATGATTTCCCAGTGTTAGGAAAAATTGTTTCGGATCGACATGATTGTATCTTCATTGACGAATATCAGGATACGAACGCGGACGTTGTCCGCGTATTACTCCGCTGCCTACCCAAGCCGTCAAGTACAGTCATTGGTTTATTTGGAGATTCCGAGCAGGCAATTTACTCAGACGGTATAGGGAGCGCTCAAGAGCACATTGATGCAGCGGAAGTCGTTCTTGTTGAAAAAGATGACAATTACCGTTGCTCCCCAGAGGTCATAACCTTTGCCAATAAATTTCGCACAGACGGATTAGAGCAAGATGTAGCGCTAAAAAGGCTCGATGACGGCACGATTGAAACCCTTGAGAGCCGAAAAGGTAGCGTAAAGCTGCTATACGATTTTGCTCCTGAAAAAGTAGACACGGGCGATAGTAGACAAGATCGTAAAAACAATGCCGCGTCGTTTCGTGAAGCGCTCGATGAGCTCGTTGGAAGGGTTAGTCAAGATTATCCGGGCTATGTCCAGCTGAAGCTAACTAACAAATCGATTGCCAACGATGCGGGTTTTGGACAGCTCTATCAGATATTTGCTGATCGGTACTCTGAACCCCGAGACCGAATGCGAAAAACGCTCGATCGGTTGCAGTTTGATGAAATAGTCAATTTGACGGCACTGCATCAGAGCTTGCCTGGGGATAGACGTGCATACAATCGCTTGATCACTAGCCTTCGGAAGCGGGGGTTCGGGATTTTCTCTGTCTCTGACAAAGCGAAGCTTGATAAGATGCTGCGCACATTCACTGCCGACGGTCTCTCCGCATGCAAGGCAGTCGAATTCGCCGCGAATGCAGGGCTGATTAAAATTTCAGATAGCCACAAGGCGTTCGTAGCTCGACGGAACGAGCTGTTGGAAAGACTTAAGGATGATCCCGTTTTCGCAGCTTTTGAAGCTCTTCACGCAAGTGGCTACCGAACCAAAGCGCAGATGCTCAAGGAAATCGTGGACGAACCTAGAGAAAACCTCAATGCGGATTTAATTGAAGCGGAGTACGAAGACAGAGCTAATGAACTCAAGCAAAAAATGTTCTTTGACGCATTGTTCTCAGAAAAACTCAGCCTTGCTGAAATATTGTCTTTCTATGACTATGACGAAAATGATGTCGGCTTCGCCACCATGCATAAGACGAAAGGAACCGGAATAGAGAACGTGCTTCTTGTGATAGACGAGTATGGATGGACTACAGAATACGACTTTCTGAATTGTTTCTCAGGCAAGATTCCAGAAACGAAAAAAGACATCACTTCGAGGAAGCTTTTATATGTTGCCGCTTCGCGGACGAAAAAGAACTTGGTCTGCGTAAGGTTGATGAATGATAAAGCCGAGGTCGACCGAATTTCTTCATATTTTCCTGAGGCAATTCGTGTCCAGTAAGAGTTCGGATTCAGTCGAGCCGTTGCTAGTTAGGTTCTATTGATTCAAGCCTGTAGTGGCGGAAAAAAGTGGCTCTATTCTTTCTGAGTAGGCTATTTTTCCACCTCAATGCGAAATAGGTAGGTTGAACTCCAAACTCAGCACTTACGCAGACGCGCCGACAACTAGATCAAACACCACCAACCCGGCGACGCCACCTTCCAGCAGTCCAACCAACTGCCCGCCCAGGGCCTTGTGCTCTGGGTGTTCCAGATAGGCATCGCGTGCCGCCGCATCGTCAAAATCAATTGAAAATCCGTGGCGGAAGCCTTGTTCAAGCCCCTCCGGGCTGACCGAAACGCCGCCATCAAAGCCGCGCATGCCGGGGATGTGGTTTTGAAGGTCCGCCAACTTGGCAAACAGGCTGTCGATTTCGGCCTTGGTAACTTCGGCGCGGAATTTGGTCAGTACGATGTGACGGATCATGGGGTTTCCTATGCAATAAGTTTGGCGAGGTATTCGACCGGATGCTGCGGCTTGACCCCTTCATAGCGGTCCACCTGACAGCGGCAGGAATAGCCGGTCACCAGCATGTTTTGCGGGCCCGTCGCATCCACCTTCTTTTTCCAGCTCAGATAATACAACTCGCGCGAGGTTTCCTGGTGGCGGGTTTCGTGGCCATAAACACCGGCCATGCCACAACACCCGGTTTTTTCCGTGGTCAGTTTAAGCCCGAATGCGTCAAAGATTTTCTGCCATTTGACACCAACATCTGGGATGGACGTCTTTTCCGTGCAATGGGGGAACAGGCTTGCCGGGGCATCGGTGGCCCCCATGTTAACGCCGTTATCAATTTTCGGCGGGGTGAGGCGGCCGTGCTCGATCTCGCCCGCCAGCCATTCATGGAACAGATGCACGCGGTAATCCGGGCGGTTTGAAAGGCGCTGGGCGTATTCCTGCCGGTAGGTCAGGGTCACGCTGGCCTCGATCCCGATCATGGGGATGCCGGATTGCGCGATTTTGCCCAGCACGATGTCATTTTGCTTCGCCTGATAATCAAAGCGTTTAAGGAACCCCTTCACATGCATCGCCTTGCCATTGGGGCGGTAGGGCGGCACGAAAACGCGATACCCAAGGCGCTGCAACAGGTCGACATGCGCCAGCACCACGTGGGTGTCGTAATGCGTGGTAAAGCAATCCTGCACAAGGATCACCGACTTGGCCTTTTCTTCCGAGCTTAAGGCCTCCAACTCCGCCTGCTTGAACTTGCCAATGCCACGCGCGCGCAAACCCGATTTAAGGCTTTGGGCATGGAGTTTGGGCAAATCGGTAAGCCCGATGAAGCGTTTGAAAATCCACGGCATCGGCGGGATCGATTGCAACGCGTTAAACAGGCCCGGCGCCTTTGCCAGAAGGGGTGCCATGCTTTCAAGCGAGGCAATTACATGGTCCTTGATCGGGCGTTTATAGCGCGTGTGATAGGTCTCCAAAAACCGGGATTTCATTTCCGGGATATCGACCTTGACCGGGCATTGCCCCGCACAGGCCTTGCACGACAGGCAACCGGCCATCGCCTCATAGACGTCATGGGAAAAATCCCGGCCATTGATGACGGCAAGATCCTTGTTCATCGGATCGGTGCCCACGGATAACTGCCGGATCCATTCGCGGATCATCCCGGCCCGGCCCTTGGGCGAATGCACACGCGATCGCGTGACCTTATAGGACGGGCACATGGCATCCATCAGATCCCAGTTAAAGCACGCCCCGTTGCCATTACACCGCGTCGCGTTCAGGTATTCATCACGCAACGCATCCTCGATCTGGCGGTCAAACTGGCCACGCATGGGCGCTTCGTCAATCGCCGTGATCGGTGTGTTTTTGGAATAGGGCGAGGCGATCTTGCCGGGGTTAAGCTGCCCTTCGGGATCGAACGCCTCCTTGATGCGACGCAGAACATCATAAAGCTCCGGCCCGAAATAGACGGGGGAGTATTCGCCCCGGAACCCCTTGCCATGCTCGCCCCAGATCAGGCCGTTATAGCGTTTGGTAAGCTCTGCCACTGCGTCGGAAACGCGCCGGATGCGGGCTTCATCTTCCTCGTCCATCATGTCAAGCAGCGGGCGGACATGCAGGCAGCCGACATCGACATGGCCAAACATGCCGTAATCAAGCCCCTCGGCATCCAAAAGGGCCCTGAACTCGGCAATGAAATCGGCCAGGTTTTCCGGCGGCACAGCCGTATCTTCAACAAACGGGGTGGCGCGGCGTTTGCCTTCAAGGTTCCCCAGAAGTCCCACCGATTTCGCCCGGATCGACCAGATGGCGGCGATCTGCGCAGGGTCCGTCGCCTGCACAAAGCCGATGGGGGCAAAGTCTTCCGTCGGGTTGGCCTCAAGGTAGGATTTGAGTTCCGCCTGTTTGGCCGCCACCTCGGCCTCGCTCTCGCCAACGAACTCGACGACGTTAAAGCCGCGTGTCGGCGTGCTGCTGTTTTCTGTGCCGAGAAGCTTTCCCAGCATGTGCCAGCTTTCATCCTGCTCGGCCAGTTTCATGACCTTGTCATCGATGCTTTCAATTGCCACCGGGTCAAACTGCACCAGCGTTTTGACGTGACGCAGCGCTGAATCAAAGCTGTCATAGCGCACCACCGTGACGGCCTTGTGCTTGGGAAGTGGAATGACGCGGAAGGTAATTTCCTTGACCATGCCAAGGCTGCCCTCGGCCCCGGCAATCAGAAACGACAGGTTCATGTCCCCGGTGTCAGATACCGCTTCCTTAAGGTTATAGCCGGTAAGCCCCCGGTTCATTTCCGGGAAGGTCGATTTGATCTGATCGCGCCGTGGGGCGATTTCGTCATGAACCTTTTTATAAAGCTGCCCAACCCGATCCGCGCGGTCAATGGTGTCTTGGGCTTCCGTCGCTGTCATCGCGCGGGTATTGAAATCCGTTCCGTCGATCAGAACCGTGGTCATGTCATGGATGTAATGGCTGGTCTTGCCATAAATCCGCGATCCCTTGCCGGAGCTATCCGATCCGATCATGCCGCCCACGGTGGCGCGGCTTGCGGTGGATACTGCGGGCGGGAAGAAATAGCCGTATGGCTTTAGCCAGGCATTCAACTGATCCAGCACCACACCGGGCTCGACATGCACAAGGCCACGTTCGGCATCGAAGCCCAGGATGTTGTTGAGATGCTTGGAGGTATCAAGAATGATGGTGTTGTTCAGCGACTGGCCATTGGTGCCGGTGCCGCCGCCCCGCGGGGTGATTTTGACCTCGGAAAATTTCTCGCGCCCCGCCAGTTCCATCACCACATTGATGTCATCCCGCGTTCTGGGCTGCAGCACAGCGGTTGGCATCACCTGATAGACGCTGTTATCGGTGGCATTGATCAGACGGGTCGGGAAATCGGCATGGATTTCACCGGTAAACTTGCCCTCGGCCTCCAGCGTTTTCAGAAAGCCGAGCGTCAAACTGTCCAGCGACCGGTCCGGGGTCAGGGCCGGCAGCTTTTTGATCACGCTTTTGTTCGACGCGTTGGTAACCGGATTGGTGGCCGGGGTGGTCGCCGGATTGGCAGCCGGGGCAGGGACGGACATCAGGCTCTCTCAATACTCGTATGATAATATCATATGCCTTTTATCGGATTTTCCGGTACGGGCCGGTGGGTCCGATCTGGCATGAATGTCATTTGACAGCAAGGCCATTGCAAAGACAAATTAAAAAGTCTGAACTATTATTCAATTTCATTTAATAATGGATGTCTGTCGAATTCTGTTGGATGCCACTGCCCTGAAAGGCGGCTGGGCGGTAAGTTTAATCCTCATACAAATAGGGGCGGCTGGATGTTATCCTCGATCAGTTTACGTCACATGCGCGTTTTTGCCGCCGTCGCCGATCACGGATCTTTCTCGGCTGCGGCAGACGTCCTTGGCCTGACACCACCGGCCCTGACCAGCACCATCCGCCAGTTTGAAGAGGCTACTGGTGCTGCCCTTTTTGATCGCACGACCCGCCAGGTGACCCTGACCCAGACCGGCGAGCGGTTCTTGCCAATCGCACGGCGGTTGCTGGCCGATTTTGAAGAGGCGCTTGGTGATCTGGATGCGCTATCCAAAGGTGTTGGCGGCAAGATTACAATTGCCGCAGCACCCTCGGTTCTGACGCGTATTTTGCCCGCCGTGATTTCCGAATTTGTTGCCGCCCATCCCGATGCGCGCATTCGTCTGGATGAACGCAATGCCGGTGAAGTGCATGAGGCGGTGGCAAATAATGCCGCCGATTTCGGCATTGCCGGGGAGTGGCAGGCGTTGCCCGATATTGCATTTCGCCCGCTGTTTTCTGACCGGTTTGGCGTGCTGTGCCGCGCCGATCATGCCTTTGCCAAAAAGTCGGTTTTGCGCTGGTCGGACTTGACCGGGCAAAAACTTGTCGGGCTGGGCCCGGAATCCGGGACAGGCGCAATGATGGCGCAGCCCGGTGTGACGAGTGACCTTTCAAGCGAAACCATGCCGGTCCTGAGCCCCGCTGTGCGCGATGCGGTGGCGGCGGGAATTCCGGCGGCGAAAACGGTTCTGGCGCGGGCGCAAAAGGCCATGCGGGCCGAGGAAAAGGTGCTGAAATCGCTTGATCCGAACGCCAGAAGTGCAGAGGAAGGCAGCGATATCGCATTGGGCGCAACCGGCCCGATCCTGCCGCGCCCGATTGTTGAAACATCCAACACCATCACACTGGCCGCCATGGTCGCCGAAGGGGTGGGGATCACGGTTCTGCCGGAACTGGCCGCGCGTGTTTCGGATATGGCGGCACCCGAAAAGCTCGTTTTTGTGCCACTGACCACCCCGGAACGCAATCGCCATATCGGCGTGATCACGCGCAAAAGCAAAAGCCTGTCACCGATTGCGCGATTGTTCCTTGATCAGGTGATCGCACTCGCCCCCAAGCAGGACCTTCCGGCCAGTTTGACGTGGTATTGAGCCGGGGTCCTTTTCGGCCATTTGATATCATTGCTGGCAGATGGTGCGGTTTGCGACATATCATGACCAGTAAGCCGAACATTATGACCCAGGTGCAGGAGATGGCATGAGCGAGCGTGCGAAGCAATCGACGGCGACCAACCGCAAACAGATCAACCTTGCCCTGCAGGGCGGGGGATCGCACGGGGCGTTTACCTGGGGCGTTCTGGACCGGTTGCTAGAGGATGAAGAGATCGAGCTTGAGGCGATTTCGGGCACGTCGGCCGGGGCGATGAATGCCGCCGTGGTGACGTCGGGCTTTTGCAAGGGCAAATATGACGGCGCGCGCGAGGATCTTGAGCTGTTCTGGTCGGCGGTTTCAGAGGCCGCGCGGTTCAGTCCGCTGCAACGCAGCCCGATTGATGTTTTGTTTGGCAACTGGTCGCTTGGCAATTCGCCGATGTATCAGTGGCTGGATATGTCAGCCAAAATGTTTTCGCCCTATGATCTGAACCCGGTGGGGGACAATCCGCTGGCGGGGCTTTTGGAAGATGTGGTCGATTTTGATTTGCTAAACAAAAGCCCGACCAAGCTTTTCATCACCGCGACCAATGTGGAAACCGGCCAGGCACGGGTGTTTCGCAACCCCGATATCAGCCTTGATGTTTTGCTGGCCTCTGCCTGTTTGCCCAATATCTACAAGACCGTCGAGATTGATGGCGTGCCCTATTGGGACGGGGGATATTCCGGCAATCCCAGCCTTGGCCCCTTGGTGCGGGAATGTTCGGCCAATGACACGGTGCTGGTGCAAATCAATCCGGTCAAACGGCCGGGGATCCCGAAAACGTCGCACGAGATTTCAAGCCGGCTGAACGAGATTTCGTTTAACAGCAGCTTGGTCAAGGAACTGCGCATGATGTCGGTGATCCGCAAGGACATGCCGCCCCATCAATGCGAAGCCAGCAGTTGGGGCACCATGCGCATGCATCTGATTGCCAGTGATGTGATGCTGGAACTTGATCACACATCAAAGATGAATGCCGAATGGGATTTCATGACCATGCTGCGCGACAAGGGACGCGAAGCAGCAGGGGCGTTTCTTGATGCCCATCGTGGCGATATCGGAGAACGCCCGACGCTTGATCTTGAACAGTTTGCGCCCGATTACGTGTAGGAAGATCGCGCAGATGTTTCCCATGCTTGGCAAAGACAACAAGCATGGCGTCTTGATCGCGTGGGGCGACGCGGATGCGTTTTTATGCCGGTGACCGCGGCAGCGCCGTGCAGATTGCAGTTGCCCGCAATCCGGCGTAACGTGTTGTCCGTCCCGAACAACGCCACAGAGCATCATGGCAAAAAGCGAACTTGAAAAAATGCAATCCGGTGACTGGTATTCCTGCCTTGATCCGGAAATCACCGTATTGCGCCATCGCGCCCTTGAGGCATGCCATGAGCATAGCGTTCTCTATCCGGCGGAGCGCGGCAATATCGGGCCGAAACTGCGCGCGCTGTTTGCCGCTTGCGCGGATGATGTGCGGATCGAGGCGCGGTTTCATTGTGCCTATGGCATCAATATCCATTTGGCCGAGGACGTGTTTTTGAATGTCGGCTGCGTGATCCTGGATACGGCACCGGTAAAGATCGGGCGGCATTCGATGCTGGGCCCGAATGTGCAGATTTATTGTGCCGATCATCATCGCAATCCGGAACTGCGCAAACAGCATCTTGAAATCGCCAAGCCGGTGACGATTGGCGACAATGTCTGGATCGGTGGCGGGGCGATCATCCTGCCGGGGATCACGATTGGTGATGATGCGATCGTTGGTGCCGGGGCCGTGGTGACGCGCGATGTTGCGGCCGGGAGCAGCGTTGTTGGTAACCCGGCGCGGGTGTTGCCCCGGTAGGGGCGGCACGTGATGTCCCTGAGCCGGGGGCGGCGTGGCCTGTATTCCCGCTTTCGCGGGAATGGCGGGTTGGGAATGACAGGTTGGGTATGACTGGCGAAGTAACGATCAGATTGTCATGCCCGCATAAACTGGCATTCAGTGGGACGGGCAGGATCCGTAGCAGGTTTTTTTAGCCGCAAACTCTTAGCTGCAAACTCTTAGCCACAAACCTTGGGCAGGTCATATTCACCGCGAATTTCAGACAGGCCATCGGCAAGTTCCCGGCGGCGGAGTTCGGCCGCAGTTTCATCGGAGATATTGGCATCCCTTGCGATGATGTCGCCATACATGGCGCGCGCGGTGCTTTCCTGTCCCTGATCGGAATAGGCAAGGGCTTCTAGCCAAAGGCCAGCAACCACGAAATCGGCATTACCTGATTGCTGGGCCACGTCGGCATTGGCAATGGCCGATGCATGGTCGCATTTGGCAAGGGCAGCAAGGCCGGTAAAGGCATCGTCGCCGATCTTTGCGCGGATGCGATCACGCTTTTCCTGCTGGGCGGCTTCATATGCCTCGCGTTCGGCGGCATCGGCACTTGCGCCTGAAATGGCCCCGGCGGTTGCCCCGGTGGCCCCGCCATAGACCGCAGAGCGTGCCGCGGCCTCTATCGGATCGCCGCCAAAGATCGCAGCCGTGACAAAGCCGCCAACCGCCCCCGAAATGGCCCCGATTCCGGCGCCTTGTCCTGCATATTCGCCAGTTTTGCCAGTGCACCCCGCAAGGGCTGCGATTGAAAGACCAAGAGCGGTTGCAATGACGACAGGGCGCATGAGGTGTCCAATCCGGTTTCAATGCATAATGGCATAGCCTACATCGAAATCGCGCCCGACCGAAAGAGCGAAGGCAATCGCGTGCCGCAAACAAAAAAGGCAACCGGCCAGAGGTGGCGCGGTTGCCTTAAGTTGGGACAAACCAGTGCTGGATGTCACAGGGGTAAGCGTTGAGCTGGTAAAGCCCGATCAGGCGATATCGTCCGTTGCCGGGCGGCGTTTGCGTCCCGTGATCATGGCGCGCACCAGATTTTCGTGATGGCGCAGGCTGGCCAGCAACACGCCGCCGACATGCAGCAGAACAAGGAACAGCAGGCCATTTGCCAGCGCCTCGTGGATTTCCTCAACCCATTCGGAACCCCAGAACATGGTGGTGGTGTACATCCAGCCGGTTAGAATACAGCCCGCCATGACGAGAATGAGGGCGATGATCATCGCCGCGCCGGCCGGGTTATGGCCAAGATAACGCGGTTCCGCGCCACGCAGGATATCGCCAAGATACCTAAGCGTGGCTGCCGGGCTTTTGATGAACTGGGTGAAGCGGGCGTAACGGGTGCCGATCAGGCCCCAGATCAGGCGCAGTGCAATCAGCGCACCCGCGGCATAGCCGGCCCAGTGATGCAGGCTGTCCCATTCTTCAGCCGTGATCCAGGCAATGACGAAACTTGCTGCCAGGCCCCAGTGAAACAGGCGGACAAACGGGTCCCATACTTTGACAGACATGATGCGTGCTCCTGACTGTTGAATGCGTTTTCATATGGCGGGTTCGAAGAGGCGGCTTTGACCGAAGGCACCCGTGCAGGCAGGCACGGAGCGTGGGGACAGGACAACGGTCAAAGCCGCACTCGCCCTAAAGGAAGATCAGTCGTCTTCCTTGACGAGTTCAAAGGTTGCCGGGTTGAAATAGGCTTCAACTTTCTTGCCATCGGCCTTGATGGCGTAAACTTCATAGCAGCCATCATCTTCCTTGATTTTGCGGACGTCCCAGCCCTCGGCCATCAGTTTTTCTTTCAGCGCATCCATGCTCTGCCATTCGGATTTCGGCACGTTGCAATAATCGTCACTGGCCTGTGCGGTATGCGCGGTTAAGCCAAGGGAAGCAGTGGCAAGAAGCGTTGCGGCAAAACTGCCAAGGGCGGCTTTCTTCAAAACAGTGTTTTTCATGGCTCGGTTCCTTCATAAGGTAGGGGGAATGTCATGATCGGTGCCGAGTATGGCGTGCTTCCCTGACAGCAAACTGAACCGGATGTTTTTCACCGTTCAGCACACTGTCAGGAAAGGCCGTTACCCAAGGCAGATTGTGCGAAGCTTCGGGAAGAGGTTGGGGTGCGTATTCTTCTGGTCGAAGATGAATTGATGCTGGCAGACGCGGTGCGCGATCATTTGCTGGCAAGTGGCGAGGCGGTTGATCACAGTGCAAGCGTGGTCGATGCCGAGATCATGCTGCGCGGGACCAATTATGATGTGTTGCTGCTGGACCTTAACCTGCCCGATGGCAAGGGGCTTGATCTGCTGCGCGATCTGCGCCGCCAAGGGTCGGCCACACCGTGCATTATCCTGACCGCACAGGATCAGATTTCCGACCGGATCGAGGGATTGAATGCCGGGGCGGATGATTATCTGGTCAAGCCGTTTGACCTGAACGAGTTATCCGCACGTTTGGCCGCCGTTTCGCGGCGCTATAGCGGCAATCCCAATCCGTTTGTGGAACTGGATGGCGGGGTCGAGGTCGACCTTGCCGGTCGGTCGGTTTTGCGGGGTGGCGAACATATCGATCTGACATCGCGTGAATGGGCGCTGTTTGATCAGATGGTCAAACGGCCGGGCCAGACATTATCAAAGCGCCAGCTTGAAGAAGCGCTTTATGAATTTGGTGCCGAGATCGAAAGCAACACGGTCGAGGTTTATGTCAGCCGCCTGCGCCGCAAGCTTGGCCGTGACGTGATCAAGACCGTGCGCGGTGTCGGCTATCGGGTTGAGGGATAATGAAGATCAGGGCGCAAAACAGTCTTCAGTTCATTCTGACCAAACGCCTGACGCTGATCGTTGCGGTGTTTTGGGTGATCGGGGCACTGTTTGCGGCCTATACCGCCCGCCATGAGATGGAGGAGGGGGCCGATACCGCCCTTGTCGAGACATCACGGCGGACCTCGACCCTTATCATCGATTATCTTGAAAACCATCAGGACGCGGGCGGGATTGTTATCTTGCCCGAACCGGGCTTTGACGCTGTTCATGATGATGATGATGATGATGATGGTGACAGCGATCATGACGGTGATGTCGACGATTTCGATGACTTCATGCAGTATCAACTGCGCGATGCAAATGGGGGCGTGCTGCTGCGGTCGCAAAATGCGCCGGAAACGCCATTTGATGCGCCGCTTGAACCCGGTTTCAGCAGTGGTGATGAGGTTCGCGTCTATACCAGTGTGACCGGCAATGGTGATCTGTTCATGCAAGTGGCCGAACCGACCGAGCATCGCAATGAAGCGATCATTGAAACCATGGTGTCGCAGTTCACGCCGCTGATTTTCCTGATCCCGGTGACCATTCTTGCGGTGGTCTATAGCGTGACCCGCGCGCTGGGTCCGGTACGCCGGGTTCGCAACGAGATCGAGGCACGCGGGGAGGGCAACCTGACCCCGATTGCGCAGGACGACCAGACCGAGGAAATCAACACCATCGTCACGGCGGTCAACCGGTTGATGGCAAAGCTTGAGGCGGCGCTCAGTGTCGAGCGCAGCTTTACCGCCAACAGTGCGCATGAGTTGCGCACGCCCATTGCCGTGGCGCTGGCACAAACGCAAAGGCTTCTGGCGGAACTGCCCGAAGGTCACGCGGCCCGAAAACGTGCGGTCCAGACGGAAGAAGCGCTTAAACGCCTGTCGCGGTTGTCCGAAAAGCTTTTGCAGTTGGCACGCGCGGAATCAAGCGGTGGCTTTAGCCCGACGGGGCATAATCAGGATCTTGGCCCGACACTTAATCTGGTGATCGAAGACATCCGACGGGCCGGGATGGAAGGGGCGGAGATCCGCTTTGATGCGGAAAATCTGGCAAGCCTATCGGCCAATATCGACCATGACGCCTTTGCCATTTGCATGCGCAATCTGATTGAAAATGCCCTGAAATATGGTGGCGATGACGAACCCGTCGACATCCGCGTGGTCGAGGATCACATCGTGCAAGTCGCAAATGGTGGCGCGCCGGTCAGCCCGGTAGAACTGGCGCAACTGACGACCCGCTTCAAACGATCCAGCAACAAGGCCGATGGATCGGGCCTTGGTCTTGCGATTGTCGAGGCGATTGCGCGCAATACCAAGGCAGAGCTCAAGCTTTATTCCCCGCGCCCGGATCATGCGGACGGGTTTATGGCCGAACTTCGTTTGCATCAAAGCTAAGCGAACAAACAGTCCCCATAAAACGTCTGAGCAGCAATGCAGCCCCGGAAAACCGGGTTGAAGATTTGCGATCATGGCGCGGGGTTACCGTTTTATGTTTTGAAATCGAAACGTCATAAATGGCAGTTTTCCGCCATTGTAAACGTTTCAAATGTTCATAAAACGGAAACACAAGTGTTATCGAAGTGACTTCTTCGTTGGGTATGGTTTGGCCCGTCGAAGGAGTTTTGTTGCAGATGACACCCAAACCCACCATGCGCACAGTCGCCGCCAAGGCCGGCGTTTCAATCGCAACCGTATCACGGGTGATCAATTGCCCCGATGAGGTGCCGACTGAGACGGTTGAGCGCGTGCGTGCGGCCATGGCGTATTTGAAATATCGGCCAAACATGAATGGTCGACGCCTTAAAATGGCGCAGACACGGTCTGTCGGGGTTTTGGTGCCAACCATGGCCAACCCGGTTTTTGCAACATCGGTGCAGGGGATCGAGCAGGCCGCCAATGAGGACGGCCTGACCGTTCTTTTGACGTCATCGGAATACGACCCCGAACGCGAATTGGGCGCGGTTTCGACATTGCTCAATAACCGGGTGGACGGGTTGATCCTGACACTGGCCAATGCCGATGATAATCGCGTGATCGACCTTTTGATCAGCGAAAACATCCCGTTCGTGTTGCTGTTTAACCAGCCAAGCCGAACCGATGTGGCGTCCATCAGTGTTGATAACGCCAAGTCGGCCTATGACATAACGCAGGCGATGATTGCAAAGGGGCATCGCAAGCTTGCGATGGTGGCCGGCCATTTTGAAAGTTCGGACCGTTCGCGCCAGCGTTATGACGGGTTCTGTCAGGCCATTAACGACGCACAGCAAAAGGACGGGGCGGCGATGGCGGCCCCGCGCCTGTGTCAGGTCGGGTTTGGCGAGACCGATCTTGAGGGCATTCTTGAAAGTTTTCTGACCGGGCCGGATGAGGTCACGGGTCTTGTCTGTTCGACTGACATGCTGGCGATTGCCGCAATCAGCGCATGCCGCACCTATGGGCTTTCGGTCCCGGGGGATGTGTCAGTCGGGGGCATTGACGGAATTGCGGTGGGTGGGCTGATCACACCGAAACTGTGTTCGGCCGTTCAACCCACCCAGAAGATGGGCCAGCAGGCGCTTGCATTCCTGCTGGGCCTGATACGGGGGCAGACAGAACCGCAAAGTTTGCTTTTGCCCCATCAACTTAGCACGGGTGAGTCGATCGGACCCGCCCGGCATCAGTCATCACCCCGATTATAGGGAGATCAAAAGTGCGTTTCAAACAACTTGTCATGGGTGTGAGCCTTGCGGTCGCTGCCACGGCGGCACAGCCTGCCTTCGCTGATGAAGCAGCGATTTGCTATAACTGCCCGCCGGAATGGGCTGACTGGGGCGGACAGCTCAAGAATATCTCAAACGATCTGGGCATTGATGTCCCGCAGGATAACAAAAACTCGGGCCAGACCCTGTCACAGCTTTTGGCGGAAAAAGAAAACCCGGTTGCCGATGTTGCCTATTACGGTGTGTCGTTTGGCATCAAGGCCAATGAAGCCGGTGTTGTTCAGAACTACAAGCCGACCAATTTCGATGCGATCCCGGATGGTCTGAAAGACCCGAACGGTGCATGGTTTGCGATCCATTCCGGCACGATTGGCCTGTTTGTCAATGTTGACGCCCTTGACGGTGCGCCGGTCCCGCAAAGCTGGAATGACCTTTTGAAGCCGGAATATGCGGGCATGGTCGGGTATCTTGACCCATCAAGCGCCTTTGTCGGGTATGCCGGTGCGGTTGCGATCAACCGTGCCATGGGCGGGTCACTTGATGACTTCACCCCGGGTATCGAGTTCTTCAAGAAGCTGAAGGAAAACGATCCGATCGTTCCGAAGCAGACCGCCTATGCACGTGTTCTGTCGGGCGAGATTCCGATCCTGCTTGATTATGATTTCAATGCCTATCGCGCGAAATACAAAGACAGTGCGAATGTTGAATTCGTCATCCCGTCCGAGGGTACGGTCACGGTGCCGTATGTCATGAGCCTGGTTGCCAACAACCCGCATGGCGAGAATGGCAAAAAGGTTCTGGATTATGTGATGTCAGACAAAGGCCAGTCCCATTGGGCAAATGCCTTCCTGCGTCCGGTGATCCCGAGTGCAATGTCGCCGGAAGCGGCATCCAAGTTCCTGCCGGAAGCCGACTATGCCCGTTCCCAGCCGGTTGATTACGCCAAGATGGCAACCGTACAGACCGGGTTCTCTGACCGCTATCTGGCCGAGGTACGTTAAGGTGTCGAGGGACCTTGATTTGAAGGAGGGGCGTTCGCGCCCTTCCTTGCTTTCATCCTTTTTAACCCCGCGCGCAGCGGCCGCAAGCCCGGCGATCCTGACGGTCTTGCTGATCCCGGGGCTTGTGATTGTTGCGGCGTTCTTTTTGATCCCGCTTGCGCGTGTTGCGGTCGAAGTCGGCAACGGGCCGGAGGGATGGGGGACGTATCTTCTGATCCTGACCAATGCGCGCTATCTGGAAAGTCTGATCCAGACGCTTGCGATGTCGGCAGGCGTCACGATGATGGCGTTGGTCCTGTGTGCGGTTGTCGGGCTGTTTTTGGTGCGCAACAGATTTGCCGGGCGCAGTATTTTGATCGGGACATTGACCTTGCCGTTGTCCTTTCCGGGCACGGTGGTTGGCTTCATGGTGATCATGTTGGCCGGACGCCAAGGTGTGATTGGCGGGCTGACGGATGCGGCCTTTGGGTCCAAACTGGTCTTTGCCTATGATATTGCCGGTCTTTTTATCGGCTATCTGTATTTTTCGATCCCGCGCGTGATCTTGGCGGTGATGGCATCTGCCGAGAAGCTTGACCTGCAGCTTGAAGAAGCGGCGCGGTCGCTTGGTGCGTCGCGGTTTCGTGTGATTTGCGACGTGATTTTGCCCGGCCTCATGCCTGGCCTGATTTCATCGGGCGCCATTTGCTTTGCAACGGCGATGGGCGCGTTTGGCACGGCCTTTACGCTGGCGACCGATATCGATGTGTTGCCGATGGTGATCTATACCGAATTTACCCGGAACGCCAATATCCCGGTGGCCGCTGCCCTTAGCATTGTGCTGGGCCTGATCACCTGGGCGTGTCTGGCTGCGGTGCGCAGCTTTACCGGCGAGGGCAAAAGCCTGCCGGTGCGCGGAGGGGCATGATATGCGACGCACAGGTGTCTTTTACGCGCAGCTTGGCCTGACCATTCTGCTGTGTCTTTTTATCGTGGTGCCGATCGTGATGTCGGCGCTTGCCGGGGTGACGGTCAATGTGTTTCAGGGATTGTCTTCGGGGCTGACGCTGCGCTGGATATTCGAGGTCTGGGACCTTTATGCATCAAGCATCTTTTTGTCATTGTGGCTGGCGATTGCCTGCCTGTTCGTGACGCTGATTGCCGGCGTGCCGTTGGCATATGTTCTGGTGCGCAAGCCCGGCCGTGCCACCCGGTTGTTTGAAGAATTGCTGACACTGCCGGTGGCAATCCCCGGTCTGGCCTTGGCGCTCGCACTTTTGATCACCTATGGCGGGGTCAGTGGATATCGATCCAGTTGGCTTTTCATCCTGACCGGGCATGTGTTGTTTACCCTGCCATTCATGGTGCGGTCTGTCGCAGCCGTGATGTCGGCGATGGATATGAAAACCCTTGAAGAAGGGGCGGCAAGCCTTGGTGCCGGCTTCTGGCGGCGGTTTTTCACGGTCATCGTGCCCAATGCCAAGCCGGGCATACTTGCCGGTGCATTGATGGTGGTCACGCTGTCGGTCGGGGAGTTCAACCTGACCTGGATGTTGCATACGCCGCTGACCAAAACGCTGCCAGTCGGGCTTGCGGATGCTTATGCCTCCATGCGCCTTGAGATCGGCAGCGCCTATACCCTGATTTTCTTTGTACTGATCATGCCGTTGCTGATTGCCATGCAAATACTGGCAAACCGGGGCAGCAAGCCCACACGCGCGACGGCGGAGGATAAATAATGACCACTTCCCAAAAACAGGCAGGACGGGCGCAAGACGCCGGAACTGCCATCACGCTAACAAACTGTGCGAAAACCTTTGCCGATGGCACGCGCGCGCTGATGCCGTTCGATCTGTCGATCACGGCGGGCGAGACGCTGGTTTTGCTGGGGCCATCGGGCTGCGGAAAAACCACGATCCTGCGCATGATTGCCGGGCTGGAGTTCCCCGATGCAGGGGGGGCAATTCATTTCGGCGACGACGATGTGACCCGCCAGTCGATTGAGCAGCGTCGGGTCGGCATGGTGTTTCAGTCCTATGCGCTGTTTCCCAATATGACGGTAGCCGAAAACGTGGCTTATGGCCTTAAGGTGCAAAAGGTTGGCAAGGCCGAACGCGATCAGCGCGTGCGCGAGATGCTTGAAATGATGCATATCGACATGCTGGCCGATCGCCGGGTTGATCAGCTTTCCGGTGGGCAGCGCCAGCGTGTGGCCCTTGCGCGCGCCATCGCGCCGCGCCCGCGTGTTTTGCTGCTCGACGAGCCGTTGACAGCCCTTGATGCCAAGTTGCGTGTGCGGCTCAGGACCGAGATCAATGCGCTTTTGCGCAAGCTTGGCATTACGGCGATTTACGTTACCCATGATCAGGAAGAAGCCATGGCACTGGGCGACCGGATTGTTGTGATGCAAAAGGGTGAAATCGCACAGATCGGGACACCACAGGAAATCTATCGTGCGCCAAAAACCCCGTTTGTGGCCGACTTCGTCGGGGCAAGTAATTGCCTGAAGGTCGATATCGAAAACGGGCGGGCTTTGCTGGGCAAAGTTGATGTTGATGTGTCGCCCGCGTGGAATGCCAGCCAGACGACCGACGGGTTATCAGAAATCTATTTCCGGGCCGATGGCCTTGCGCTTTGTGCCGCGGATGATGCCCATTTCACCGCGAGGGTAGAGGCTGTTTCCTATTTGGGTGAACGGCTGCGCGTGACGGTTTCGGGTATCGGCGAAGAAGCGGTTTTAGTTGATACCGATCCGGATGCAAATATGACGCCGGGCGAGACGGTGCATTGCCGGTTGGTGCCCGAACGCCTCACCGTTTTTGCTGCACGCTGACGGTTTCCAGTCCTAACACGAACAAGAAATTCCAGATACGAGAGACTTTAAAAGCATGCTTATTGCGCAATTGACCGATTTGCATATCGGTGCCGGGCGGCGTCTGGCCTATCGCAAGGTGGATACGGCAACGGCCCTTGAACGGGCGGTGGCACGGGTCAATACCATGGTGCCGCGCCCGGATATGGTTGTGTTTACCGGTGATATTGGTGATCTGGGGACAGCCGATGAGTACGCACTGGTGAAAGACATCCTGCGCGACCTTGACGTGCCGTTTTACATGATCCCGGGCAACCATGATCAGCGGGCGCCTCTGCGCGCAGCCTTCCCCGATGCCATGCCGATCGAAGACGGGGGTGAGTTCATCAATTATGTGATTGATGCCGGACCGGTCAGGCTGATCGCGCTTGATAGCCTTGATGAAGGCCGGCCAGAGGGCAAATTGTGTTCGGCCCGATTGGACTGGCTAGAGCGCACGCTGCATGACGGTGATGACAGGCCTTGTGTCTTGTTTGTCCATCACCCGCCTGTCGCGGTCGGGATCAGGCATATGGATGATCAGCGACTGTTAAGCGGGGCAGAGACATTTGCCCAGATCGTGCTGGCGCATAAAGATCGCATTCAGGCGATCATGTGTGGCCATCTGCACCGTCCGATCCATACACGGTGGGCAGGCGTGCCGTTGATTGTTGCGCCATCCATTGCCCATCAGGTCGCGCTAGATTTGCGCGATGATGGGCCGTCGGCCTTTTCCATGGAACCGCCCGCGATGCATTTACATCGCTGGGATGAAAAGCAGCAATGCCTTCTGACCCATCTGGCCTATGTCGACCAATATGACGGGCCACATCCGTTCTTTGATGAAAACGGCAAACTGATTGTCTGAAAAAGGGTGGTGGGCTTATTTGCCCACCCCGACCTTGATGGCGAGTTTGCGAAGCGGGCCGATGCGGTTAATCGCGGTGAGGCCGGCATAGCGCAGGTCGCGGAGTGTTTTGGGTTCAAACATTGATGCGCGGTTGAGCAAATCAATGCCGCCGACCCGCATGACGGTTTTGGGCAACTGGCGGCGTTCGTAGGATTTCAGAAGCGGGGTTGCGCCGATATCCTCATTATGCAGTTTGGCCTTGGCCATCAGTTCGGCCAGGGTTTCGATGTCATGCAGGCTCATATTAAGCCCTTGTGCGCCGATTGGCGGGACGACATGGGCGGATTCCGCGATCAATGCAAGGCGGGCGGCAATCAGGCGTGAGGGCACTTGCGAGATCATCGGCCAGACGGCGCGCGGGCTTGCGACGGTCAGCGGGCCAAACAGGTTCATGGTGTCGTGGGTGATTTCGGCTGACAGGGCCTCGTCACTCATGGCGTTCAGATCATCGACACGGCTGGCCGGGACCATCCAGACCACGGACGAGCAGGGCTTGCCATCAAGGTCGGGCATGGGCACGAGGGTCAGCGGACCACCGGTGCGGTGGATTTCGGTCGAGATATTGTCATGGGGATCATTGTGGGTGACGACAAACACCAGCGCACTTTGATCATAGGCCCAGCGTTTGTATTTGATCCCGGCCATATCGCGCAAAGACGAGTTGCGACCATCGGCCGCAACAACGATTTTGGCCCGCACGGTCTGACCATCCGACAGGGTTGCCTCGCCATAGCGCGACGTGCTTTTGAACGCGGTGACCGTGGTGCAAAAGCGGAAATCGACATTATCGAGTTCGCTCAGGCGCGCCATCAGGGCCACACGGGCCGCCTTGTTTGATACATTCCAGCCAAAGAAGCCGTTCTTGGTTTCAGCACCGTCAAAGTCAGCGGTTTCGCGCGGGGTGCGTTCGGTGCCACCGGCATCAACAATGCGCATGACGCGCAATTCGGCCCCGGTCGGTTTGATGGCATCCCAGACGCCAGCCTTTTTAAGGGTTTCGATGCCCGGTTCGAGAAAGGCGGTAGTGCGCAAATCCGTGCCTTCGCCGATATCCACGGGGGCCGGGTCGACAATCACGATCTGATGGCCGTCGGCGGCAAACCGTGCCGCGGCACTCATTCCGGCGATCCCGCCGCCTGCAATCAGAATATCGGTTTCGATCATGACTGTTTATCCTGTTCCTTGGCCGGATATCGCGCGCACATCTGTGCGACCGTGACCGGCAAATCGTTGCGGGCAATGTGCCCTGTTGGGTCACTATACGCAACGGTTTTGCCATCCGTTTTGATCCAGATTACGTCACGGCGATTTGGGCGGGTGGAGATAAGGTGAGCGCGGGGGATTGCCCCACAAGGAAAAGTGGGCCATTTTTGGGTGCGCCTACCGCCACCACCCCTGACAACAAGGATTCCGCACATGCTCGCCTGGGTATATCTGTTTATTGCGATCAGTCTTGAAGTGATCGGGACGATATCGCTTAAATTTTCGGATGGATTTACCGATTGGCGCTTTACGGTTCTTAGTCTTGGCGTCTATGGCCTGAGCTTCTGGTTTTTGTCGATGACGCTGCGCATCATTCCGGTCGGAACGGCCTATGCGGTGTGGGCCGGGCTTGGCACGGCATCGGTCGCCCTGATTGGCTGGCTGTTCCTGAAGGAACCGATGACCGCGGTCAAGGCGGTGCTGTTGTTGATGATCATTGGCGGGGTGGTCGGGCTCAAGACCATCAGCACAGAAAGTTAACGTTGTTAAGTTGATGTATTGCCGGCCGGGAGAGCAATAGCGTTAATGTCGGCTGCGATATCTTGGTGGGCTGGTGACCAGCCCAGGTCGCGGCGTGCTTTTTGATTGCTCATGACCTGATGGTGGGCAAGGCCCGCAGCCCAACTGCCAAGGCGGTCCATTGCCGTTTGGGTGGTGATTGTACCGACCTTGCAATCGCGCCCACCGAAACGGGTTGCGATCAGATGGGCAAGGCGGTGGTTTGAAACGTCATTGATCCCGACCCCGAAATAGGACGTGCCCGGTTTGGCATGGCATAAGGCCAGACGATAGAGATCGGCCAAATCATCGCCATGGATCATCGGCAGGGTGATATCGCCAGATCCGATGATGGTGACACGGTTTTCTGTGCGGGCGGTTTCCATATCGCGGGTCAATAATCCGTAATGCCCGTGCCGCCCGGTGGCGTAAACACAGGCCGGATGAATGATGATGCCGTCAATCCCGTCATCGCCGAGGACGCGGTCAATGCCCGGACACATCCATTGGAAGTCGGGCAAGGGATCGAACATGCAGCTTTCATCAATTTCTGTGTCTGGCCCGGTTTGGGGGAATAACCATGTGCCGCCGGTATAGATAAAGCGCACACGGCCCGGCATCTGACGGGCGGCGGGAAGCAAGTGATCCAGAAGGATACCATCGGCCTTGGCCATATCATCGGCAAAGGTGCAGGCGGTGTGGATTATGGCATCTACGTTTGGCAAATGACCGACCCATGCAGCAGGGTTGGTGATGTCGCCGATGATCGGGGTTGCGCCAAGATCGGCGAGCATTTTGTGGCTGGCATCTGATCGGGCGAGTGCGAAGACGTCGTGTTGATGATTGATCAGGTTTTCAACGATGGCCGAGCCGATCAGGCCGCTTCCGCCCGTGACAAAAACGCGCATGCTATGTTCCCTGGTTGTTGTGTTGCGCGTGGTTATCGAACCTGAACCATGGTTGGGGTCAAGGGCAATTTGAGGCGGTTGGGTACAAAAAAAAGCCGGACATATCTGCCCGGCCTTGATGTCGTGATGGCAAACGACTTAGTTGGCGATTTCGAAAATGCCATCGATTTCAACGGCAACGCCAAGCGGCAGGGCGGCAACGCCAACGGCTGATCGCGCGTGTTTGCCTGCATCGCCAAAGATTTCGACCATGGTGTCAGACGCGCCATTGACGACTTTGGGCTGATCGGTGAAGTCCGGCGCGGAATTGACGAATGCGTTCAGTTTGACAACGCGGGAGACCTTGTCGAGATCGCCGATGGCGGCTTTGAGCTGTGCAACAAGGTTGAGCGCGCAAAGACGGGCGGCTTTCTGGCCGGTTTCAACATCATAGTCGGCACCGAGCTTGCCCACGAATTTCAGTTCGCCATTTTCCATGGTGATCTGACCGGAAATATGAACCAGATTGCCAGAGATGACATAGGGCACATAATTCGCGACCGGGGCAGTCGCGGTCGGCAGCGTGATGCCGAGATCGGCAAGATGGGCGTCGATTTTACCAGCCATGATGATCCATCCCTTTTGCGTGGCAGATGTATTGGTTTGTCGCCAACTTATCGGGGTTGGCGGACAAACAAAACAATTTCTTTGTATCCCTGCAATTGGTTGTAACGCACAGCGGGCAAGGGGATTTGTCGTGTTTAGACGCAGGATCTATTAATTTGGTCATGCGCATAAGAACTGTTGAAAAAAATCGAATTGTCATAAGGACAAAGGCCCGTAACAATGGTGCAATGCGCAGCACGCGTTAGGCCCTGACCCTAGGCGTGCTGCTTTGTTTTTTATAGCGATGTGATGTGGCGAAAGCCGGGAAAAGGTTGGACAGATGGCGTTACAGGATCGGTTGACGAATGTGCATGGTGGCTTGATTGCCCTGCTGGGGGTTTTGATCCTGTCGCCCGATGCGCTGTTGTTGCGACTGATCGGGGCCGATGATTTCACTACGGCGTTCTGGCGGCTGGGCTTTTTGACCATTGCGCTTTTGCTGGTCGCGCTTTGGAACGGCGCCAAGCGCGGCGAGGGCATTGTTCAGTCCATCCGGCCCAGCGGCTATGAAATGCTGACCGGGTTGTTTTACGGCGGGACCTGCACGCTATTTATGTTTTCGGTGCGCAATACCGATGCCGCCAACACATTGATCATTATCGCGGCAACCCCGCTTTTGGCCGGGTTGATTGGCGTTTTTGTCTTCAAACGTTCCCAGCCGATCCGGACATGGATTGCCTCAATCGTGGTGTTCGTCGCATTGCTGAGCCTGTTTAGTGCCGGCTTTGGCGGGGAGAATGCGCTGGGTGACATGTTGGCCCTTGGCGCGTCGCTTTTCATGGCGGGTTACTTCAATGTTCTGGGGGCGAAGCCCGAAGTTGACGCGCTCAAGGGGATGTTGTTTGGCGCGTTCGTCGTGACACTGATCCTGCTGCCCGGGGCCGCGCCGTTATCGCCAATTGGTCTGGACTGGGTCTGGCTTTTGATGCTGGGCTTTTGGGTGCTGCCGGTTTCCTTCCTGTTGATCGCCTATGCGTCGCGCAAAATCCCTGCCGCCGAGGTCAGCCTGATCATGCTTAATGAAGCGATCTTTGGATCGTTTCTGGTTTGGGTATTTGTCCAGGAAGTGCCCGACGAGATGACGCTGATGAGCGGGACGGTCGTGATCAGCACACTTGTGGTCCACAGCCTTTTGGGGTTGCGTGCGAGCAAGCGTGCCCGCAGCGCGGCCTGAGGTCTTTATCCCGGCAAACAGTCGTTGTTTTCGCGCCAAATGGCTTGTCGCGAATTGACATATGAGTTGCCCCGGTTTAATTGAGTGTGCTCAGTGAGTGTGCTCAATTTAGGAGTCAAGATGAATAGTCGAGCCGCGCAACGTCAACAAACCCGTCAGAAAATCCTTGATGCCGCCAGAGATTGCTATGGGGCAGGGTCATTTGACGCCGTTTCTACGCGTGAAGTTGCCCAACGGGCCGGTGTCGCCGAAGGTACGATATTCAATCACTTTCCAACCAAGGAAGAACTGGTGATCAGTTGTGTCGGCGATCAGCTTGCCGAGGCGATTGAGAAGGGGCTTTACACGATGGAGCCGGAATGGTGCTTCGTTGACAAGGTGATGCATGTTGCCTCCTATCGCTTCACACAGGTCGGACTTAATCCCGGGTTGTGGCAGGTGATCATGCAGCAGGTCGTGTTTTCCCCCCGCAAGGGTGCGGTGCAAGCCATCATGGAAAGCAGCGGCCTGATTGCCGCCATTCAGGCCCTGATCGAGGAAGCGCAGCTTTCGGGGGAGCTTAATCCCGATTTGGCACCGCAACTGATTCGGAAAACCCTGATGGCATTGTTCTTGTTCACCATCCACGAGCATTTCAGCACGCAGAATTTTGATTGCCAGGATATGTGCGCAACCTTGCGCGAGCTGCTTGAAACACAGGTCAAGGGGCTTTGGGCGTGTGAACCGGAACTGGCGGCGTAAGCGCCCAGATGTGCCTTATTCGCCGATGAGATGCAGGGTGACCTTGCGGTGATGGGGGGCACGGCGATGTTCGAACAAATAGATGCCTTGCCATGTTCCAAGCACGGCCCGGCCACTCGATACCGGAATGGTCAGCGACACATCGGTCAGGGCTGATTTGATGTGGGCGGGCATGTCATCGGGCCCTTCGCAGGTATGGCGATAGAGGCTGGGGTTTTCCTGCACCAATTGCCCGAAGAAGGTTTCGAGATCAAAGCGCACATCCGGATCGGCATTTTCCTGAATGGTCAGGCTGGCCGAGGTGTGACGGACAAAGATGGTCAGCTGGCCGCGTTCAAGACCGGTCTGGTTCACCCATGACTGGATCGGTTCGGTGACTTCATAAAGCCCCTGACCGCTGGTGGTGATTTCAAGGGTAATCTGGTCTTGTGAAAGCATCTGACACGTCTTGACATAGGGTGGGCCGCTTTCGTTGATGGTAAATCCCAAGGGATTGAATAACAAGCTCTTCACGAAATCAGTGCGTTGCAGGCTGCTTCTCAACGAAGCCATATTTGCCACAATATCGCCACTTGACGCACTGAGCGCGCCGGAATATCGATTTCGCGGTCACTTGTTACTGGAAAACATCTTGCGTTACTTGTCGTTCTTATTGGCCTGACTGCTTTGCTGTCGGGGCATGACGCCGTGCAGGCAAATGTAAACGCATCCGGTGCAGGGCACCATGCCGAGATGATGAACCTGTCGGCCGATCAGGCCGGAGGTGGGCATGCGTCCCATGTCGATATTTGTGGTGTGACCCTGTGTGGTCCGTTTGCAGACATCGTGAACGGTTCGTCCGTTTTCATGCCGCTTCTTTCGTCTGCGCAGTTTTGGATCAAAGACCAACGACTGTTTTCTGCAGATCAGGATGGCAGCTACAAGCCGCCGCGCGCCTGAAAATAATCCCGTCTTATCGAATTTTGGCCATCGCCCGTTTGACTGTTTCGAGGTGAAACAGTGCCTGGTTACGCACCCTTTGTGCAACCAAGGCGATGGCATTCCTTCTGACGCGTTATTTTCAGGAGCATGATATGCCCAACGCTAAAACGTCTGTTCTCACCCGCATCGCGACTTCCACTGTAATCCTTGGTGGGCTCGTGGCTGCACCGCTTATGGCGGTTGCCGGCCCCGGTCACAACGGGCCAGCCCCCGATATCGGCAAGCCCGGTGAGATTTCTGATGTTCGCCGGACCATCAATATCACGATGGAAGACAACTTCTTTGACACGGACAAAATCGTTGTCCGTGCCGGGGAAACCGTGCGGTTCATGATCGAGAACAAGGGTGAGTTTGTCCACGAGTTCAATATCGGCACTGCGGTCATGCATGAACAACATCGTGAAGAGATGTTGATGATGATGGAGCACGGTGCGCTTGATATCGACAAGATCCACATGGACAAAATGGCCATGGATATGGGCGACGGCATGACCATGGAGCACGACGATCCCAACAGTGTTCTGCTGGAACCCGGCAAGACGGCCGAGATCATCTGGACCTTCCCGGAAGATGCGGAGCTTGAATTCGCCTGTAACGTGCCCGGTCACTATGAGAGCGGCATGATGGGCGAAGTCCGTCTGCAGTCATAACGCCGTCTGAACGTGTTGCCAGGGGCTGCTATTCGCGGCCTCTGGCCCGCATGACCAATTTTGGGAATCCATAAAATGAATATCAATTTCGTCAAAGGCGCCGTTATCGGCGTGCTGGGCACGCTTGCTGTGTCCACAGCCAGTTGGGCTGCGACATATGACCTGTCAGTTGACTATGTCACCATCGATACCGGCAGCAAGAAAACCAGAGGCATCGGGTATAACGGATCGTCGCCCGGACCGACACTTCGTCTGAAAGAAGGCGAAGAGGCGGTGATCAATGTCACCAACAATCTCGATGAAAGCACTTCTATTCACTGGCACGGCCTGATCCTGCCCTATCAGATGGACGGGGTGCCGGGCATCAGTTTCCCCGGAATTGAACCGGGCGAAACATTTACATATCGCTTTCCGGTAACCCAGAGCGGCACTTATTGGTTCCATAGCCATTCGGGTTTTCAAGAACCGGACGGGGCGTATGGTTCGATCATTATCGAGCCGGAAAAACGCGAGCCGTTCCGTTTTGATCGCGAATATGTCGTCGTCCTGAAGGATAAACATCCCCATTCCGGCAAGCGTATTCTACGCAACCTTAAAATGATGCCGGACTACTACAACCGCAAACAGCGCACGCTGGGTGATTTCATCACGGATGCCCGCGAAAAAGGCCTTGGCGAGACGCTCTCGGAAAGTGCTGATTGGGGCAATATGCGCATGATGCGCACTGATATCGAGGATGTGCAGGGCTTTACAGGCCTGATCAACGGCAAATCCCCGGAACAGAACTGGACCGGTTTGTTCAAGCCTGATGAACGCGTGCGTCTTCGGTTCATCAACGCATCGGCGATGACCTATTTCGATGTTCGTATTCCCGGTCTTGAGATGACCGTGGTGCAGGCTGATGGCAACAATGTTCAGCCCGTACGTATTGATGAATTCCGCATTTCGGTTGCTGAAACCTATGACGTGATCGTGCAGCCCAAGGAAGAAAAGGCCTATCCGATTATGGCGGAATCGATGGGGCGTTCCGGGTTTGCCTTTGCCACCCTTGCTCCGCGTGAAGGCATGGTGGCAGAGATGCCGGAATTGCGCACGGAGCCGCCGGTTCTGACCATGGCAGATATGGGCATGGATCACAGTAATATGGCCGGAATGTCAGATTTGGCAGATATGTCAGGCGTCACGGAGACCGGCGGCATTGATCACAGCGCAATGGGCCATGACATGTCAGCGATGAGCGGTGCGGATAACGGGACCAATGATCCGTTTTATGCCGCGGGCAGTGGCTTGGTTCCGCAAGCAGCAAATGGTGGAAAGTTCCTGTCCTATGCCGACCTGAAGGCGCAAAAGCCGCTTTATGAAGATCGCCCGGCAACGCGTGAGATCGAGTTGCGACTGACCGGGAACATGGAACGCTATACCTGGACAATCAATGGCGTGAAGTACGAAGACGCCGATCCGATCCGGCTGAAATACGGTGAGCGTGTCCGGTTCAAGTTTGTCAATGAAACCATGATGTCCCATCCGATGCATCTGCATGGCATGTGGTCGATCCTTGATACCGGGCAGGGCAAATGGGACCCGGTCAAACACACGATCAATATCAATCCCGGCATGACGGTTTATTCAGAAACCGAAGTCGATGAACCCGGCGAATGGGCCTTCCATTGCCATCTGAGTTACCACATGGCGACGGGCATGTTCCGCAAGATCATCGTCGAAGGTGGTCCGGCTGTCGCACAACTTGAAAACGGGAACTGATCAGTGATGAAAATGACCAAACTTGTACTTGCCGCAGGTGGCACCTTCGCTGCAATGGGCACGTTTTCTTCGGCGGCCAGCGCAATGAACAACCTGTATTACGGCTTCCAGACCGAGCAGTTTGAATATCGGCTCGGTGATGAGAACGAAAAGCTGTTTGTCTGGGGCGCGGATGCGTTCGTCGGGACCGATGAGGTCAAACTACGCTGGCAGGGAGAGGGCGAACGTGACCTTGATGCCGACATTTACGAAGGATTGGAAAACCGATTGGTGGTGCAAACCCCGGTTTCCGATTTCTTCGATGCGAAGGCAGGTGTGCGCCTTGATACACCAGAAGGTGCAGATCGTTGGTATGGCACGGTCGGGGTTATGGGCTTGGCCCCGCAATGGTTTGAAGTCGATGCGGATCTGTTCGTCAGCGAGATCGGTGATGCCAGTGCGCGGCTTGATGTCGAGTATGAAGCACTGCTTACCAACTATCTGATCCTGACCCCGTCGTTCGAGATCAATGCCGCCTTTTCCGAAGATCGCGAGATCGAGGTCGGCAAGGGTTTATCAAGTGCGGAGTTCGGTCTGCGACTGAGCTACGACCTGATTGATCGGGCCATCGTGCCCTATATCGGTGTTGCCTATGAACGGAAGTTCGGGGATACCGCCGATTTTGCCAAACATGATGGCGAGGATTATGAAGCGACCTATCTGGTCACCGGGCTTCGTGTGATGTTCTAGACAAAAGGCCGGGAGATGAATTCTCCCGGCCTTTTTGATTTTGCGAAAAAGCGTGATCAGGCAGCGTTTTTGACGCCGCCCTGGTCATGGAAACGAAGGGCGGTCATGGCAAGGTTGCCGAACTCGTAACTGTCATGGAGAAGATCGGGTTCGAAATCATCCGATGCAGCGCCCAGCGCAACATAGAAGGGCATCAGGTGATCGTCCTCCGGGTGGGCCATGGCAGCGTGCGGGGCAAGGCTTCTGTAATCAAGCAATGCGTTGATATCGTGTGCCTTGACCTTTTCCACCATCCAGTCGGTGAATTCCTTTGCCCACGGATCAATCGGGCCTTCGTTGCGATCAAGCGCACGCAGATTGTGTGTCATCGCACCGCTTGCGACCACCAGAACCCCCTTATCGCGCAGACCACGCAGCTTTTTACCAAGTTCGAAATGTTCGCGCGGGCCACCGTGACCCAGCATGGAAAGCTGAAAGACCGGAATGTCGGCATTGGGGCGGGCAAGATACATCGGCATCCAGGCGCCATGATCAAGACCACGGGTGGCATCGGTCTCGATGCCAAGATCGCTGGCGATTTCGCGGGCCAGTCCCGGCGCGCCGTCGACACCGTATTGCAGATCATAAAGCGGTTGCGGGAAGCCATAGAAGTCATGGATGGTTTCCTGATGCGCTGCGGTCGAGATGGTCGGGCTTGATGTCTGCCAGTGGGCCGAAACAATCAGAATGGCGCGCACACCGTCGGTCAATTTCGAAAGTTCATCGACAAAAAAGTCAAAGGCCGGGGTGCTTTGACGCGCCACCAACATCGGCGACCCGTGCGAAATAAAGATCGGTGCAAGATGTGTTGTGCTGCTGCCGGTATCTGAAGACGTGATTGCCATGGGAAAGCCTCGTGGGATTAAGTTGGGTCAATCGCTTGTCATTTGCGATAAATATGCGGTGCGATTGGGAAAGTGACTAGTCGCTGTTTGGCAACAGTGTGTTGCCGGGTGCTGTTTTTGTTCATCGATTGGAAACATTAGCGCAGGGTCGTTTTACCCTGACAGCCCCCGTTGCTGTCGGCCGGGGAAGTTGGCGCGGCGTTAAATGCCGAATTTGGCAAGGCTGAAAAGCCTGTAAAAACATAGAGTCTTGTAAATCACCCCAAAGAGGCGCACTGTGATCACTGGAACTTGTTTATTATGGCTGTCAAGGTATGACGCATCAAACATTCCCAAAAAGCACGATACTTGAAAGATCGCGTTTCTCGCTAAATGAGCTGCCCAGCGCACAGCGGTTCGAGGTCTGGAAAGATAGCATCAACTGTATCTATAGCGTGGATGCGGACCGCAGGACCCGTCGGGAAGACTTCGTTGCGGACCTTGATTCATGGCGGCATCGAGATTTGATGATGGTTGAAGCGCGCAGTTGTGCGCAGAGCTTCTTGCGCACATCGCAGATGATCGCGTCCGATGGCATGGATCATTACAATGTGCAGCTTTACACCGACGGCGCGGTGAAGTCCGATGCCGGGCTTGGTGGCGATGTCCTTAAGCGCGGCGGGTTGTTGCTTCTGGATCTGGCGCAGCGCACCGAAGCGCAATCAAGCGAACAGTTCAATTCCGTTCATCTGTTTTTGCCAAGACGGCTGGTCGAGGACCACTTGACCAACCCGGATGATCACAATCTGCGTTTCCTGTCAGAACGTGATCCCATGGTTCGGATGTTGTTTAGCCAGATCCTGTCGATGCACCGCCATATCCACGAGTTCAATGACACGCAAATTTCGGTATTGCAGAAAACCATCGTCATGATGCTGTCGACCTGCCTGAATTCGGCAAAGGGTGACACAAATACAACGCGCGCGCTGCGTCAGGATATCGAAAAAGGTGTGATGATCCGGCGTTATTTCCGCGAAAACCTGTTGTCACCGGAATTGACGGCGGAAACCGCGGCAGATGATCTTGGTCTGTCGCGATCAAGCCTGTACCGGCTGTTTAAAAAGCATGGCGGGGTTAACCAGTATCTGCGCGACATGCGGCTTCGCCACGCGCTTAAACTGTTGACCGACCCGACAGAATGCCGCCGTTCGATCTATGACATTGCACTTGAATGTGGCTATGAAACCGATGCCGGTTTTATTCGGGCCTTTCGCGCGAAATACGACATGACGCCCGGCGATGTCCGTGCCGGTCATGTGCCGCATGCGCGCCATCGTGATGATGAGCGCATTGATAAACGCTATGAAAACTGGCTGCATACACTCGCCTAGAAAAACCCGCGTGTGACGAATTCCCGTTCAGGTCCGCCTTTTGACGATGGATCAAGCGACGCATGTGTGTCGAACTTGAAATCGTAGTGGTTTGAGCGCTTAGACGAGATTGAGATCTGGCTCTGCGTGCAGGAATGAAAACGGTATGGATGCCGGATTTCCGGGAAAACCAATAATCGCAAGAATTCTGATATTGTTGTCGCGAAGCGAGTTGGCAAGCGTGGTGGCGGACGCCAGATCCGGCAACAAAACCATGCGCGCCCGACCAATATAAGCCTCCATCAACCGGGTAAGGTCCGGGGCTTCATGGCAAATGATCACGACAGGATGCGGTGCGACATCCGAAGACGTTCGTCGTTCCGGATGGAGCGGAATGACGCTGTTTCGGGTGTGTCGACGTATGGCCTTGGATGACTTCATTTCATCCCCCCCGTTTAATTGATCTACGTGATCAATCGAGTTTGGACTCCTTTACCATATTAGAATGTTGTTTGATCCGGACTGTGCGCGGTGTGCCGACTTATTGACCGGGGGTGCCAATAAGCCGGTTTTGGCATCATTTGCGGCGCACGTTTGGCCGAATGCCTAGGGCAGGGAGGATGCGACGGTGTCGCTGTCGGTAAGCGAACAATATTCCGAGGCCAGAACAGCGGCATAAAGATCAAACACGTCCTGTGCTGCGAAGGTCTTGCCATTGGCATCACGCACATCAATTGCCGTGGTGGCATCCAGCACCAGCCAGTTCTCAAAGCCAAGGCAGTGCGCCATGCGAATGGTGACATCCATGGAATTATGGATAACCACACCGGTAAAGATCAGGCGTTTGATGCCGCGATCATGAAGGTGCTTTTCCAGCGATGTTCCGACAAAAGCGCAGTTCTGCTGCTTGGCAATCACGGTTTCACCATCCAACGGCAGGGCTTCGTCTTTGAACGGCAAACCGGGGCCGTCGACATAGAAACTTGAGGCCGGGTTGGCTTCTTCGTGGCGGACATGGATGACGGGCAGGTTGGCCGCGCGAAATTTTGCCAGCAGCTTTGCAATCACATCGGCGTAGCCGGGATTGTTTTTGCTGTTCCAGCGCGGATCGTCGATGGCCTTTTGCACATCAAGGACGATCAGCGCCGTGTCATTTCCAAGTTCGGGCAGGGTCATAACGCATTCCTTTTTATCAAATTCTCAAAACAAAACCGGCCGGGGAAGCCCCGGCCGGTTTGCTGATCAGATCAGTTGTTCGGAAGGGGAAGACCCCTTAGGAGCAACCGGTGGTCGCGCCACAAGAGTCACATTTCAGGCAGGTGCCGTTGCGCACCAGGGTGAAGTTACCGCAATCCGGGCAACCGTCACCTTCATAGCCCTTCATGCGGGCTTCGCGGATCTGGTCCATCTTTGCATCGGTTTTGGCGATGACTTCTTCGCTGGTGGACAGGATCGCATTGCTTTGCGGTGCTGACGGTGCAGCGGTGGTTGCAGCACTTGCGGTGGTTTCGTGGTTGTGATTGTGACCGTCCGTGCCGGTGGATTTGACTTCCACGACGCGTTCTTCGGTCTGTACACCGCCGTCAACAACATAGAGGTTGCGACGCACGAAGCCGGAAGATGCCACCTTGCGGATGGTTTCAATCGCCTGATCACCAGCTTTTTCGGCGGTTTCACCAAGGTCACCTTCGGCGACACCTTCGCCAACCGCATCCGGCAGGATGTCGGACGGCTGAACGTGGGCGAGGTCGTTACGGCCAAGGTAAGAGATCGCCAGTTCGCGGAACATGTAATCAAGGATGGAGGTTGCCATCTTGATCGCATCGTTACCGGAAACCATGCCGGACGGCTCGAAGCGGGTGAAGGTGAAGGCTTCGACATACTCTTCGAGCGGCACACCATACTGCAGGCCGATGGACACCGCGATTGCGAAGTTGTTCATCAGCGAGCGGAAAGCAGCGCCTTCCTTGTGCATGTCGATGAAGATTTCACCGAGCTTGCCGTCTTCGTATTCACCGGTACGCAGGTAAACCTTGTGACCGCCAACAGTTGCCTTCTGGGTGTAGCCTTTGCGGCGGCCTGGAAGGGAACGACGGTCGCCACGGACAACGCGTTCGATGATTTTTTCAACGATCTGCTCGGACGCCTGGGCTGCCTTGGCAGCGGTCGGCTGATCGGCGTAATCGTCTTCTTCGACCAGTGCGGAGTTGAGCGGCTGGCTGAGTTTCGAACCATCACGGTACAGGGCGTTTGCCTTAAGGCCCAGACGCCAGGACAGCATGTAGGCGTCTTTACAATCCTGGATGTTCGCGCTGCTTGGCATGTTGATGGTTTTGGAAATCGCACCCGAGATGAACGGCTGGGCCGCAGCCATCATGCGGATGTGGCTTTCAGCTGAGAGGTAACGCTTGCCGATACGGCCGCACGGGTTTGCACAATCAAAGACCGGCAGGTCTTCGTCGCGCAGATGCGGGGCACCTTCAAGGGTCATCGAACCGCAAACATAGGTGTTGGCTGCTTCGATCTGTTTTTTGTCGAAACCAAGGGCTGCGAGCATGTCAAAGTCCATGCTGTTGATCGCCTTGGCATCAAGACCCAGCGTGTTGACGCAGAAATCATCGCCAAAGGTGTATTTGTTGAAGACGAATTTGATGTCAAATGCGTTCTTCAGCGCACCTTCAACCTTGGCAATCGCATCATCGTCAAAGCCTTTTGCCTTCAGCTCATCATGGGTGATGGCCGGCGAGCCTTTGAGCGTACCGTGACCGACCGCGTATTTTTCAATGTCGCGGATCTGGTTTTCGGTATAGCCGAGCGTTGCCAGAGCAACCGGAACGGTGCGGTTGATGATTTTGAAGTAACCGCCGCCAGCAAGCTTTTTGAACTTCACAAGCGCAAAGTCCGGTTCGATGCCGGTGGTGTCGCAATCCATGACCAGGCCAATCGTGCCGGTCGGCGCGATAACGGTGGTCTGGGCATTTCGGTAGCCGTGCTTTTCACCAAGCTCGACCGCCTTGTCCCAAGCGGCCCGTGCGGCAACCGGAAGATCGGCATAGGGGCTGTCAGCAGCAACCAGCGGAACCGGGTTGATCGACAGGCCTTCGTAGCCTTCCTGTTCGCCATGTGCGGCACGGCGATGGTTGCGCATGACACGCAGCATTTCTTCGGCGTTGTCGGCATACCCCGGGAACGCACCCTGTTCGCTGGCCATTTCAGCCGAGGTGGCATAGGACACGCCACACATGATTGCGGTCAGAGACGCGCCAATCGCACGGCCTTCGTCGCTGTCATAGGAAATACCCATGCTCATCAGCAGGCCGCCAATGTTGGCATAGCCAAGGCCAAGGGTACGATAGCGATAGGAGAGTTCCGCAATACGATCAGACGGGAACTGTGCCATCAGAACCGAGATTTCGAGAACAACGGTCCACAGGCGGACAGCATGTTCGTAAGCCTCGATATCTACGCCGCCATCATCAGAACGGAAGTTCATCAGGTTCAGCGATGCGAGGTTACATGCGGTATCGTCAAGGAACATGTATTCCGAGCACGGGTTGGACGCATTGATGCGACCCGAGTTCGGGCAGGTGTGCCATTCGTTGATCGTGGTGTCGTACTGGATGCCCGGATCTGCACAAGCCCAGGCAGCTTCGCCGACTTTTTCCCACAGGTCACGGGCAGAGATTTTCTTGGCAATCTTGCCGTCGGTACGACGGATCAGTTCCCAGTCACCGTTATCAAGAACAGCCTGCAGGAAGTCGTTCGACACACGAACAGAGTTGTTCGAGTTCTGACCGGAAACGGTAAGGTATGCCTCGGAGTCCCAATCAGTGTCATAGGTCTTGAAGCTGATTTCGGTGAAGCCCTGACGGGCGAATTCGATGATCTTGTTGATATAGGAATCCGGGATCATCACAGCGCGGGCTGCCAGAACAGCTTCTTTGAGCTGCGGGTTGGCGCGCGGCAGGAAGCGGTCCTCGGAGTCAGCTGCACCGTCCCAGTTGGTGCAAGCAGCCAGAACCTGTGTCAGGTGCTTTTCAGCCAGTTTGGAACCGGCGACAAGGGCAGCAACTTTCTGCTCTTCGACGACTTTCCAGTTTACGTATTCTTCGATGTCCGGGTGGTCGATATCAACCACAACCATTTTCGCAGCGCGGCGGGTGGTGCCACCCGACTTGATCGCGCCGGCTGCACGGTCACCAATTTTCAGGAAGCTCATCAGGCCGGAAGAACGACCACCACCGGACAGGGTTTCGCCTTCGCCACGTACGTTGGAGAAGTTCGAACCGGTACCGGAACCGAATTTGAACAGACGCGCTTCACGGGTCCAGAGATCCATGATGCCGCCTTCGTTCACAAGGTCATCGGCGACAGACTGAATGAAGCAGGCATGCGGTTGCGGATGTTCGTATGCGCTGGCCGATTTGGTCAGTTCGCCGGTTTTGTAATCAACATAGGAGTGACCCTGTGCCGGGCCATCAATGCCATATGCCCAGTGAAGACCGGTGTTGAACCACTGCGGAGAGTTCGGCGCACCCATCTGGTGGGAGAGCTGGTAACGCATTTCGTCAAAGAACGCCTGCGCATCGGACTCGGCATCAAAATAGCCGCCTTTCCAGCCCCAATAGGTCCAGGTGCCAGCCAGACGGTCAAAGACCTGGGTCGAGCTGGTTTCGCTGATGTAGCGTTTTTCGGCCGGCATCTTGTTGAGCTTGGCGGTGTCAGCAGTCTGACGCCACAGCCAGGACGGGACGTCCTTTTCCTTAACCGGTTTGAGCGCGACCGGAACACCAGCCTTGCGGAAGTATTTCTGCGCCAGAACATCACTCGCCACCTGAGACCAGGAAGCGGGCATGTCAATGTCCTTCATCTCAAAAACAACCGAACCATCCGGGTTTTTGATGACAGATGTTAGCTTACGAAACTCTATGTCAGCGTACGGGCTGACACCTTCCTGGGTGAATTTTCTGGTGATCCGCATGGTCTGCTCCGGTTGTGATCAGACGTGACAGGGCGCTTACGGGTGATGCGCCAACATCGCCTGACTTTATATAGTTTGCTCAATGCTCTTGCGCCGCCCCCGACGTCGATATTTTCCGACGTTTCCAGAGCTTCGCAATTATGGGTAGTCGGTGGTGTTGGTCCCCCCTTGGAACCAGCCGGTCCGTGGGGAAGACTATAATGGCAAAATTTCGCCTCAGTCCACTAATCTTTGTGGTTGACAGTGATTTTTACCACAACATCTAGTGGGTCGATTGCTGTCTTGCTGATTCGATGCTGGTGGGATTCTCGTTAACAATCTCTGAATCGCTCCGGGAGGCCCGGAAAACTGCGCTTCGTGTCGCAGCATGATTGTATACTGGTCCTAAGACTCGGACTACATATTGTGTGGCAACGAGAGGTGCCCACACAACGCAGGATCAAGCTAACGCGGATTTCGTTCCATTTCCAGTGCGAAGCGAAAATCAGTGCGTTCCGTTGTTTTTCCTAGCATGGGAACCAATGATAACAGTTTGATATTTATGTTAAAGTCTTCTTTTTGATGCGGGCGCAAAGATAGGGATAGCAAGGATCCTGGGCTACTACATATATGGGGCGCGTTGTGGATAAGCAGGTGGACAAAGCCCCCAGATCTAGATGGATCAAAGAGTCGTCGCCCTACAAGCAGTTGTGGGTTGTTTCAAGACACCACAGGGCAAGGTCGGGGACGGTGATTTGCGCAACTGTGGCCTTGCACCGGTTTTGTCCGCAGTTTGTCCGCAGTTTGTCCTCTGTGGCGGGCTTGAAACATTGACTTTCCACGAACATCACGACATATAAGTCACTTGATTGAGGGGCTGTATAACCAAACAGCCTGCGCTGCCTTTTGCCGCCTTCCCGAATTTCGGGCGGACAAACCAGATCTGGAGAGAGACCCAACATGGCCACCGTCGGCACCCGTATTTATACTGCGCTGTTTGGCAAGCGCGTTGGCGAAGACCGTTTCGGCAATACCTATTACACCGAAAAGACTCCGGCAAAGGGTCGTCGCACCAAGCGTTGGGTTGTTTACAAAGGTGTCGCAGAAGGATCAAAGGTTCCGGCCGAATGGCATGCCTGGCTGCATTACACTGTTGATGCGCCGCTGTCGGACAAGGCCGAAGACCGTTATGACTGGCAGAAAGATCATCTGCCGAACCTGACCGGCACCAAATATGCCTATCGCCCGAAAGGCCACGAATATAGCGGCGGCAAGCGCCCGGAAGCGACCGGCGATTATCAGGCATGGTCGCCGGAAGGCTGATCATTCAAAAGAATTCCGATTTCAGGCGGGCGCGGGGCAACTCGCGCCCGTTTGTGTTTCCGATATGTTTTGCCTGAATTCTGCTTCCCGATGGCCCGTTTGATGCGGTTGTCTTTTGGGTGGTTGTTTTTCGGGGCGGGGCAATACAGTATAGGGTCCAGACCCTAAGTCTCAAAGAGATACAGAACGGATAAGGTCGATGAGCAACAGACTGATTGAAACCATTGCCGGTGCGGCCGTAATTGCGGTCGCGGTTGGATTTGCGGCCTATTCCTATTCACGCGCCGGAATCAATACGGTGGAAGGCTATGAGATCATGGCCAGTTTCAACCGTATTGATGGTCTTGTTGTTGGCAATGATGTCCGTGTTTCAGGTGTCAAGGTCGGTACCGTTACGGCACAGGAACTTGATCCCGATACCTATATGGCGGTTGTCAGAATGTCGGTGCAGCCTGATCTGGCATTGCCGCTTGATAGTTCGGCCAAGATTGCGTCGGACGGGTTGCTTGGCGGCAAGTTTGTTGCGCTTGAGCCGGGCGGGGATATCGACATGATCGAAGCTGGCGGTGAAATCGAATACACCCAAGGGTCGGTAAACCTTGAAGATTTGATTGGTCAGGTTATCTATTCCTCGACCAACAGCGATAATTGAGCCGTGTGAGGCCATTGGTTGCCAGCCAGCGATTGCCAGCCATGTTTTTGCCCGGTTTGCATCGCAGGGTGTGGTACAGATAAGGCAAGGGCAGGGGATGTTCCGCACAACCCTGTCATCACAGAATGTCGGAGCGGTTGATGAAAAAGACCGAAAATATTGATCACTTCCCCACCTGGCAGGCCAGTGATGGTTCGCCGCTTTCGTGCGTGGAAAAGATCAAGGTGCTCAATGACAATTTCGGTGAACTGCGCGAAATCATGCAGGATGCGCTTGAAGATGCACTTTTGATGGGCTGCGACGAAGAACAGTTCCGCAATGTGATGCACGATCTGGTGGCCGAACTGCATAATCCGTATGCCAAAAACGATACAAGCGACAAACAGGACTGAAGACCAAAATGAAACGATCCTTTGCGATTGCCGCGATTTGTTCGACATGTGCAATGATCGGAACAGCGTCTTCGGCGCTTGATTATCGTCCCGCCCCGGTTGCCCAGTTGCAGGGGCTTGATAAAATCACCGCCCGTATTTCGACCTTTGAGGTGCCGGTGGGGCGCACGGCCAGTTTCGGGACGCTCGAAATTCGGGTCGATGCCTGTTATCGCACGCCGCCGGAAGAACGCCCGGAGAGTGCGACCTTCCTTGATATCGCAGACATTCGCGATGATGGCGATGGGGAACGTACACCGCTGTTTTCAGGATGGATGTTTGCATCAAGTCCGGGTTTGTCCGCACTTGAACATCCGGTCTATGACGTGTGGCTAAAGGAATGTTTTGATCCGTCAGGTGCCGAGGCGGAAGAGGGCGCTACTGCCCCGCAAGGTCAGGCCGCACCAGAACAGCCATAAAATCAGCCATACGGCGATCACCCCCAAATTGGCAACAAGCTGACTTTCGGGCGGGGGCACGTGTTTTTACCGCAAGGCATCAGATCCATCTGTGCGCCGCAGAAAGCCTGCTTTTAATGGTGCGCGGTAATGTGATGATTGGGCCGAAATCGTCAAGAATATGGCGAATGTTCTTCTGATTGTTTCCAAATTAGAAAATATATGTTGCGGTATCGCTGGCTTGAGAGGGACCCGTCACCCTGTCATCCTCTGTTCACGATTTATTGCAGCGCAACGATGTTTGCGCCACGTGAACAAGAGGGAAAATAAGATGTTTAATTCTATCAAGAAAGCCGGTGTCGCGCTGGCAGTTGTTGCAGGTCTGTCGGGTGCGGCTTTTTCGGCCCAGGCAGCGGATACCTATAAACTGGACCCGACCCACACCAGCGTTATTTTCATCGTGAACCATCTTGGTTTCTCCGACTTCCAGGGTCGTTTTGGCGGGACCAGCGGCGAGTTGACCCTTGACCGTGAAAACCCGTCGGCATCTTCGGCCACCATCACCATTGACCTTAATCAGGTAGATAGTGGTGTTGAAGCCCTTGATAACCATATGAAAACCGCCGATTTCCTTGATGTGGAAAACTTCCCGACCGCAACCTTTACCAGCACTTCGGTCGAACTGGTTGGCGACAATGCCGCAACCGTGACCGGCGATCTGACCCTTCTTGGCCAGACCCAGCCGCTGGTTCTTGACGTCGTCCTGACCGGTGAAGGCGAACACCCGATGACCGGCGACGCGGTTGTTGGTTTCTCTGCAAACGGTACCGTGATCCGTTCCCAGTACGGCATGGACTACCTGATCGGTGGCGTTGGCGACGAAGTAGAACTTCAGATTTCTTCTGAATTCCTGAAGCAGAAGTAATCCGCAATTCTGGATTTCCGACGTGCGCTGTGGTGGCAATGCTGCAGCGCACGTTCACCTTTCGGGCCTGCACAGGCAGCAAGGAAAGCCGGTTATGATACTCCGTAGCACAAAAAAATGCCTTTGGCGCGGTGACCAAGACCATCCATTGGGTGATGGCGCTTTTGGTCATCAGCGTTTTTTCGATTGGCTGGTACATGGATCTCCTGCCGCTGGGTATGGAGAAGCTGGAATGGATTTCGCGCCACAAGTCACTTGGGGTGACGGTGCTGGCGCTGGTGATCCTGCGTGTGATCTGGCGTCATCGTGAACCCACACCAGAGGGGCTTGGTAAAACGCGGATCGAACGGCTGGCGGCCAAGGCCGGGCATCTTGGGTTGTATCTTTTGATGTTTGCCATGCCCTTGACGGGCTGGACCATGTCGTCGGCGGCAAATTTCCCGGTCAGTGTCTATGGCCTGTTTACCTTGCCCAACCTTGTTTCGCCCAATCAGGAACTGTTTGAAACGCTGCGTACCGTGCACTGGCTGTTATCCTGGGCTGTTGCCGGTCTGGTCGGCGTTCATATTCTGGCAGCCCTTAAACATCACTTCTGGGATCGTGACGCCACCTTGCGACGCATGCTGCCCGGCAAAATCGAGGAAAACTGACATGTTTCAGATAACGCGAAAAACGTTTCCTGCACTGGCCCTTGCCACCACCATCGCCGGTTTTTCCGGAGCCGGATGGGCAGCCGACCCATGGGTGGTCGAAGCTGGCGACAGCGAGATTGAATTTACCGGCACCCAGCTTGGCGCCGCGTTCGAAGGCGAATTCAAATCCTTCACCGCCGAGATCGTGTTTTCACCTGATGATCTTGCCGGATCATCGGTAAAGGTTCTGATCGATATTGCGTCGGTTGATACCGCAAATGGGGATCGCGACAGTCAGATTGTTTCGCCCGACTGGTTCGATGCTGCACAATGGCCAACCGCCAAATTCGAAACCAAGTCGTTCAGCGAAACCGCGCCGGGCCAGTACGAGGCGGTTGCCGACCTGACCATTCGAGATGTAACCCGCGAAGTCATTTTGCCGTTTGATCTTGAGATCGAGGACAACGAGGCCAAGGCCACAGGCACGGTGACGATTAACCGGACCGACTTTGGCGTCGGTCAGGGGCAGTGGGCCGATACGTCCCAGCTCGGCGATCCGGTCACCATCGAAATCGATATCGAAGCCACGCGCCCGTAAGCTGCGCTGTCTTCAAGACCCAAAGTAAAACCGCCCCGGAGATCATCCGGGGCGGTTTTGTTTGCGCGTGTCCTGCTTTTTTATGTTTTTGCCTAGCTTGCGGCGCTTTTGCGCAGGTTATCGAGGAAGGCTTCGACCGCGTCATCAAGGGCGACGGCTTCGGACACCAGCTTTTCGGCGGTGCTGGCGAGCTGATTGGTGCCCGATGACACTTTGCCAGCGTTGCTGTTGACGGTTTCGATGCGCTCGGACACTTCGCGCGTCCCGTCGGCTGCCTGTTGGACACTGCGTGAGATTTCACCGATGGCAGCGTGCTGTTCCTCGACTGCTGCGGCAATCGCGGTCGAGCTGTCTGCCACCTGGGCAATGGTTTCGGAAATCCGGCGGATGGCGTCAACCGCCTCGGTGGTTTCGTTCTGAACCGCAAGGATCTGTTGATTGATTTCCTCGGTCGCCTTGGCGGTCTGATTGGCGAGGTTTTTGACTTCGCTTGCCACAACGGCAAAGCCTTTGCCAGCATCACCGGCACGGGCGGCCTCAATCGTGGCGTTAAGGGCGAGGAGGTTGGTCTGTTCGGCGATGTCGCCGATCAGGCTTGCGACGTCGCCAATGCGCTGGGCGGCTTCGGACAAACCTGTAACCGTTTCGTTGGTGCGCGTGGCTTCGTCATTGGCGCGGTTTGCAATAGAGGCGGAATTTGCAATCTGCTGGGCGATTTCATCAGAAGATGCCGAGAGTTCCTCTGTTGCGGCCGAAACCGTTTGAACATTGCTTGATGTTTGGGTTGTTGCGGTCGATACCGCACCGGTCAATTCGCTGTTCATATTGGTCGCGTTGCGCATTTCGTCGGTCGCGGCTTGCATTTCCTTGATCGAGTTGGAGATCGAGTTGATCAATCCCTTAACCTGCTTATCAAGAGAATCCGCCATTTCCATCAGGGCTTTACGCTGTTTCTCTTCGGCTTCTTCTTCTAGCGCGCGCTGTTTATCCTGAAGCTTGAGGTTTTCAAGTGCCTGTTCGCGGAAGGAGACCACGGTGCGCGCCATGTCACCGACTTCATCCTTGCGTTGTTGGCCTTCGATACTGCCTTCAAGATCGCCGCTTGAAATGACACGCATGCGTTCAGCAAGCGTTTTAAGTGCGCCGGTGATGTCGCGCCCGATGGCAAGACCGACAAAGATCATGACCAGCAGGATCACACCGCCAATAATGATGACAAAGGTTGCCTGTTCACGGAAGGCTGCATCGACATCATCAATATAGATGCCTGTGCCGATGATCGAGCCCCACGGAAGTGGTTCCGCATAGGAGAGTTTTTCAAATGTGAGATTTTCATCCTCGCCGGGTTTTGGCCAGTGATAGGACGAAAAACCACCGCCGGGCTGGTTGCCGGCCGCAATCAGTTCACGGATGAAGTAGTTACCCTGGGAATCCTGCGCATTGTTCAGGCTTTGGCCAACAAGTGAAGGCTTGGCACCGTGCATTTCGGTCATGCCATCTTTGGCAAAGACAAAGAAGTAACCGATGTTGCCGTCATATTTGCCTGCGGCGGCAACCTCGTAGAACTGACTGATGGCTTCTTCCTGTGTCAGAGTGCCAGCATCTGCCTTGTCCTGATAGAATTGTGCGATTGAGGTGATGTAGTTGGTGGTTGAACGAATCTTGTCTTTGCGGTCTTCGAGCATTGAGTCGCGAAGGGTCGAGAGCTGCAGGCCCCCGATCACGATCACACCCAATAAAGCGATGACTGACAAGACGACGATCTTGTAGCCGATTTTCATGTTGCCAAGCATTTGTTTCCTCCGCTCAATGCGGTTGTTGAATTAAAATATAAAAATATAATGGTTTTCATTCATCTTTAGTGCAAGTCGTATTATTCTAAAGTGTAGGTTTCAGGGTATAGGTTAGAAATGGCAACGGCGCACCCAAACGACAAGGCCGATATGCTTTTGATCTTCTGTGAAAGCCCTAAGCCTTTGTCGAAGCACAAAAAAGGCCGGGGCTATAAGCCCCGGCCTTCATGCAAAGATATGTCGATGCAAGTCGTTTAGTCGGTTGCGCGTTTACGCAGGTCGGCAAGGAAGTTTTCGACAGCTTCGTCAAGGGACTGTGCTTCTTCGACCAGTTTTTCCGCCGAATGGGCAAGCTGACTGGTGCCCGACGACACACGACCGGCATTTTCATTGACCGTTTCGATGCGCTGGGAGACCTCGCTGGTGCCGTCAGCAGCTTGCTGAACGTTACGCGAAATCTCGCCGATTGCGGCATGCTGTTCTTCAACGGCTGCGGCAATGGCGGTAGAGCTGTCAGCGACCTGGGCAATGGTTTCGGAAATAAGGCGGATCGCCTCGACCGCTTCGCCCGTTTCATTCTGAACCGAGAGGATCTGCTGGTTGATCTCCTCGGTCGCCTTGGCGGTCTGGTTGGCAAGGTTTTTGACCTCGCTTGCCACCACGGCGAAGCCTTTGCCTGCGTCACCGGCACGCGCAGCCTCAATCGTGGCATTCAGCGCCAGAAGGTTGGTCTGTTCGGCGATATCCCCGATCAGCTTTGCGACATCGCCAATTTTCTGGGCCGCATCGGCCAGGCCCGTGACGGTCTTGTTGGTGCGCGTGGCTTGTTCGTTGGCCTGATTGGCGACCTGGGCAGATTGGGAAATCTGCTGGGCGATTTCATCACTGGACGCGGTCAGTTCCTCGGTCGCGGCTGACACGGTCTGTACGTTGGTCGATGTCTGCGTGGTGGCAGATGCCACGGCAGCAGAGAGCGAGCTGTTGGTGTTGCTGGCTTCTTCCATCGTGGAAGTGGCTTTCTTCATATCCGTAATGGAACCACCAATCGCGCGGATGAGGCCCTTGACCTGACTTTCAAGGCTATCGGCCATATCGGTAATGTCCTGACGGCGTTGCTTGTCTGCCTGTGCTTCCAGTTCTTTCTGGCGGTTCTGAAGTGCCTGATTTTCCAGCGCCTGTTCACGGAAGGCGACAACGGTGCGGGCCATATCACCGACTTCGTCACCACGTTCCTGACCTTCGATCTCGCCTTCAAGCTTGCCGCCGGCGATTTCGGTCATTCGGGCTGAGAGAATGCCAAGACCAACCGTGATGTTGCGGCCAATCGCGAACGAAACAGCGAGCATGATCACAACGACAATCGCGATAACAACGAGCACGAAGATTGCCTGCTGCCAGAACGCTGCATCGACATCATCGATATAAATGCCGGTGCCGATGACATCACCCCAGGGCAAGGTTGCAGCAAAGGACTGCTTTTCAAACAGGTCTTCTTCCGGGTGGCCGGGCTTTGGCCAAAGATAAGTGAAATATCCACCTGCTGGATTCTTCGCGACTTCAAGCATGTTCTGAATGATGTAGGAGCCACTCGGGTCCTGAAGCTGGCTGAGGTCCTTGCCGACAAGGGCGGGGTTCGCCGCGTGCATCATGTTGATGCCTTTGTTGGTGTAGGCAAAGAAGTAGCCGGTGCCATTGTCGAATTTGGAAGCGGCGGCAACACGATAGAATTCGGTGATGGCTTCTTGCTTATCAAGATCGCCACGATCGACAAGGTCCTGATAGGACTGTGCCGCTGTGACGAGCATGGTGGTTGTGGCTTTAACCTTGTCCTTGCGGTCTTCAAGCAAGGCTTCTCGCAGCGCAAAAAGTTCGAGCGCCGAGATGATAAGCAGCGCAACCAGTGACAGCAAGGTTAGGCTCGCGACCTTCTTGCTGATCTTGATGTTTTGTAACATTTGATCTGTACCCGTTATGTTGCCGTTTTAGCAGCGGTGTCAGGGGGATGGCTCCCATACCGAGACCCTAACTTCGAATATCCTAAATCAATTTCCTGCTAAAAAGTATAGTTATGTTTAATCACCAAGTTAGTTTTACTAATCGTAAGTCGCGGTTTTGCGCTGCGGTATAGGTTGTGGTGTTCTCTGTTGTTTGATGCGTAAGAATACTTGGCGCCAACACATGCAAGAATGAGCGCTGTGTGCCCGTGTTCTTCATGTGTGGGCGGTGTACTTACGGCGTGCGGACAAAAAAAGCACCTGACATATTTGTCAGGTGCTTGTGATCAAATGACCGGTGCTGTTTGCGGACGGGGTTGTCCCGATCAGGCGAGATGTTCTTTCAGGAATGTCAGGGCAATGCCAAGCCCTTCTTCATCAATGCCGTGTTGCAGGCCGGGGCGTTCGTGCAGGCTGACTTCTATGTCATTTGCAGCCAAGGTTTCCTTGGCAAGACGGGATGCCTCGATCGGCACGACCGGATCGGCGGTGCCATGGACCAGCACCATTGGCGGGCGGGACTTGATTTCCGCCCCGAAGGCCTGTTCGCCAAGAAGAGCACCAGAGAAACCGACAACCCCGGCAATCTGGTTTTCACGGCGCGGTGCGGTTTGCAGCGACATCATTGTGCCTTGTGAAAAGCCAACCAGCGCGACCTTGTCGGCAGTCACGCCATGGGTTTCCATCACGTGATCAATGAAATCATCGACATAAGCCGCACTTTTGCGGGCACCTTCGGCCATGGCGGCAAGGGCGCCAGACATTGTTTCCGGGGCGCGGCGCAGAAATTCCGGATCATATTCGGCCAGGCTAAACCACTGGCGTCCGAAGGGGGACATTTCGCACGGGAATGGCGCGTTGGGCGAATAGAAACTGGTGTCGGGCAGGGCGCGCGCCAGATGCGGTGCCAGACCAATCAGGTCATTGCCGTCTGCGCCATAGCCATGCAGCAAAATAACGACGCTTTTGGTCGTGCCTGAGGCGGCCGGGACGGTTGGTCCGGAGAGTAGGGTATCTGTGCTCATAAATGCTTTTCCTGATTTTCCCGTGTCCCTTGCTCAGGGTCAGGACCTATTAATTTGGTTTGGATGGTCGTTCAGATTTGCGCTGACCCTAGCAATGCAGCCCACGGACCACCAGCATTTTTTGTTGGCAAACCGGGCGGAAGAGAGCGTGCCGTCAGGCGGAAATCCCCATATGGCTAAAGGCTGTGGATAACTTTGTGGATGGAACGGGTGATTTTCAGAAATTCAGCCTTTGAATGGTTCGTATGTTGCGAAACAGTCTTGGTTATCTATGCCTTGGTATAAAATCTCCGGGTTTTCTAATTTAAAATGTTTCGATATTTTCCTGCCAAATTTAATCAATAAAATCATATATTTATCTTGTCCTCCTTGTTCGGGGCTATTCTTCAGGGTGGTGATGTTCGGTTTGGCCCATTGGCGATTGAAGTGAAAAATCGCGCGAAAGCTGCATAGCTTGGGCCAAAAAGTTAACGATGTGGATTTTTTGGACAGCGGGTCAGTAAAAGGCGGCTTTTGCCGCCCGGCATTCTGTGTAACAAGAAATCTTCCGGTTTGCCCGGATGCCCCACAGTACAATCCATAGCCCGAGGTCCCGATGAACCAAACGCGCCGCTGGTTCGGCAAGGGAGATCGACGTGTTCTGGCGTTGACCTTGCCAATTATCTTGTCCAACGCGACTGTTCCGTTACTTGGCGCAGTTGACACGGCCGTGGTCGGCCATCTTGACAGTCCACATTATATCGGTGCGGTCGCTGTTGGTGCGCTGATCTTTTCCTATGTGTTCTGGAGCTTTGGCTTCTTGCGCATGGCGACCACCGGGCTTGCTGCCCAGGCCTATGGCCGTCGCGATGCGAACGGGGTGCGCGCGGTTTTTGCCCGTGCTGCCCTGATTGCCGTTGTTGCCGGTCTGGCCGTGATGGTGTTGCAATGGCCGATCATTGAATTGGCCATGACCCTGATTGCGCCGACCCCCGCGGTTGAGGCAGCAGCGCGTGACTATTTCCATGTTCGGATCTGGGCATCGCCCGCGACGCTGATGCAATACTGCATGCTGGGCTGGTTGCTTGCCATGCGTGATAGCCGCGCAGTGTTCATTTTTCAGGTGTTCTTGAACTCACTGAACATCATTCTTGATATCCTGTTTGTGCAAGGGTTCGGCTGGGACGTGCGCGGGGTGGCCGGGGCCACGGTGATTGCGGATTATTCCGGTGTTGTCCTGGGCTGGTTTCTGATGCAGCCACATCTGAAGCGGCTGGGCGGGACGTGGCGCGGCATTGGCCTGTTTGATCGCGGGCAACTGGCGCGGCTGATGAAGATCAATGGGGATATCTTTATCCGTACAATGGCACTGACATCGGCCTTTGCGCTGTTTACCAGTTTCTCTGCCCGGTTCGGGGAAGTCACGCTTGCGGCCAATGCGGTTTTGCAAAACTTCCTGATGTTTGGGTCCTTTGCGCTGGATGGCTTTGCCCATGCGGCCGAAACCCTTGTCGGGCAGGCTTATGGTGCGGAAAAGCGCAAACAGTTTATGTGGGCGGTGCGCAAGACAACGATCTGGAGCGTTGTGTCGGCAATTGTGATGTCGGCCATGTCTGCCCTTGCCGGGCCATGGATTATTGATGCCCTGACCAGTATTCCCGAGGTCCGCACAGCATCCTACGAATACCTGATATGGGCCGTGATCCTGCCGGTGACCGGTGTGTTGGGCTTTCAGTTTGACGGGGTGTTTTTGGGCGCGATGCAGACCAAGCACTGGCGCAACATGATGCTGGTCTCGGTTGCGATTTATGCCGGATTTGCCTGGTGGGCTGTGACGATGGGCAGCAACCATTTCCTGTGGGCGGCGTTTAACGGGTTCTTCCTGTTGCGCGGGCTGACACTGATGGTGCTGTTCCCGACAATCATTCCCAAGCCGCGTCAGGCTGTGGCTTAGGGCGCTTTTCAGGCTCGGCACGTGTTGATCAAGGTCCCCGCCTTCGCGGGGATGACGGCGGCTGGATTGCTTGTATCGCTGTCACATTCGTGATGGCACGAAACGATGTGATGTCAGTCGGCGTCGGCAACGGGCAGGGTGGTGCTGTTTTTGACTTCGTGCAGGGTGAAGCTTGATTTCATGTTGGCAACACCGGGCAGCTTCATCATGACTTCGGACAGGAAACGCTGATAGGCGGCCGGATCGGGCACAACGATGCGCATCATGTAATCCTGATTGCCGACCATGGCATAGCAATCAACAATTTCCGGATGTTCCTGTACCGCACTTTCGAAACGGCGCAGCGACGGTTCGTCATGCTGGGTCAGCGACACGGTGACAAATACGTTTACACCGAGTTGCAGATGCGCCGGATCAAGCAGGGCGACATATTTGCGGATGACACCGATTTCTTCGAGTTTGCGCAGGCGACGCAGGCAGGGCGACACGGACAGGCCGACCTTGTCAGCCAGTTCGACCATGGAGATTCGACCATCTTCCTGAATTTCACGAAGAATTTTGCGATCAATTGCGTCGAAACCGTTGCGCGCCATGGCGTGCCACACTCCTTTGGACGATAAGAAACCGGGCCGGGATGCGCCCTTGGAAATTATAATTGCGGAAGGGTGGATTTTGCCAAATACCCGACCGGCTGTACATAATTCCTGCTGCGCGATAAGCCATGACTTCGCGTTTCTGTCAATCTTTGCGTCGTCAAAGTGGGCATTTTTTGCGCCATTATCAGTGATCGTGTTGCAGGGCACAGCACCGGATTTCGTGGGCAAAATACATGGCAGGTGCTTGCATCAAACAGACAATACAAGTATGTCGTTCAATTCGTTGGAATGCCTAGGCTTGTGAGCATCTGCAGCGGAACTTATCATTGCCGTGTGCCATCCGGGCAGTGTAGTATAATCGTACCAATTTACTTATTTCGATTGTGATTACTCTCCTGCCGGGAGCCGGAGGAGGCTGACACTGTCTGACAATGTCAGCCTATTAGTGAAAGGCACGTATGGTGGACGCTGCGCAAAACACGCCGGGATATAACCTGGTTACCATTGGCGAGCACAAAATCAATATTCGTCCGGCGGTCGAGGCAGACCTGCCCAATGTTGTCGATCTTGATGACCGGACCACAGGGCTGCGCAAGCCGGATTACTGGGATGATCTGTTTACCCGTTATGGCAACCGCAAGGATTCCCGCTTCTTTCTGATAGCAGAGGAAAACGGAACACTTCTGGGCTGTATCTTTGGGGAAGTCCGGTCGTGGGAATTTAACTCCGTCCCGTGTGGCTGGGTTGGCACGGTCAGTGTCGAGCCGGATCTTCGCATGGGCGGGATTGGCACGATCCTTTATGATGAAATCTGCCGCTGTTTCCGTAACGCCGGGGTGACCAAGATCCGCACCATGATCCCGCGCGACGCGACCGACCTGATGTCGTTCTTCCGCGCACAGGGCATGATGGCGGGGCCGTTCATTCAGCTGGAAACAGATATGGAAGAGGGGGAATAAGCCAATGATGTCTTTGCAAAAGGCAACGTTGTTTGCCCTCTATGCCGTGCTGGAACTGGCCGAAGATACCGACCGCCAGCTTTCGGCATCGGAAATTGCCGAACGCTATAATATTTCGACCAACCATCTGGCGAAGGTTTTGCGCGACCTGGGGCGTGCGGGGCTGGTTGAGTCCGTCCGTGGGGCAGGTGGCGGCTATCGTTTCTGTGGCAATGCCAAACGCACGACACTTCTGGATGTTGTGCAGCTGTTCGAAGAAGTCGGCACAAGCCCGTCCAACAGTATTGTGCAGGATACCAATGCCGGGGCGGCCTTGACGCTGGTGATGGATGAAATCGAAGAAATCACCCATGCGACTTTGTTGTCGATCACGATCGAGACGATGCTGAAATTGATGCGCAAGCGTCGCCCGGAAAAGCCGACATCCACCGGATTGTTCCGCGCGGTTTAACCCGCCAAGCAAATTACAGATACAAAAAAGGCCGTCAGAATGTTCTGACGGCCTTTTTGATGGGATCTTGTGGCGCGTTTAGCTTTCGCTGTCGGCGGGCGCCTGTGTCGGGGCCTGCGACGCGTCAGAACCTTCTGAAGCGTTGTCAGCAGGCTTGGCAGCATCTGATTTTGGCGCTGCTTTTTTGCGTGGACGGCGCGGCGTGCGTTTTTTGACTTCCTTGGCCGGTGCGGCTTCAGAAGTTGTTTCGCTTGCGGTTTCTGCCGGTGCTTCGGTTGCTTCCGGTGCCGGTGCGCTATCCGCTGCCGGAGTTTCTTCAGTAGCTGCTTTCCTGGTCGAACGGCGCGGCTTTTTCGGGGCTGCGGCCTTTGGCTTGTCAGCTGTTTTGCGCCGGGTTGTTTTCTTCGGTGCTTCTTCCTCGTCCGTGGCTTTTTTGCCAAGGCTTGAGGCCGGGACCTTGGTCAGCAGGAAGCTTGGAACGTGATCGCCAAAGCCGACAATCGCTTTATCGTCGCGGTCATCACGATCACGACGGTTGTTGCGATTATTCCGGTTGTTGCGATCATTATTCCGGTCGTTGTTGCCCTTGTTGTTCTGGGCGTCACGTGCCGGTGCCTTGGGCGTTTCGGCGTCTTTCTGCTTTGGTGCTTCCGGCTGTTTTGGCGCTTCAGGCTGTGGCTGAGCTGCCTTTTCCGGTGCGGCGTCCTTTTTGTCCGACTTTGCCGGACGGGCGGAACGGTCATCGCGGTTATTTGGCTTGCGGCTTTTCTTGTTGCGACGCTTCTTGCCGGAGAAGTCCAGCTCCAGCGTTTCAATGCCGTCAAGGTCGGTCAGCGGGATGTCCATATTGATGGTCTTGTTGATCGCCGCGACCAGTTTGCCGTCTTCGGGTACGGCCAGCGTAAAGGCCTTGCCATTGCGACCCGCGCGGCCGGTACGACCGGTACGGTGCACGTAATCCTCGGCGTTGAACGGGACATCAAAGTTAAAGACGTGCGATACGTCAGAAACGTCGATACCGCGTGCGGCAACGTCGGAACAGACCAGAAGGGTGATCTCGCCGGATTTGAACTTTGCCAGTGTTTCGGTACGTTCGCTTTGTGCCAGATCCCCGTGCATGCGACCGGCATTGAAGCCGTGCTTGGTCAGCGACTTGTAAAGGATGTCGACGTCTTTTTTGCGGTTACAGAACACAAAGGCGTTGCGGACATCTTCGGCGCGGATCAGGCGACGCAGGGCTTCGCGCTTGTCAAAGTCGTCGAGAACAACAAGTTTGTGTTCAACCGTGGTCGCCATGGTCGAGGGCGGAGAGACGGTGATTTCCTTGGGATTGGACAGGAATTTGTCGGCAAGGCGCTTGATTTCCTTGGGCATGGTCGCCGAGAAGAAAAGCGTCTGGCGCTGTGTCGGCAGCATCTTGACGATTTTTTCGATGTCGGGGATGAAGCCCATGTCGAGCATGCGGTCGGCTTCGTCGATCACAAGCAGTTTGCAATCAGACAGCAGCAGTTTGCCGCGCTCAAACGTATCAATCAGTCTGCCCGGCGTCGCGATGATGACATCCGCACCTTTTTCAAGAACCTTGCTTTGCTCGGCAGCCGATTCACCGCCGATGATCAGGGCCTTTGAAAGCGAGATATATTTGCCGTAGGTGTCAAAGTTCGCAGCAACCTGGGTAGCCAGTTCACGGGTGGGTTCCAGAATGATGGAACGCGGCATCCGCATGCGGGCGCGACCGTGATGAAGGATGTCAAGCATCGGCAGGGTAAAGCTGGCCGTTTTGCCCGTACCCGTTTGCGCACAGCCCAGAATGTCACGTGCCATCAGCACCGACGGAATAGCTTGGGCCTGGATCGGGGTTGGGGTGTCGTAGCCGGCATCTGCGACGGCTTTGAGGATATCTTCGCTCAGACCGAGATCGGCGAAATTCATATGGTTCGTTTTCCCGCAATGAAATGCGTTAAGGTGAAGCGGATCGCTAAAAATCTGATTGCGTCGTAAAGCCAAGCCTTAATTAAGTCAAGAAAAACGCCGCTTATTTGCCTTGGAAAACCCATTCTGAGGTCTTTGAGAGACTTGTTTGCAACAATTTGACGGCGTACCCTGTCATTACAAATGCGTTTTGGGGAGAAAAACAGTGCTGATGGACGCAACACGTTCAAGTTTGCTGATAATCGACGTTCAGGAAAAGCTCTATCCGGCTTGTCAGGAGCCCGAACAGATCATCGCCAATTGCTGTTTTCTGGTGAAATGTGCCAATCGACTTGGCGTGCCGGTGACGGTCACAGAACAGTACCCAAAGGGGCTGGGGCATACCGCCAAACAGATTGTCGAACTTCTTGAAAAGCCCGGTGATTGTTCTGCGGGTGGAAATGTTGTTTCCAAGGTCGCTTTTTCCGCCATTCCCGCTGACGGTTTTATCGAGAAGATGGAAGAAAACACGGGCCGGGACCAGGTGGTGGTCGCGGGCATGGAGACCCATGTCTGTGTTTTGCAGACCGTCATGGATCTGATTGAACGCGGGCGCGAGGTATATGTGGTGGCCGATGCGGTGACATCGCGCAGCCAGCAGGACAAGATTTTCGGTCTTGAGCGCATGCGCGATGCCGGGGCAAAGATCGTGACCCGTGAAAGCGTGATGTTCGAATGGCTGCGTGTGGCTGGAACCCCCGAGTTCAAGGAACTGAGTGCGCTGATTAAATGAGTTCGCCTTCAAGGAAAGATACCGGGCACGCCAATGGTGATGGCGTGCCCGTTGTGTTTTTGTCCGGGATGCTGGCCGATCAGCGCATGTGGCATCCGGCAATTGCCGCCCTTGGCGATCTTGACGATCTTGACGATCCTGACGACCCGGCCAAACCCGGACTGATCCCGGTATTTTGCGAGTTGTTTGATCAGGACACAGTTGCGGACATGGCGTCTGCAGTACTTGATACCGCGCCGGATCGCTTTGCGCTGGTGGGGATGTCGATGGGCGGGTATGCCGCCTTTGAAATCCTGCGCCAGGCGCAGGAACGTGTCAGTCACCTGATGCTGGTCAATACAAGGGCAACCGCCGACAGCGATGCGGAGCGACGGCGGCGTTTGTTGCTGTCACGCTTTGTCGCGGCCAGGGAGCCATTTGTGGCGGTCAATGACGGGATGCTTGATGAAATGCTTCATCCCGATAACCGCAATGATGCGGCGCTCGTCGGATTGCTGAAAGCCATGGGGGATGCATGTGGGGCAGGGGTGTTCAAGCGGCAAAATAATGCCGTAGCCCTCCGCCCGGACAGTATGGCCGATCTTGGCGATATCGCCGTGCCATGCAGCGTTCTGGTCGGTACGCATGACCGGATTATCAGCCCGGAAAGCCACCGGGACATGGTCGAAGCCATTCCCGGTGCGACTTATCACGAGATTGCCGGGGCGGGGCATTATGTGCCGCTTGAACAACCGCAGCTTTTTGCGCGTTATCTTGTCGAACTTCTTGGGCGTTAGCAGCTTGGCAAGAACGGGCTACAGTGCCTGTCACCGGTCTTGAGCATGTTGCGCGGGAAAAGCTGGTGAACGATGACATCAGCATTACCGTCGATCTGTTCGGCAAGCTGATCGTTGTTAAAGTGTCCCCGGGTTTCCGAGATGATCTTGTCACCAACGCAGAAGCCAAAGCGAACCGACACATTGCTGTTGGGGTCACGTGTGCCCACCGATTGTGGATCGGTACACAGTTTGCCGCGCATTGTTGCCTGTTCGGGGGCGACGACAACGACCAGACGGCTTTCCGGTTTGATCGTTACATTGTCCTCTGCGTCAGCCGGGTCGGTTACGAAATACAGGCGCGGGTAACCATGGTTTGACAGGGCGTCCGTCCAGAAATCTTCCGGGAAGGTGTTATCAGCATCAACCACTTCAAGCATCATGACGTCATTTGGTGCGCCAGCGGATCTGAAGCTTTCGACTTCGGAAACGTTATAGTTCGCGCGCTCGATTGCGGCGATGCTGCACCCGGCCAGCAACAGGGCCCCGGTAGCCGCCGAGGCCAATGACAGAAAACGATTGGCCTTGTTTTTCATAAGCTTAGGTGTCTTCGAATTCATTGGAATGTTCCTTTGATGTATTCGACCATCATTCGCTCAATGACCTAGATATTGTCTGAAAACGTCCAAAGTCACGTCCGACACGGCTATTTTGCAACTTTAAAGTGACATTATTCACAAGCGGCTACTAAAAAATGGCGGGATGACCGGGGCTGGCTGGCGGTTTTGCCGTTCGGTCAGGCGCAGAGCAAAACCGCTGGTGCGATCTTTAGAAAACCGACCGGCCAATGGCGCGGATCAGTATTTCCAGCGCGCGAATGCCAGCAGCCGAATTGCCCCGCTGATCGAGGCGTGGCGACCATACGCAGACCGAAAATTCACCCGGAACCACGCCAATAATACCGCCGCCGACGCCGCTTTTTGCCGGTATGCCAACCGTAAAGGCAAAGTCGCCAACCCCGTCATACATTCCGCATGTCAGCATTAGTGCGTTGATGCGACTGGTTTCTTCGGCCGTAATAACAGGTTTGCCATCCATGCCCACGCCCCTGCAGGCCAGAAAGCGACAGGCGCGTGCCAGTTCGCGGGCGGTCATTGCGACCGAACACTGTTTGAAATAGGCGCGTACAACGTCTTCGACAGGATTGTCGAGTTTGCCGAAGCTTTTCATCAGATAAGCAATGGCACGGTTGCGATCACCGTGCTGGTCCTCAGACATATAAACATCGTTATCAACGCGAATATCGGGATTGCCGCAAAGCTGCCCGAGAAATTCGGCAACAGATCGATCCGGGTTCGCATAGCGCGACGTGATCAGATCAGCGACCCGGATGGCGCCAGCATTGATAAACGGGTTGCGCGGTATGCCGTTTTCCTGCTCGAGCTGGATCAGGGAATTGAAGGCAGAACCGGACGGTTCGCGGCGCACGGCCTGCCACAGGTTGTCACCATGTGCGCGCTGGGCCAGCACAAGCGCGAACATCTTTGAAATGCTTTGAATGGAGAAGGGCAAATCGGCGTGGCCGATGGCAAATTCCTGTCCATCGGTGCCGCAGATGACCATGGCAAAATGATCATCGGGCACATCCGAAAGAGCGGGAATGTAATCAGCCTTGCGGGCAGTGGCGAAATCCGCCCTGGCAACCTCGTCAGCAATCTGTTCAAGGATGGCAGCATAATCGTGAGACACTATGCGATCCTGTCGTTTTACGGTTGGGGAATGCGGACAAAAAACCCGGCACAACTGGCCGGGTTTTGTCGATAGTTTTGCGTGCTGATCAGACGTCGATATCCTCGACGAAGCGGGCATGTTCCTGAATGAACTGGAAACGCAGTTCCGGCTTTTTACCCATCAGGCGGGTCACCAGATCCTTGGTCTGACCACGTGCATCCGGTTCCGCTGCGTCGGGCAGGGTAACGCGCAACAGTGTGCGCTTTTTCGGGGCCATGGTGGTTTCACGCAGCTGGGCCGGGGGCATTTCACCCAGACCTTTAAAGCGGGAAATCTCGACCTTGTTGCGGTTCTTGAACTCGCTTTCGATCAGGACTTCTTTTTCGGCATCATCCATCGCGTAGACCGATTTTCCGCCCTGTGTCAGACGATAGAGCGGCGGCATCGCAAGATACAAGCTTCCGCTTTCGATCAGACCGGGCATTTCCTGATAGAAGAAGGTCATCAGAAGGGATGCGATATGCGCGCCATCGACGTCGGCATCGGTCATGATGATGATGCGTTCATACCGCAGGTCGTTATGGCGGAAATCGGACCCGGAACCGCAGCCAAAGGCTTCGATCATGTCCTTGATTTCCTGGTTGGCCATCATCTTTTCATAGGTCGCCGATGCGACGTTCAGGATCTTGCCTCGCAGTGGCAGGACGGCCTGCGTTTCGCGGTCACGGGCCTGCTTGGCAGAACCACCTGCGGAGTCACCCTCCACCAGGAAGATTTCAGTGCCCGCCGCGATGGAACGCGAACAGTCGGCAAGCTTGCCCGGCAGACGCAGGCGGCGGGTGGCAGACTGACGCTTGGTTTCTTTTTTCTCCTTGCGGCGCTGGCGTTCTTCGGCGCGCAGGATGATCCGTTCAAGCAGACGCTTGGCGTTTTCGGTATCCCCGGTCAGCCAGTGGTCAAAGTGGTCACGTACTGCGGTTTCGACCAGTTTGGTTGCACCCTGTGTGCCGAGCTTTTCCTTGGTCTGGCCCTGGAACTGTGGATCGGGGATAAAGACCGAAAGCATGATGCAGCCGCCGCCAAAGACGTCCTCGGCGGTGATGGCCGATGCCTTTTTCTGGCCCAGCATATCGCCATAGGCCTTGATCGCCTTGGTCAGGGCATAGCGGAAGCCGGCCTCGTGCGTGCCGCCAAGCGGGGTCGGGACGGTGTTACAATAGGAATGGAAGTAACCTTCGCCGCTTTCGGGCCAGCCAACAGCCCATTCGACACGACCGGCACTGTCAGCGAACTTGGCTTCGCCTGCAAACGGGCGGTCGGTGACAAGATCGCGGCCCTCAAGGGTCATTTCCAGATAGTCGAGAATCCCGTTGGGGAATTTCAGGACTTCCTGCTGCGGGGTCGGATCGTCACTGGTCAGAAGTGACGGGTCAACCGACCAGCGGATTTCAACACCCTTGTACAGATAGGCCTTGGAGCGCGCCATGCGGAAGATGGTCGCTGCCTTGAGCTTGGCGCGTGCTCCGAAAATCTCGGGGTCGGGTTTAAAGATAACCGTGGTGCCGCGGCGATTGTTGATCGCACCGCCATCCTGCAAAGGACCAAGCGGGGTGCCTTTGGAATATTCCTGAAACACCATTTTGCGGTCACGGCAGACTTCAACGCGGAACTTTTCGGTCAGCGCGTTCACGACAGACATACCAACACCGTGCAAACCGCCCGATGTCTCATACGCCTTGCCAGAGAACTTGCCACCCGAATGCAGCGTGGTCAGGATGACTTCAAGCGCGGATTTGTCGGGAAATTTCGGATGCGGGTCGGTCGGAATACCGCGCCCGTTATCGCGCACCAGCACCGTATTGTCTGGCTGCAGTTCCAGTTCGATCCAGTCAGCGTGGCCTGCGACCGCTTCGTCCATCGAGTTATCGAGAATTTCCGCGACGAGATGGTGCAGTGCTGCATCATCGGTGCCGCCGATATACATACCGGGGCGTCGACGGACGGGCTCAAGGCCCTCGAGAACTTCAATATCCTTGGCGGAATAGGCTTTGTCGGTGGACTGGTTTGAATCTTCAAAAAGGTCGGTCATGCCCCGGAACGCAACTTCTTTTATTGTGTTAAAACAAGGCCCAATACCGTATATCTGTTCTTCGATATTCAGGGCTTGGAAGCCTTGGCGCTAAACGAGTACCATATCTTTGTTGGTTCGTACCATAGGATCGGTGCGCAACGACCATAAAAATGTGTTTTTGAATCCAATGCAAGTGGTGGTCGCCAAATCCGACCATATTTTCGCAAAGCCAGGATGCAGAAAACCGCGACCGGGAGGTCCAATAAAAAAATGACATGTCGAAACAGACATGTCGCAAACAGGAGTGAGCCTGATGGCGACAGATAAAGAGCAATCCCTTTTTGCGGAAAGCACCATGCCGCGCGGTGATTTGTGTACCCGCACCCTTGCCATGCCCAAAGATACCAACCCCAGTGGTGATATTTTCGGTGGCTGGCTGATGTCGCAAATGGATATTGCCGGTGGCGTGCTGGCAAGCCAGATTGCCGAAGGGCGTGTTGCGACCATCGCAGTCGATGGCATGACATTCCATCGTCCGGTCTATGTCGGCGATACCGTTTGTGTGTATGGCGATATCGAGCGTATCGGCAATACATCAATGGTGCTGCATCTTGAAAGCTGGGTGCTGCGCAAGAATCAGCCGCCGCGCATCAAGGTGACCGAAGCGACCTTTACCTTTGTTGCCATCGACGCCGAAGGCCGCCCGCGTCAGGTCCGCCGCGACGAGGCAGAAGCCTAAGCCAAACCAGACCAAATTCAGGAGCCCCGCCATGCAGAGCCGCGCCGTGTCCCATGTGATGACCCGTCTGGTTTTGGTTGGCGGGGCTTTGTTCTGTTCGATCTCTGCCGATGCCGGGGAGGCCGATGTGGTTGCCGCCACGGCGACCAAAACCGGCGATGAGACCTATCGGTTTGACGTGACCGTGGCGCATGACGACACCGGCTGGGATCATTATGCCAGTGTCTGGCAGGTGATCGGGCTGGATGGCGCCATTATTGGGGAACGGATTCTGGCCCATCCGCATGTCAATGAGCAGCCCTTTACCCGGTCTCTATCCGGTGTTTCCATCCCGACCGATATCACCGGCGTTACGCTCAGGGCCGGTGATCTGGTGCATGAATTTGGCGGAGCGGAGCTGTATCTTGAATTGCCGGCAGAGGTCGGACAGACGGTAACTGTTTCGGATTAAACGGGCAGGCAAAGTGCGATCAGGCCCATGGCCGGTTCAGCAAGGGTCAGCATTCCGACCGCAATCAGTGCGCAGGCAATCATCTTCCTTATGAAATCTCCCGCATGATCACGTGTCGCTGAACGTTTCAGGAAGCTGATGCCAAGGGCGGCAAAGACGACAGCGGGCAAGGCGGCAAGCGCAAAGCAGGCCATAAACAAACCGGCCCTGGCAACAGTGCCCGTCATCATCGCGGTCAGAAGCGCGTTATAGACCATCGCACAGGGTGTAAGTCCAAGTGCCGCGCCGAGCGAAAAATTACCAATCCCGGCCCGGATTGCATGGGGCGTGATGTTTGATGATTGAAAGGTTTGCTCAGCTGGCGACGTGTGCCCAGTGGCAGGGATGCCTGCCAGCGTCGGGCGCAGGGTGGTTTGAAACAGGAATTTCGGGATCAGACGATCAAGGCGGTGGAGTGCCGGTGCGATGCCGATGACGGCCAGCCCGGAATAGATCACCACCAGACCGGCAAGTACACGCAGCACCGATTGCCAGCCCGCTGTGACCAGCAGGGCGTCAAACGCGCCGCCAATCCCGCCGACGAGCAGACCGGCAAGAATATAGGTCGTGCTGCGTCCCACCTGCATCAGGACAAGGGCGCGGAATTGCCGTTTTGCCGGACCTTTTTGCAGGCCGCATGCGGCAAGGATGTTCGAGGCAATTGCCCCGCACATCCCGGCGCAATGCAGGCTACTGGCAAGACCCAGCAAAAGGCCGCTGATGATCACATAGCTGATCGACATGTTGACATGTCCTGATGGGTGTTGATCAGATCAGCATTTTGCCGGGCAACTGGCGTCGTTCTTTTCCGGCGGCAGATTGATGCCCGGATTGCCGTCAAAGAAGCCCATCGGCATCAGCTTGAACCCGGTGGTGACACAGGGCTGAACCGGGAAGTCTTCCATGCGGACCTGATGGTGCAGGCCAAAGACATGCCACATAACCAGATCTGTATTCTGAAGCACACGGTCCTTTTTGATGAAATCGGTAAGCCCGCCCCGGCCATCGGAATGGTTCATGAAATCACCGGCGGGGAAGCGTTCCTCTGGATCGTAGGCGGTGAACCAGACATGGTTTTCAATGAAGCTTGCGCGTTTGCCCGATGGATATTCCGGATTGATAAACGGCGTGACGCAGTTGGTGGCATCAAGTTTGTAGCCCACCGGGCGGCCGGTTTTGCCAAGCTTGTTGGGGTTAACGACCTTCCAGTAACGCTGTGACGCCGGGTTGGTTCTGCGTGCCGCAGCCAGTTCGGATTCAAGCACGGTTTCCTTTTCAAAGAACGCGTTGCCATATGGGTTTTCCGGTCCGGGTTCCTCGGCAAAGGTGTTGCATTCGACCGGACTGTTGCCATAGCCATCAATCGCCATATCAAGCCGCGCACACAGGATGTGCTGATGGATCTGACCGGCAACACCGGGTGAAACTTCAACGGCATATTTGCCGGGCTGACCGGGCAGGCAGGCAGCGGTGTTGATGATGCCGGTTGCCTTGACCTCAAATTCGATCATGCCGTCAAGGAACAGGTACCAGTACAGCGCATATTCATAGTTGCCGACGGTACAGATGGTGGAAATCACCAGCTTGGCGTTGCGGCGGCTTTCGGTGCGTTCGGTGCGGAAATCCATATGTTTCCACAAAAGGCCAGCGTCCTCTTCGTGGATGCAGATGGCATTTTCAATCGTCCAGGGTTCGCCATTCATCGTATTGAGCGTGACATCAAGATACTTGATCACACCAAGGCAGTCACAACCCAGTGTCAGGGAATTGGCCAGCTTGCCAATGCCGTATTCGCCGATATCAAAGACGTTTTTGCGGTAATGGCCGTTATCGGGGCTGCCATACGGCACGGTCATTTCAACGATGGAGGCACGATGGACAATCGGGCGGCCATTGAACTTGATGTCATGCAGGGTGAGTGATTCTCGAGCGTTGAAACCGATCACCAGTTCCCAGTTGCGCCAGATAATCTTGTTGCCATCCATCTTGAAGTTCACACCTTCGGGCTGAACGACATTGATCGGTTTGGCCTTGGGCTGGAATTCGTCCTCTTCGAAGAAATCGGCCTCGTAATTTACCTCGGCCTCGGGGATGGGCGCGCCGCCGTAATCATCAACCCGGATGACTTCCTTGGACAGCAGATCGACAACCGCATTCAGGCCCTCGATCGGGTTGGCATAGAAGTTGGAATTTTCGCGTTTGCGCAGCCAGCAGAATACGTGGGCCAGATGGCGGCCTTCTTCGCCGGGCTTGCCGAAATTGCCTGCTGACCATGGATCGACGCAGACCATCGACATGTCGGTGATGCCGCGTTTTTTGCAGGCTTCGATGAAGGTCGGGTCGGAACAGACGATTTCCTCGATCTCGACAAACTGTTCAAGCTGGATCATCGGGCGTTTGCCCGGCAGTTCCCGGGCCGAGATGATCTTTTCAGCGTCCAGATCAAGAACCAGCTTGGTAACGCTGACCTTGGTGGAATCAAAGACGTTTACCCGTGCCTTTCGCGCAATCGGACCGCCGGGCTTGAAATCAGCAAGTTCGCTCTTTTCGGGTTCCATCAATTCGATGGTTTCAAACAGGGTATTGTTACCATAAGGCGGGTCTGCGCGCACGATGTCGGCGACCTTGATGATTTCCTCGGCCGTAAGGGGCTGAAGCGGGTGGGTGACTTCGACCTTTTCACTGCTGCAACATTTATCCATTCTTTTTCTCCCTGATGAAGGTGTCTGATCACGGGCCGGGACGAACCGGCTGGGCACAGGTATTTGACAACCGCGTTGGTGGCGCGGAGGGGGGTGAATGGACGTTGTTCCCTAGACTTCAGGCAAATGCCGAAAAACGCGTTTGACCATCGGGGGATGTCGAATAAGCGCGATTTCCCTGATCGGCGGTTTTAATTTTTTCTATTTCCAAAACGCTAGCCAAAGTGCACCGGCCTGTATTTGACATTTGGTGCCAAAATGACCTGTGTGGCTGGTGTCAGACGGGCAGGTGTCGTTCAATTGGCATATCAATTGAATGCATTGATGTGTAACTGCCCATGGAATGGATAACCCATGAAACGTGTTTCGGGTGCCATTGACCGTTCGGTTCTAAACAGCGTGATGGGAATGCTTGGTGAGTCCGGCATCGATCATGTGGGACTTTCTGCGCGTGCGGGTCTTGCCGGGGCGGGGCTTTTCATGTCGCCGCAATCAACGCCCTTGATGATATTTACCACGATGCTGGAGCTGGCCTCGGACGCGACAAACAATCCGGCATTGGGATTATTCCTTGGTGATACATGGGGTTATCGTGGTCTTGGCAAACATGCCGAGATGGTTTTGACCGCACCGACCCTTGGTCACGGACTTGAAAAATTCGCGCGATTTTTCCCGACCCTTCAGGGCAGCACATCTTTTTCACTGTCGGTCGAGGATGGTCAGGCAAAGCTTTCTTATCGTATTGCCGAGCATGCCGTACGTACCCGAACGCAGGATGCGATATTCAGCGAAGCGTCATTTCACTCGTTGTTATCAGCAGCACTGGGCGATGGTTGGCAGCCAAACTGCATTGATTTTGAACACCGAAATGACCGTGGATTAGGCATTTTTCAGAATCATTTCAAATGTCCGGTGCGTCTGGGCCAGCGCGAGAATGCGCTTTTCCTCCCAGCGCATCTTTTAAACAAACCGATGAAGAACGCCGATCCGGAGCGACATTGGCAACTGGTCAATGAATTCCAAACCCGCGCCGAACGCCTGAAACAGAATGTCGATCTGCCAACCGCGACCAAGGCGTGGATTGTCGCCACGCTCTGTCGTCATCGTCAGATCGATGTCCATGATGCGGCCGATGAATTTTCCATGAGCCTGCGCAGTTTCCAGCGCGAACTTGATCAGGAGGGCACGAGTTTTCGCAAAATTCGTGAAGAGGTACGCGGTGGCATTGCCAGTGACATGCTGCGCCTGACCGATCTCCCGATCCCCGATATCGCCGAACATCTGGGATATAGCGAACTGTCAGCATTCAGCCGCGGCTTCAAGGCAATGACCGGCACATCGCCGGGGCAGTTCAGACGTTATTCAGGGGCATTTCGGTGATCACGTTTTGGCTGATTCGTAGATACGGTTGCGTTATCACCAAATTGTCTTTCTGTTGAATCCAAGCTTTCAGGTTTTGGGAGAAACGAGACAAATCTAGCAAGAATAACAAGAGTCATAAATACGCCAATGCATGACTGCGCTAAAATCACTACTTCACCTGAGAGGGTTGTCGCGTTTCCGTTTGTAAATGAGAATGTCGCCATTAGCTTTAAAGACCTAGACAGGCCCTCAACCAAGCTCTCACTGGTAAGTGAGATCCAGTCGTATTTGTTAGCTAGGATAAAATGTATCGCAGTGAACCAAGCGACTGTCTCAACATAATTTTGAATGAGGAGAAGGACTAGACGTCTATAGCCAGAAATTCGATAAAGGTCGCCTGTTTCTGCAGTTCTAAATTGATCGAATAGCAGAACATTTATCTGATAGATTACAAGCTCTATCGTTCTGGCTATGCCATAATAAGCTATGAGATAACCTATACACTGCAATGTGCCATTGCCAAAGTCTATGAGGCACACGCATGCAATAGCTAAAATGAGATGAAAAAGGGTCCAACAATCTGCGATAAAATCTTTCGAAGGTTTTTTCGATTCGTCAGGTTGCTTCTTCAGGAAAAAGGGTTTGATAAGCAACTGATTAAATATAAAAAACGTCGAGACAAATGACGCCAATTTGAAAAAATTTGCCCACATAGGAACAACGAATGATTGATACTTTTGAGTTGTACCCGTCAATGCAATCCATCCTATGATAAATGTTTGTTTTATTATATAGCACCCATTCTTATGCCGCAATCTTTTAGGTTTACCAGCTTGCCTTGGCAACGCGGATGAAGTTTTGGCCCATGATTTTATCGACGTCATCGGCTGAATAACCGGTCGAAATCAGGGCATCTGCAAGGGCAGGGAGTTTGCGCGGGTCGAACACCGCAGCCCCACCGGCCGCAGGGCCATAGCCACTGGCGGCGGGCCAATAGAAGTCCTTGTCCACCCCGTCCGGGAAGTCGTTGGTCCCCGCGACGGATGGCATGGTATCAAGCCCGATGCCGACATGATCAACCCCGACCAGATCAACGGCATATTTGATATGGCGGATCATGTCGGGGACTTCCGGCGCGTTTTTGGATTTAATGAAACGCTGGAAGCCGCAAATGCCGATCACACCACCGGTATCGGCACAGGCCTTGATCTGTTCATCATCGATGCAGCGCTCATGACCCCCCAGCTCCCTGGGGTTGGCATGGCTGAAGACGACCGGCTTGGATGAGACCCGCATGATATCAAGCGAGCTTTGCCGCCCGGTGTGGGAGCAATCCATGATCATGCCGCTGGCATTCACGGCCTTGACCATTTGGACACCAAGGTCGGTCAGGGAGATATCGACATCATGACAGCCCCCGGAGACCGAATTGTTGCGGTTATAGGCAAAGTGGATCTGCTTGACGCCAAGCTTCGCAAAGACCGGCACCATTTCTGGCATGTCCTGGAGCATGACCGAGCCTTCAAGATCGAACCCGACACCGAGCAATCCCTTGGATTTGGCAATTTCCAGATCCTCGAAATTCTCGATCTGCATGTATTTGTCGGGATGGGCGGCGATCTTGGCACGGAAGGCGGCGATCACGCGCAGGATATGCGCAATGCTGTTCATATCCATACCGACATTGACGCAGACATAGTCGATATGACCGGCGACATAGGTATCAAGCAGGTCTATCGGTGTCTTTTCGTCAAGCGGCAGGCAGGCATGGGCATCCCATGTGAAAGCGGGGATGTGTTGTCGTTTGTAGTTCGCAAGTTTGCTGTCGGCGGGGGCGAAGGGCGTTGCGAAGCTTAGTGTGGTGGCAGAGGTCATGGTTTCTCCGGTCAGTCCCAGTCAACGAAGCTGTCGATGACAGCGCGGTCATAGCCGCCAGCAGCCTTGTAAAGCTGTTGGGAATAGGGGTGTTCAAGTCTGCCATCTGCCAGTTGGCTGGCCGTGGCGCGTTCGACGATGCGGCCATGGTTCATGATGGCGATATCGTCGCACATATGGGCCACCACGGCGAGGTCGTGACTGACCATAATGTAGGTCAGGCCAAGTTCCCGGCGCAAGCGTGACAGAAGATTAAGGACTTCGGCCTGAATGGACACATCAAGGGCCGAGGTCGGTTCATCGAGCAACAGGATCTTGGGTTCAAGGATCAGGGCGCGGGCAATCGCGACACGCTGGCGCTGCCCGCCGGAAAGTTGATGGGGATAGCGGAAGCGGAACGAGTTATCGAGCCCGACCTGATCAAGGGCCTGCACCACGCGGGCATCGGAATCGCCAAGACCGTGGATGTTGACCGGTTCGGTCAGGATGCGGTCGATGGTGTGGCGCGGATGCAGCGACCCGAACGGGTCCTGAAACACCATTTGCGCAAGGCGATAGAATGTCTTGTCGCGCGTGGGACCAAGTTCCTTGTTATTGACAAGGATCTGGCCTTCCCAGTCATCGACCAGACCGGTGATGGTGCGCAGCACCGTTGATTTGCCCGAACCCGATTCACCGACTAAACCGAAAGAGCCGTTTTTCGGGACCTTGATGTCGACATCCTTGAGAACGTGGTTGTCGTCAAACCAGGCATTGAGTTTGTTAATTTCAATCATGTGACTACCCCTTACCCTTCGGCCCAGCTTGCTTCGCGTTCAAGGATCGGCAGATCAGAATGATCACCATCCATTTTCGGCAAGCAGTTCAAAAGTCCCTTGGTGTAGGGGTGTTTGGCTTCGTGCAGGGCGGATGCCTTGATTTCCTCGACCACGTGACCCTGATACATCACCAGCACACGGTCGCAGAAGCTTGAAACCAGTTGCAGGTCGTGGCTGATGAAAATCAGCGCCATGCCCCGATCGCGCACCAGATCATCAAGGATCGCCATCACCTGAAGCTGCACGGTGACATCAAGGGCCGATGTCGGTTCATCGGCAATGATCAGTTCAGGGTCAGGGATCAGCATCATGGCGATCATGACACGCTGTCCCATACCGCCGGATACTTCGTGCGGGTAGGAGTTAAACACGCGCTCCGGATCGCGGATTTTAACAGCATCAAGCATATCAATCGCGCGGTGGCGGGCTTCCTTGGCATTCACCTTGTGGTGTTCGCGGTAGGCCTCGATGATCTGATCGCCAATGGTCATGACAGGGTTCAGCGAATATTTCGGATCCTGCATGATCATGGAAATGCGCGCACCGCGCACCTTGCGCCATTGTTTCGGTGTGAGGTTTGCCAGATCGACATCATGGAATTTCAGCTGATCGGCGGTGATCTTGCCGTTGGCCGCAGTCAGGCCAAGAATGGCGCGCCCGGTCTGGGATTTGCCAGACCCGGATTCGCCAACGATACCAAGCCGTTCACGACCAAGGTCAAACGACACACCACGCACGGCATGGACATCGCCCTTGGGCGTGTTGAAGGTGACTTCGAGGTTTTTGACCGACAGAAGGGTTTCACTGGACATGATCAATCGCCTCCACGCGGGTCAAGAACATCACGCAGGCCATCACCCAGAAGGTTGAAGCCAAGGCTGACGATGAAGATGGCAAGGCCCGGAACCGTGGCAACCCACCATTGTTCAAGCAGGAACTGACGACCATCGGAAACCATGGCACCCCATTCAGGCATCGGCGGCTGTGCACCAAGGCCGAGGAAGCCAAGACCAGCAGCAATCAGGATCATGCCCGCCATATCAAGCGTGACACGCACGACGAGCGAGCTGATGCACATCGGCATGATATGACCGGAAATCAGGCCCATGTTTGATGCACCCTGAAGACGTGCCGCTTCGATGAAGTCTGATTTGCGCACCGTAATGGTTTCTGCACGCGCGATACGGGCATAGGGCGGCCATGCGGTAATTGCGATGGCAAGAATGGCGTTTTCCAACCCCGGTCCAAGCGCCGAGACGAATGCCAGTGCCAGGATCAGTTTCGGGAAGGCCAGAAAGATATCGGTGATGCGCATCAGTGTGGCATCAACCCAGCCCCCGAAATAGCCCGCAGCCGTGCCGACCAGAAGACCAAGCGGGGCCGCGGTAATGGCAACAAGCGCAACAATCAGAAGCGTATATTGCGCGCCATAGATCAGACGCGACAGGATGTCACGGCCCAATTGATCCGTACCGAACCAATGTTCGGCGCTGGGCGGTTGAATACGGTTGGTAAGATCAGCTGCCAGGGGATCATACGGGGCCAGAAGCGGGGCAAAGATCGTTACCAGAATAAGGCCGATGACAATCGAAAGCCCGATCATGGCAAGACGGTTTTCGGTGAACTTGATCCAGCCGAGCCATGCGCGACCGCATTTGGCCTGCCAACGTGATTTTGGCGTGTCGGATGTCAGCCATTGTTTCAGGCCGGTTGGCGATGTTTGCGAAGTATTTGTCTGTGTTGTCATGATTATCTCCGCGCTCTGGGGTCGAGCAGGCGGTAGAGCACGTCAGAAAGCATGTTCACGCCAATAAAGACCGCACCCACAACAATCGTGCCACCAAGAACTGCGTTCATATCGGCATTGAGCAATGAGTTGGTGATGTAAAGACCAAGGCCCGGCCATGCGAAGATGATTTCGGTCAGAACCGATCCTTCGAGCAGGTTGGCATAGGAAAGCGCAATCACCGTGACCAGTGGAACCATGACGTTGCCAAGGGCATGACGCCAGATGATGCGATGTTCGGAAATGCCTTTGACCCGTGCGGTCAGGATGTATTCCTGGCTCAGCTGTTCCAGCATGAAGGACCGTGTCATGCGCGCGATATAGGCCAAAGAGAAATAGGCCAGGATCGAGGCGGGCAAGATAATGTGCGACACCGCATTCCAGAACAGATCCATGTCGCCTTCGATCAGGGTGTCAACCAGCATCAGACCGGTCGTCGGTTCGATGAAATCGACATAGAACGAATCAAGGCGTCCCGGACCCGCGACCCAGTCAAGCTTCATGTAAAACACCAGAAGCCCCATCAGACCCAGCCAGAAGATCGGCATGGAATACCCGGCAAGACCAATCACGCGAACCACGTGATCAGGCCATTTGCCCTTGTTGATGGCGGCAAACACGCCAGCCGGGATACCAAGCAATACACCGATAATGGTTGCAAGGGTTGCCAGTTCAAGCGTTGCCGGAAACACGCGCTTGATATCATCAAGCACGGAATTCGATGTCAGCACCGACTGACCAAAATTGCCCTGCAGGACATTGGAAATATAGATAAAGAATTGCTGCCAAAGCGGCAGGTTAAGACCCATTTCCTCGCGCACGCGGTCATAGACCGCTTGCGGAGCACGGTCACCAACCGCGGCCAGAACCGGATCAATCGGCAAAACACGACCGATCAGGAAGGTGACAAGCAGCAGGCCAAAGAATGTAATGGCGAGTGAAAAGACCAGCCGCAGGACAGTTGCCGCGTGGCCGGAAGCGAAACGGGCGCGGTTGCGCCCGTCCCGTTTATTGCGATTAACAGCGGACATTACGACCGTTGTCTCCTTCGTCGAGATTAGTCTTTGGTGACGTAACGATAATAGTTGTTATCGAATGACGGTCCGAGGACGAAGTTGTTCACATTGCCGCGCATGGATGCGATCTCGGTTTCCTGGAACATGATCACGAACGGACCGTTTTCCAGAACTTCTTTCTGAAGATCAACATACATCGCTGCACGTTTGGCATCGTCGCGCTCAAGGGTGGCGGCATCGGTTTTCGCCGTCAGATCACCGGCATCCCATGAGTTACGCCATGCAAGCGGCTTGGCATCGGCATCAGCCGAGTTATCCGGGTTCCACGCAAAGGTCGATGCGTTGGTGTGCGGATCCTGATAGTCCGGGCCCCAGCGACCGATATAGATATCGTGCTGACGTGCGCGGTACTTGGTCAGGGTCTGTTTGCCATCACCCGGAATGATTTCCAGATTGATGCCAGCCTGTGCCCAGGTTGCCTGAATCGACTGTGCCATTGCCATGATCGAGGTGGTGTTGCGCGTATCCATGGTTACGCTGAAACCGTCCGGATAACCGGCCTCGGCCAGAAGAGCTTTGGCTTTCTCGATATCAAGCGAGTAGGGGTTCTCGTTATAGGCGCCAAGGAAACCTTCTGGCAGGAAGGCCTGATGGATCTGCGAACGACCAGCCAGGATGGTTTCGGAAATGCCCTTGTAATCGACAAGGTATTTCAGGGCTTCGCGAACTTTCGGATTCGACAGATATTCATTTTTCTGTGACAGACCGAGATACCAGAGCGCGCCTTTGCCTTTGGAAAGCAGCTTGATATCGTCATTGTCGGAAATGGCGGCCAGCTGATCGGCTTCGAGGTTACGGGCGATGTCGATATCGCCTTTTTCAAGCAGAAGCTGCTGAGCTGCGGCTTCCTTGACGCTCTGAATGATGACGCGCTTCATTGCCGGCGCGCCGTCCCAGTAATCTTCGTTGGCGGTTAGGCTCAGGCTTTCACCTGCGGTCCATTTGTTCAGCTTGAACGGGCCGGAACCGGCATAGTTGGTTTTAAGCCATTCATGACCAAGGTCACCGTCAACCTCGTGGGCAAGGACTTCTTCCTTGTCGACAACCGCACCAACGCCTGCGGTCAGGCAGTAAAGCACGAAGCTCGGTGCGTAAGGTTTGTCGACTTCCATGACGAGGGTGGAATCGTCCTTGGCGTAGATCTTTTCCTTGACGTTTTCGGCGGTGAAACCGAACTGGCCGAGGATAAAGGCCGGCGACTGATCCAGCAGGATCACACGCTGCAAGGAGAAGGCGGCGTCTTCGGCGGTCAGGTCATTGCCCGACGCGAATTCGATACCGTCGCGGATTTTGAACGTAAAGGTCTTGCCGTCTTCCGAGACGTCCCAGCTTTCGGCAACAACACCATAGATCTTCGACACATCGTCATTGTCGAAACCGATCAGGCGGTCATAGGTGTTCCCGGCATATTCAGCACCCGAAAACTCGAAAATCTGAGCCGGATCCAGCGTGATGATGTCATCAATGGCAAACGCCATGACAAGGGCATTTTTCGGCGTTTCCGCCTGTGCCATCATAGGTGCGGTAGCGAGCGCGGTCCCCATGACCAGCCCTGCGATAAATTTGCGCATGATGCGCCTCCCGTTTGTTGTTGTGGGACTGCAGGCCACTGGGCGGGCTGATAGGCGATCGATTGGATTGGCCAAAAGAAGACAGGGTCAGGCTTGTAGCTATCCGGGGTTCGGTCGACGCCTTCAGGCCCGAAAATTTGTGGGGCAGCCTGCAGGTGTTCGCTTAGTGCCTGTGAAGCTGAGCATAATTTATACGATTAATCAATGACCAGTCGGTCAGGATTACTGTCTAAATGTTCAAAAGACAGAATCTGCGGCCAAACCATTGATTTGCGGTTGTGTGATGCGTTCATTGCTTCACCCCGACGGCTATGGCGATGTCGATAGCGGAAAAACAGGGTGAGAAACAAAAAAGCGCCAGCGAAAAATCGCGGCGCTTATTCTGTACGTCATTCCCAATCAGGGAGGGAATGGCGCGAGTGACGAGACTTGAACTCGCGGCCTCCGGCGTGACAGGCCGGCGCTCTAACCAACTGAGCTACACCCGCATTGTGTGTGGCGCGGTT